>Ga0190275_10002327_pt1 | contig 13730 bp, 14 predicted proteins | sample Popmic550T_FD_133745 | JGI IMG/M metagenome (GOLD analysis project Ga0190275, IMG submission 133745) | Populus adjacent soil microbial communities from riparian zone of Yellowstone River, Montana, USA - 550 T | ecosystem: Environmental > Terrestrial > Soil > Riparian zone > Trees stand | place... | reverse complement strand
CGGAGCAGGGGGCCCCTCGGGCGGGTGGCGATCCGGCGCCGCGGGGCATCCGCCAGGCGATCGCGGGGTCGTGGAATCGGCCATCTAGTGCAGCGGGCAGATCAGCGGCGGGAGCTCGCGGTGGGCCCCGTCGCGGGCCGTCGCGCCGGTCTGCCACGCGACGAGGGCCAGCGTCACGAGCGTGAGCGCGAGGCCGATGAGCAGGTCGCGGCCGAGGCGGCTCATGCCGGCTGCGGCGCCAGGCGCGGCGCCCTGCGCTCGCTGATCGGGACGTGGACCACGGCGGCGAAGACGCTGAGCGCGATGCACAGCACCCACATCAGGTCATAGGAGCCGGTGCTCTCGTAGATCGCGCCTCCCAGCCACGCGCCGGCGAACGCCCCGACCTGATGACTGAGGAATACCACGCCGAACAGCATGCCGACGTGGCGCGTGCCGAACATGAGGGCGACCAGGCCCGACGTGAGCGGCACCGTCGAGAGCCACAGCAGGCCGATCGTGGCGGCGAAGACCAGCACGGTCAGCGGCGTCGCCGGCAGCAGGAGGAAGAGCGTGAAGGCGACCCCGCGGCCGAGGTAGATCCCGGCCAGCAGCAGCCGCTTGGGATACGTGCCGCCGAGCACCCCGGCGCTGTATGAGCCGATCACGTTGAAGAGGCCGATGAGGCCGAGCGACCACGCGGCGAGGCTCGTGCCGAGCCCCAGGTCGGTCAGGTACGCCGGGAGGTGCGTCGAGATGAACGCGATGTGGAAGCCGCAGACGAAGAAGCCGACGGTCAGCAGCATGTAGCTCGGATGGGTGAACGCCCGTCGCAGCGCGTCCCGCGCGGACTCGTCGGCCTGGCCGTGGTCCTCCCCGCGGCCGCTCAGCGCGCCGGCGAGGATCGGCACGAGCGCCACGAAGCCGCTCAGCAGCAGCAACGCGGTCGCCGCGCCGTAGGCGGAGATGAAGCCCTGGCCGAGCGGCGCGAACAGGAACTGCCCCATCGAGCCCGCCGCGGTCGCGATCCCCATCGCCCACGAGCGCCGTTCCTCGGGCACGAGCCGCGCGAACGCCGCGATCACGATCGTGAACGACCCGCCCGCCAGGCCGAGGCCCACGAGGACGCCGGCCGAGAGCACGAGCGCCCCGCCGCTGGTGCTGACGGACATGAGCGCGAGGCCGAGCGCGTAGATCGCGCCACCGGCCGCGAGCACCCGCCCGTTGCCGAGCCGGTCGGCGATCGCGCCGGCGAACGGCTGCCCGAGGCCCCACAGCAGGTTCTGCACCGCGATCGCGAAGGCGAACGTCTCCCGGTCCCAGCCACGCAGCACCGACAGCGGCTCGGTGAACAGGCCGAAGCTCGACCGCACCCCGAAGCCGACGGTCGCGATCAGGCAGCCGGCCACGATCACGACCGTCTGCCGCCGCCACCACGGAGTCGCCGCCGTCATGCGGCGGGAAGCTATCAGCTTCAGTTCGTTGATTGAACCGTGACGTGCTACCTTCCGCGCGGGCCATGCCGCTGCGCAACGACTACGACCGCCAGAACTGCTCGCTCGCCCGCTCGCTCGAGGTCGTCGGCGAGCGCTGGACGCTGCTCATCCTGCGCGACCTCCTGTTCGGGGTGCGCCGCTTCACCGACCTCCACGCCCACCTCGACATCCCCCGCGCGGTGCTGTCCGCGCGGCTGGCGGCGCTCGTCGACCAGGGGCTCGTGGTCCGCCGCCCCTACGGCCCGGGCCGCGACGAGCTCCTGCCGACCGACCGCGCGCTCGAGCTGTGGCCCGTCGTCTACGGCCTGATCCAATGGGGCGACCGTCACTACGGAGCGGACGGCGGCGCGCGCCGGCTGTTCGCGCACACCGCCTGCGACACGGATCTGGATGCCTCGGGGCACTGCCGTACGTGCGACCGGATGCCGGAGCCGTCCGAGATCGTCATGCGCCCCGGCCCGGGGAAGCCGGCGACGGCGCGCGACGACCCGGTCAGCGTCGCGCTCCGCGAGCCGCACCGGCTGCTGTCGCCGCTCTGAGCGCCGGTCGGCTCAGCGGATGACGAGCCGGGCGACCGCCCCGGCGTGGTGGCACTTCCCTCTCAGCCCCGCGGTGCCGGCCGGCCGGGGTGGACGCCGTGGCGGTGGGCCGCGGCGAGCGTGGCGCCGGCGATTGCCAGGACGGCCGCCGCCGCGCCGCCGGCGACGAGCCAGGCGTCTTCCGTCTCAGGCCCGCTCCGGCCGCTCCTCGCCCAGGACGCGGGCGGGGCGGCCGACGTCGTGCTGCGGGCACACACGGCCCGGACGTGCGCGCTCTCATGCACGACCGTGTCGCAGTTCGCCGGGTGGCTGAGAAGCGGGGGGCTTCGCGTCGGCGGGGGCCGCCGCGAAGGCGGCCGTCAGCGCGAGCAGGGCGATCGGGCGCAGGGCGTCGTCCTCAGCTCTGCGGCGCGGGGCCCCGAGGGCCACGGCGTTGGATGGTCGCGATCGCCGTCCCGAGGAGCGCGACCCAGGCGGCGACCGCGCTGCCGCCGACGATCAGCTCCTGCGCGTCGACGCCGACGCCGCGGTCCGCGCGCGCCCCGACCCGAACCGCACCGGACGCGCGGCGGCCGCGGTCCGCCCTCACGGAGGGCGGCGGCGGGTTCTGCCGCGAGATCCGGTCACACCAGCGGCTCAGGTACTGCTCGACGGGCGCCTTGGCGGCCACGGGCGCGGCTCGCACCTCGGTCGTCAGCATCAATGCGAGCGCGAAGGTCGCGAGCGCGCATCGGAGTCGGCTACCTGCGGCGGGACCGACGCGCTGATCGCCTCGTTCGTCCTGGGCGACGCCCGCATCCTGGCGGGCGACGCCCGCGCGGGCTACCCGCTGCTGCACGAGGCCCGCCCGCTCGTGGACTCGGAGGAGGTCTCGCTGTTCGGCTACATCGGCGCCATGATCGCGCTGGCGCACAGCTGTCTCGAGCACTACGAGGAGAGCCGCCGGATGTTCGCCGCGATCATCGCGCGCGCCCGGGCCCAGAGCGCGCTGATGACGCTCCCGCTCGCGCTCGCCTGGCTCGCCGACGTCGACCAGCGGCTCGGCAACTGGACGGCCGCCCTGGCGGAGGCATCGGAGTCCGTGCGCCTGGGCGAGGAGATCGGCCGCCCGGGGAGCTGCTCAACGGTCTCGCCGCGCTCGGGTCGCTGCAGGCGCGCCGGGGGCAGGCCGCCGAGGGCCGTGCGACCCTCGCGCGCGCGGACGAGCTCGCGGCCTCGATCGAGGCGAACCTCATGCGCCCCAGCGCGCAGTCCGCGCTCGGCCTGCTCGAGCTCGGCCAGGGCAGGCTTCCCGAGGCGATCGAGGCGCTCGAGGCGGCCGGGCACGCGGCGCTGCGTGGCGAGGTCGAGGAGCCCGGCATCCTCCCGTGGGCGCAGGACCTCGCCGAGGCTTACGCCCGGGACGGGAGCCTCGCCGACGCCGAGGCGACCCTCGAGGTGCTGGAGCGCCAGGCCGAGCGCACGGGGCGGCGCCTGGCCCACGCCGCCGCGGCGCGTTGCCGCGGCCTGCTCGCCGGCGACGACGCCTTCGAGGCCCACTTCCGCCGCGCGCTGGAGTGGCACGAGGGCGTGCCGAACCCGTTCGAGCGGGCCCGCACCGAGCTCTGCTTCGCCGAGCGGCTGCGCCGCGCCCGCCGGCGGCGCGAGTCCCGCGAGTGGCTGCACAGCGCGCTGGACGTCTTCGACCGCCTGGGAGCCGCGCCATGGGCCGAGCACGCGCGCCGGGAGCTGGCGGCCAGCGGGGAGCGCGCCCGCCGGCGCACCCCCGACACCGCGGACGACCTCACCCCGAAGGAGCTGCAGGTGGCGATGATCGTCGCCGAGGGCGCCACCAACCGCGAGGCGGCCGCCGCGCTCTTCGTCACGCCGAAGACCGTCGAGACGCACCTCAACAACATCTATCGCAAGCTCGGCGTCCGGTCGCGGGTCGAGCTCGCGCGGCGGCTGGAGTAGGCGCCACCGTCAGGTCCGGCGGGCGCCGAGCGACCCGTTCGCGATGGGCGTCGACATGGTGACGATGACGCTGCCGCTCCCGCTGGGGCGCGAGCCGGACTGGGAGGCGGCGGCGTTCGCGATCCGCAACCTGCGCCTCGACGTCGTGTGGGACGCGGATGAGCTCTACCCGTGGGAGGAGTGGCTCGCGGAGACCGAGAACCTCCCAGGGTCCGAGGCGGCGTTCGTCGCGCTGCGCGCGGCCCAGTGGCAGCTGCACCGGCACGCGTGCGAGGTGCGCGGCGCGATCGAGCACGGGTGGCCGGCGGAGCTTGTCTGTGTAAGGACGCCGACGCATCGCGCGTGGGTGTCAGGCGGCCCGAGCTGGGGAGACGACCCGACCGAGCTGATCACCCCGATGATCGAGCTCGCCGAGGCGGGGATCACGGCCGCGGCGGGCTTCGAGGGGCACACGCAGTACGTGAGCACCCCGATCGAGCGGCGGACGCTCGGGTTCGGCGCCGAGGACACGCGGCGAGTGTGCATGGGTCTCGCCGCCGCGCATGCTGCCGAGCAGGCCTGCGGAATGGCCGCCTCCACCGCGAGCTGGCCGGCCGAGCTCGACCACATGGGCCCGGGCGAGTCGGGCGGCCGCGCGCTCCTGCGCTTCCTGGCCGCCGGTCTCGTGCTCTGCTCCCGCGACCCGGACGGGCCGGCGCGCGAGCTGGCGGCGCTGGGAGACCGGTGGGACCCGCCGCGCTACGACTCCTGGCGCGCCGCCCGCGACGAGCTGCGCGCCCTCGCCGAGGCCTTGCGGGCCCGCCACCCCGCGCATCCCGACCGGTCCCGCCTCGCGGCCGAGATGCTCGCCGGCCCGCTCCTCGCCGCCATCGGCGCCCTCGCCGACCTCCACGGCGACCGTGTCGGCGCGCTCGTCGACGTCCCGGTGCCCGAGATCACCTCCGCCACGCCACACGCCGGCCGCGGCGACCTCTCCCGGTTCCTCTCGCTGATGGTGACCGACGACCTCGACTGGACCGCCGCGGAGCACGCCGTGAAGGCGCTCCCAGCGCGCATTCGCACGGCGCGCCGCCGCGACCTCGCCACTCTCCGCGACGCCATGGAGGCCGGCTACCCGCGCTACCTCGCGCGCGACCGCGTCGGCGACCACGTCCTCTACATCGCCGCTCCCACGTCCGGCGACGAGCCCGACGCGGCCGCGAGCATCCGCCGCCTCGGCCCCGCGGGCGTCCTCGAGGCGGCCGGCGTGGTCAGCTGGTCGGCGCCGCCCCGGGGTGACCCCACAAAGTCTCGCCCACGCCCGGTCGTTGGAGGACAATAGGTCCATGACGCGCCTCGGCGACGTCTACGAGAACCGGGTGACCGGGGAGCTGGCGGTGGTCCTGCGCGGCGACGAGGATGGCGCCGGTCAGCCGGGCCTGGTGCACCTGACCGTCCGGCCGCACGGCGCCGTGGTCGGCGAGCACGTCCATCCGCGGATGCAGGAGCGCTTCCGCGCGATCTCGGGTCAGCTCGGGACGCGCGTGGCGGGCATCGACCGCACGCTGACCACTGGCGAGGAGGTGACCGTGCCGCCGGGTACGCCGCACGACTGGTGGAACTCGGGCGAGACGAACGCCGAGGTGCTCGTCGAGTTCTCGCCGCCCGACCCGCGGTTCGTGGCGCTGATCGGGACGCTGTTCGGGCTCGCCAACGCCGGCAAGGCGAACGCGAAGGGACTCCCGAACCCGTTCCAGCTCGCGGCCATCGCCGTGGAGTTCGACGACGTCATGCACTTCACCAAGCCGCCCGCGCTCGTCCAGAGGGTGCTGTTCGGAGCGCTCAACGAGATCGGCCGCCGGCGCGGCTACCGCCCGACCTACCCGGAGTACCTGGCGCCGCACCGGCGCACGACGCCCGATCCGGAGGTCCTGTCGCTCGCCGGGATCGCGCCGCCGGCCGCGTAGCCGCGTCAGGGCTTGATCCGCGTGACGGTGTCGTCCTGGAAGTTCGCGGTCCACACCGCGCCGCCGCCGGCCGCGATCCCGATCGGATCCTTGCCGACGCGGATCGGCCTCCCCGCCACCTCCCCGGACGACGGATCGATCTGCGACACCGTGTTGTCACGGGCGTTCGCCACCCACACCGCGCCCTCGCCGACCGCGAGGTCGCGCGGGTCCTCGCCGACGCCGATCGGGTCGCCGTCGATCTCGGCGGTCTTGGGATCGATGCGGCTGACGGTGCCGTCGCCCGCGTTGGCGACCCACACCGAGCCCTCCCCGACGGCCACGCCGCGGGCCTCCTTGCCGACCCCGATCGGCTCGCCCATCGGCCTGCCCGAGGCGGCCGAGAGGCGGGTGACCGTACCGTCCGCGAAGCTCGTGACCCACACCACGCCGTCGGCGACGGCGACGTCGAGCGGACGGCCGCCCACCCGGATCGGCTCGCCCGACACCTGACCTGACGCACGGTCGATCCGGCTGACGGTGCCGTCGGCGGCGTTGGTGACCCAGACGAACTTCTCGCCGATGGCGAGCGACTCGGGCGCGCGGCCGACCCGGATGGGCGTCGTCTGGCCGCCCTTCACCCGCACCACGGTGTTGTCAGCGGAGGCGACCACCCACACCACCCCGCCCGCCACGGCCGGGTTGTCCGGCTGGCGCCCCACCCGGATCGTCCGGCCCGCCTTCCCGTCGCGGATCCGCGTCAGGCTGCCCGCGCTCGCGTTCGTGACCCACACGACGCCCTGGTCGGAGACCGTGATCCCGTCCGGGCCCGGCGCGACCCGGATGGTGGCCGTGGTCTCGGGCGCCTGGGCCGCGCCGTCGCCGCCGCCCGAGGCGGGCGCTGAGGACGACGGCTCGTCGTCGCCGAAGACGCCCGCGCTGTTGAGGATCGCCACGAGCGCCGCCGCGATCAGCGGGGCCAGGACGACGAGAACGACCTGGCCGAGGGTCCGGTCGTCGTTCACGGCGACCGGCTCACTGCCCCGCGTTGTCGGCCACGTACTGCGCGACCGCCTTGATCTCGTCCGGCGAGAGCCGGTCCGCGAACGACGGCATCGAGCCGCTCCCGCTCTTGACGACCGCCTCGACCGACGCCGCGTCGGGGCTCAGGTCGTCCAGGTTCGGCCCGACCGCGCCCGAGGCGTTCGCGGCCGCGAGCGTGTGGCAGTCGCCGCAGCCGGCGGAGGCGAAGACCTTGCTCCCGTCCGCCGCAGGGCTCGCGGTCTCCTTGGCCGCGGGCGTGCCGGCCTCGGACGGCGTCGCCGTGGCGGTCGCCGCGGGGGCGGCGCCGCCCGCCTCGTCCTTCTCGGCGCCGATCAGCTGCGGCCCCGCGAACAGGACCACGATCGTGAACGCGGCCGCCGCCCACGTCAGCGGCGTCAGGACCCGATCAATCCACGCCAGCATCTCAGGGCGACGGGAAGCCGTTCTGCGTGATGAACCACAGCCCGCTCGTCAGCCAGGTCGCGACGAGGACGGAGAACACCATCCCGCCCGCCATCGGCAGCGCGATCCCCGGCAGCGACGGCGTCCGGACGATCACGACCTTCACGGCGAACGCGCCGTAGAACGCGCAGCCGAGCATCGAGTGCAGCAGCACGCGGGTGGTCGTGTCCTGGAAGGCGAGCTGGTAGAGGCAGTGGTAGGCGACCGGGAGGCTGACCAGGAACGCGAGCCGGCCCGAGATGCGGTGCAGCCCGCCGAGCCACTGCGGCTGGTCGCCGAGCGGCAGCCGCCCGTACATCCACAGCGCGGAGCTCGCCTGGACGAGCGCGAACAGAAACGCCAGCGTCGCCAGCCAGACCTTCATCGACATCGTGTTCGCGAACCCGAGCGTGATCGACAGGTCGCTCGCCGGGTCGTGGACGCTGCCGTAGATCCCGAGGCTCAGCGCGACGAGCGCGCCGACCGTCCCGGCGACCAGGAGGCGGGTGCCCTCCTGCCCGCGGTCGCTCGCCCTCGCCACCTCCGCACCCACCGCCCACCTCCGCTCGTCGGTCCCGGGACCACGCCGATCCTCTCCGACCGCCGGTGCGCTGTGCAACCTCAGGCCCGCCGACGCGCCTCCGCGGCGTAGATCCGCGAGGCCAGGACGAGCGCGCCGGTCCCCAGCAGCACCATGAAGGCGATCGTCGGCCACTGCCACGGCCCCGGCACGTAGAGCGCGAGGAACCACACCCGAGCGATGTCGCCGGACGCCTTCATCAGCGCCGGGACCAGGGCCTGCGGGAACAGCGCGATGCACCCGACGATGACGCTGCCGAGCAGCAGTCGCCGCCGCGAGCGGGGCATGGCGTCGAGCACAGACGCGCCCTCGCCGGCCTGCGCCCGGGCCTCCTCGCCCGCGCGCATGAGGTAGAGCAGCTCGGGCCCGCGCCTCGCGAGCGACCGGTACGCCGCCCGGCCGAGGGACACGTAGGCGAAGAGACCGGTGAGCACCCCGGCGGGGACGCCGAGCCACGCCAGCAGCGGCTCGTCGAGCGCGACCCCGGCGAGCACGACGCCGAGCGCCGGGAGGGCGGTCGCGAGCGTCAGCAGCAGCATCACGAACGCCGGCCCGGTCAGGTCGCCGTGGTCGAGCGGCGCGTCCTTGTGCTCGCGCGGGTCCGGGCCGGGCACGAGCTGGTCGATGCCCACGAGCGGCAGCATCCCGGCCCCGCCGCCGAGCAGCGCGGCCGTCGCCGCCAGTGCCCAGGGCAGCAGCTCGGAGTCGCCACCCACCGCCGCGCCGGCGGCCGTCAGCACGATCGCCATCGGGCCGAACATCGCCAGCCACGCGAGCTGCCGGCCGCGCACGTCGGGGCGCTCGCTGCCGGGCGTCAGCAGCGTCAGCCACAGCGCGGTGCCGTCCTGGCCGTAGAGGTTGGTGGCGGTGACGGCGCCCATCAGGGCCGTGAGCGCCCCGGCGAACGGCAGGAAGGCGGTCGAGTCGAAGACGAGGGGGATCAGGCACGTCATCACCGCGAAGGCGGGCGCGACGACGAGGCTCTGCATCCGCACCGGATCCCGCCACCAGCTGCGCAGCTCCTTGCCGAACACCGCCGTCGTCGGCCCGCCCCGCGGCGCGACGTCCCCGGCGGCCGCCCCGCGGACGACCGACCTCGCCAGCCGCTGCGGGCCGAGCAGACGGATCCACACGTGGACGAGCAGCGCCACGAGCGCTGGCAGGCCGAGCAGCGGGAGCACGGTCACCGGCCAGTGGGAGCGGGCCGACGCCTCGACGGCGAGCAGCCTCCAGCTCGAGGGCAGCGCTCGGATCGCGCTGGAGAACCCGCTCGAGAACCCGCCGGCGAGCACCGCGTCGAGCGCGGCGAACACGATCCAGCCGGAGGACGCGGCGACCAGCATGGCGGCGGTGATCAGCGCGCTCACGGCGCCGCCGGCGCGCGACCGCGACAGCGCGCCGAACATCCGCGCCGTGATCCGGGACAGCACCACGACGAGCGCGACCTGCAGCACCACGCCCGGCAGCGCGACCAGGACCGGTACCGCGCCGAGTCGTGCCGCGAACACCACCGCGGCGGTGAACGCGAGGAGCGTGATCGCGGTCGTGACGCCGGCGAACGCCGCGCCGAGCAGCCCTATCGCGAGCCTCGCCCGCGGGATCGGCTGCAGCGCGAAGTGCTCGGCGCGCAGCACCGGCTGGCCGCCGTACGCGGGCGCCAGCATCCAGCCCAGCGTCCAGATCGCGAACACGACGGCGAGCAGGTCCAACAGCGTGGTCGCCCGGTCGGGATCGAGCGTCGCGATCGCGATCGTCCCGAGCGCGGCGGCGACGCCGAGCACCCCGCCCGTGAGCATCGCGTTCGCCCGCGGCCCGGTGGCCAGTCGCCGCATCATCGTGAGCTTCATCGCGATCAGGACGCCAACCACGACAGCCCCTCGCCGCCGCCGACGTCGACCCCCACCAGCTCGACGAACGTCTCCTCAAGCGCGCACCTCGTCCAGCGGGCCCTCCGCCACCACTTCGCCCCGCGCCATGACGGCGACCGTGTCGCAGAGCTGCTCGACCAGCGCCATGACGTGGCTCGAGAGCAGCACAGAGCCGCCGCCTGCGACGAAGCGCGTGAGGATCCGCTTGACGGTCGCCGCCGAGACCTGGGTCGACCGCCTCGAACGGCTCGTCGAGGACCAGCAGCCGCGGGCCGTGCAGCAGCGCCGTCGCGAGGCCGATCTTCTTCCGCATCCCCGAGGAGTAATCGATGATCAGCGTCCGCTCCGACTCGCCGGTCAGCTCGAGCACTGAGAGCAGCTCGTCGGCCCGCTCGCCGGTTGTGGCGTGGTCGAGCCCCCGGAGCCGGCCCAGATAGCCGAGCAGCTCGCGGCCCGTGAGCTGCTCGGGCATCGCGAGGCCGTCCGGCAGCACGCCCATCAGCGTCTTGGCGTGAAGCGGCTCCTGCCAGACGTCCGTCCCGAAGACGAGCGAGCGGCCGGCGTCCGGCCGCAGCAGCCCCACCGCCATCGACAGCGTCGTGGTCTTGCCGGCGCCGTTGGGCCCAACGAGCCCGTAGAAGGAGCCGGGCATGACCGTCAGGTCGGCGCGCTTGACGGCCGCGTGCTCCCCGAACACCTTGCGAAGTCCGACCACGTCGAACGCGGGGACGTGCCCGTCGCCGGCCGGCCTGTTCGCTGAATCCCCCGCCGTCACCGTGGAATCCGGAGCGTACGCCCTAGCGTGTCCCGGCGATGCCGCCCGCGAGCGACCCCCTGCGGATGTACCTGGTCCTGCGGCGCGGCGCCGTGGAGGAGCTCTCGCGCGCCGGTGAGCTGGCGGGCGCGGCGGCCGTGGCGCGCATCCGGCGCTTCTCGGACGATCCGGCGTTCGCGGAGGCCTTCGAGGAGTGGCGCCCCCGCCCCGGCAAGGTGTGCCTGCGCGCGCGCACGGCGAGCCAGTGGCAGCAGGTGCGAGCGGAGCCCCACGCCGAGGCGGGCGATCCGGAGGGCGAGTCGGCGGTCGCGCTGCCGCCGCGCCGGCGCTCCGAGCGCGGTCCCTTGTTGGAGCGCCTGCAGGCGATGAGCAGCGACCTGCGCACGGCTCCCGCGCGCGCCGCCGAGTCTGATTCCCGTTCCGCCGTCACCTACGTCCTCAACCCCGCGGCGGTGATGAGCTCGGGCAAGACCGTGGCGCAGGTTGCGCACGCCGCGGTGATGGCGGCGGACGGCGGTGGCGTCGAGGACTGGGTCGCGGCGGGCTGCCCAGGCCGCGTGCTCGCCCCGGGCGCCGACGTGTTCGCGGAGGTGGCGGCGCGCGCCGACTGCGTGGCCCGCGTCGTCGACGCCGGGCTCACGGAGGTGCCGCCGGGCACGGTGACGGTGGTCGCGCTGGCGCCGGGGCCGGCCGGGGGGCTTCCCGCGTCGTTGCGGGGGGAGTCACAGTCCGGACCTGACTGTGAGCTCAGTCCTTGACAGTCGCGATCCGCGTGTGCGAGCGTCGCCACGCCACGGGATCCGTGCAGTCCTCACCAACTCGCGCGATTGCACGGTGACTCATGGAGGGGGTTACGCCATGCCTACGCTCAGGTCGGTGTGTCGCGGCTGGTTCACGGTGGTGGGGGTGTGTGCGGCTGTACTCGTCGCCGCGCCCGCGGCGATGGCGCGTCGCGGACGTCGACCCGCCGGACTCCGAGCCGTTCGGCAAGCGCTATGGCCGAGTGCATCGCGCTTTGATGAAAGCAGACGGTAGACAAGTTCACCACGGCGACCACATACAAGCTCACGGTGCGAGGAGGCTGCTTTCGTCGCTGACCAGCCGCGGCCGGCGCTCGAGGACCGAGAACGGAGGAGACCGCTCCTTTCTCGTCTCCCGCGCGTTAATTCCGCGCCTACCTGACCTCGACCGGAGCGGGGAGCGCTCGTGACCTGGCGTGCTGGATGGCGATCGACGGACCCCGCCCGGGTTCGGCTGCTCGGGGTGGCGATCGGCGCGCTGCTGCTCTGCCCTGTCCCCTCCGCGGCCTTTGGGGCCCCGCCCCTGAACGACGGGCCCGGTTCGCCGACCACGATCGACGGCGCGCCCGCGACCGTGTCGGGCACCACGCGCGAGGCGACCATGGACGCCGACGAGCCCGCCCCGCTCGTCAGCACCATCGACAACGCGCCGCGCGGACTGGACCGCTCGGTGTGGTTCTCGTACACGGCCGAGCGCAGCCGCAACGTGCTGGCGGAGACGTGCGACGCGAACTTCGCGAACCACATCGACGTCTACACCGGACCGCTCGGCGCGCTCGCGCCTGTGCCGACGCGGAGCGACGACTTCTCCGAGTGCCCCGGCGAGCGGCGGACGTTCGCGGCGACCGCGGGGGTCACCTACCTGATCCGCGTCACGGCGGAGCGCGCCGGTGGGCGGGTTCCCGACGGCGGCAACTTCCACCTCGAGCTTCTGCCCCAGGAGCCGCCCGCCAACGACGCCTTCACGCGCGCGACGGCGCTGCCGGGCCCCGGCAGCTACCTCGCCCGTCTCGCGTTCTCGACGATCGAGTTCGGCGACCCCTCCTTCTCGAGCGACACCGGCTCGGTCTGGTTCCGCCTGGATCCTCCGCGCAGCGAGCCCTACACCGCCCAGATCCCGTCGAATCCGTTCGGCAGCTCGCTCGCGGTCTTCGAGGCCCGCGGCGGCTCGATCAACGGCCTGCGCCGGCTGACCTTCGACCAGACGCTCGCGTCCGAGGGCGCGAGCGTCTCGTTCAACGGGCTCAAGGGCCGGCGCTACTACCTGCGGGTCTCCACCGACCGCGAGGTCGCCGGCGACGTCACCCTGAACCTCACGACCAACACGGCCCGCGGCATCGGGCTGATCGTCACTCCCGCCCGCAACACCCTGCGCAGGGTCCGCCGGTCCGGCCTCCGCGCGACGCTGTCCTGCGCCCGCACCTGCACGCTGGGCGTCGACCTCCTGATCGGGATCCGCGAGGCCCGCCGCCTCAAGCTCGTCGACCGGGCCGTCCGGCTCCGTCGCGCCCTGCGCGTCGGCCACGTCGGCGGCAGGCTCCAGACGGGCGAGGCCAGCACCGTCAGTGTGCCGATCTCCTCCGCGCGCGTCAGGCGCCGCCTCGCGCGCGCCCGCTCCGTGCGGTTCATCCTCCGCGTGTCCGTGCGCAGCGCGACCCGCTCGCGCCCGGTGAGCCGGACGATCGTCGTCCGGCGCTGAGAGCTCGCGGTGTCAGACGTGCAGCCGCGCGTCCGCGTACGCCGCGGTCTTACCGGCGACTGACCATGCCTGGTCCACGAGCACGTGCTCCAAGAGCGGCCGCGAGCGGCCGGAGGACCGCCACTGCAGCCGTCCTCGTGGCGGCCTTGGCTCTGCTTGGCGCCGCGCCGGCTTCGCACGCTGTCGTGCCGATCGGCGGCGGACACTACGACTTCGAGACGCCGCAATCGTTCGACACGCTCTTCTCCAGGGAATGGCGCAACCAGCAGGTCTTCGGCAAAGGGTGGTCCATGCACCTGTGGCCGGACGCCCGCCAATTCACCACCTACGCCTTCATCGATGCCGAGCTCGATTACGGCCACAAGAACACTGAGAACTGGCGGTTCAACCTCGACGGGATGCCGCTCGACACCGCGCGCGGCCGAGTCAAGCTGCCCCCAGTTGCGATATCACCCTCTGGCGCCTTCAGCGCCAACCGGCCAGGCATGCTCTGGAGTGGGAGTGGCGACGGGCCAGAAGGGCGCGAAGAGGCGACGGCGTGGCTCACCATTATCGGCCAATTCGTCTCACGCACCCGGGTCCGGGGCCGCATGCTGGCCAATAGCAGCGACGGGTGCACAACCGGATGGCT
>Ga0190275_10002326_pt1 | contig 13739 bp, 13 predicted proteins | sample Popmic550T_FD_133745 | JGI IMG/M metagenome (GOLD analysis project Ga0190275, IMG submission 133745) | Populus adjacent soil microbial communities from riparian zone of Yellowstone River, Montana, USA - 550 T | ecosystem: Environmental > Terrestrial > Soil > Riparian zone > Trees stand | place... | reverse complement strand
TCGATGGCCGCGTTGTGCGCGTCGAGCGCGGCGGTCCAGCGCGGATCGTCGCTCAAGCCGATGCCTTCGTCGCGATCCTCGGGCGCCCATTCCTGCCGGCGGTCTTCGGGAATGGCACGTTCCAGCCGCGCGATATCGGCGATGGTCTCGTTCAGCCGCGCAAAGGCTTTCTGATGGGTCGCGATCAGCGCGAACGCCGCGTCGGAGGCTGGCAAAGCGGGCGTCGCGGCGCCCGCCAGCGCGGCGCCAATTGCGGCGCGGCGCGTGAGTTTGCTACACGAGCAGATAGCCTTGCTCATGGATCACCTCCATGCGCGGGGTCAGAGCCGGTCATGTGTTGACGCACATGGTCGGCTCGCTGATCGATGATTTTTGGGTACACCGAAATTATGGTCGTGTCAAGAAAAACGGTGACACCGAAAAGACGTGGCCGTCCCGCCACCGGGCGCGACCCGCATGTTGCCTTCCGTATTCCGGGAGAGATGATCGCCGAAATCAATCAGTGGGCAAAGGAGCAGGGCCTTTCACGTTCGGAAGCATTGCGCCGGTTGCTCGATGCTGGCCTGAAAGCCCTCCGCGCAAAGAAGCGCTGAGATTGCGGCAAATCGCGCTCCCGGATTTCGCTGCGCTCCATCCGGGCTACGAACTTCGTGCCACAGCGGCCAGTGTGTCGAAGGGAGAGACAGGGGGGACCCAACCCAAGCGGATCAGGCGCGCAGGATCGCCGACGAGCGGCCCGGCGAGCCGTTCATAAAGTTCCGAACGACCGGTGAGACGGAATATTTTTTCCAGCACCACAGGAGGGACGGACACCAGGCCTGGCCTGCGCCCGAGCCCGCCACGCATTGCGGCGATCATTTCGGGCACGGTAACAGGCGCCGGATCAGCGACAATCAGCGGACAGTTGAGCCGGCCGGGCGCATTCAGAACAGATTGGACGGCGACCGCCAGGTTGGGGAGCGACAAGAGCGAGCGCCGCGCCTGGAGCGCCCCGAACGGGAGCGGATAGGGCGAACGGGCAAGCTCGATCAGCCGCGCCATGTTACCCTTCACGCCTGGCCCGCAGACAAGCGCGAGGCGAAGCGCGACCCAATCGAGATCAAGTTTCGCAAGCTCTTCTTCGGCGGCGCGCTTGGACCGCCCATAGGGGTCGGTCGGTCGCGGCTCCATCTCCTCAGTCAGGACTTGCCTGTTGGTCGGGCCCGTCTGGGCGCGCAGCGAGGACATGAAGACGAACCGCCGCACACCGGCTCGTCGTGCAGCCTGCGCAAGGGCCGCCGTCGCTTGCGTATTCAACAGGCGAAAATCCTGCTCCGGCGCGCCGGACATTGTCGGCGTCAGCGCCGCGGAATGAACCACGGCGTGCACGTCGGCCAGAGCGGCCGCGATGTTGATCGGGCGCGTGAGGTCGCCGATCACGGCGTTCGAGCAATCGATCGGCAGAGGCGTTGGTTTGCGCAGCAAAACGCGGACGCGGAATCCGAGGCGCGGAAGCTCACGAACCAGGTACTGCCCAATGAACCCCGTTGCTCCCGTTAGCGCGATAAGGGGTTCGTTCATGACACCGTCATGCCCGCGCTTGTCGCGGGCATCCATGTCTTTTCTCGTTTTTCAGCAAGCAAGACGTGGATGGCCGGGTCAAGGCCGGCCATGACGAGGAGAGCGCACCCCCTCACTTGCCTGCCGGCGTCGAATGCACCGCGATGCACTTCCAGCCGCCGTCATCGACCCACACGGCGAGCGCGACCGACTCGACGATCTTTGGCTCACCACGCGCAATGACGTCGATGCGCAGGCGGCAGTGCACCACGGCGGCGCCGCCGTGGAGCGCGACCCTCGCGTCGCTCGCCTTGATGCTCCGATAGTCCCACAGCTTGTCGCGAACGCCGCGCGTGTAGTTCTCCTTGCTGTCGACCGCGCCGCTCGAATGCGTGTAGGTGAGGCCGTCATGCAGCAGCGCGCCGAGCGCGTCCGCATCGCCGTCGCACATCGCCTTGAAGCGGCGCTGCTCGAGCTCGAGAATTCCGTCCTTGGTCACGCGCGTCTCCCTTTGATGTTCTGCGCGCAGCGTAGCGCGGAGTTCGTAGGGTGGGCAAAGGCGCGCGTAGCGCGACGTGCCTACGTCCTGTCTCAAGCTGGCTGAAGTGGCGGGCACGCTTCGCCCCCGCCTTCGCGGGGGCATGCTTTGCCCGCCCTACGGCAGGGGACTCGTCAGTGCACGTGCCCTTCCGCCATGCCGGAGACATGGCCGGTGCGCAGTTCGCGCGCCGATTGCCGCAGGATCTGCGCGGACGACCACAGGAACAGGGAAGCCATGATCGCCGCCACGACGAGGTCCGGCCATTTGCTCGCCGTGCCCCACACGCCCACGGCCGCGATCATCACCGCGACATTGCCGATCGCGTCGTTGCGCGAGCAGAGCCACACCGAGCGCACGTTGGCGTCGCCGTCCTTGTATCTGGCGAGGATCATGACGCTCGCCACATTGGCGGCGAGTGCGAGGAAGCCGACGACGCCCATGATTTCGGCGCGCGGAACGCCGAGAACGAGCACGTGATACGCGGTTGCGCCGAACACCCACAGGCCCATCAGCGTCAGGCTCACGCCCTTCGCGAAGGCGGCCCAGGCGCGCACGCGCACCGCCGCGCCGATCACCGCGAGGCTGAGGCCGTAGGTCAGCGAGTCGGCGAGGAAATCGAGCGCGTCGGCCTGCAGCGCCTGCGAGCCCGCGAGCGCGCCCGCGCCCATCTCCACGAAGAACATGGCGGCGTTGATGCCGATGACCAGCCAGAGCCGCCGCTTGTAATCGGCGGACAATCCTTCGAACGTCACGCCGCTGCCGCAGCAGTCTGCACCCATGGGAATCTCCTCGACGGGATATAGGGCGGCGGCGTGCGGTTACACAATCACAGGGGCCGGCCGGCAAGAGGCGAACGAGATGCCGCACGTGGCGCGGGCGCCGATGTGCTACGCCGGAGGCCGGCCCCGCTGCCGAGGGCCCCAATCGGGAGGCACTCATGCCGGAGCCCATCACGCGCACGCCCCTCGAGCGGTTCGACGTGCCCGACGGCAAATATGAAACGGTTGTGATGCTGGTCGAGATGGCCCCGCAGGTGAATTCGGGATTGCACACGCATCCCGGTTTCGATGCTGCCTATCTGCTGGAAGGCAGCCTGACGGTGCTGGAGCGCGGGCAACCGGACAAGGCGATCCGGCCCGGCGAATCCTGGCGCGTCCCTCCGGGCTCGGTGCACGAGGTCAAGGTCGGGGACCAGACCACGAAGGTGCTCGCCATCTACGTCGTGGAAAAAGGAAAGCCGCTGGCAACCCCGTGGGCGGCGTGACGACGGGGGCAAGACGCGGGAAGACCGCAAGCTGCTGGAACACACCACGCCCGCTCGCATTGACGGGCATGGTCAAATCCTTCTCCGCCGCCATCGCCGCCGTGTGCCTGCTGTGTTCCGCCGCGCAGGCGCAATGGGCGAGTTTCTCCGATTCGCGCGGCACCAGCGTGCAGTATCCGCGCGAGGTCTTTTCCGTCGCGGCCGGGAGCGGAGAGCCGCCCGGCCCGATGCTGCAATCGGCCGACGGCCGCGCGCGGCTGCATGTCTTCACGCTGGGCAACGAGCGGCGCGCGAGCCCGGCCGCGTTCATCGCCCGCGCCGTGACCGATCAGCGTCAGCGCCTCTCCTACCGGCGCGTGACCAACCGCTTTTTCGTGTTCTCGGCCGCGGAAGGCGACCTGATCCTTTACCGGCGCTGCAACTTTGCCGGGCCAGCCATCCATTGTTTCGACGTGCGCTATCCGCGCGCCGAAAAGCGCGCCTGGGATGGGCCGGTGACGCGGATGAGCTTTTCCCTCCGGCCGCGGTGAGGACCCTACGAATCCAGAATTAGCGGCTCGCCGTGATGACGCGCGGCTCTTTCCGGTTCTTCTTCGCGCGCTTCAGCGCCGCAGTGGCGCGGCGCATCCCCTCGCGCGCCTTGGCGGCAAGGCGGCGCTCCTCATTGGCTTTCTCGATCGCGCGCGCGCGTTCCTCGGCGACGTGCTGGAGCTGCGCCATGCGCTCCGACTGCTCGATCGCCGAGAAGTGCGCGGTACGATGGCAGGGCACCGCGCGCGGCACGGTGAACGCGACCGCCTTCTCCTTCACGCCGCGCCATTCCTCGACCGGCTTGCCGGTGATGACGCTCACATAGTCGCGCGTTTCCTTCGGCAGCCCGGAGCGCTGCGCCAGCCAGTCGGACACGCGCTTCGGTCCCGCATTGTAGGCAGCGGCCGCGAGCCCGAGATTGCCGAAGCGGTCGATAAGCGTGCGCAACAGCTTGGCCGAAGCGGGCAGCGCCTCGCGCCCGTTGAAGGCATCATCCAGGCCAACGCCCTCGGCCGTGTCGGGCATGAACTGCGCGATGCCCATCGCGCCGACCGGGCTGATCGCCTCATGATCGAAGCGGCTTTCCTGCCAGATCAGGTTGGTGAAGAAGCCGAGCGGCAGCGCGTTCGCCTGCGCGACCTCGACGAGGCTCGAGCAAAGCTCCGTGTGCGAGAGCGCCGGCGCGCTCGATTCGGCGAGCGCGAGGCGGGCGCGCTCGAGCGAGGTCGGCGTGCGCGTATCCTTCGGTGCGTCGATCGTGTCGCGCGCGTCGCCATCGCGCGTCTCCGGCGCGCCGAGGTGAAGGAAGAAGGATTCCGCCGCACCCGGCAGCGCGGCGAGTTTCTCTCTTGCGTGTTCGATCAGCTTCAGCCGCAGCGGCACTTGCGCGCTGTGCTGGATGTTCGCCGAACCGGAGCTGACGAAGAGAAAGAAAACGCCGAACAGGCAGGAGCCCGCAAGCTTCAGCCGCATGATGTCCCTGTGTCCCCGGGCGCACGATGTTTTTGCCGCGCGCACCATCTCGTGTTTTTGTTGAGCGGGAGGCTTTGCACTTCCGCGCGTCACGTCGCTCCCGTGCGTCAGATGCGGGTCAATGCTGACGAGAATGTGGCGTTAAGCCACGGAAGAATACGGATAATTGCAGTAAGGTCAGGAGATGAGGTTCCATGCAGTTCCCTTAACCGACAGCATATTGCGGAACCTTACTAAGCTGCCGTTTACCCTTGTGGCCTAATCCGTTTCGCATGGACGGCTTTCTCTATTTCCCGCAGAAGCTGGCGCGGGTGTTCCTCTCGCTCGGCTCGGGCTTTTCGCTGACCTCGCTCGCCGCCGCACTGGTGGTGGCGGCGGTTGTAATCACGTGGCGGCGCCGCCACCGCCCGCTGCGGCCGGGCACGATCGCCCGCGGGCTGTTTCCCGTCTGGCTCGTGCGCCATGCCTCGGTGCGCGCCGACATCGGCTATTTTGCGTTCAACGTTTTCGTCTACGGCCTGATCTTCGGCTGGGCGGTTGTCTCGTACAAATTCCTCTCGGGCTTTGTGGGCGACTCGCTGACCACCGCGTTCGGCGCGGTCGCGCCGACACCCTACGAGTTCACCGCGCGCGTGATCATCACGCTGGCGCTCTTCCTCGCCTACGAGTTCGGCTACTGGCTCGACCATTATCTCAAGCATCGCGTGCCGGCGCTGTGGGAGCTGCACAAGGTGCATCACTCGGCCAACGTGCTGACGCCGCTGACCGTGTTCCGCATCCATCCGCTCGATGGGGTGATCTTCGCCAATATCCTCGCGGTGTCGCTCGGGGTGACCAACGGCGTTGCCAACTACCTGTTCGGCAAACCCATCACGTTCTTCTCGATCGACGACACCAACGTCGTCCTGGTGCTGTTCGTGCACGTCTATGTGCACCTCCAGCACACGCACCTGTGGATCGCCTTCACGGGGCTTGCGGGCCGCATCTTCCTGTCGCCCGCGCACCACCAGATCCATCACTCCAACAACCCGGTCCACTTCGACAAGAACCTCGGCAGCTGCCTGGCGATCTGGGACTGGCTGTTCGGCACGCTCTATGTGCCGGCGAAGGCACCCGAGCCACTCTCCTTCGGCGTGAAGGCGGGCGAGGCGGACATGCATTCGTTCGGTGAGCTTGCGGTTGCGCCGATGCAGCGCGCCGCCGCGCACGTGGCGCAATCGCTGCGGGGGGACGACGCGCCGCTGCCTGACACTCCTCGCACGCTTTCATAAAGACGCGCGTAAACGCGCTTCAGCCCTTAAATCCACCCTCGTCGAGGAACTTCTGCTCCTCCGGCGTGGTGTCGCGCCCGAGGATCGCGTTGCGATGCGGGAAGCGGCCGAACCGGCGGATGATGTCGCGGTGCTGCTCGGCGTATTTCAGGTCGGTGCTCTCCGCCTCGCGATAGAGCTGTACGCAGCGTTCCTGATCGACCAGGTCCTCGGAATGCATGAACGGCAGGAAGAAGAAGCCGCGCAGCTCGTCCGGCACGTCCTGATCGTAGCCGCGCTTGAGAGCGCGGTTGGCAACCGCGCGCGCCTGGCCGTCCGCCGCGTAGGTGCGCCCATCGCCGCGGAACATGTTGCGCGGAAACTGGTCGAGCACGAGGCAGAGCGCGAGCGCGCCGTCGGCCGTCGCCTCCCAGGATGAGAGCTGGCTGGCCGCGGCGGCCTCGTAGGTCGGCATGAATTTTTCGCGGATCGCGGCGTCGAAGGCATCGTCGCGCTTGAACCATTTCTCGTAGCCGGCCTCGCGCCAGAAGGAGAGGACGGTTTCGGGCTGCGCCACCGCCCCTGAGCTCTGCGTGTTCATCGACATCATCCGGCTGACGTGTGCTATATTGCCATCATGGTCAAGACGCTAGAACAGGCCATTGCCGAAGTCACAAACCTTCCCGATGCCGATCAGGAACAGATCGGGCGGAAGCTCTTGTCGCATGTCGAGAAGCTGGGCCAGCTTCGGAACGACATTGATGCAGGCATCCGCTCGCTCGATCAGGGCAAGGGAAAGCCTCTAGACATCGAGGAGTTCCTGCGCCGCGCCAACCAGGGCGATTGCCCCTGACCGACGGCTCATCTGGTCGCCGGAAGCCACCGGCGATCTCACCGACATTTGGAACCGTTATTCAGGGGTTGCTGGACGCCAGGTCGCGGACAAGATCGTTCAGGAAATCGGAAACGCGGCAGGGGTACTGGAAGACCATCCGTATGGCGGCCGATCCCGCGATGAGGTTAGGCCCGGACTGCGGTCCCTCGCCGCAAACCCTCACGTCATCTTCTATCGTGTCACCGCCGACGAGATAGCAGAGATCGTTCGGGTGCTCGATGGGCGCCGCGACATCGATGCGATCTTCGATGTGCCGGAGCGGCCCTAGCGGCGGTGATCCGCGCCGCCGAACGGCACCAGCGGATTGTCCGTGATCGCATCGCGGTCGGGCGTATCGGCTTTGGCCAGCCCAAGGAAAGCGTTGAACAGATCCTCCACGGCGCGCTGCGGAATGTCGTTTACGATGAACACCAGCCGCGTGCGGCGATCCGCGTCCGGCCAACCGCCAAGCGTCGCCGGCGGATGGAAGATGTGCTGCACGCCGTGGATCACCACCGGCTGATCCGGCGTCTCGGCGAGCTTCACGATGCCTTTCACGCGCAGCAGGTTCGGCCCGTGCATCGAGCGCAACAGGTCGAGGAACATCTCGAAGGCCGAGAACGGAATGGCGCGCTCGCTTGCCAGCGTGAAGGCGCGAATCTTGTCGCTGTGCCGGTTCACGTCGTGATGATGGTGATGCTCGTCGTTGGCGTAGGCTTCCTCGGCGAGCCAGCGCTTCACGTCCGGAATCTTGCGTTCCGCATCGTAAAGGCCGCAATCGATGAGCTGCGCCACGCTTGCCCCGGCGGCCTCGATCACCGGCGCGGCCGGATTGAGCGCGGCCATGCGCGCGCGCAAACGCGCGGCGGCCTCGTGCCGTTCGGGTGAATCGAGAAGGTCGGTCTTGGTGAGAACGATGCGGTCCGCGACCGCGACCTGTTTCGCTGCCTCGACATGCGCATCGAGCGTCGCGGCGCCGTTGACCGCGTCGACCACGGTCACGACTCCATCGAGCCGGAAGCGCATCACAAAATAGGGATGCACCATCGCGGTATGCAGCACCGGCGCCGGGTCGGCGAGGCCGGTCGTCTCGATGATGACGCGGTCGAACGTCATGCGGCCATTGTCAAGGCCGCGCAACAGCTTCTCCAGCGTGTTCACGAGATCGCCGCGCACGGTGCAGCACAGGCATCCGGTCGAGAGCAGCATCACGCCGTCCTCGATATGCTCGACCAGCAGGTGATCGAGCCCGATCTCGCCGAACTCGTTGATGATTACCGCGGCGCTCCCGAGCGCCGGATCCTTGAGCAGCCGATTGAGCAGCGTGGTCTTGCCGGCGCCGAGGAAGCCGGTGAGCACCGTGAGCGGGATCGGCGCAGGCGGCGTGCGCGGCCGCGCTGCGGCCGTGTCGCTCATTGCTTGGTGGACTTGGCGTCCGGCTTTTCCGCGGTCTTCGGTTTGGCGGCGGGTTTCGCAGCGGTCTTCTGGTCGGGCTTCGCCGTCGCTTTCTGCTCAGGTTTCGCGGCGGTCTTTGGCTTCGCTGCGCCATTCTTGTCGCCCGATGCGGGCGCCGCGACCGGCTTGGTCTCGGCGGAGGCGGGCGCGAAGCTCCCGACGCTGGGCAGCCTGATCGATGGCGTCAGGCTGAAACCGCCGGCGGAAGCATTGGCGGTTGCCGGTTTCGCGGCGGGCTTTGCTTCCGCGGTCGCGGGCTCAGGCTTCGCGGCGGGCTTCGCATCCGGGGCGGTCCGCGCCACCGCCGCGCCGCGCCTCTTCTTTCGTCCTTCGGCGACTTGCGTCGCCTGCTGCGAACCCGGGCGCAGGCCGGTCCACACCGGGATCGGCACGGACGCCTGCAGCGGGCCAAGCAACGGGCCCGTCGCTACGCCGCCCCGCAGGCTCTGAAGCGTTCCCGCATAGGCCGAGCTCGGATCGACGTTGGCATTCAGCGCCTGAACGGTTTCGGAATCCTCTTCCTCCCTCGCGTGACGCTTGCGGTGCCGGCCGCACATCTCCTCGCGCAGATTGGGCGGCGCGGCGGCAACCGGCTGCAATCCTTCGACGGTGCCGAACGACGGCATCAGCCAGGAGATCCCGCCCGCGCTGAAGCCTCGCTCGAACAGCTGCGCGGCCTTCTCGGAGCGGATCATGCCGGAGCGCGAGCCGAACACCACGACGATCAGCTTGCGGCCACCACGCGTCGCGGTCGCCACCACGTTGAAGCCGGACGCACAGATGAAGCCCGTCTTCATGCCGTCGGCATCCGGATAGCGGCCGATCAGCGAATTGGTGTTGCGCATCACGCGCCGGCCAAACCGGATCGACGGGATGTGCCAGTACATCTCATATTCGGGCAACTCGCGCAGGATCGCGCGCGCGAGGATCGCCATGTCGCGGGCGGAGGTGATCTGCTCGTCCGCCGGCAGCCCATTCGGATTGACCCAGCTCGACTGTGTCATCCCCAGGCGGCGCGAGGCCGCGTTCATGTCGTCGGCGAATTTCTCGATCGAGCCCGACACGCCTTCGGCGAGCACGACCGACATGTCGTTTGCCGACTTCACCATGATCATCTTGAGCGCATTGTCGACGGTGACCTGCGTACCTGCCGCAAAGCCCATTTTCGATGGCGCCTGCGCGACCGCATTCGGCGATACGGTGAGCAGCGTATCCATGCCGAGACGCCCGTCCTTCACGGCCTTGAGCGTGAGGTACATGGTCATCAGCTTGGTGGTCGAAGCCGGGTACCAAGGATAGGTGGCGTGTTCGGCGTGCAGGACGCGCCCTGAGTCGGCTTCGACGACGAGCGTCGCCTCGGCCGAAGCCGGTTGGGCGAAACTGCTTGCCAGAAGGGTGACCCCGAGGGCCAGGCTGAAGATCGGGATCGGCAAATGTCGCATTACGGTCCGGATTGGTTGTCGACGGGCCTTAAGGAGCGGCGGTTCCTGGCGGTTGATGTGTCGCTATCTAAACCGAACGGGCCGCGAAGGCAAAGCACATTGTCCGCATGCTACCTAAGCCTTACATGTGGCCCACAAGCTGCCATTTTGTTAATGAAGGCGACGAAATTTCGGCAAGGAGGCCGTCATGACCGGCTGCATCGTAGGATGGGCGCATACGCCGTTCGGGCGGCTCGATAACGAGTCGGTCGAGAGCCTGATCGTACGGGTTGCTACGGATGCGATTGCGGATGCCGGCATCGCGCCCTCCGATGTGGACGAGATCATCCTCGGGCATTTCAACGCAGGCTTCTCGCAGCAGGATTTTACCGCCTCGCTGGTTCTCCAGGCCTCGCCCGATCTGCGCTTCAAGCGCGCAACGCGGGTCGAGAATGCCTGCGCGACGGGCTCGGCGGCGATCCATCAGGGCCTGCGCGCGCTCGAGGCCAAGGCCGCGCGCATCGTGCTCGTGGTCGGCGTCGAACAGATGACCACGACGCCGGGGCCGGAGATCGGCCGCAACCTGCTCAAGGCCTCGTACGTGAAAGACGAGGCGAACATCGAGGGCGGCTTCGCGGGAATCTTCGGCAAGATCGCGAACGCGTATTTCCAGAAATACGGCGACCAGTCCGACGCGCTTGCGATGATCGCGGCGAAGAACCACAAGAACGGCGTCGGTAACCCGTATGCGCAGCTTCGCAAGGATCTCGGCTTCGAGTTCTGCCGCCGCGAGAGCGAGAAAAATCCGTTCGTCGCGGGGCCGTTGAAGCGCACCGACTGCTCGCTGGTGTCGGACGGCGCAGCCGCGGTGGTGCTCGCCGACGTCGAGACGGCGCTGCAGATGAACAAGGCGGTCGCGTTTCGCGCCGCGCAGCATGTCTCGGACTTTCTGCCGATGGGTAAGCGCGACATTCTCAAGTTCGAGGGCTGCACGCAGGCCTGGCAGCGCGCGCTTGCGCAGGCCGGCATCGCGCTCACCGATCTCTCGTTCGTCGAGACGCACGACTGCTTCACCGTCGCGGAGCTGATCGAATACGAGGCGATGGGCCTGGTGGGCGAAGGGCAGGGCGCGCGCGCCATTGCGGAAGGGTGGACGCAGAAAGGCGGCAAGCTGCCGGTCAATCCGTCGGGCGGCCTCAAGTCCAAGGGCCATCCGATCGGCGCCACCGGCGTGTCGATGCACGCGCTCACGGCGATGCAGCTCACCGGCACGGCTGGCGACATCCAGGTGCCGAACGCGGAACTCGGCGGCATCTTCAATATGGGTGGCGCGGCGGTCGCGAATTACGTGAGCGTGCTGGAACGGATCAAATAGACGTCGATCGGAAAACTACATACGACTCCTGGTTAAGGTTCGTACGCAGTACAACAATTAGACTCGATTCCTTTACGGCAGTCGTGCGATAAGGGCTCACGTGGGGGCGTGGGCTGTGAGTAAATCACTGTATCTGGTCAATCCGTCGGCAGATGCGCCGAGCTATTTCGGCGCGGAAGTTTTTGCCGGAAGCGGCTTTGCACCAGCAACCTCGGTCGCCGATCTCTCGGTGGCGACCGTCGCGGCGTTCGCTCCAAGCACTTTCGACGTCACGGTGTGCGACGAGCACATCTCCGGTGTGGATTTCAATACGCAGGCGGACTTCGTCGGCATCACCGGCAAGGTGAGCCAGTTCGGCCGTATGCAGGCGATCGCCGCCGAATTCCGCAAGCGCGGCAAGACCGTCATCATTGGCGGACCGTACGCCTCGCTCGCGCCGGAGACGTTGCGGCCGCATTGCGACATCCTGGTCCGCGGCGAGATGGAGGAGATCGCGCCGAAGATTTTCGCGGACCTCGAACAGGGCCGCTGGGCCGAGGAATACATCGGAACGCGCCCCGACCTGCGCACCTCGCCGATACCGCGCTTCGATCTCTACCCGAACGCGCGCGCGCTCAAGGGCACGATCCAGACCTCGCGCGGCTGCCCGTTCGAATGTGAGTTCTGCGACGTCATCGAATATCTCGGGCGCAAGCAGCGCCATAAGCCGGTGGCGCAGGTGCTGGCCGAGATGGAGCAACTCTACCGGCTGGGTTACCGCACCGCATTTCTGGCCGATGACAATTTCACCGTCTATCGCTCGCGCGCGAAAGAGCTGCTCGTCGCCATCCGCGACTGGAACGCGCGGCAGACTGCGGGGCGCTTCAATTTCACCACGCAGGTGTCGATCGATGCGGCCGGCGACGAGGAATTGCTGGCGCTTTGCGCGGACGCCGGCGTCAACACGGTCTTCATCGGCATCGAAACGCCGAACGAAGACTCCCTTCGCGAGTCGAAGAAGCGGCAGAACCTGAAGAAGAACCTCGTCGAGGAAATGCAACGCTTTGTCGAATTCGGCATCTCGGTCGTGTGTGGAATGATCGTCGGCTTCGATGACGACGATACGGGAATCTTTTCGCGACAGTATGAGTTTGCGATGGCGTCGTCGGTGCCGATCTTCAGCCTCGGCACACTCGTTGCGCCGGTGGCGACGCCGCTCCATGCGCGGCTCGAACGCGCCGGACGCCTGCTGGACATCGGCCCCGAGATTGCTGCCGCGCCGTGGACCACGAACATCGTTCCCAAGCAGATGAGCCGCGACACGTTGCTCGAGGGCATTCACTGGCTCTGCAATGCGATTTACCACCCCGCCGCGTTCGAGGAGCGCATTGCGAATTTCGTCGCGACGTTCGGGCGGCGGCACGGCGCTCGCGACGACTCGATGGGCGAACCGCGCGCTGTCAGCGGCGAATCCGCGAAGCTGATCCGGCAGATGAGCCGGCGCGGGCCCGCCGAGCGGCGGATGCTGGCGAACATCACCAAGATGCTGCCGCAGAATCGCGCCGCGTCACGTCACGTTATGGGCGCGCTGTTCCAATACTATCAGGTCCGCTACATGTTCGAGCGCGGCAGCTTCTGGGAGCCGGACCTTGCGGCAGAGGCAGGCGCGTTCTGGATGGGGCAGCGCGACACCCGGATCGCCGTGCCTGTGCTTGCTTAGCGAAGAGGCCCTGCGCTAGACCACCGCTGCCGGCGCAAGGGGGCACGGCCGCGATCGTATCGGAAGTCCTGCCTGGCCGAGCATGCTCTTTAACAGCTACGCGTTTCTGCTCGTCTTTCTCCCTTGCGCGATCATTGTGTACGCGCTCGCCGATCCGTACCCGCGCCTGCGCATGCCGGTGCTGATCGCGCTGTCGCTCGTCTTCTACAGTTACTGGGACGTGCGTTTCCTGCCGCTCTTGGTCGGCTCGATTCTGCTCAACTGGATCGCCGCCAAATATTACGTCGCCACCAGGCGCGGCATCATCATAACGGCGACGATCGTCGCGAACCTCGCGCTGCTCGGCTTTTTCAAGTACACGAACTTCTTCGCCGAAACGTTCACGTCGCTCGGAATCCCGCTCGGGCCGTTTGCCATCGCGCTGCCGCTCGGCATCTCGTTCTTCACCTTCCACCACATCATGTATCTGGTCGATTTGGGGAAAGGGAAAGCGCCCGCGTATCCGCTCGACCGCTACGCGCTCTACATCGCGTTCTTCCCGCAGGCGATCGCCGGGCCGCTCGCGCGCTGGTCGCAGGTGATGGAGCAGTTCGGGCGGCAGGTGTACCAGCCCGGCTGGCAGCGCCAATTCGCACTCGGCGCGACATTCATCGTGATCGGGCTGGTGCAGAAGGTGTTCATCGCCGATCCGATCGGCGGCATCATCAATCCGATCTACGAGCAGGCGACCAAGGGTGTGGTTCTCAGAGGCGAAGCCTGGCTCGCGCTCGGCTTCGGCTTTCAGATCCTGTTCGACTTCGCGGGATATTCGGACATTG
>Ga0190275_10002325_pt1 | contig 13739 bp, 15 predicted proteins | sample Popmic550T_FD_133745 | JGI IMG/M metagenome (GOLD analysis project Ga0190275, IMG submission 133745) | Populus adjacent soil microbial communities from riparian zone of Yellowstone River, Montana, USA - 550 T | ecosystem: Environmental > Terrestrial > Soil > Riparian zone > Trees stand | place... | reverse complement strand
GCCTCCGTCCGCTGTGCCATGCGCCGCCGCTCCTCGCGCCGGCGGCGTTCGCTGACGTCGATGGCCATGACGCCCCGGCACGGCCGCCCTTCGACCTTGAGCTCGTGGTCGGTCATCTCCACCTCGACCACCGACCCGTCACGACGGATGTGGCGGAACGTCTCGCCGCCAACATGCCCGCGTGGCATCGTCCCGAGCCGCTCGCGCAGGCGCGCCCAGTCGTCGGGGTGGACGAACAGGTCGACGGTCAGCGTGCGCGCCTCGTCGTGGCCGTACCCGTACTGGTGCACCGCGGCGTCGTTGATCGCCACGATCCGGCCGTCCGCCGGATCCCAGATCGCCATCGCAACCGGATGCGACTCGAACAGCCGGCGGTAGGCCTCGGCGTCGGCGGTCATTGCGGCACCGGGGCGAGATGCCTGGTGAAGAACGCGATCGTCCGGCGCCAGGCGTCCTCTGCCGCCTCGGAATCGTGGCCGACGTGCATCGGCAGGCGCCGGCCCAGCCACGCGCTGACGCCTTCGTACCGTGCCATGAAGCCGTGCCCGGCCGCCGGATAAGTGTGGACGTCATGGTCGACACCGAGCCGGACCAGCGAGTCCGTGAGGCGCTCACCGCCGCTGCCGAAGACCGCGTCACGCCCGCCGAAGCTGGCCACGACCGGGCAGATGCCTTCAAGGGCCTCGTCACCGGGCACCGCCGGATAGAACGGCGCGACGACTTCCACCTCGCCGCGTGCCGCATAGAGCAGCGCGAACCCGCCACCGATGCAGAAGCCGGCTACGCCGATCGGCTGCCCCGCGACCTCCGGACGCTCGGTGAGCCACGCTCGCGCCGCTTCGAGCTGGCGATAGGGACGGCCGACGCCGCGGCGCGCGATCCCGCGCGCGAAGCGCGCCATACAGAACGGCTTCGGCCCGAGGCCGGCGAGGAAATCGGGCGCGAGCGCCACGAAACCCGCCTCGCTGAAGCGGCGCGCCAGCCGGCGCATCTCGGTGGTCAATCCGAGCAGCTCGTGAATCACGAGGACGCCTGGCCGCGGCTCGCCGGCGTCGCGAACGGGGAAGAACGCAGCCGGGATCGCCCGGCCGCCGGTCAGTGCGATCGCGACGTCATCTCCCACTCCCGTCAATCGTAGATGGCGCTGCCGCCCGCCCGCATACGCTGAACTGCGTATCGATGACGGGGTCCCCGCGGCGTGGTCAGCCGGAGGCGCGCGGGGACGCGACGAGCGCGTCGAAAAGGTGGTCGAGCTCGGCCTGTGGGTCGTGACACAACCCCGTGTGTGTCTCCGACGCCTGGATGATCGTGCTCGACGGGGCGACGAGCCAATGGAACCGCTCGGCGAGGCCGAGTTGCGCGATCGGACCGCCGTCCGCGTCGCCGCTCGCGATCCGGACGATTGCGTCGAGATGCGACTGCACGCCGGTCGGCGAGAACCCGGGTGCGATCGCCGCCAGCCGGGCCGGGTCGATGCCCACGCGCGCGCCGAGGTAACGCTTCGGCCGGCACAGCAGGATCACGCCGGCGTTCAGGCATTCGCCTCGGGCGATGTCCGGGACGACCCGCACGATCGCGTACTGGAAGGGGTTACGCGGCGCGCCCACGCTCGGCCTCCTCGACGAACGGGCGTGGCGGCTCCAGGCGGTGCAGGAGGTAGCGGACATACGCGCGGCGCTGGGCGGAGGGCCCGCCGATCGTCGGGTCGCGCGGAAGCCAGACCTCGGGGACCTGCTCGACCACGTCGTGGATGGCCGCTTCGTCGAGCAGCGGCGCAAGCCGCGCGTCGGCCTCCTCGATCGACCCGGCATACGGCAGCAGCACGTGGTCCTTGATGCGTTCGAACGGGCGGCGCGCGTGCTCGTCGACGTCACGCCACGTGTGATGGACGTACAGCGCCGCGCCGTGATCGATCAGCCACGTCTGCCCGTGCCAGACGAGCATGTTGACGTTCTGCGCGGAGCGGTCGGGGTTCATCACGAGTCCGTCGAACCAGACGACATCGGCCGCGAAAGCGGGGTCGGGTGGCGGGCCGGCCGCCGGGCTGAAGGGCAGTGATCCCGGCAGGAAGTCGAGACCGAGATTCAGCCCGCCGCTGGCGTGGATGAGGTCCTGGATCTCCTGGTCGGGCTCCGCGTCGCCGAGACCGCGATCCACCTCCACGCCGACGATGTCGGGCACCGGCAGACCGAGGAGCCGGGCCAGTTCCCCACAGATCCACTCGGCGGCGAGGACGCGCGGTCCCTGGCCCGCACCGCGGAACTTGAGCACGTACATGCCGTCGTCACTGGCCTCGATGAGGGCCGGGAGCGACCCGCCCTCGCGCAAGGGCGTGACGTAGCGCGTCGCGACGACGGTCCGGAGACGTCCGGACGGGGATCGGGTCGCCATTCGGGAGAGCGTAACGGAGCGGGCATCGACGGATGTCGCATCCGGGGATGGACGGCGGCCGGTGGCGGCGGGCCAGGCGGCTCGCGACGCTCCAGACAACAGCACGCTCTATCGACCGCGCACGCCATCAGGAGGAACTCGTGACCGCATCTGCTCCCACGCTCGCCGCAGCATCACGGCCGTTCGGACGACCGCTCTCCGCGGCGAGTGTCGCCGCGTCGGCCGCCCTCGTGGCGGCCACGACCCTGGCCGTCACCATGGCCTACCTCGCGATCGCGCACACCGCCGGTGGGATGCGCTTCGGTGACGGCACGCACTCGGCGATCGTGGACGGCCTGCACGTCGTGACCGCGCTCGCTCTGCTTCCGGTTCCCTTCGCGCTCCACCGCCTCCTGGGGCGCAGCTCGCCCCGGCTGAGCGCTGCCGGCGTCGCCCTGGCCGTCGACGCGATCGCCTTCGCGGCGATCCTCCACGGGTTGTTCGCGCTCGGCGTGATCGCCTTCGATACGGCCGGACCGCTGCTGCTCATCGGCTACCTGGCGTTCGCCGGCTGGTTGTGGATCGTCGGCTCGCTGGGCTCGGCGAGCGGGACGTTCCGGAACGGACGCTGGATGGCAGTCGTCGGCGCCACGATCGTCGGCCTGCCGGTCTGGCTCGTGTGGGTCGCACGGCACCTCGACGAGGCCTGAGCACCCTGATCCCCCTGGTTGTGAATACCTGACAAGAATCGGCATGTATCCGGGCTATGCTGGAGGCGACCGACGTGATCGAAGATCGTCCCAGCGGAGCACGGGAATGCTGAACTACGAATATGCCCGAATCGTCGAGCAGGATCGACGGCGCGAGATCGCCGCCCGCATCCGGATCGAACGGGCCCTCCACCCGGACGAGGGCGTGAGCGATCCACGTCCGGCGTCGAACGTGGGCGCCCGACGGGGGATCCAGGCGGCCCGGAGCGTGGCGCCGCAGGCGCGCTGAAGCAGTCCTAGCCTCTCCCAGCGACGGCCGCGGTCTCCTCCCTGACCGCGGCCTCGCCATATCGGTCGAGGATGCGCCTGGCCGTGGCGACGACCTGCTCGCGGACGTCGCGGGGTTCGAGGACCTCTACCCCGGAGCCCAGGCGGAGCATCGCGTGGGAGACCTCGTCGGGCCATTCGACGTGCAGCCGAAGGTGGACCCAGCCTTCCGGATCGAGCACCTCGAGGCGCTCCGCGTCGTCGGCTGCGCGATGGCCAACCGCCTCCGACAGCCAGCGGATCCGCTCTGGGCGAATCCGGATCACCACCTCGGCTCGTGGCGCCTCGCGCTCGTATGCCGCGCTCGATTCGGCCCAGTAGGCAGCCAGGTCGAAGGGGTTGGGCCGCTCGAAGCGGCGCTCGAGTGGCTCAGCGCCGCGGATCCGCGACACGCGGTACGTCCGGAGCTGGGCCTCGGTCCGGGCAACGACGTACCACACGCCCGCCTTGAGGACGAGCCCGAGCGGCTCGAGCTCGCGCGTCACGATCTGGTCGCCCCGGCCATAGTCGATCTCGACGGCGCGGGCTTCCCAGACCGCGTCGGCCATCGTGGCGAGGTGCGGGGTCTCCTCGCCGACCTGGAACCAGCCGGCCGCGTCGAGGTGGAAGCGCTCGACGAGCCGCGATGCCCGCGTCCGAAGCTCGGGCGGCAGGGCGGCGAGGACCTTGAGCCGGGCTGCGGTCACCACGGTTCCAAGGCCGAGCTCTGCGGCCGGCCCGGGGAGCCCCGACAGGAACAACGCCTCGGCCTCGTCCGGTGTCATCCCGGTCAGTCGCGTTCGGTAGCCGTCAACCAGCCGGATGCCGCCGTGCGGGCCACGTTCCGCATAGATCGGGACTCCCGCTTCGCTCAACGCTTCGACGTCACGGTGGATGCTCCGGACCGAGACCTCGAGCTCGCGGGCGAGGGCCGCGGCGGTCATCTGACCGCGGGTCTGGAGGAGCAGGAGGAGCGACACGAGGCGGGATGCACGCATCCCCGCAGTCTAGCCCAAACATGACGCTCCGTGTCAGGTTTGGTCCAGTCTGCCACTAGGCCCCGACGAGCGAGATCAGGATCGCGATCGCCCTGCGGAAGAGCTCGATCGTCAGCCAGACCATCCCGATGAAGATCAGGCCGAGGCCGATGAAGAACAGCCGCGTGTCGGCAGTGCTGGCGTACGGGTCGCTCGCGTGGCGCCGGAAGAGCCTGAGGTTGCGCTCGTTTGCCTTCGAGAAGAAATCGAGGATGTCGCCGACGAACGGCAGGGCGCCGAGGAGCATGTCGACGCTCGCGTAGAAGACCATCCGCGCGAGGACGATCCGCGGCAGTTTGAACCTGGCGGCCTCCCCGATGATCCAGAAGCTGGCCACCGCCCCGGCCACGTCGCCGACGACCGGTACGAGGCCGATGATCGGGTCGAGGCCGAACCGGCGCCCGCCGGTCCCGGGGACCACGATGAGGTCGTCGAAGATCCGTGTCATGTGGGCGATCCGCCGCTCAGCCGCGGCGAGCCGCGCCGTGCGCGACGGATCCATCCGCGTGACGGTCCCGGACTCCGGCGATCCAGCGGCGCGCGGATCAGCGTCGCGCGAGCCGGCAGACACGCTAGAGGTCGGCGCGGAAGGTGTCGCAGTCGCCGACCCGGCCGCCCTCGTAGCCGGTCAGGAACCACTGCTGGCGCTGCTCCGACGACCCGTGGGTCCACGTTTCGGGGGTGACCTGACCCTGGATGCGTTCCTGGATGCGGTCGTCGCCGACCGCCGCCGCTGCGTCGAGCGCCTGTGCGATATCCGTCTGGGTCAGCTGGCGCAGGAACCCGGTGCTTTCGGCATTGCGCGCCCACACACCCGCCAGGCAGTCCGCCATGAGCTCGATGCGGACTGCGGTGCCCTCGGCACCGGCATCGCGCGACCCGCCTTCGAGCACGCCCAGCAGGTTCTCGACGTGGTGGCCGTACTCGTGCGCCACCACGTATCCCTCGGCCAGCGGACCGCCCTCCGCGCCGAACCGCCGCTCGAGCTCGTCGTAGAACCCGAGGTCGAGATAGACGCGCGTGTCGAGCGGGCAGTAGAACGGGCCGACGGCTGCGCTCGCGGCGCCGCAGGCGGTGTTGACCGAGCCGTCGAACAGGACCGTCTCGGCGGGCCGGTAGCTCGAGCCGCTCTGGGCGAACGCGTCGGTCCAGTAGTCCTGGATGCTGTTGACGAACCCCACGATGCGGCAGTCGGCGCGTTCGTTCGCATCCTGGCCGGTCCGGCACTCCTCGGCGAGTTCGCTGCTGTTCGGGCCCGTGACGGAGCCTGGGTCGGCCACGCCGGACAGTGCGCCGGGATCGCCGCCGAGCAACACGTAGGCGAGCAGGAGGATGACGCCGATGCCGCCGCCCCCGAGGGCGATGCCGCCGGCGCCACCAACCCCGCGCCTGTCGAGGACCTGGCGTGGGTTGAGTCGGGCATTGGGTTTGAAGACCATGTCGTGCGCGCTCGCTACCGGCTCAGCAGGTCATGCGGACGATTCTCGGACATGGCCGATAGCCTCGCGGTTCGGAGCATCGAAACGCAAAGCGGCGGTCCCGCGTCGTCTTGCAGCCCGCTTGCAGGGCCGACTGGCATCATCGCCCCATGAGCGGTTCGCTCGACGCAGCGCTCGAACTCGTCCGTGGCTGGGGCGCCGACGATGCCGCAGTCGCGGTGATCGGGGCGGACGGGATCGTGGCATCGGTCGGCGATCCCGCGAGCCTCGCCGAATGGGCGTCCGTCACGAAGCTCGTGACGGCCTATGCCGTCCTCCGCGCGGTCGAGCGCGACGCGATCGCCCTCGATGAGCCGTTCGGGCCCGCCGGAGCAACCATTCGCCACCTCCTGGCCCATGCCTCCGGGCTCGGACCGGAGGGCAGCGCCCCGATCAGCCCGCCCGAGCGCACACGGATCTACTCGAACGTCGGCTACGACCTCCTGGGTGCCCTGCTCGAGGAACGATCGGGGCAGCCGATCGCGACCGTCCTCGCGAACGACGTGCTCGGACCGCTCGGTATGAGCGGCACGCGGCTCATCGGGCGCCCGTCGGCCGGGCTGCACGGCCCGCTCGACGACCTTGCGCGCTTCGGCCGCGAGCTCCTGCGCCCCTCGCTGACGTCCCCGGCCACGCTGGCCGCCGCCGCCACGGTGGCGTTCCCGGGCCTTGCCGGGGTGCTCCCGGGACTCGGTCGTTTCGACCCGCTCGATTGGGGCCTCGGCTTCGAGCTGCGCAGCGGCAAGGACCCGCACTGGACCGGAAGGCGCAACTCGCCCGCGACGTTCGGTCACTTCGGGGCGAGCGGTACGTTCCTGTGGGTGGATCCGGTGGCGGATCGTGCCCTCGCCTGCCTCACCGAGCGTCCCTTCGGGCCGTGGGCGCTGGAAGCGTGGCCGGCCCTCTCGGACGCGGTCCTTCAGGCGTTTGCCTAGGCTGCCCGCGAGCCGGCAGGCGCGATGCCCTCCGGCGCGACCCCGGGCGCGAGCGGCAGCTCGAGCTGGGTGGGGCCGTCATCGGCGCCTGCGCTCTCCGCCTCGAGCTTCACCGTTCGCCGGTCGCGCAGGTCGTACCTGTGGCGCAGCTCGTTGACCTGCCGCCGGAGCGGCTCAAGCTCGCGCTTGCCGAGGTATGCGCGGCCGGCGTACAGCCGCTCGTAGTGGGGGAGCAGGTCCGGCCAGTCGCGGGCCAGGTTCTCCAGGAAGTGCTCGCGGGTCCCAGGCCGCAGGTACAGCAGGTTCGCCCAGATCCCGGTCGCCCCCGCCTCGCGGGCCGCACGCACGACGGCCGTCATCGATTCGGGGGAGTCCGAGATCCCGGGCAGGATTGGCGCCATCCCGACGCCGACGTCGAGGCCGGCCTCCACGAGCGTGGTGAGCGCGCGAAGCCGCTGCCGCGGTGGCGCCGTGCCGGGCTCGGTGCGCCGCCATACCTCGGGGTTCAGCGTCGGGACCGAGAAGGTGATCGATGCGCCGCCTCGGCGCGCGGCCTCGGCGAGCACGTCGACGTCGCGGACGATCATCGGGCCGCGCGTGATCAGGTGGAGCGGCGTCCGTGCCTCGGCCAGCCGGCCGATGCACGCCCGCGTCAGACGGTAATGGCCCTCCGCGGGCTGGTACGGGTCGGTCGCGCTGCCGACCGCCACGAGGTCCCGCTTCCAGCTCCGGCGCGCGAGCTCACGTTCGAGGACGTCCGCGACGTTGACCTTCACCCGGATCGACCGCCCGTAGCGATCGTCGGACGGACGGTCCGCACGAGCCTCGAACGCGCGAACGAAGCAGAACGTACAGCGGTGCGCGCAGCCCGTGTACGGGTTCAGCGACCAGCGGAACGACATGCCCGTCACCTTGTTGAGGGCCGAGCGGCAGGGCTCCTCGCGATATACGGGGCGCGTCATCCTGGGTGGAGTTTAGAACAGGCGTTCGATCAGCGTCCAGAGGTTCGTGACATTCGTCCATCCCGCGGCAGGACGCATGGCAGGTGGTTCCAGCGGTGGTGCGACGTAGCTTCTCCTTGGACGCGAAACGGACCGCCGGACACAGCAACACTCGTCCGGCGGCGCGCTGACCCTCCGGCGGGATGCCGGGCGGCGGCGGAGCCGGCATTCCTGCCTCGACGGCGGTCCATCGCTCCACCCCCGGATGCCTGCGCTACAGCGCCTCGTCCCCCGCTTCCTCCATGACCGCCGACAGCGCGAACCCGAACTCGGCGCCGCCGCCCTCCCGTTCGGTCGCCCAGATCCGGCCGTGCATGGCGTCCACGAGCGCCTTCGATACGAACAGGCCGATGCCCGCGCCGGCAGCCCGCCGGGCGACCTGTGGCGATCGGTAGTAGATGTCGAACAGCTTCGCCGCGTCGCCCTCGGGGAAGCCCGGACCTCGATCGAGGACCCGGATGATGACCTCGTCCGCGTCGTAGTCGCCGATGACCTCGACGCGACCCTCGGCCCCGCCGTACTTGGCCGCGTTCGTCAAGAGGTTCCGGACGATCTGCTCGACGTATGTCTGCTCGGCGTAGACGGGCGGCATGGCCGGCCGGCATGACACGTCGAACGCGAGCATGGGCCAGCGGCTGGCCTCCGCTTCCACGAGCCGCGGGATGATCCGCTGCATGAGGACGGGCTCGCGGCCGGCTTCCAGCGTCGCGGCTTCGGACTTGGTGAGGACCACCAGGTCCTCCACCAGCCGGTACAGGCGCTCCGCCTCGGATTCGATGTCGGCGACGATTCCACGGACCTCCGGAACCAGGGTGTCGCTTCGGCGAGCGAGCACCTTGGCCCCGCCGTACACCGTGGTGATCGGCGTCCGCAGCTCATGGGACAACATGCCGATGAAGGTCTCGCGGACGACCTTGGCGTGGCGCCCGGCGGTCACGTCCCGGAGGACATAGATCCGGCCGTGATCGTCGGCTCCACCCGGGGTTTCCTCGACGCGGCCGCTGCCGCTGAACGGGACCGCGAAGGCACGCACCTCGATCCACGTCTCGCGTTCAGTGTCGGCCAGCAGGTACGAGCCCTCGATCTCCGAGTCGGGATCGACCCGGCCGCCGTCCTCCTCGCGCAGACGGGCCACGAACTGGCGCACGTGGGCGAGGCGCGGCCCGAACATGTCCGTCGCGGCCGGGTTCATGAGCGACACCGCGCCGTCCTGGTCCGCCACCACGACCGGATCCCCGATCGATTCGATGAGCCCGCGCAGCTTGGCCGCCCGGTCGGACGCCGACAGTGCGAGGTCCCGTAACCGGTGTGCAACGGCCCGTTCGGCGGTGATGTCCTGTACCTCCAGGACGACGCTGACGACCCGGTGATCGCGCTCGATCGGGGCGGCCGAGATGCGGACCGGGTAGAACGTGCCGTCGCGCCGGATGAACCAGTCCTCGAAGGGCTCGAGGTTCGTCTGCTCGCCGATGACGGCGCGCCAGATGCGGCATTCCCCCATCGGCAGCGGCGTGCCATCGGGACGCGAATGGTGAACGACGTCGTGGAGCGGGCGATCGCCGAGGTCTGCGAGGCTGTGCCCGATGATCTCGCGACCCGCGCTGTTCATGTACGTGACGCGCAGCTGGGGGTCCATCAGGTACAGGCCGGACGTCGCGTTCTCGGCGACCGTGAGCGTGAGCTGGCTTTGGTAGGCCAGGTCGGCATGCAGCCGCAGCTGCTCGATCGCCATCGCGGTGAACTGGGCGAGCGACGTCAGGACCCGCTCGTCGCCGGCATCGAAGTCGCCCTCGAAACGGTCCGACAGCTGGATCAGGCCGAGGTTTCGGTCCCTATGGCCGACAAGCGGCACGCCCAGGAACCCGCGCAACGGCGGGCCCTCGCCTGTCGCGCCGCCCCGGTCGGTCCGGCGCTCGAGCTCGGCGTGCGTCAGGCGGAGCGGCCGGTTCGTCCGGCAGACCTCCGCGGCTGGTCCCGATCTGGCCGCCTCACCCGGCTTGGCCGTGCTCCCCGGATCGCCGGAGCTGTGCGTGACGGTGATCGGCTCGCCAGCATCGCCGTCGACGGTGAGGCTGGTCGTCGCCTGGTGGGCGCCGACGATCTCCGCGGCGCGCGCGGTCGTCTCGAGCAGCATCTCGTCGACGGTCCTGGCGGACACGATCGCGAGGGCCGCCGCGAACAGGCGATCCGCCCGATCCGATGACGGGCCGACGGTGGTGGGTGCTGGGTCGAGCTCAGTGGTCACAGAAATACTCGCGTCACGGGGCGGTGACAGCTTCCTGACCTTAGTGCGTCGATCGTGCGTGGGGCCTTGCCGCCACATCGCACGCACGCGGGCCGGCCTTGCAGTCCCGTGACGTCCCCGAACCCGAGCCGGCAGGTGGTCGGGCGACGGCCCGCTAGTTCGGCAGATCGCCCGAGCTGCCCTGCTGCCGGAGGAAGCGCTCGATTTCCGAGATCAGCTCGTCGCCCGCCGGCAGCCGTGCCTCGTCGACCATCGATTCGAGACGCTCCACGTACGTTCTCGTCTGCTCATCCGCGGCTGCCGCGAGATCGAGGCGCTGCCGCAGCTGGCGTGACTCCTCGGCGAGGTCCCCGATCGGCAGGTCCACGCCGAGGTGGCGCGACAGGACGCCGAGCAGCTCCAGCGCGGCCGCGGGATACGGGCCCGACACGTAGTGGGGGATCTGCGCGAAGTAGCCGAGCGCGGGGATGCCGGCCTCCGCCACCCGCATCTCGAGCATCGAGATCGCCGCGGACGGGACCCGCAGCAGCCCGTCCGGTCCGCGATTGACGCCGCTCGTCAGGACGGCCGGCCCAGAGGCGGTGCCGATGATCGGGACGGCGCGGGTGTGCGGCACCGCGGCCGGGATCGCGCCGAGACTGATCCACTCGGCCACGTCAAGGCGCTCGACGAGCTCGACGACCGCGTCCGCCAGCTCACGCCAGCGGTAGTCGGGCTCCGGGCCTCCAAACAGCAGCAGGTCGCGGCCTTCGATCGTCGTGTGGCGAACGGTCAGCTCGGGCCAGGTCAGCTCGGCCAGCCGGCCGTCGCGGATCTCCAGCGGTGGCCGCCGGGCGCGGTAGTCGAACAGGGCATCGGGATCGAACTCGGCGACGACCCGGCTGCCATCGCCGCCGAGCTCCTCGACAGCCGCCGTCGATGCCTGGCCGGCGTCCACCCACGTATCGAACGCGACGACGATCGTCGGGGAGATGACCTCGATCGGTTCGATCAGCCGGTACAGCGCCACCGGGCAAGCATACGGGTCAGGGCGGGCGCTGCCCGCAGGCGCCGTCGGGGCTACGATCCGCACATGCTCGACTCCATCGAAACCATCGACGCGCTTGGCGCCGTGGCTGCCACCTGGGGCGTCCTGATGGCCGTCTCGCCGCTGCTCCAGATCCGCCGGATGCTCGACCGTCGCTCCTCGGCAGACATCTCGATCGCCTACCTGAGCGTGCTCCAGGTCGGCTTCGGCCTGTGGATCGCGTACGGGATCGCGCTCGGGAGCGTCCCGCTGGTCGTGCCCAACAGCGTGGCGTTGATGGTCGGCTTCGTGACGATCGCCATCGCGTGGGCGTACCGCAACGGTCGCGCGGCCGTCACGGAGGCCTGACCCGCTCAGCCGGTCGAGCGCGGCTCGGACGGTACCGTGAGCAGGTCGCGGAGGCGTTCGAGGTCACCTTGCCCGAAGTGGTGGCGTGCGAGGAGTGCGGGCGCGCCGCCATGCACGCGCTCGAGATGGTCGAGCGCCTCGAGCATGTACTCCGGTCGGCAGTCGAGGATGACGGCCCCGCCACGCCAATCGGCGAGCCCGCTGTCTGCGCCGTCGGTCGCAAAGCTTTCGACAGACAACGCATAGTCGCCGGCGACGACGTCCGCCGGGACGCCGACCGCGGACAGGAGCAGGGCAACGGTGACGCCGGTCCGGTCGACGCCGGCCGCGCAGCCGATGACCGCCGGGAGGCCGCCGGGCTCCAGGAGTGCCCGGGCGATTCCGGCGAGCGCCGTCGAGCGCGTGTCGAACATGTGGCGGTACGTTGCTGCGATCCCGTCGGGGACCGCCTGGTCGGGCATGATCGGCAGGTTCCGGTAGCGCACCTCATTCGAGTCGAGGAAGACGCTGGGACGCCCCTCAACCTCGTGGGCCCAGCGGACGTCGATCACCTGGCGGATCCCAAGTTCGTGCAGCGTTTCCTGCGAGGCGACCGGGAGCTGGTCGAGGGCATCGGTTCGGAGGAGCGTCCGCCAGCGAGTCTCCCGGCCGTCGCCGGCCGGGTAGCCACCGACGTCGCGCAGGTTGCGCGTGCCGGGGAGGCGGAGGTGGCGCTCGGCGAGCGCGGGTCGGTACGGAACGTCGGATGGCACGAGCCCGAAGGCTACCGCACCGGGCGCCGCCGCGACGCAGGGCGGCCGAGCCACCCCGGCTCCTCCGCGAAGCGGGTGGCCCGGCCATGGAGCGGGCCCGGCCTGAGCCGGGCCCGCGGTACTGCACGGAGGAGCTCTGCTCCTACTCCTCGATCGGCTCGCCGGTCGGGCTGACGACGTACCAGACGTCCCCCTGGCCCTGGCCGTTGACGTCGCCGGCCGCGGCATCGGCGGCGAAGTAGTAGAGCGGCCACGCTCCCGCCTTGACCTGGGTGGACCCGTCAGTGCGGGCCACCGTCGTGAAGGTCGCTGCGTCGAGGCCCTCGCCGACCGTAACGTCGCCGGTCACGACCAGCGGCGGCCAGTTCGCTTCGCAATCGTCGTAGCAGGTGGACTCGCCGGCGGTGTCCGGCTTGAACATGTAGAGCGTCTTGCCTTCGCTGTCGACGAGGATCGGGCCGAAGTCCGATTCCGCGACCATGACGGTCACGGGGCCACCGGCTGCGGCCGACGCGGGCGCTTCACTCATCGGCGCTTCGCTGACGGCCGGCGGCTCGCTGGCCGCGGGGGGCTCGGACACCGGGGCCACCGACGGGGCGGTCGTTCCTCCGCCGCTCGAACAGGCGGCGACGAGGATCGCGAGCAGGGCTCCGAGGATGAAGGTGCGAGAGAGGGTGTGCATGTGCGGAGGTCTCCTTGTGGGCAGGTGGATCCGCCGGCTTCGGTCGGCGGCATCGGGCGGCGGAGCGCCTCGACACACCCCTGTACGAACGTGACCACCGCGCGGTTTCGCCGCGTTTCGAGGTTGACCCGCGGCTGTCACGTCCCGGGTTCGCGCTGACCGGCTCGGTGGCATGCCTCGACGCGGACGATTGAAGGGCGCTTGCGGAGACGGCCGCCCGGGAGGGCTTCACAGGACACGACATGACAACCAACATGCATCAGCGCATCAGCCAGAACGGCTCCCCCACGCCGACGCTGGCAGAGCTCGAGGCCTCGAACTCGGCCAAGGACGAGTTCCTGGGGCTCGTCTCGCATGAGCTGCGGACCCCGGTGACGACGATCCTCGGCAACGCCCGCCTCCTCCAGGACCGGCGCGAGCAGCTCGCAGGGGATCAGCGCGACTCGATGCTGGCCGACATCGCTGCCGAGGCGGAGCGCCTGCACGAGATCATCGAAAACCTCTTGTCCCTGACCCGGCTCGGGACCGGCACCCAGCCCGAGCTGGAACCAACGGCACTCGACCGCATCATCCAGCGGTCAGTCGGGCAGGTTCGGCGCCGCTACCCTGACCATCCGATCGCCTTCAGCAGCCGTCCGTCGGTGATCGTGGAGGCCGAGCGAACGTATCTCGAGCTGTTGATCGAGAACCTGGTCGGCAACGCCGCGAAGTACAGTCCCGATGGCTCGCCGATCGACGTGCTCGTGGAGGAAGCCGACCAGGAGGTCCGCGTCCTCGTCCTCGACCGCGGGATCGGCCTTGATGAGCAGGTCGGGGCCGACCTGTTCGAACCGTTCTACCGAGGCGAG
>Ga0190275_10002324_pt1 | contig 13741 bp, 10 predicted proteins | sample Popmic550T_FD_133745 | JGI IMG/M metagenome (GOLD analysis project Ga0190275, IMG submission 133745) | Populus adjacent soil microbial communities from riparian zone of Yellowstone River, Montana, USA - 550 T | ecosystem: Environmental > Terrestrial > Soil > Riparian zone > Trees stand | place... | reverse complement strand
GGCCCTCCAGCCCCACGGCGGCGAGGGCCTCCTCCACGCGCTCCTTGATCTCACCCTCTTCCATACCCCTGATCTTGGGTCCAAATGACACCTCGTCTGCGACGGTGTCGGCGAAGATCTGGTGGTCGGGATTCTGGAACACGTACCCCACGCTCTGGCCGAGCTGGCGCAACCCCTGTTCCCTGGTCTCGTCCTCACCCACCCTGACCCCGCCCTCGGTCGGCTTGAGCAAACCGTTGAAATGCTTGACGAGCGTGGTCTTGCCCGACCCGTTCTGCCCGAGCACGGCCAGGAACTCACCCTTTCTGACCGTGAGGTCCACGCCTTCGAGCGCGACGATCCCGTTCGGATAGCGGTGCGCGAGCCCTTCGACCTCGATCACGGGTTCCCCGTAACCCTCTTCCCGCTTCGCATCGGCCTCCACGAGCCGCCCGTGGCGATCCGGGTTCACCCGCCACCCCCGCCGCCTGAACTCCACAACACCCTCCTGCGGCGTGAGCGGTAACTGTCCCTGCCACAGCCCCATCTCGTGGAAAAAGTGCGTCACCTGCAGCGGCATGACGCTGGATTGTTGAAGCAGCTCCACGTCCCGCAGAACCTCCCTAGCCGGCCTGTCGGCGACTATCTCGCCGTCCCTGAGGACGATGATGCGGTCGGCGTCCAAGGTCTCTTCGGTCTCGTGCTCGACGACGATCAGGGTAACGTCGTCGCGGTCTTTGAGGTCTTCGGCGATCTCGAATATGCCCAGCTTCCCGACGGGGTCGAGGTCCGTGGTCGGCTCGTCCAGGCAGAGAATGCGCGGCTCTATGGCCAGCACCGAGGCTATGGCGAGGCGCTGCTTCTGGCCGCCGGAGAGCGTCGCTGGCGTGCGCTTCTCGAACCCCTCCAGGCGTACCTGCCCGAGCATCTTCTCGACGCGTTCGATCATCTCACCCCGCTCCACCCTGAAGTTCTCCGGTCCGAACGCCACCTCCAGGGCGACGTTCGTGGAGAAGAGCTGGGCTTCGAAGTCCTGGAAGACGAGTCCGACCTCCTGAGCGAACTCCCCTACCTTGCCCTCGCGGGTGGAGCGTCCCCCGACGCGCACCTCTCCCTCCATCTTGCCCCGGAAGAAATGGGGGATCAGGCCGTTGAGGGAGACGCAGAGCGTGCTCTTCCCCGCCCCCGACGGCCCCATGATCACGACGAACTCTCCCTCGGCAACCTCCATGTCGACACCCTTGAGCGCAGGCTTCTGTTGTCCCCTGTATCGGTAGGTAAGCCCCTCGATCGTAACTTCCGGTTCCATCTATTCCGTGCACCTCCCCATGCGCGAAGAATATGACAAAAGAGGCACCCAGCGCTACCCCTCGCCGAATTCAAGCTAGCCGGACAGCATCGCAGGGTGATACCGAGTCCGGTTGAACAAGGACGCTTCCGCACGGCCCACCTCTTCCACTATCCGTGGATTCCCGCTTGATCAAGGGAATGACGAAGGAGAGAATCCGGTGCGTCCCCGCGGCCGGAAAGCACGACCATTCAGACGGACTCGGTATTAATGGTTCCGAAGGTAAGTTGTCTGGAACCCGCTCTGAGAGACTTTTAGAGAAACCAGGATCACTCAGGCGTCAGTAGGCCAAAGAACCGCAATGCAGGCGCCGATCTTCGCCCGCAACGGGCTCTCATCCGACGATCGTTCCCGCAAGCCCTGGGGATCGCCCGCCTGCCGACGCGGTCGAGTCCATTCGACCCTAGCAAGATTGTGTGCTCCGTGGATGCAAGGTGAGTCATGCAACGGAAGACGTAGAGACCGTACCTTCTCGGTGCGTGTCAGCGGTCGGCAGATGCTACGGTATCGCCGCCGGTTCACTCCTTATCCCTTCAGACCTCCTGAAGCCAGGCCCGAGATAAAGCGGCGCTGGAGGAACAGGAACAGCACTATGACCGGCAGGATGATCAGGATTCCGGCGGCGCTGGTCAGACCCCAGTCGCGGCTAAACTGGTTCTGGAAGGCCAGGAAACTCGTCGTGATGGGCTTGAGGTTGTCATCCTGAATAAAGGTGATCGCGAAAAAGAACTCGTTCCACGCCGCCAGTCCGGCTACGAGCGCGGCCGTAAGGAATCCTGGCCAACTCAAGGGCAAGACGACCCTGGTCAGTACCTGTAATTCGTTGGCTCCGTCTATCCTGGCGGCATCCTCAAAATCCCTGGGTAAAGCGACGAGATAAGAACGTAACAGTAGCGTTGCGAAGGGCGAGTAGAGCGCCCAGTAGATGATGATCAGCCCAATCAGGGTATTGGTCAGGTTCAGGTTACTCCACAGGAAGAACAGCGGTACCAGGAATATCTGCACGGGAACGGCGCTGCCCACGAACAGGTACAGGAGCACAGCACCGGCGCCGGGAAGGTCAAGACGGCTCAGGGCATACGCGGCCATTCCGGCGATAACGCATACTCCGATGATGGTTCCCGAAGTGAGTATGGCGCTGTTGCGCATGGTGATGGCGAAATTGCCTTCCGTGAAAGCCTGCGGGAAGTTGGAAAAGATGGGCGACAAAGGCGGGCCCAGGGGATTGCGTCCGATCTCGGCGCTCGACTTGAGCGAGTTGAAGACGAGCACCACCAGCGGGGCAAGTGCGAAGAACGCCAGGGTGATCAGGGCTACATAGTAAGGCCACCTTGCCGGCTCCCTGCTCGTACGCCGGTTACTGATCGAGATGCTCCTCATACTTCCCACCCCCTCCGTCTCAAGTACAGGAATATCATGACGATCACACCGCTCACGAAGCTCATGCCCAAACCGAGCGCGGCGGCGTAGCCTGCCTCGAAGCGGGCGAAGGCTTCCTTGTACATTACCGTGGCCACGACCTCCGTCGCCCCGGCGGGCCCGCCCTGGGTGATGATGTAAATGTAGTCGAAGACCAGAAGCGACCAGATGATGGTCATCAGCACCACGAAGACCAGCGTGGGCCTGATGCCGGGAAGCGTGACGTTCAGGAACTGTTGCCAGCGCCCTGCCCCGTCGACCTTGGCGGCATCATAGAGGTCCTTGTCGACCGCCTGCATGGCGGTAAGGAACAGCACTAGGACGAAGCCCCACCAGTGCCAGTTGTCCACGAACGCAACCGAAGGCAGCGCCAGTCGCTGGCTTCCGAAGAAGGCTATGCCGTTCAGCCACGGGATGCCCAGCTTGGCCAGGGTTGGCCCGATACCACGCTCGGGATCCAGGATATTCTGCCAGATCGAGGCGTTGACCACGCTCGCAACGACGTAGGGTATGAAGTAAACGACGCGGAAGAACATCTGGAAACGCGTTATCTGCGAGAGCAGGAACGCCCCGAAGAGGCCCATTATTATCGGGACGGTGAGGAAGATGGCCAGCCAGATCAGGTTATGCAGTAGGGCGACGTGAAATTCGCTGTCGGTGAGCATACGTCGGTAGTTCTCCAGCCCCACGAACTCGGCGGGACCAATACCAGACCATTCCGTGAACGAGTAGTAGACGGTAGCTATGGCAGGACCCAGGATGACCACAACGTTCAGGATCACGAGTGGAGCCAGGAAGGACCACGCCACGAGAGCCCTCTTCCTCTGCCGAGGAGTACGATGCGCCCGCTTGAATGGGCCACGCCGGGTCACCCTCCGGGCAAGTTCCTCGGGTTGTTCCCGAATCGCCGTCTGATCCGTGGGCATCAGGCGCTCTCTGGTTGGATGATCGGAGGAACCTCGCCGTCCTTGAATTCCTGCTTGAAGATGCCGTTCAGCTCCTCGCAGTATTCAGCTGGCTTGATCTCGCCTGTAAACACCTTCTCCATGCCCTCGTAGATGTAGACATCCGACTTGGGCGGCCAGAATGTCCAGGTCGTGTAGCCGTAGTTACCTTCCGTCGTGGCCTCGCTTAGCGAAGCAAGTACGTCAGCGACGCGAGCATCCATGTTCGATGGAAAGTTATTCCTCTGGATGGGTATAGGTATATTGAAGACGGCAGGTACGTCGGCCATACGCTGGGCCGCCCGCTCCGGATCGGAGAAGAGCCAGTCGATATACTCGGCAGCCTCGTCCTGCACCTGGCTTCGACCATTGATCGAGAGCGTCGAGCCGATGCCAAGCTCGAAGATCGGTAGCGGCACATCGCTGTTCATCGAAGGCAGCGGCGCCCAGTCCCAATCGTTGTCGTTATCAGCCGCCTTGCCGAAGAAGTTGTCGATCTCGAACAGGAACCAGGACCCCTCCATGTTCATGGCGGCCTTGCCGTCACCGAACTCTGCGTGGAAAGAGTCACTACCGGTGGAGAAGAATTTCTCCACGCTCCCACCGTACCAACCTTTCTGGAAGTAGCTGTTCAGCAGGTCTACGGCCTCGACGAAGACGGGGTCCGTCCAGGGAAGCTTGCCTGTAAGGGCCTCATAGAGCGGCTCTGGCCCTGAGTAATGATTCCAGAAAATGGTTGTGAACCACTCCGGGGTCGGCCTCCAGTCGGCACTTCCTGCCGCGAACGGGATGATGCCCTGACCCATGGCCTCGTCGGCCAGATCTTCGAGCTCCTCGCGGTTTGTGGGCGGATCCCAACCTTTTTCTTCGAAGAGGGTGGTGTTGTAGTAGAGCAACATCGTCTCGAATTCGGTCGGGACAGAGTAGAGCTTCCCTTCGAGGCGGCCCGCATCGAGTGCCCACGGAAGGATCTTCTCTTCCCAACCGTACTGTTTGGCGAAATCATCGAGTTCCACGAAGAGGTTGGCGTCGACATACTCGAGGGCGAATGACGGCCCGGGGGTTGGGACCAGGTCAGGCCCTTCACCGCCCTGGAGCGCGGTACGGACGAGACGATCTAGATCTTCAGGGCTTTGAAAGCTGACCTTGAGATCTATGCCCTTGTTTGCCTTCTCGAAGGGTTTCTCTATGTGCTCCTTGTAGTACTCTCGTGGCCCGGACCCCTCGAGCCCGCTCCAGTACACCAGCTCACCGTTTCCTCCGCTGGAGCCACCGCAGCTCGCCAGGAGACTTCCTGAGAGACCTGCCCCAACGGCTAGCATGCCACCCCTGGCAAGGAAGCTCTTTCGTGTCATCGGTCTGGACATTACTGCTCCTTTACCCAACTTCGAGCCTTCAGTTCCCACCTAGTGGTCGTACACGCACGACTTCGCTCTCCATGCGTCCCTCCTTACAGATGAGCGCCACGGCACCGTTTGCAAGCAGCCGGTCGGCGTCTTCGACATCGAAGATTCTCTCTCCATCGAGGCTCGCACGCAGGCGGTTGCCCTCGACCTCCAGGCGCATTTCGTAGGTGACGTCGAACTGCCACGGGAAATCCGCCTCGGCAAGTACCGCATCGCCATCAAGAGCCTTGACGATCTGGACCTTGCCTCCCTCTGCTAGTAGCAGCGCGTAGTAGCGGCGCATACCCTGTACCCTGGCTCCGATCCCCGCCGAAGTGGCCATGTGGGACCTTACGGGCGCGCTAACCTCGTAGTCGGCCCACTCGCGCGTGCCTTGAATAAGCAGCCCCGTGCCCGAATTCTGGATCAGGCGGTAGGGTTCGGGCCAACGCTCGTCGTAGCGGTCGACGCCGTTGACCCATGCCCGCCGCCATAGTGATCCTCCTTCGGCCGGCCGCGTCAGCGTCACCATCGGGGCTCCGTCCCAGCCGAGGTAGTCGAGATAAACAGACCCTCCCGCTGATTTCTCGGTGGAAACCTCGATCCCCACGCTGGCGATAGGCTGTCCTCCCGTGTCCCCGAGGCGCCATTCGAAAGTGTGGACCGAGCCGGGCTCGAGAACAGCCGCGGGACCATGAAGTATTCGCAGCTCATCATGTGCGTCATACGTGCGAACGAACAGGCAGCAGGTCACCTCTCCATCATTGTCCCCGTCGGCGACAACCCTGGCCCGCACGTCCTGTCCGGGGTAGAGCGTAGGCGAGGCCAGAAGCCGATAGTCTGTCATGTCTATGGCCTCGGGAGGGATGAAGGTCGGTGTCGAGACCCGGGCCACGCGCCCCGGCGCGAGGTGCTCATAGCGAACGGCGAGGCTCCGGTTGCCGTCCTTGCTATGCCCTTCTACGTTCTCCGGCATGGCGACGCCTCTCGAGTACAGATCGTCGTCGGGACGGAAGCCCTGCACTGATCCCGGCATCTCGAAGTGGAAGCGTGCCCCGTTCTTCGGCGCCACCGGCGCCTCGTTGGAGAGAGCCAGCCCGATATTCGCCAGGTTGTACGTCTCGGTTACGGCATCCGTTATGGCCCTGCCACCGTCGGCCGTGGGCAGGTACATCCGGTCTGCCACCGGCCCGACCCAGTCGGGCCCAGTGTTAATCGCGGCGAGCCCGTTCTTGATGCCGAGGAGGCAGCCCACGTTGCCCGAGTTGCAATCCGTGTCCCAACCGCAGGTGTTGACGATCATCAGAGACTTCTGGAAATCGTCCTCGCCGTGTAGCAGAGCGTGGATGATGAGCGCGTGGTTGGGAACCATGTGACAGTTGCCGCCGTACTTGTCGTAACCATAATTTTCATCTATGAGCTCGCGGGTCTTGCGCCAGTCCTTCTCGGCGGCGTGCCACTCGCGAATGTCGTCGATCACACCGAAGATCACCGAATCTTTGGGAATGAATGAGACGGCCGTATCGATGAGCTTGTCCAGGTCCGGCTCGAGGAAGGCCTGGGCCTCCATTGCCGCCACGACCTGAGCCCCGTAAATAGCTTCCCCGTCGTGGCTGACGCTCGCAGCCCGCGTTGCAAGGTCGGCGGCGAGCTCGGGATCGCCCGGAGCTACCATAGCCCAGCCGTCGATGAAGATCTGGGACCCTATCTGCTCGGCCACGACCTTGCTGTTCAGGGCGATGGAGCCGCTCTCCGGAGCGGTGATGCCGTTCTTGAGGCGCAGGTAGGCGGTGTGCTCGGTGGAGTTTCCCAATCCCCCCCACCAGAGGATCGTGCGCCGCTCGATAATGTAGTTGAGCCAGGTCTGGCCGATCTGTGCTGGAGTAAGATCCAAACTGTTGCCGTAGTCGGGAAGGGCGCGCAAGAAGGTGAAGGTGCCCGAGATGTCGTCGTCTGTCACGACGAGCGTAGTGTTCTTGAGCGAAAGGTCGCTCCGATCGTTGACGTAATACAGGATCTCGCCCAGTTCCGACTCGATCCGCTGGTGCTCCCATCCTTCGAATGGTCTTCCAAGGTAGACGCCTATGATCTTGCCCAGCACCCCCGCATAGACCCGCTCTATATAATCCTCTGGAATCTTCAAGACTTCCTTTCTATCATCGAGCCCGTTACGTAGACTCCCGCACGATAAGCTCGAACGGCATCTCCTCGTAACGTCCGTACTCGGGTGCCACGCCGTCGAGGCGTTCGAGCAGCATTTCAGCGGCCCTTACGCCAAGGTTCTCCTGGAACTGGGCCACGGTGGTTAGCTGCGGGGTCACGAGCCTGGCCATGGGAATGTCGTCGAAGCCGACGACGGCGACGTCTTCGGGAACTCTGAGACCAGCGGCCCTGATCGCCATCAGGGCTCCCATAGCTATCACGTCGTCGGCGGCGAAGACGGCGCTAGGGGGATGCGGGTCGCCCAGGAAGCCCTCCATCGCACGGTATCCTCCATCTTCGCTGAATTCACCATCTCGAATCAGGGACTCGTCCAGAACCAGCCCGTGCGCGGCCAGCGCTTCCCGGTACCCGCGAACGCGCGCCTGCCGCGGACCGCTCTGACCCGCGATTATGCCTATCCTCCTGTGCCCGCGGCCGATCAAGTGCTCGACCGCCGCCCACGACGCCGCCACGTTGTCCACATAAAGGTTGTCGAGCGGGAGATCCAGGTTGTCCGTCTGCTTCTTGACCGCCTCTAGCCTGACCACGGCAACGTTTCGTCGCAGCAACGGAAGGAGGTCCTCGGCCTTGAGGTTGAAGAACACCGCCACGACACCGTCTACCCTGCCCTGCTGCAGGGAGCGCACACACCTGTGCTCTTTCTCGGCGATGCCACCGGTGTTGTAGACGATCAAATCGTACCCACGAGCCTCGGCCACCTCTTGAACACCCCGCTCGAAGGCCGGGTAGAACGGATTCGTGATGTCGGGAATAACCGCGGCTATCGTGGAGGTCCTCTGGGTTCTGAGGCTACGGGCAGTTCCATTGGGCACATATCCAAGCTCATCTACGGCGGCAAGAATCCTTTGGCGGGTTACCTCAGGCACCGAAACAGAAGGATTGCTGTTCAAGACGTAGGAAACCGTGGCCTGCGAGACGTTGGCAAGCCTCGCTACGTCGGCCTGTGTAGGTTTCTTGATCCTGGACGGCCTCCGGCCAGTCAAACCAACCAACCTCCAGCCGCCCGATCTCGCCCCGCCAGGCACCGTCCCCCGGGAGGTCCCCGCAACACTCCTCCCATGAACTGATACGAATCAGTCATACGTATAAATTAGAGAATTCGCTGTAGTTTGTCAAGAGGCCGCCCACTTTATGTGTCGCGTTGCTCCCCGAGCAAGGCACGTGAATATCCGGTGCGTGGCCTTCGAAGCGATGCAACCTCGAAGGCGATGAATTGGGCTGTATCAGGTAGCGGTAACCCTGGGAGGTTACACCGCGGACTTCGCCTCGAGCGCCGGTATGATCTCCTTCCCGTAGGCGTCGAGCGTCTCGTCCATCGCGTCGTGCATGAGGTATACGTTGAACTGATCCGCGCCGAGATCCTTTAGTTCGCTCAGCTTCTTTACGTGGTCCTCGACGGTGCCGAGGACACAGAAACGGTCGACGATGTCGTCGGGAACGAAGTCGTGGGAACGGTTGTACGCCCTGCCATGGTGGCTGTAGTCGTAGTCTTCGCGTGCCTCGATGTAGTCGGTGAGGGCGTGTGGCACCTCGCTGTCCTCCCCGTAGCGGGCTATGAGGTCGGCGACGTGGTTTCCGACCATCCCGCCGAACCAGCGGCACTGCTCGCGCTGGTGGGCTAGGTCCTCGCCGACGTAGGCGGGGGCGGCTACGCAGATCTTTACTTCTTTCGGATCACGGCCGGCTTCCCTGGCCGCATCGTGGACGTGCTGCATGGTCCACTCCAGGATCACGGGGTCGGCGAGCTGCAGGATGAAGCCGTCGGCCTTGTGCCCCGTGAGGCTGAGCGCCTTCGGCCCGTAGCCGGCCATCCACACGTCGAGCTTGCCGTCCTTGACCCACGGTATTTTCACCTCGACGCCGGAGAAGTCGACCGCGCGCCCCTCGGCCAGCTCCTTAATGATGCGCATGGCTTCTTCGAGTTGCTTCAACGTCGTCGGCTTGCGCCCGAGGACCCTTACCACAGAGTCGCCGCGTCCGATGCCGCAGATGGTGCGGTTGCCGAACATTTCGTTGAGGGTAGCGAAGGTGGAGGCCGTCACGGACGGGTCGCGGCTTATGGGGTTGGTGACGAAGGGTCCGACCGTGATCTTCTCCGTCGCGGAGAGCATCTGCGAGTGGATCACGTAAGGTTCCTGCCAGAGTATGTGCGAGTCGAAGGTCCAGGCGTGCGAGAAGCCGAGGTCCTCGGCCTTCCTGGTCAGTTCGACGACCCGGCTCGCCGGTGGGTTTGTCTGGAGCGTGACGCCGAAGTCCATGCTTTCTCCTATCCTATCTTGTGCCACCACTCGCGGAACTCGGTGCATTTGCCGTCCGCATCGAGCGCGACCAGGAAGATGCCGTCGAGCTCGACCGTGGAATTCGAAGTCAGCCTCGTGAACTCCGTGTGCCAGTGGGCGATGCCCATGTTTTCGGTGGTCGCGAGAACCTCGTAGGAGAACTCGATCCCCTCCTGGTAACGTGTCGCGTCCGACCAGTAATCCCGGATGCCTTCCCGGCCCCTCACCGGCGCTTCGAACGGGGTCTCGTGATAGTTCGCATTCGCCGTGAAAAGGTCAGCCGCTGCCTCCGGATCTCTGTCCTCCCAGGCGCGCTTGTAGGCGTCCAGCCAGTTTTCGAACGTCTTTCGGTCCATGGGCTAATCCTTGCCCGAGATCGCGGCCACAGCGCCGAGCGCTATGTAGATTCCACCGGTCACGTAGCGTCCTGCCCGCCTGAGGCTTCCGCCACGCTTCCGGATCCAACCTCCTGCCGTCCCGCCGAGCAGAGCGTAGAGCCCATCGGTGAACAACCCGAGAAAGGCGAGCGTGGCCCCGAGCACGACGATCTGGGTCCAGGCCGCTCCCCTGGAAGGATCCACGAACTGCGGCAAGAAGGCCAGAAAGAAGAGCGCGACCTTGGGGTTGAGGATCTGCACGAGCACGCTCTGGTAGAAGACGCGGAATCGGTTGTCCTCACTATCGGACAACTCCGCATCCTCTTCCTCACCGCCGCGTCCGAAAATCTGCCTGAGGCCGAGGTAGACCAGGTAGGCCGCGCCGAGCCACTTCACGACCGAGAACGCGACTACCGAGGAGGCCACTATCGCCGAGAGCCCCGCGGCGGCGAAGACGACGTGTGTCAGCGTTCCGAGCTCGATGCCGAGGACGGAGACGAGGCCCGTGAGGCGCCCCCCGCTCACGCTGCGGGCGACGACGTAGACGACGGCAGGCCCTGGCACAAGCAACAGGGCCAGTGCCGCCGCGACGAAGAGAACGTAAGTATGGGCGTCGGGCATGTCCCTACGTCGCCTCGGGTTCGCGGGCTGGTTCGGGGGCACGGCCGCCGATCATGGAGAGCGCCAGGTAGGCCACGGCCGCAACGCCGAAGGTGAAGAACAGACCGTAGTTGTACAGGCTCTCGATGAACGTGGGGTTCGCGAACACGCCGGCAAACTGAGGTGTCGTGGCCGCCTTTAGGAAGCCAGGGACGACAGGGGCCACGCCGATAAACACCGCGGCAATAGCCTTCCAGTTCCAGCCGCCCGCGTAAGAGTAGCGGCCGTCCAGCTTGTAGAGTTCGGAGAGGTCCAGTTGCCTGCGGCGCACGATCCAGTAGTCCATGATCATCACGGCCCCGATGGCCCCGAGGAGGCTACCGTAGCCGACGAGCCAGGTGAAGATGTAGGCGCCGACGTTGTTGAAGAGAACCCACGGGAAGGAGACGATGCCGATGACGGCGGTTATGATACCGCCGGTTCTGAAAGTGATGTACTTGGGCGCCAGGTTCGAGAAGTCGAACGAGGGCGAGACCACGTTCGCGGCCATGTTCGTCGAGATCTGGGCTATGGCGATGATGATCATGGCCACGATCAAGAGTAGCGGCGTGTTCTCGGCCAGCCTGGTGACGAGGTCCACGGGGTCCCAGACCGCCTCGCCGAAGACCACGATGGTCGCCGCCGTGACCGCGATCCCGATAAAGGAGAAGGCCGTCATCGTGAGCGGGAGACCCAGGGCCTGGCCGAGGATCTGCGATCTCTGGGTCTTCGCGTAGCGGGTAAAGTCGGGGATGTTGAGGGAGAGCGTGATCCAATACCCCACGTTCGCCGCGAGGCTGGGCCAGAAGAGCGCCCAGAAAGGCGCGTCGCCCTGTTGCAGCCTGGCGGAGGTCTCGAACACGTTGGCTACGCCGCCCCCGGCGGTGAAGCCCCAGATGAGTAGGACGAGGCTGCCGCCGAGAAGCAGGGGGGCCGCAAACGCCTCGAAGACCTTCACTCCCTCGACACCGCGGAGGATGATCACGAGCTGTATCACCCAGAAGACCAGGAACATAATGAAGGTGTGCCCCGGTACGTTGGCCCACCCGCCCCAGGCCGTGTTCATCAGCGCGTCGAGGGCGAGGCCCCCGATCCAGGTCTGTATCCCGAACCAGCCGCACGCCACGAGCGCCCTGGCCATCGCCGCGAAGTTGGCCCCCCTCACCCCGAACGATGCCCTGACGAAAACGGGAAAGGGAATGCCGTACTTGGTGCCGGCGTGGGCATTCAATAGCATCGGGATCAGGACTAGCAGGTTACCGAGCGAGATCGTCAACAGCGCCTGCCACCAGTTCATGCCGGCGGCCATGAGCCCTGAGGCCAGGGTATAGGTCGTGATGACTATAGCCATCCCGATCCAGAGCGCCGCTATGTTGTACGTCGTCCACGTCCTCCGCTCGGGCCCCGTCGGCGCCAGGTCCTCGTTGTACAACGGGGAGGCCATCGCACCGGTCTTGATCCGCTCCAACTCCGCCTGGTTGTTTACTGCGAGATCCCGAAATTCTTCTTGTTCCATCTTCCTCCCTTCGGTCGATTTGAGGTTTCAGGCATCAGGTTTCAGGCATCAGGTAATATTCCCTGAAGCCTGTTGCCTATTTCGCCCACTCCATCGTTTTGACTACAAGCCGGTGCAGCGCCCGCACGGAGAGCTCCAGGTCCTCTTCGGGCGTGTCTTCGTCTTTGGTATGGCTGAGTCCTCCGAGGCTCTTGACGAAGAGCATTACGGTCGGCATGAGACGCGCCATCTCGGCCGCGTCGTGCAGGGGTCCGCTCGGTAGCCTGTGCGATTGCCCGGCTACTTCGGTCACGGCCTCTTCGGCCAGGGAGATCAGTTCGTCGTCGAAGGGGATGGGCTCTATGCGCCATAGTCGCTTCCACTCGACGGAGACATCCTCCTCCGTGGCGATGCGGGCCGTCGCCTCCTCGGCGGCGTCGAGCATGCTCGCCAGCACCCCGGGGTCGAGCGCGCGCTGGTCGAGGGACATCTCACACCACCCGTTGAACGCCGTGACGATGGCCGGGCTTACGTTGACGAAGCCGGTGGTGGCGCGCACGTCGTCGCGGCTCCTGGCGTCGTCGCGGAACGCCACCGCCGATCGTGCCGCTGCAATGAAGGCGTCTCGCCTTACCTCCATCGGCGTGGAGCCCGAGTGGGCGTGCTGGCCGGTGAAGCGGACGGCGTGCCGCTCGACGCCGAAGGTGCCGAGCACCACCCCGAGTGGTAGATCCATTCGTTCCAGAACCGGGCCCTGCTCGATGTGGAGCTCCAGGTAGGCCGCGGCGTTCTCGAGTTGGCGTCCCGCTTCGTTGACCCTGTCGAGGTCGACGCCGTGCTCGGCGAGGGCGTCGGGCAGGGCCACGCCGTCGCTGTCCTGAAGGTCGCGCACGTCGTCGGGTTTCAGGGCTCCCGCGGCGGCACCGGAGCCGAAGAGGCTGCGGCCGAAGCGGGCACCCTCCTCGTCGGCCCAGTCCACGAGGCGCAGGGTGACGGGTCGCTCCTGTGGGGCCAGGGCACGCATGACCTCCAGCGCTCCGACCACGTTCAGGGCGCCGTCGAGCCAGCCGCCGTTCGGGACGGAGTCTATGTGGCCGCCTATGAGCACTGACCGCTCGGAGTCACCGGGGGCCGTGGCCCAGACGTTGCCTGCCTCGTCGGTCTCAATCTCAGTTATGCCTTCTATCTCCTCCAGTTTGGCCCTGAACCACTCGCGGGCCTTCTCCCACTCGTCGGTCCAGGCGACGCGGCGCGCGCCTTCGGGGCCGCCGGTGAGGTCAGCCAGCTCTTTCAGTTCCTCCACGGCGCGGCGGGCGTCTACTCCTTCCGTCTGCACTAGCCGACCTTCTCCGTGACGCCGATCTCTGCGAGGGCCTCGTCCATGATGTCGGCGGCCTCGTCCGCCGCCTCGCGGGTGATTATGAGCGGCGGGGAGATGCGGATGCTGTTCGCCTTCAGGCCGCCCTTGCCGACGAGCAGGCCGCGCGTCCGGCACGCCTCCAGAAAGCGTACGGCAGCAGCGGAGTCTGGCTCCAGGCCGTCGCCGACCAGCTCGAGGGCCAGCATCAGGCCGCGGCCGCGGACCTCGGCGACGATGTCGTGGTTTTCGGCCATCTTGAGGAGGCGTTCCTTCAGGTGGGTGCCGACCTCGTG
>Ga0190275_10002323_pt1 | contig 13742 bp, 12 predicted proteins | sample Popmic550T_FD_133745 | JGI IMG/M metagenome (GOLD analysis project Ga0190275, IMG submission 133745) | Populus adjacent soil microbial communities from riparian zone of Yellowstone River, Montana, USA - 550 T | ecosystem: Environmental > Terrestrial > Soil > Riparian zone > Trees stand | place... | reverse complement strand
GACCGTCGCGCAGGCGATCAGGAAGGGGTCGGAGATGCGGCGGCGCGCGTCGAGGTAGGTGTAGACGATCAGCGCCAGCCAGAGAACGACCAGCATCAGGACGAAAAGGGTCGCAACCAGGTTGAGGCTGCCGTTGGTGATGCCGAAGATCGCTAGTGACATAGGTGGGGGCCCGGCTAGAGCGGACGGGCAGTCTACTTCGCCGCGCGCACCGCGAACCCTGTCGGTTGCCGAAGAGAGCCCACGACCGCTAGAGGAAGAGCCGGCCGAACAGGTATCCGATCCCGAAGAAGGCGAGGATCACGACCGCGACCACTGCCGCGACCAAGGCCATCATCGAAAGCAGTTCGGAGCCGGCCCCGCGGTTGCTCATGCCCGAATCCTCGCACAGTGCGGACGGCTCAGAGCACCGCGCGGGCCGGCGCGATGCCGTAGTGGGAGCCGGCAACCAGGACGACGCCCTCGGGCGCCTCCGAGGCGAGCGCGGAAGCCCGCCGCAGCGCCAGCGCAAATCCCGGCTCCACCTCCGCCGCCAACCCGACCTCCGCGCAGATCCCCGCCAGCTCCGCGGCCGGAACCGACGGCCGATGGGCCGACACCGTCCTCATATCGGACGTTTCAGGCCCAGCGGCGGGGAGTTCGGTGCAGACGGCGTGGGTCAGGGCTGGGGCCAGGGCGCGGACCATGGCAGGGGCGTCCTTGTCGGCGAGGATCGCCAGGCAGGCGACGACGCGGCGGCCTGCGCTGACCGCAGGCAGGGCCTCGGCCAGGGCGGCGGCGCCATCGGGGTTGTGGGCGGCGTCGACGAAGGTCGGCGGCCGGGTGGCGATCTGCTCGAGGCGGCCGGGGACCGTCAGGGTCGCCGCGACCGCGGCCACCCGCTCGCGGTCGAGCTCGCCGAGGAAGGCCTCCGCGGCTGCGCGCGCGAGGGCGAAGTTGCGGCGCTGGAAAGCGCCCGCCGCGCGCAGCTTCACCGCGGGGCCGGGGTCCTCGGGAGCCCGCAGCAGGTTGGCGCCGCGTTCGGCCGCGGTACGCTCGGCCAGCGCCTGCACCGCGGGGGAGACCCGGCCCAGCACCAGCGTCGTCTGGTCGCGCAGCACCGCCAGCTTCTCGGCCGCGATCTCCAGCTCGGTCCCCCCCAGCCAGTCGGTGTGGTCGAGCCCGACCGAGGTCAGCACCGTCACTCGCGAGGGGATCGTGTTGGTCGCGTCGAGGCGGCCGCCGAGACCGGCCTCGATCGCCGCCGCCTCGACCCGGGCCGCGGCCAGGGCGACGAAGGTCGCCGCCGTCGCCGCCTCGAACTGGGTCACCGCCTCGCCCTCCTCGAGCGTACGATTGACGCCCTCGGCGGCGCGAGCGACCTGCTCGACGGCGGCTGCCCATCGACCTGCCTCGACCTCCTCGCCGTGGACCAGCGTCCGCTCGGCCCAGCGGTCGGCATGGGGCGAGAGACAGGCGCCGGACCCGACCCCGTGCGCCTCCAGCAGCGCCGCCGTCATCCGCGTCACCGAGGACTTGCCGTTGGTGCCGACGACGTGGATCGAGGCGAAGCGGTGCTGGGGCAGCCCCAGCGCCGTGGTCAGCTTGTGCATCCGCTCCAGGCCGAGGCGCCAGCCGATCGGCTCCAGCGACCCGAGGTACTCGTCGGGGTCGAAGCTCAAGCCAGCTCGGCCAGCTCGGCCCGGTAGCGCTCGAGCTTGCCGCGCTCCTCCTCGACTACCGCGGCCGGTGCCTTGGCCACGAAGCCCTCGTTGCCCAGCTTGCGCTCGCCTCGCTCGACCTCGGCTCGCAACTCCTGCCGGCGCTTGTCCAACCGTCCGGCAACTGCCTCGGCGTCGAGCTGCTCGGAGGGAAGGATGCGAACGGGGCCGACGGAGGCGACCGGCTCGGCGCCGACGCCGTCGAACTCGAAGCGCGAGAGACGGCCGACGAAGCGCGGCGGCTCGACGCCGTCGATCACCGCGACCAGCACCGCCCCAGCCGGGACCCCGGCGAGGTCGCGCCAGGCGCGCAGGCGCTGGGTCAGGCCGATCCCGCCCTCGACATCCGCCTCCGCAGCCGGGTCGAAGAGCGACTCGTCGGCAACCGGGAAGGAGTGCACGGCGAGGTGCCCGCGGCGGGCCGGGTGGTAGGACCAGATCTCCTCGGTGACGAACGGCATCGTCGGGTGCAGCAGCGCCAGCAGCCGTTCCAGCACGTAGAGCAGCGTCGCCGAGACCTCGGCCTCGCCGTCGTAGAGGCGCGGCTTGACGATCTCCAGATACCAGTCGCAGAAGTCGCGCCAGAAGAACGAGTAGGCCTCCTGGACGGCGTGGGCGAAGTCGTAGCTCTCCAGCTTCGCGGTGACGGTGGCGATCGTCTGCTCCAGCCGCGAGAGGATCCAGCGGTCCTCGACCTGGAGCGGCCGTGGCGCCGGCTCGACCGCGGCGGCGTTGAGCAGGATCAGCCGGCTCGCGTTCCAGAGCTTGTTCGCGAGGTCCCGGCCCTGCTCGACCTTGGCGTCGGAGAAGCGCACGTCCTGGGTCGAGGACATCGCCAGCAGGCCGAAGCGCAGGGCGTCGGCGCCGTGGACGTCGATCTCGTCCAGCGGGTCGATCCCGGTGCCGAGGCTCTTCGACATCCGCCGCCCGTCGCGGGCCTGGATCACCGAGTGGACGTAGACGTCGCGGAAGGGGACCTCGCCGGCGAACTCGATCCCGGTCATCACCATCCGCGCCACCCAGAGGAAGAGGATCTCGCGCGCGGTGGTGAGGAAGCTGGTCGGGTAGAAGGCGCGCAGCTCGGGCGTGTCGTCGGGCCAGCCGAGCGTGGCGAAGGGCCAGATCGCCGAGCTGAACCAGGTGTCGAGCACGTCCTCCTCCTGGCGCAGCTCGCCGCCACAGGCGCCGCAGCGCTCCGGCGTCTGCTCGGCGACGATCGTCTCCTCGCAGGCATCGCAGTACCAGACCGGGATCCGGTGCCCCCACCAGAGCTGGCGGGAGACGCACCAGGGGCGGATCTCCCGCATCCAGTCGAGGTAGACGCGCTTCCATCGCTCCGGCGCGATCCTCACCTCGTCGCGTTCCACGGCCGCGATCGCCGGCTGCGCCAGCTCGTCCATGCGGCAGAACCACTGCAGCGAGATCAGCGGCTCGATCCGCTCGCCCGAACGGTGCGAGAAGGGAACCGAGTGGGTGTAGGGCTCCTCCGCGCGCAGCTGGCCCTGCTCGCGCAGGGCCGCGACGACCGCCGCCTGGGCCTCGGCCGCGGTCATCCCCGCGAAGTCGCCGGCCTCCGCGGTGAGGCGCCCGTCGGGGCCGATCACGACGATCTCCTCGAGCCCGTGCTTGCGGCCGATCTCGAAGTCGTTGGGATCGTGGCCGGGGGTTATCTTCAGCGCCCCGGTGCCGAACTCGGGATCGACGTGCTCGTCGGCGATGATCGGCAGGCGGCGGCCGACCAGGGGCAGTACGCAGAACTGGCCGACGAGGTCGGCGTAGCGCTCGTCGTCGGGATTCACCGCGACGGCGGTATCCGCCAGCATCGTCTCGGGGCGGACCGTGGCGACGGTGAGGACCCGATCGGAGCCCTCGACCGGGTACTCGATCGAGTAGAGCGCGTCCTCGACCTCGCGGTTCTCGACCTCGAGGTCGGAGATCGCCGAGCGCGAACCCGGATCCCAGTTGACCATGTAGTAATCGCGGTAGATGTAGCCCTTGTCGTAGAGCTGCTTGAAGACGCGGTACACCGCCGTCACGTAGCCGTCGTCGAGGGTGAAGCGCTCGCGCTCGTAGTCCAGCGAGGCGCCGAGCCGCTTGTACTGCTCGACGATCCGCGAGCCGTACTCCTCTTTCCACTCCCAGACCCGCCTGACGAACTCCACGCGGCCCAGCTCCTCGCGGGAGATGCCTTCGGCCCTGAGGCCCTTCTCGACCACCGACTGGGTGGCGATCCCAGCGTGGTCGGTGCCGAGGATCCAGAGCGTGTTCTTGCCCCGCATCCGGTTCATCCGCACCAGCGCGTCCTGCATCGACCCGTTCAGCGCGTGCCCCATATGCAGCACACCAGTCACATTCGGCGGCGGGATCGCCACCGAGAAATTCTCCGCCGCCGTCCCCTCCGCCCGAGGATGGAAGTACCCCCCCTCCATCCACTCAGCAAAAACCCGCGCCTCAACCTCCGAAGGGTCGTAACGAGTAATGCCCTCCAGCTTTTTCCGATCCGCGGCGCCCATCCCGCGCGAGTCTAGATGCCGCGTAAGTGCGCGGGGGTCAGGGGACCCCTCAACCGAGCCTCCCCGCAGTTCGTGAGGGCGAGGGGTCCCTGACCCCCGCCCCACCTATGCCGATTCCTCGGAAAGCCCGTCCTCAGCCGCCCCGATGTCCTGCGGCTGCGCCTCCGTAACCAGCGTCGGCCGCCGCCCCTGCGAAATCGTCTCCTTCGTGACCACGCACTTGGTCACGTCACGCCGCGAGGGCAACTCGAACTGGACGTCGAGCAGGGTCTCCTCGAGGATCGAGCGCAGGCCGCGGGCGCCGGTCTCGCGTTCCAGCGCCTTGTCGGCGATCGCGTCGAGGCTGTCCTCGGCGAAGACCAGCTCGATGTCGTCGAACTCGAAGAAGCGCTGGAACTGGCGGGTCAGCGCGTGGCGCGGCTCGGTCAGGATGGTGGTCAGGTCCTCGCGGCTGAGCTGGTGGATCGCCGTGATCACCGGCAGGCGGCCGATGAACTCGGGGATCAGCCCGTACTCGATCAGGTCCTCCGGCAGCACCTGCTCGAACCATTCGCCGGCGTCCTTCTTCTCACGGGCGGAGATCGCGGCGCCGAAGCCAACGCCGCGGTCGCCCACGCGCCGCTCGATCACCTTGTCGAGCTCGGCGAAGGAGCCGCCGCAGATGAAGAGGATGTTGGTGGTGTCGATCGTCAGGAACTCTTGGTGGGGGTGCTTGCGGCCGCCCTGGGGCGGAACCGAGGCTGTGGTCCCCTCGAGGATCTTCAGCAGCGCCTGCTGCACGCCTTCGCCGGAGACGTCACGGGTGATCGACGGGTTGTCGGCTTTGCGCGCGATCTTGTCGATCTCGTCGATGTAGATGATCCCCGTCTCGGCCTTTTTGACGTCGTAGTCGGCGGCCTGGATCAGCTTCAGGAGGATGTTCTCGACGTCCTCGCCGACGTAGCCGGCCTCGGTCAGCGCCGTCGCGTCGGCGATGGCGAAGGGGACGTTGAGGATCCGGGCGAGGGTCTGGGCGAGCAGCGTCTTGCCACAGCCGGTCGGGCCCAGCATCATGATGTTCGACTTCTGCAGCTCGACCTCGGTCTCCTCGGACTGGGCGATCTGGACCCGCTTGTAGTGGTTGTAGACAGCCACGGCGAGCGAGCGCTTGGCGGCCTCCTGGCCGACCACGTACTCCTCCAGCACGTCGTGGATCTCCTGCGGTTTCGGCAGGTTCTCCAACTCGAAGGCGGGTGCTGCCGTCAGCTCCTCGTCGATGATCTCGTTGCAGAGGTCGATGCACTCGTCGCAGATGTAGACGCCGGGGCCGGCGATCAACTTCTTCACCTGGCGCTGCGACTTGCCGCAGAAGCTGCAGAGGAGCTGCTCGTTCGAGTCTGTGGGACGTGCCAGCGGAATCCCCTCCTATCGGGATGTTCTTGACCTCCGGCAGCAGGCCCCAACAGCTTAAACGGGGGCACAAGCCGGGTACGAGGGGCGTTTACTGCGCCCGGGCGGCGGTCCCTGCTCGTGATCGCGGCCTTGCGCTCGGCGTTACGGTGAGAGCCATGCCATCCGCCCCCGAGATCGCCCCCCTCACCGCCGACCACTACGAGCGGCTACTGCCGTTGATCGCCGCCTACCAGCGCTTCTACGAGGTCAGCGAGATCGACGAGGAGCGCAACCGCGCCTTCTTCCGCCGTTTCCTCGCGCCCAGCGAGGTGGGAATGCTGCTCGGCGCCCGCGAAGGCGGCGAGCTGGTCGGCTACGCCTGCCTCTACTGGCATTTCTCCTCGACCCAGGCGGCCGAGACCGTGCTGATGAACGACCTCTTCGTCAGCGCCGAGGCGCGCGGCCGCGGCGTCGGGCGTGCCCTGATCGAGGCCAGCGCCGCCGTCGCCCGCGAGCGCGGCGCCGCCCGCCTGCAGTGGTCCACCGCCCCGGGCAACCGCACTGCCCAGCATCTCTACGACAGCACCGGTGCCGAGCGCTCGGAGTGGGTCGAGTACGAGCTCGCGCTGTGAGCTAGTGGTCACACCACTAGGCCGCCTGCGGCGGTGGCAGACGGTCGATCAAGGCCAGAAGCGCTTCGCGATGCGCTTTTGATTCCTCGCGTGCATCGTCCAGACGGGCAAGGATCTTCTCCGTCGTACTGTTGGTCTTCGCCGTCAGCTCCTTGCAGAATTCCCGGTTGCCGAGGAGGAGGTCGTTGATGATCTTCTCGCTGCGCCGATTCATGTCGCGGATGAAGATCTTGAGGTCGCCGTGCTGTGCCTCGTGGCGATCGAGCGACGCCATCACCCGCTCGAACGCCTTCTCATGCCGCTCGAACGCTTTCTCATACCGCTCGAACGCTTTCTCTTGCCCACCGAACGCCTTCTCCTGTCGGTCGAACGCCTGCTCGCGACGCTCAAAGGCTTGCTCATGGCGGTCGAAGGCGGCCATCAGGCGCTCGAAGGCCCGGGCGTGACGCTCGGCGGCGACGCGGCTGAGCCGCAGCTCCTCCTCGCTGCGCTTTGCGATCTCAGACAATTCCCTTCGCCTCATCGGGCCATTCTGACAAACAAGGACGCACCGGTTACGCGTTGAATGGGCCAATTCTCGAACCCGTTAGCGTCGCCTAGACCAATGGAGCCCGAGCTCGAACCGGCAAGCCGCGACGACGCCGAGGTGCTGGCGCTATTCGACGCCTTCATCCGCGAGGCGGACGGGCCGCTGGGGATCGACCTCGAGGCCGAGATCGCGGCGGGGCCGCCGCCGGAGCTGGCGGGACCGGACGGCGTCCTGCTGCTCGTCCGCGTCGACGGCGAGCCGGCGGGGATGGGCGGGGTGCGCCATCTCGACACCGACGTCGCCGAGGTCAAGAGCATGTACCTCTCCCCCGCCCATCGCGGCAAGGGACTGGCACGGCTGCTGCTCGGCGAGCTGGAGGAGATCGCCCGCCGGCGCGGCTGCAGGACGGTGCGCCTCGACACCTCCGACTACCTGACCGCGGCCATCGCCCTCTACCGCGCCGCCGGCTACCGCGAGGTGCCCCCGTACAACCAGAACGCGAAGGCCAGCCTCTGGTTCGAACGTCAGCTGTAGCGGTCCCAGCGCCTCAGCTCCGGCGTCGGGTCGACGGGGACGCCGCGAACGTGGATCTCGAAGTGGAGGTGACAGCCCGTCCCGATAGCGTTGCCGGTTTCGCCGACCGCGCCGACCCGCTCGCCCTCCCATACCCGCTCGCCGCGATCGACGAAGGCCGGGCGCGGCATGTGGGCGTAGAAGTAGCCGCGCCGCTCGCCTTCGCCGTGGATCAGCAGGTAATGGCCGTAGAGAACCGGGTCGTAGCCGCTGCGCAGCACGCGGCCGTTGCTGACGGCGACCAAGGCGGTGCCGCAGGCCGCGACGATGTCGAAGCCCTCGTGGGTGCGACCGCCGTTGCGACCGACACCGAATTCGCCGACGGCGCCGCGGACGCCGTGGGGACCCTGAACCGGGAAGACGTGACCGTAGTAAGGGAGCCCACCGGCCGGGCTGGAGACCTGGGCCGAGGCGGGAGCCGTAAGGACCGCGAGAAAGGCGAAGGCGAGAAGAGCCGGGCGCTTCAGTGGTGCTCGATGACGCGGTCGACGATGTTGTACTCGACCGCCTCCTCCGCGCTCATGAAGTAGTCGCGGTCGGTGTCCTTGGTGACCTTGTCGAAGGGCTGCCCGGTGTGGTGGGCGATGATCTCGTCGAGGCGGCGGCGGACGTCGATGATCTCTTTGGCGTGGATCTCGATGTCGGTCGCCTGACCCTGGAACCCGGCCGAGACCTGGTGGATCAGGACCTTCGAGTTGGGCAGCGCCATCCGCTTCCCAGCCGCACCGCCGCTGAGCAGCAGCGCCCCCATGCTCATCGCAACGCCGACGCAGATCGTCTGCACGTCGGGTTTGATGAACTGCATCGTGTCGTAGATCGCCAGCCCGGCATAGACGGAGCCGCCGGGCGAGTTGACGTACAAGCTGACGTCCTTGTCCGGGTCCTCGGACTCGAGGTGAAGCAGCTGGGCCACGATCAGATTGGCGATGTCCTCGGTGACCGGCGTCCCCAGGAAGATGATCCGCTCTCCCAACAGGCGCGAGTAGATGTCAAACGCCCGCTCCCCGCGCGACGTCTGCTCAACCACCATTGGCACCAGAGGACTCATCGAGACGCACTCTATAGAAGGCATCTCCGGCGTTGACCATGCCTGGCGAGGGAGGGGTCTGGTTGTCCTCCATTCGAATTCAGTCGCGTCCGCTTCGCGGACGGCTCCGCAACATGCTGTCCGCCTATGGCGGACAAGAATCAGATTGCATATCGCGGCCGTTCGGCCACATTCGGATGGAGGACAACCAGACCCCTCCAACGACACACACCACCGGGACGGCCACAGGGTTCGGAAGCTTTCCAGCCAGGAACCGAGCAACCGCGCTTTCGCTAGAAGCTTCCGCACCCTGGGCCGTCCACGGAGCGCCTTGCGCGGGAGGGAGGTCGGTACCCCTCCAGCGGAAGCTCAAGGAACCGCGCTTGAACCCTCGGGGCTCGACCCAGCTGCGCGACGGCTTCTGATGGAGGGGCACCGACCCCCCTCCCTCCACCAGCCCTACGAGTCAGCCCTACGAGTCAGGAGTCCAAAGCTCGCCGGACTCTTTGCGCTCTTTCTCCGGCGTCCAGATCTGCTCCCGCGCCTCCGCCTGCTCGAGCGGAATCGGCACCGCCGACTCCGCCACCAGCTCGATCGCCTTGCGGGCCTTGATGTCTTCGACGACTATCGCGTCGCGGCCGTTCTCGCGCAGGCGCGCCAGCAGCTTCTGCGGCGTCGTCCGTTCGTGCTCGGCGCTGTGGGCGAGGGCCTCGACCAGCTCCTCCTCGGCGACCTCGATCTCCTCGGCGGCGGCGATCGCGGTAACGACGGCCTCGCGCTTCAGCTCCCGCGCGGCGTCGGGCTTGGACTCCTCGATCAGCTCCTCGCGGGTTTTGCCCTGCATCTGCAGGAAGGCGTTGGGGTCCATGCCGCGCTGGGCGAGCTGGCGTTCCATCCGCTCCCAGCGTTCGGTCGCGCGGGCGGTGACCAGGTCGGCGGGAACCTCGACCGTGGCGGCGTCGACGGCGGCGTCGATCGCAGCGATGCGGAAGTCTTCCTCGGCCCTGCTGCCGAGCGCCTCACCGACTTTCTCGCGAATGTCGGCGCGCAGCTCCTCCAGGGTCTCGAACTCGGAGGCGTCGGCGGCGAAATCGTCGTCGAGCTCGGGCAGGATCTTCTCCCGCACCTCTTTGACCTTGACGTTGAAGACCGCGGCTTTGCCGGCCAGGTGCTCGGCCTGGTAGTCGTCGGGGAAGTCGACCTCGACCTTGCGCTCCTCGCCGGCCTTGGCGCCGACGAGCTGCTCCTCGAAGCCCTCGATCAGCGAGCCGGAGCCGAGCGCGAGCAGGTAGTCCTCGGCCTTGCCGCCCTCGAAGGCGGTGCCGTCGATCAGACCCTCGAAGTCGATCAGCAGCGAATCGCCCTCGGCGGCCTCGCGCTCGACCGGCTCCAGCCGGGCAAAGCCCTCCCGCACCCGCTCGATCTCGGTATCGACGACGTCGTCGGGCACCTCGGCCTCTTTGCGACCGACCTCGAGGCCCTTGTACTCGCCGAGCTTGGCCTCGGGCCGCACGCCGACCTCGAACTTGAAGGCCAGCGGCTCGCCCTCGGAGTCGGGGGTCGAGACCATCTCGATACTGGGATCGCCGATCGGGCTGACCCGGGCCTCGAGCAGCGCCCGTTCGTACCACTCGGGCAGCGCCTCGCGGATCGCCTCCTCCAGCACCGGCGCGAAGCCGATCCGCTGGATCACAAGGGACGACGGCGCCTTGCCCTGGCGGAAGCCGGGCATCCGCATCTCCTTGGCCATCGCCCGGGCGGCACGCGAGGTGGCCCGCTCGACGTCCTTGGCCGGAACTTCGACTTCGACTCGCACGCGCGAGTCGGGCAGATCGGTGAGCGTCGTCTCCATCGGACGCAGGACCCTAGCGAGAGAGCAGGGTCCGCAACGCCGCGGCGAAATCGATCGTGAAGGCGACCCCCCGCCCGACCGGCCCGGTCACCAGCCAGGCGCGCGACCGGTCGAGCCAACCCTGCCGGATGGACCTATTCATTCGCGTATTCCAGCAGGGAGCTGTCGACCAGCCACTCGACCGGGGCGCGGTCGTCGGTATAGACCTCGCCGCCGGGCAGGCGCGGGGCCAGCGCCGCCGCGGCGGCGAGCGCCAGCGGGCGCAGGCCGGCGGGCAGGGCGGCAGCGCTCTCGCGCAGCCGCGCCGCCGAGAAATCGCCCTCGCCGCCGATCAGCAGCGTGTTGGTCGGCTCGATCGGGTAGCGCAGGACGCGCGGGAAGACCGCCGCCATCGTTCTCCCCAGCACCCGCTCCAGCTCGTCGCTGTCCTCGGGATGGCCGACGTTGACGATCGTCATCCCGCCCGGCGCCAGCCGCTCCCGAGTCAGCTCGAAGAACTCGCGCGTGGTCAGGTAGAAGGGGATGTAGGGCTGGCGGTAGGCGTCGACCATGATCGCGTCGAAGCCGCCGTCGGAGCGCTCCAGCCAGGGCCTGGCGTCCTCGGCGAAAGCCCGCATGCGGGGGTTGTCGAGGCCGAGGTAGCGGCGGCCCAGCTCGGTCAGCTCGGCGTCGATCTCGACCGCGTCGACGGCGGTGCCGGGGAAGTAGTGGCCGAAGGCGCGGGCGACGGTGCCGCCGGCGTTGCCGAGGATCGCGATCCGGCGCGGCGGCCGCGGCGAGGCGGCGGCGGGCAGCACCAGGTGGCCATCCCAGTAGTCGCCGGTCAGGTAGGTCCCGGGGCGCCAGAGCGAGTGCACCGCCTGGCCCTCGTTCAGCTCCAGCACGCGGCTGCCGTCCGGCCGTTCGACCACGCGGGCGTACTGGTGCGTGGTCTCGGTCTCGGCCAGGACGCGGCCGGTGTCGGCGGCCTTGATCGTCCCGACCGGGATCGAGATCGCCAGCGCCAGTGCCGCCGGGACGAGGACGAAGCGCCAACCCAGGCCGGCGCAGGCGACCAGGGCGAGGAGCAGGGCGAAGACCAGGAAGGTGCGCTGGGTGCCGAGCAGCGGGATCAGCACCAGGGCCGAGAGCATCGTCCCCAGCAGCGAGCCGGCGGTGGAGATCGCGTAGAGCCGGCCGACCACCTCGCCGGCCCGGTCCATGTCCCCCACCGCCAGGCGCACCGCCCAGGGCGAGGCGGCACCGAGCAGCGTCACCGGCACCGCGACCAGGACCAGGACGCCGAACAGCGAGCCGGCGAAGCCGCCGACCGAGACGGTCTCGAAGGCATCGACCGAGAAGCCGAGGAAGGGACGAGCGGCAAAGGGAACGACGGCGATCAGCAGCGAGGCGGCGAGCACGGTGAGGCAGAGCCCGCGCAGATGGGGATGGCGGTCGGCGTAGCGGCCGCCGAGCCAGTAGCCGACCGAGAGCGCGACCAGGACGACGCCGATCGTGTTCGCCCAGACGATCGTCGAGGCGCCGAAGTACGGCGCCAGCAGGCGCGCCGCGGCGATCTCCGAGCCGAGGCTGGCGATGCCGACGACGAAGACCAGCGCCGGCAGCAGCAGCCGCTCAGGTGCTCTTGGACTCAGGGTCTCTCCCGGTCGCGATCAGCTGCTTCTCGAGGCGGTCGCCGTGGCCGGCGGCGACCGCCCGCTGGGCCCGCGCGTCGTCGAGCTCGACACCTCGCTCCAGGGCCAGATCGAGCAGGCGCTGCTTCTCGATCCCCTCGCGGGCCGCCTCGAAGAAGACCCAGGCGAGCAGGCCGAGGCCGAGGAAGGTCCCCTCGACCATCATGATCACGCCGGCGGTGCTCTGGTCGGCGATCGGGCTCAGGCCCCAGGATTCCTCGCCGGCCGCGTACCTGGTGTAGAGCACGGTGCCCGACCACATCAGGACGTTGCCGAGGATGGCACCGGTGAAGCGGACGGCGATCACGTAGACGACCTTCCAGGTGGCGGTGAACCACGGCGGCTTCGGCAGCGGCCCGAAGACCGGCATCCACATCAGGCAGCCGAAGAAGATGAAGCTGGTGTGCTCGAGCGCGTGCAGCGCCGCACCGCCGTAGGCGGCGTCGTACAGCGCCGGGATGTGCCAGAAGAAGAGGTTGACCGCCCAGAGCGGGAAGGCGACAAGGGGGTGGGCGAGGGCCCGCAGGCGGTCGAAGACGCGGATCGCCAGGATCGGCTGCAGCAGCGGCCCGGTCAGGCCGAGGACGAGCAGCAGGGTGCCGATGTCGCCGAGCAGCAGGTGCTCGACCATGTGCGCGATCACCAGCTCCTCGGCGATGTAGTCGACCGGCGAGGCGACGGCGGCGAAGATCGCGAACAGCCCCGAGGCGAAGCAGATCTGGCGCCAGAGCGGCAGCGGCCGCCCCTTCGCCGCCAGCGTGCTCGCCCGCTTCGCGTACAGCACCCCCGCGACCAGCAACGGCGCCAGCTCGAGCAGGTCGAGAGCGGCGCCAGCGAAGGCGAACGGCGGGGTCATCTCGCTGAGCGTAGCGACGCGCCTGCCTGTGCCTGCCGCCCGTTGCCGCTGCTAGCTTGGGCGGGGCCGTGAGCGCCCCCGACAACCGCTTTCCGACGATCGGCAGCTACGGCTTCCTCTCCGATTGCCACACCGCCGCCCTGGTCTCCTTCGACGGCTCGGTCGAGTGGCTCTGCCTCCCCCGCTTCGACTCGCCCAGCGCCTTCGCAGCGTTGCTGGACCGCGGCGCCGGCCACTTCAAGCTGAAGCCGCGCGGCGTCGTCGTGCCGATCGGCCGCCGCTACGAGCCCGGCACCCTGGTGATCGAGACGACCTGGGTGACCGACACCGGTTGGGTCGTCATCCACGACGCCCTGACGATCGCCGAGTGGGCGACCTCCGACGGCAAGGGCACCCGCCCCGACACGGCGCACGAATCCGACCACTCGCTGCTGCGGACGATGACCTGCATCGACGGCGAGGTCGAGCTGGAGATGGAGTGCCTGCCGCGCTTCGGCTACGGGCTCGAGGGCGCCCGCTGGAGCGGCGGCGAGCTCGGCGAAGCGGTCGCCCGCGCCGACGACGGGACCGAGCTGCGGCTGACCAGCGACATGGAGCTGACGCTGGAGGACGGCGCCGCCCGCGGCAAGCTGACCCTGCGCGAGGACGAAAGCGGCTTCTGCGCGGTCACCTGGGGCAACGAGCACCTGGGTGGGCCGCGCAGCGCCCCCGAGGCGCTGGAGCGGCTCGACTCGACCGAAGAGTTCTGGCGGGACTGGCTGCGCGACGGCGAGTTCCCCGACCATCCCTGGCGGGTCCACCTGCAGCGCTCGGCCCTCGTCCTCAAGGGCCTCACCTACACCCCGACCGGGGCGATCGTCGCCGCCCCCACCACCTCGCTGCCGGAGACGCCCGGGGGCGAACGCAACTGGGACTACCGCTACTGCTGGATCCGCGACTCGACCTTCAGCCTCTGGGCCCTGCACACGCTCGGCTTCGACCAGGAGGCGCGGGACTTCATGCGCTTCATCGTCCAG
>Ga0190275_10002322_pt1 | contig 13743 bp, 11 predicted proteins | sample Popmic550T_FD_133745 | JGI IMG/M metagenome (GOLD analysis project Ga0190275, IMG submission 133745) | Populus adjacent soil microbial communities from riparian zone of Yellowstone River, Montana, USA - 550 T | ecosystem: Environmental > Terrestrial > Soil > Riparian zone > Trees stand | place... | reverse complement strand
GGTCTGAAGCCGCTGCCCGGTGGCGTCACGCTGCACCTTGCCTGCCATGCCAGGGCGCAGAACATGGGTCCTAAGGCGGCGGAAATGCTGCGGCTGATTCCCAGCGCCGACGGCAAGGCTGCGGACGTCAAGGTGGTGGAGCGCTGCTCCGGCCATGGCGGTTCATGGGGTATCATGACGGAAAACTACGAGCTGGCGCTGAAGATCGGTAAGCCGGTGGCAAGCCAGGCGCTGAAGCAGGCCAAGGCTTTCGTCGCATCCGAATGCCCGCTCGCCAGCGCCCATATCGCCCAAGGGATGGAACGGCTGGGCAAGGACGCCCCTCAGCCTCCGCCTGAGTTCGAGACCCTCCACCCGATCGAAATCTTCGCCCGCGCCTACGGCCTTGCCGGCTGAGGCCGTTGGCGAAGTTCATGAATTTCCAGGGGTCAGCCCCATAGAGGCCAGAGAGAGGATTGCACCATGACGACGGCACCCGCCAGGACCGTACTCAGCCGCGCCGACATCCTGTCCATGGAAGACTATGCCCGGATCAGGGCGGACAAGCGCCGTGAGGTGGTGGCGGTCAAGAAGAACCGCCGGGTTTCCGTCGGTCCTTCGGCGACTTTCCATTTCGAGAGCTACGATACCATGTGGCTCCAGATCCACGAGATGCTTCGCATCGAGAAAGGCGGGGAGGAGCAGATCGCCGGTGAACTTCACGCCTACAACCCGCTGATCCCCAAGGGCGACGAACTGGTCGCGACCCTGATGTTCGAGATCGACGACCCGGTCCGGCGGGCCGCTTTTCTGAACCGGTTGGGCGGCGTCGAGAACACGATCAGCCTACGATTCGACGGTGAAACCGTCGGCGCCGAACCGGAACGGGATGTCGAGCGCACCAGCGAGGCGGGCAAGGCCTCAAGCGTCCACTTCCTCCACTTCACCCTGACGCCGGCTCAGATCTCGAAGTTCCGCAAGGAGGGGACGCAGGTGATATTGGGCATCGGGCACGTGCAGTACGGACATATGGCGATATTGCCGGAAGCGGTCCGGAGCGAACTGGCCAGGGATTTTCAGTGATCCGGCGCCCATATGATTAGTATATATAACAAACTTTTAAAGTTTATTGTATCTATTCCCGTTCTGAAACAACATGACGTTGTGTCGGAGTCATGCTGAAAGAGCGTCGAGCGTGAAAAATCCCTTGATGGCCCGACCATACCGGCATCGCAGGCTAAGTGGGGAATAGTGTTTCAATGACGATCAATTTCCGGATCACGTTCGCCAATCTCCTTTTCGTCGCCATGCTGCTGGCGGCGACCGGCAGCATGTTCGTCTTCGCCAGGAATCAGGAAGACAGGATCGACAGATCGGAGAAGGCGGCCGAGCTTGCGGCGGTCCAGGGCATCCGGCTCGTCACGCTGATCAAGACGATCCAGATCGACGTCGTCCAGGTCCAGCAGTGGCTGACCGATATCTCCGCGACGCGCGGGCTGGACGGGCTGGACGACGGCTATGACGAGGCCGACAAGGCGGCGGACGGCTTCGAGGCCGCCGTCGCCGAAGCGGAAGAGCTTGCCCGCGCCATGAATCTGCCGGAAGCGGTAGAAGCGATCCAGGTCGTCAGCCTTACTTTTCCACCCTATTACGCCATGGGCAACCGCATGGCGCAAGTCTATGTCGCCGAAGGCCCGGCTGGCGGCAACAAGATCATGGGCGACTTCGATAAGGTCGCGGAACGGCTGAATGACGAACTCGACAAGCTGGTAACGCTGACCACGGACGCCTCCAACAGGGCTACCGCCGATCTGCTGGACCAGTTGCGGACTGTTTCACGTGAAGCCCGCTGGCTGGTGTCGTTCATGGTCGTCCTCGGAGCGGTCGGCATCGTGTTGGGCGCTTCGATCATCCTGATGGTCCGGCGCGGCGTCATCCGTCCGTTGCAGGACATGACCGCAGCCATGGGCGCCATGAGCCACGGCGTCCTGGACGTCACGATCACGGGATCGGGCCGGCGCGACGAGATCGGCGCCATGGGCAGCGCACTGGAGATCTTCCGTACCCAGGCGCACGAGAACGAAAGGCTGCGGGCGGAGGGCGACCGTCAGCGCGACGAGGCCGACCGCAACCGCCGCCGCGCCCTGGCCGAGATGGCGGACCGGGTCGAGCGCGAGATGACGCAGTCGGTCGAAGCCCTGGCGCGGCGGACCGGGGACATGGACGGCAACGCCCAGAGCATGGCGTCCTCGGCGGTGCTCGTCAGCGCGCGGTCGCAGAGCGTATCCGCCGCAGCCGCCCAGGCCTTGAGCAACGCGGAGCAGGTCGCGGCGGCGGCCGACCAGCTGGCGGCGTCGATCGGCGAGATCGGGACCCAGGTGGCGAGCGCCAGCACCATCTCCCGCTCGGCCGTGGAGACCAGCGGACGGACCAAAACCGCCATTTCATCCCTGTCGGCGGCGGTGGACCGGATCGGGGAGGTGGCGCACATGATCCAGGACATCGCCAGCCAGACAAACCTGCTGGCGCTCAATGCCACGATCGAGGCGGCACGGGCGGGCGAGGCCGGCAAGGGCTTCGCCATCGTCGCCGGCGAGGTCAAGAACCTCGCAACTCAGACCAGCAGGTCGACCGAGGAGATCAGCCGGATCATCGGCGAGATCGAGCAGGTAACGGGAACGGTCGTCAGTTCCGTCGAGGAAACCGGCGGCAGGATCGTCGAGATGGATCAGGTGGCGAACTCGATCGCCGCCGCGATCGAGGAGCAGGCGGCTGCAACCGGGGAAATTTCACGCAACGTCGCCCAGACCGCCGGCGCCGCGCGCGAAGTGACGCACCAGATCGCCGAGGTTTCCGCCGAAGCCGGCCAGACCGGAATGCGGGCGGACGAGGTCAGGGTGCTGGCCGGCGAGGTCGCATCCAGCATCGAAATCCTGAAGCAGGCCCTGGTCCGGGCCGTCCGCACCTCGACCGAGGAAGTCGACCGGCGCCGGAAGCCGCGCTTCGCGGTGGATCGCCAGGGGCGGCTGCGCGCCGCCACGCTGGATACCGCCGTCAAGATCGGCAACATGTCGGAAGGCGGCGCCATGATCGACGGTGCGCTGGATCTGGCGCCCGGCACCGCCGGAACGTTGTCCATCGACGGCGTGCCGATGGCCTTGTCGTTCCGCGTGCGGGATGCCCACGCCGGCGCGGTCCATGTCAAGTTCGATCTGGACGAGGCCCAGGCCGCCGCGTTCCACCAGCACTTCCTGAAGCTTACCGCAGGATTGCAGCCGATCGAGCAGGCGGCGGCCTGAGCCGCTCGGTCCCCTGAGTGGAGGCGTCGCCTCAGGCGGCGATGCCCGGCTTGCCGCCGATCACCCGCGTCTCGCCGCTGCGGCGGCCATCGACGCTGACCGGCGGTTCGCCGATGACGGTCGTGCGGCGGACGACACGCGGCAGATCGCCGTAGTCATCGACCGCGCGATGGACGGTCGCCCGGTTGTCCCAGATCGCCACGTCGCCCAGCGCCCAGTGCCAGCGGAGGGTGTTTTCCGGCCGGGTGACATGGTCGTTGAAGATCTCCAGCAGCCGCCGGCTGTCGGAGCTGCCGTAGCCGATCAGCTTCTGAATGAAGTGGCCGACGATCAGGGACTTCTCGCCAGTCTCGGCATGGACGGCGACCAGCGGATGCTCGGTCTCGTAGACGGTCGAGGTGAAGACCTCCTTGTAGCGCTTCAGCCCTTCCTTGTGGACATTGCCGCGATCGCCGACATAGTCGTACTGGTTGCTGTGCAGCGCCCAGGTCTTGTCGGCCAGATCGCGGAGCGGTTCCGGCAGCTCGTTATAGGCGCTGACGGTATTGCCCCACAGGGTATCGCCGCCACGCTCCGGCAGGGCGTGGGGACGCAGGATCGTGATGCGCGGATAGGCATCGACGAAGGTGATGTCGGCATGCCAGGAACTGGCCCGCTCGCCCCGTGCGCCATCGACGTCGAGGATCGCGGTGGTGCCTTCCAGCGACGGCACGGTCGGATGGCCGACCAGATCGCCGAACAGGTGGCCAAAGGCTTCCTGCGTCGGATCGTCCAGGTGATGCTGGTCGCGCAGGAAGATCACCTTGTACTTCAGGACGGCCTGATGCAGCGCCTTGATGGTGGCCGGCTGCAAGTCCCCGGAAAGCTTGACGCCCCGGACTTCCGCCCCGAGAGCGCCGCCGATCGGGCGGATGTCGAGACCGATGGGAGTGACGCTGGTCGAAGGCGTAGAATTGCTATCCAGAACAGTAGTCATTTTGCTTTTTCCTCAAGGTAGAAGTGAATAACGAATTGCAATTGAGAATATATGTTTGTTTTTCGATCCGCTTACATTACGATAACTAACAAACCATGTTTTATTTCCGTCTTGCCCGGACTTGATCCGGGTATCTCCTTTCAGAAGTTGAACGGGTGATATTTAGACTTCAGATTGAAGTCATTACGTTCGTTTCCGCCGGGAGATACCCGGATCAAGTCCGGGTATGACGGAAAGTGTGGAGAGAGAACTTGCAGCCTTCACCTAATAGTCAAAGTATCGGTGGTCAGTTCACCCGTCCCCCCGTCTCCGCATCGAATAAATGAACGGCCCCCGGATCGGGTACGAGGTGGATGGACTGCCCCGGCACTACGCCGACACGCTCGCGCGACACCGCGACCACCTCCTGCCCGCCGACATGCGCGAACACCTGGGTTTCCGATCCGGTCGGCTCGACCACGGACACCTCGGCGGCAATGCCGCCGGCATCGCCAATGCTCAGATGCTCGGGGCGGATGCCGTAGACGGCGGGCCGGCCATCCGACCCGGCGGGCGCCGAATGCAGCGGCAGCGTGGCGCCGCTTTCGGTGACGAAGAAGGCCCCGCCATCGACCGTGATCCAGCCCTTCAGGAAGTTCATCGCCGGAGAGCCGATGAAACCGGCGACGAAGAGGTTGGCTGGGCGGTCATAGAGTTCCAGCGGTGCCCCGACCTGCTCGACCTTGCCGTCATGAAGCACGACGATCCTGTCGGCCATGGTCATGGCCTCGATCTGGTCATGGGTGACATAGACCGTCGTCGTGCCGAGCCGCTGGTGCAACTGCCTGATCTCGGTCCGCATCTGCACCCGCAGCTTGGCGTCCAGGTTGGACAACGGCTCGTCGAACAGGAAGACCTGCGGATCGCGGACGATGGCGCGGCCCATCGCGACCCGCTGGCGCTGCCCGCCGGAAAGCTGGCGCGGCAGGCGTCCGAGCAGCGGGCTGAGGCCGAGGATACCGGCGGCCCGCTCGACCCGCACGGCGATCTCGCTCTTCGGGATGCCGTTCAGCTTCAGCGAGAAACCCATGTTCTCGGCGACGCTCATATGCGGATAGAGCGCATAGTTCTGGAATACCATGGCGATGTCGCGGTCCTTCGGCGGCACCGTGTTGACGATCCGTCCGCCGATCCGGATCTCGCCGCCGGTGACGTCCTCCAGCCCGGCGATCATCCGCAGCAGGGTTGACTTGCCGCAGCCGCTCGGCCCGACCAGCGTGACGAACTCGCCGTCCTCGATGGAAACCGAGACGCCATGGATCACCGGCGTCGTGCCGTAGGATTTTCTGATCTGTCTGATAGCGACGGCAGCCATGGTCTTGTTCTCCGTTCATTCCTTCAGGCCGCCGGCGGTCAGGCCGTGGACGAAATATTTGCGGACCAGCAGGGTGAAGATCAGGACGGGCAGCATGACGAGGGTGCCGCTGGCCGCGATCTTCCCCCACTCCCATCCCTCGTATTGCAGGAAGTTGACGATGGCGACCGGGGCGGTCATCGCGTTGGTCCGGGTCAGGATCAGCGCGTAGAAGAAGTCGCTCCACGAGAAGATGAAGCAGAACACGGCGGTCGCGGCGAGGCCGGGCGCCGCCAGCGGCAGCGTTACCAGCCAGAACGCCCGCCAGACGCCGCAGCCGTCGATCCAGGCCGCTTCCTCCAGCGATTCGGGAATGGCGGCGAAGAAGGTCTGCATGAACCAGATGACGATCGACAGGTTGAACGTCATGTAGATCAGCGCCAGCCCCCAGACGGTGTCCTGAAGCCCGAGCACGCGGTAAGCCAGGAAGAACGGGATCGTGAAGGCGATGGGCGGCGCCATCCGGGTCGTCAATATCCACAGCGCCACCCGCGCCCGCCCCTTGAAACGCCAGCGGGTCAGGACATAGGCGGCCGGAACGCCCAGCAGCAGCGACAGGCCGGTGGACAGGCTGCTCACCGCCAGACTATTGAGGAAGGAGCCGGCGAAGTTGCCCTGCCAGAGCGCCCGGTAGTTCTCCAGCGTCGGCGTGAACAGAACAGCGTCGCTGAAGATCTCGTCTTCCGGCCGCAGCGACATCTGGACCAGCCAGAGGAACGGCAGCAGCACCATCAGCGCCAGCACCGCCACCAGGACATGAAGCCCGACCCGGACCAGAAAGCGCTGGGTCGGCCACCGCAGCGCCAGGGGAGCGTTGCCCGAGCGGAAGCGGATGATGTCTGTGATATCGGTCATCGGCTTATTCTCCCTCGTCGCCGTTCCAGCCCAGCCGGCCGGCGGCCCAGCTCAGCGTGAAGACACCGGTCAGCAGGACTATCGCTATGGCGCTGGCATAGCCCCAGTAGGAGAAGTTGAAGGCTTGGACGAAGGCGTAATAGTTGGTGACTTCCGTGGCGCTGCCCGGCCCGCCGTCGGTCAGGACGTAGATCAGCGGGAAGGCCTTGAAGCTGTCGATCAGCCGGAACAGGCCCGACACGATCAGCGCCGGCCGGATATAGGCGAAGATGATGTAGCGGAAGGTCTGCCAATGGTTGGCGCCGTCGATCTTCGCGGCTTCCAGCGGCTCGTTCGGGATCATCTGGAGCGTCGCCAGGATCATCAGCATCGTGAACGGAAACCACTGCCAGGTATCCGCCACGGCCACCGCGAGCAAGGCCGTCGATGCCGAGGTGATGAACGAGTCGGCGGGCAACCCGACGAAATCCAGGAACCGGTGCAGCGGGCTGACATCCGGCGTGTAGATGATCTTCCAGATCAGCGCCACGACGATGGGCGGCAGGACCATGGGGATCAGGAACACCGTCCGGATCGCCTCGAAGAAGGAGGATCGGACGTTCAGCAGCAGCGCCAGCCCCAGCCCGACCGCCAATTGCAGCGTCACCGTCAGGGCGGAGAGCTGAAGCTGCATGACCAGGGAGCCGAGGAACCGGGGATCGTGCAGCAGTTCCGCGTAGTTGCGCAGCGGATTGGAGAAGTCGAACAGCGAGGCCGGATCGACCAGACTGAGCGGCGTCAGGCTCGCCCCCGCCAGGAACAGCGTCGGGACCACTGTGATGACGGCGAGCACGACCAGCGCCGGCACCAGACCGGTCAGGTACGCCCGCCGCCGGCTAGCCTCCCAGGAGAGCGTGCCCGGCATCAGAGCGCGACCCCGGCCCGCTTCAGTTCGGCGATCGATCCGGCCTGCGCCTGCTCCATCGCTTGGCGGGCGGAAAGCTGGCCGGACGCGATGTTCGCGATCGCCTTGTTGAGCTGCTGATCGACCTGCGGATAGACCGGGACGGTGCGGTACTTCATGTAGCCGCCCTTGGCCGAGATGTCGATCGACTCGCGGACGATGCCGGCGATGTCGTAGCCGTTGATGGTCGAGCTGGTCTTGAATTCCGGAGATTCGAAGTCCGAACGCCGGGTCGGCGACGCCAGGTTTTCCTCCACCAGGGCGCGGCGGGTGTTCTGCTTCGACAAGGCCCACTGGATGAAGGTCCAGGCTGCTTCCTTGTTCTTCGAGGCGGCCGGGATGCCCAACCCATGCACGGCGACGCCGGGGAACCGGCCCGCAGGCCCGCGCGGCGCCAGCCCGAACGCCGAGGTGCCGGCGACCTTGCTGCCGGAATCGCCCAACTGCGCCAGATAGGTCTGGCCGATCGCCGAATAGTTGACGCGTCCGCTTTGCAACGCCTTGACCACTTGGTCCGGGGTGTAGGAGATGGCGCCGTTGGGGCCGAAATCCTTCACGATCCGGGCGAAGTATTCCGCCGCGGCAATGGCTTCCGGCGTGTCCAGCACAGGCGTCAGGTCGTCCGGCGGATTGCGGAAGACATTGCCGCCGAAGGCCTGAAGGAACGGCACGAAGCTCCAGCCGTAGTGGTTGTCGGTGACGAAACCCGCCACCTTGTCCTTGCCGTGGGTCGCCTTCAGCGTATCGAACAGGTCGTCGGTCGTGTCGGGAAAGCCCAAGCCAGCATCCTTGAACAGATCGAACCGGGCGGCTGCGCTGATGAAGGTGTCGACCGACCACGGAATGCCATAGAGCTTGCCGTCCTTGCCGGTTTCCGGTGCCCGCAAGCCCGGCAGGAAATCATCGACATCCCAATCGGCCGGAGTCTTGTTCGGATCGCGGATGAAGTCGTCGAGCGGGGTCAGCCAGCCCGCGTTGATCCAGCGGCTGGAGTAGATGAAGGTCACGTTGACCACGTCATAGGCGGACCCGCCGGTCGAAAGCTCCAGGTCGGCGCGCTGGTTGTAAACCGGGAAGGACGGCGTGTCGTACACCACCTTGGCGCCGGTCAGTTGCTCGAACTCCGGCAGCCACTTGATCAGGATCTTGGGGAACGGTGCGCTGAAGGTCGAGACGTTGAGCGTGACCCCTGCTAAACGCTTGGCGCCCCCTTGCGCCGGTGCTTTGCCCGGCAGCAACAAACCCCCGACCAGCAGACCGGCGCCTTGCAGGACACGGCGGCGGGAAAAATTACGTGTCTGGAACATGCGGCGCTTCCCTTATCGAGACCCCCGCGCCGCCGACGCGCCTGAGGGGCGGAACGACAGGCTTGCGCGAGCGCCTAATTCACATTCTGAGCCAGTGGTAAGATCGCTTGACCTTCTTGCAGATACGCATCCACCTTGTTAAATCTAGTAAATCCGTAGATGAATGCGTGAATCAACGGTAAAATGACATTTTATCTGCGCATATATAATTTATTTACTGTTTTTTATTGTTAAATATTGGGGCGGCGAAATACCGGACCGCATGCGCTCATGCAGTCCGGTCCGCTAGCTCGATGCACATCAGTGCTCGGGAATGCAGGGTTAACGTGCGGCTATCTGCCGCTCCCCCGTCCGATCCGGAGCAGCGCGGCAGGCTATGATCCGAGCACCGCTACTCGAGCGTCTCCGCCGGGTAGACGCCCCAGAACTCCGACTTCTGAAGCCAGCCGCGATAGCCGCCGACATTGACCTCGCACCAGTTGGTCTGGCAGTGCAGCAGCTTGCCGGCGACCCCCGGCTCGACCTTGGCCAGCCCGCCGGCACTGTCGCCCGCCGACCGACGCAGGGTGCGGATATCGCCCAGCACCATGATCGCGCGCTTGCCCGACAGCATGCTCTGGTGAACCCAGCCTTCGGTCCCCTCCCAGTCGCGGATGCGCCGCCAAGTATCGAACTCGGCCGTGATTTCTACCGGGATATCGCGTTTCACGAATACCCATTCCACCGGATAGCGGGTGCCGGGACCCGTCCTGACGTTGACTTCCGCCGAGCGCAGCGAGACGAAGCGCGGCACCGGCAGGCCCGTGGGCGGAGCCATGCCGGGGACCGACTCCGATTCCTGGGCTTGGGCGGACGGCATGCCGGCGAAGACGGACGGCAGGACGGTCAGGCAGAAGGCGAGAATGCCGATACGGGCGGCAAGGATCATGGACGCGAACTCTGGTCTGGTAAGCCCAACGGAGGGGCTAGTCACTCAATATGTCAGCGGTATGGCCGATCGGGATCGCCTAATCTATAGCAAGTCCGTTAAGAGGTGGTCACCGGGCACCGGTGCCGCTGGACAAGATGCCATGGGCCTTGGTATGGCAAGGGGAAGCCGCCAGGGAGATCCGGTACGATGCCCGAGAAGAAAAAGCCCGTCGTAGTCGTCACGCGCAAGCTGCCGGACGTCATCGAGACGCGGATGATGGAGCTGTTCGACACCCGCCTCAATCACGACGACACGCCGCCCGGCCCGTCGGAACTGATCGAGGCCGTCAAGACCGCCGACGTCCTGGTCCCCACTGTGACAGACAGGATCGACGCGCGCCTGCTGTCCCAAGCCGGCCCCAACCTGCGCCTGATCGCCTCGTTCGGCACCGGCGTCGATCACATCGACCTCAAGACCGCGCGCCAGCGCGGCATCACCGTCACCAATACCCCCGGCGTCCTGACGGAGGACACGGCGGATATGACCATGGCGCTGCTGCTCGCCGTGTCGCGCCGCCTGTCCGAAGGAGAGCGGCTGGTCCGCTCCGGCGACTGGAAGGGTTGGGGTCCGACCACCATGCTGGGCCACCGCATCTGGGGCAAGCGCCTCGGCATCGTCGGCCTCGGCCGGATCGGTCAGGCGCTCGCCAAGCGGGCACGCGGCTTCGGCCTGTCGATCCACTACCACAACCGCCGCCGCGTCCATCCGGAGATCGAGGGCGAGCTGGAAGCGACGTACTGGGAAAGCCTGGACCAGATGCTGGCGCGGATGGACATCCTGTCCATCAACTGCCCGCATACCCCGGCGACATACCATCTGCTGTCGGCCCGCCGGCTCCAGCTTCTCCGGCCGCACTGCTACATCGTCAACACCTCGCGCGGCGAAGTGGTGGACGAGAACGCGCTGACCCGCATGCTCCAGAAGGGCGAACTGGCCGGCGCCGGACTCGACGTGTTCGAGCACGAGCCCGCCGTCAACCCCAAGCTGCTGACGCTCGACAACGTGGTGCTGCTGCCGCACATGGGCTCGGCGACGATCGAAGGCCGAATCGACATGGGCGAGAAGGTCATCATCAACATCAAGACCTTCATCGACGGCCACGCTCCGCCGGACCGCGTGCTCGAAGCGATGTTCTGAGGCGCCCTGCCGCCTATATCAGGGGTGTCCGGCACGCCGGGCACCCGCCTGATCTCCAGGCGTCACGATAGCGGGAGCAGCGGATCATGGACCGGCGCCCTCATAAGACCCTGCGGACCGTTCTGCTGAAAGTGCTGCTGCCGCTATGCATCGTCGGCGGCAGCGTCGCCGTCCTGATCGTCCTGCACCTCGACGGAACCCTGCGGATATTCCTGGACCAGCAATCCATGCTCGGCATGATCGCCGTGGTGCTGGTGCTCAACATCATCGGCTTCGCCTTCATCTACATGCTGTCGATGGTCTGGAAATCGGTGAAGCACGACCTGCTGAACTATCGGGACCCCTGACCGCTCATTCCCCGATCCACCACGCATCGATCACCATCCCGTAGACCGGCGTCACCGCCGGACGCTTCAGCCTTGACCAATAGGCGACATGGTCCGCCGTCAGGTGGTAGAGCGGGATGACGTAGTGTCCCCAGGTCAGCGCCCGGTCGAGCGCCCGGACGCGGGCGACCAGATCGTCGCGGTCCACGGCCGCCGCCAGACTATCCGCCAGGGCATCGACGGCCGGACTGCGGATGCCGGGATAGTTGCGGCTGCCTTCCCAATCGGCCGCCTCGCTTCCCCAGTAATAGATCTGTTCGTTGCCGGGCGACAGGGTCGAGGTCCAGCGGTTCAGCGTCATATCGAAGTCGAACGACTCCAGCCGCGCCTGATACTGGGCGCTGTCCACCGTCCGTACCTTCGCCGTCACCCCGATTCGCCGAAGCGCCCGCGCGAACTCCAGGGCGACCTTCTCGTCGCTTGCCGAAACCAGCAGGATCTCGAACTCGAACGCCACTCCACCAGCGTCGCGCAACTGTCCGTCGCGGACTGTCCATCCCGCCTTCGCCAGCAGGTCCTGCGCTTTCCGCAGGTTAGCGCGTAGGCCAGTCGGTCCGCTGCCGTCGGTGGCGGGCGGGACATAGGCGGGGCCGAAGACTTCCCCTGGCAGGTTGTCCCGGAACGGTTCCAGCACCTTCAGTTCGGCGGGACTGGGCGGACCCGACGCCGCCAGCTCCGAATTGGGATAGTAGCTGGCTGTCCTGCGGTAGGCGCCATGGAACAACGTCCTGTTCATCCAATCGAAGTCGAGCGCATAGCCCAGCGCCTCCCGGACGGTGCGGTCGGCGAAATGCGGACGGCGGGTGTTGAAGATCAGCGCCCGCATCGGCTCGGGCCGGCCATGGGGCAGCAGTTCCAGCTTGACCCTGCCGTCGCGCGCCGCTGGGAAATCATAGCCGGTCGCCCATTTGGCCGGGTCGGTTTCCCGCCGGAAATCATAGGCACCGGTCTTGAAGGCCTCCAGCGCCACCCCGTCGTCGCGGTAATAGTCGTAGCGTATCTCGGCGAAATTGTACTGCCCCCGGTTGACGGGCAGGTCGCGGCCCCAATAGTCGGGCACCCGTTCATACACGATGGACCGGCCCGGCTCGAAGCGCGCGACGCGGTAGGGACCACTGCCAAGGAGCGGCTCCAGCGTCGTCCGGTCGAACTCGCGCGTCTTCCAGGCATGTTCCGGCAGGATCGGCATCAGCCCCATGATCAGCGGCATCTCGCGGTCGCCCGGCGCGTCGGGATCGGCCGAGGCCTTGGCCAGCGGCCTGAAAGTGAACCGGACCGCGCGCTCGCCGGTCTGCTCGGCGTGGGCGACCTTACCGTAATAGCTGCGGTGGTTGGGCCGCCCGTGGTCGCGGAGTGTGCGCCAGGAGAACAGCACGTCGGCCGGCGTGATCGGAACGCCGTCGTGCCAGCGCGCTTCCGGCCGCAGGGTGAACTCCACCCAGGAGCGGTCGTTCGGCACCGTGATCGACTGGGCGATCAGGCCGTAGAGCGAGAACGGCTCGTCCCAGCTCCGCTGCATCAGGCTTTCGGAGACGTAGCCCAGCCCCAGTGCCGCCCGGCCCCTGACGATGAAGGGATTCAGGGTGTCGAAGGTCCCGACGGCGGCATTGCGGAAGACGCCGCCCTTCGAGGCCGACGGATCGGCATAGTCGAAATGGCTGAAACCGGCCGCATAGCGGGGTTCCCCGTGCATGGCGATGCCATGGGCCGGCTGCGGCTCCCTGGCGCCGCTGGAAACGGGCGACATGCAAAGGATTGCGATCGAAGCGAAAACAACGCGGAGGAAATCACGGGACATGGCTTTGTTCATAGGCTTGGAGTGTCCATACGGGCATGACCCCATGCAAGTCAGTTCGGTGGAAGGGATGCGGGCAGGCGGGACCGTGACAATCCGCCTATTTGCAAGTCTGGCTCAATTGTGATCTTTACCCTAAACTCCGACGCGCGCCCGGCGGATGCCGCCGGCGCGGCCGGGACTGCGCGCCAAAAGGGGCGTAACCGATCGGAACCGAGGGAAAAGTTCATGGATATCTCGAAGATCCCAGTGGGCCAGAATGCACCGTGGGACGTCAACGTCATCATTGAAATTCCGATGGGCGGCGAGCCGATCAAGTACGAAGTGGACAAGGCGAGCGGCGCGCTGTTCGTGGACCGCTTCCTGCACACCGCGATGTATTATCCCTGCAACTACGGCTTCCTGCCGCATACCCTGTCCGACGACGGTGATCCGTGCGACATGCTGGTTGTTGGCCGCCGGCCGATCCAGCCCGGCGCCGTTCTGCGGTCGCGCCCGATCGGCGTGCTGATCATGGAAGACGAAGCTGGCCTGGACGAGAAGATCCTGGCGGTGCCCGTCGATAAGCTGCATCCGTTCTACAGCGACGTCCAGTCGTACAAGGACCTGCCGGAGATCCTGCTGGACCAGATCGCCCACTTCTTCCAGCACTACAAGGATCTGGAAAAGGGCAAGTGGGTCAAGATCAAGCGCTGGGGCGACG
>Ga0190275_10002321_pt1 | contig 13747 bp, 14 predicted proteins | sample Popmic550T_FD_133745 | JGI IMG/M metagenome (GOLD analysis project Ga0190275, IMG submission 133745) | Populus adjacent soil microbial communities from riparian zone of Yellowstone River, Montana, USA - 550 T | ecosystem: Environmental > Terrestrial > Soil > Riparian zone > Trees stand | place... | reverse complement strand
GTCAAACCGCCCTTCCGGGATCGTGAAATAGCTGCGAAACGGTTAGCGGAATCCGTAAACAAGCGCCCAGTGGGTTCGTTCTTCCGGCGACGTCTCAACTTCGACGATGACAAAGTAGCTGCCTGTATTCTTCGGAATGATGTGGGCCGCGGCGAAATGCCCCTTTTGCCAGCTATCCGGCTGCTCGGCCAGTTTGCCTTCCGAATCGTAGATATGAACCGAGACTTTCGCGGTCTCGACTTCGGTCCCCAGCCAGAACCAATATTCATTGCCCTTGAACAACTGCTGGCGCACCGCCTTCTTCTCGCCGGCGGCCAGATCCCCACCCCAATAGTCCTCCCGGACTTGGAAGCCCTCCTTGATATAGGGCTCGGCCGCCTGCAGCGCGAAAGCCTGGGCGTCATCCACTGAGCCCAAACCCGACGGCGCAACGGCGAGAACCAACGCGATCAGAGTCGCGCGCCAGGCTGGTTTCAAAAAAGCGGTCATAAAAGGTTAAGGGGCTTTCTTCGTAATCGCATCGCCCAGGCGGGTCGTGATTTCGTTTATCTTCTTCACGGAAGCTGGAGAAATATGCGCGTCGCCTACGTCGATGAGGGGTTTTACCTCCCCGAGCGCGGCCTGAATATCCTGGAGCAGTTTCAGATTGAACTCAGGCATCGCCTGCAAGCGCGTCTCGAAGTAGTTGAGCAGGTCCGGCTGGTGCAAAAGCTCCGCGCCTTCCTCGGAATAACGCTTGTTCACCACGGTGGTTAAGACTTCGGTGCCGCGCAGCCAGCCGCCCAGGCTGACCAGTTGCGAGAGCTTTTGGTCGTGCACTTCGTTCATGGCGGTTTGGACGCTGCTCTGGGTGCGGTCGAGCTCCTGGCGAACAGCCTTCCAATTGCGTTTGTCCGCCGCTTCCGTGATCGCCTTAGCGTGCGGCGTGATGGAATTGCCCACGCCGATGCCCCTGGCCAGATTCAGAACGCGCTGGCCGATTTCCTTTACGGTCGGCGCGTCCTCTGCCTGGACCGCGATGAAGCCGTCCGCGATCACCGCTCCGAGAAGAAGGGCGATGCGGGGGCGTTCCGTGAAATTCGTGCCTTTGTCGTTCCGGACATATTCGCGCCAATTGACGCCGCCCAATTTGTTGAGCGCGCCGAAAACCTCATTTGGCAGCGGAACGACCACGTCTTCGACCTTTTTGGAAAGCTGCTTAATGTCCACGTGTTTCGGGGCCTCCGCGGCGTGGGCACAGAGCGAGAGCGCGGCCAGGATGCCGCCAGTGAGTTTGGAAATTTTAGCGAATGGGATCATCGGGACTGTTCGACTGTTGATTTCGCCTTCGTATTCAGGATTAATGGCTAACACTAGGCAGAAGTCTGTGCCCGCACAAATTTACCCGCTGAAGATTTTGATTCTGAATCGCAACAACGCCGCTGGCTGGCGGCATTCGCCTGCATTTCTTTTCGGCCGGCTCATCTGACCGCATGAACGCGCGACGGCTCAATGAAATCCTGGCCCGGGCCAAAACGAAGCGGATCCTCGTTATCGGGGATCTGATGCTGGATGAATTCGTCTGGGGCAAGGTGGGCCGCATTTCGCCGGAAGCGCCGGTGCCGGTGGTTGAAGTCACTGGGGAGAGTTTCTATCCGGGTGGGGCCGCCAATGTCGCGCGCAATCTTCGGGAATTCATCAGCGGCGTTGCCGTCATCGGCATGATCGGCGCCGATCGCGGCGGCCGACAGCTACGCGAGCTCCTGGCCGAGCAGAAGATCGATATGGCGGACGCGGTGGAGGACGCGAGCTTTCCGACCATTGTGAAAACGCGGATCATCGCGCGCAACCAGCAGATCGTGCGCGTGGACCGGGAACAGCTTCGATCCCCCACCCCCGCGCATGTTTCGATCATCGTCCGAAATGTCCGGCGGCGCCTGGCGAAAACGGACGCGATTATCTTCGAGGATTACGGCAAGGGTTTCCTGGGCGCCGAGCTGGTCCGCCAGATTTGCGTCGAAGCGCTCACCGAAGGCAAGGTGGTGACTGGAGACCCCAACCCGCATCATCCGATCGATTGGAACAACGTCACGGCGGTGAAGCCGAACCGGAACGAAGCGTTTCTCGCGGCGGGTTTGCCGTGGAGCGACCCTGTCGATCCGCCGGGAAAAGACACGCCGCTGCTGAAAGCCGGCGAGACTCTGCTCGCGAAATGGCAGACGAAGCTGCTGCTCATTACTCTCGGCGAACAGGGCATGATGCTTTTCGAAAGGGGCAAGAAGCCGCATCACATTCCGACCAAGGCGCGCCAGGTCTTCGACGTTTCGGGCGCGGGCGATACCGCCATTGCCCTCTTTACTCTCGCGCTCTGCTGCGACGCGACTCCCGCCGAGGCGGCCGACATCGCGAACCACGCCAGCGCCGTCGTGGTTGGCAAGCTCGGGACGGCGACGGTCACGCCGGCAGAACTCAGCGCCAGTTTTCAAGATGACCGGCTCGGCTAACGAGACCTGGCCCGCTGTTTTTCTCGACCGTGACGGGACGCTGATGCGGGATGTCGATTATTGTGGCGATCCCCGGGAGGTCGAAGTGTTTCCGCAGGCGGCGGAAGCGTTGCGACGCCTAAAAGAAAAAGGATACAAATTGATTGTGGTCACCAACCAAAGCGGAATAGGCCGCGGTTATTTCACGGAAGCGGAGTACCGCGCGGTCGAGTCGGAGTTCGCCCGCCAGCTCGGCGATGGATTGATCGACGCCAGTTATCATTCGCCCGATCTGCCCATATCGACCTCGGTCCGGCGAAAGCCAGGCCCCGGCATGATCTTCGAAGCCCAACGCGATCACCGGCTCGACCTGCGGCGCTCAATCCTAATCGGCGACAAGGCCAGCGACATCGGATGCGGGCGAAACGCCGGCGTGCGCACCATTCTTGTCCAAACCGGATACGGCGCCGGCGAAGCGAACTCCGGCGCTGATTGGATTGCGCGCGACATCGCGCATGCCGCTGAGATTATTCTCACCGAAAATGAGTAAGGCTGTCGGCATCATTCCGGCGCGCTGGGGTTCGACGCGGTTCCCAGGCAAGGCGCTCCATGTGATTGCCGGCAAGCCTTTGCTCCAACACGTCTGGGAGCGTTGCCGCCGGGCGCGAAAATTGGACCAGCTTATTATCGCCACGGATGATTTTCGGATCGCCGAGGCAGCCTTCGATTGGGGCGCGGAGGTGGCCATGACTTCGGCCAATCATGCGAGCGGAACCGACCGGATCGCGGAGGTCGCTGCGAAGCTGAAACAGTTCGCCCACGTCATTAATATTCAGGGGGACGAGCCGCTCATCGACCCGAAGCTGATCGATCGCCTCGTGCGCACGTTGCAGCGGGACCGGAAATTGGAAATGATCACCGCCGCCCATCCATTCGCTTATCCGCGGGAAGCGGAGTCGCCTCATCAGGTAAAGGTCGTTCTGAACCAAAAAGGTGAAGCGCTCTATTTTTCTCGCGCGCTGATCCCATTTGGCCGCGACCACGCATCGACGTCGCAATATTTTCGCCACCAGGGCATCTACGGCTACACAAGGAAACTGCTGCTCCAGTTCGTCCGCTGGACAACCTCGCCGCTGGAGCGCGCGGAAGCGCTCGAGCAATTGCGCGCGCTGGAGAATGGAGTAAAGATTCAAGTGGTCATGACTGGCAGCGGATCGCCCGGCGTCGACACGCCGGAGGACGCTGAAGCTGTAGCCGCTTCGCTGGGCGAAGTGCGTGATCGGGCCAGCCACGTTGGACGGCGTCGCGTCGCGCAGAAGGCGACGGCTACAGGAAAGAGAGAGCGATGAAGTATATTTTTATTACAGGTGGAGTGGTGAGTTCGCTGGGCAAGGGCCTGGCGGCGGCTTCCCTCGGCACGCTTCTCGAGCTGCGCGGCCTGCGCGTCGTCTTCCAGAAATTCGATCCGTATTTGAACGTCGATCCGGGAACGATGAATCCGTTCCAGCACGGGGAAGTTTACGTTCTGAACGATGGCGCGGAGACCGATCTGGACCTCGGCCATTACGAGCGCTTCACCAACTGCGTTCTTTCGAAACACAACAATCTCACCAGCGGCCAGGTTTACGAAAACGTCATTCTCAAGGAGCGCCGCGGCGATTATCTCGGCAAGACCGTGCAGGTGATTCCGCACGTGACCGATGAAATCAAAAACCGCATTCGTGAAGTGGCCGCCGAAAGCAAGGCCGACGTCGTTATCACCGAGATCGGCGGCACGACGGGCGACATCGAAGGCCTGCCGTTCCTGGAAGCGATCCGGCAATTTATTCTCGAAGTCGGTCCGCAGAATGTCGTGAACGTGCACGTCACGCTCGTGCCTTACATCCGCGCGGCGGGCGAATTGAAGACGAAGCCGACGCAGCAAAGCATCGCGAAATTGCGGGAGATCGGTCTGCAACCGCAGGTCCTGCTTTGCCGCACGGAACATCCCCTGGACGTCGAGCTGCGCCAGAAGCTTTCGATGTTCTGTAACGTCTCGGCGCGCGGTGTGATCGAAGCGCGCGACGTGAAACACACGATTTACGAGATGCCTTTGATGCTGAACGAAGAGGGCCTCGACGATCTCATCTGCGAATTGCTCCACATCGAGGCGCCGGCTCCGAACCTGACGAACTGGCGGAAATTCGTCGAGCGCGTCGTGAGCCCGAAGAAGCAGGTCAAGATCGCGGTCGTCGGCAAATACATCGATTTGCAGGACGCCTACAAGAGCATCTACGAATCGCTCACCCACGCGGCGGCGAGCCAGGATTGCGGGATCGAGCTGCAGCTCATCGACGCGGAGACGCTGGAAGGCGGGATCGATGGCCATCTGAAGGGCGTGGCCGGGGTGCTCATTCCGGGCGGATTTGGCGAGCGCGGGGTCGAGGGGAAAATCAGCGCGGCCCGTTTTGCGCGCGAAAACAAAGTGCCCTACCTGGGTCTTTGTCTCGGCATGCAGGTGGCGACGATTGAATTCGCCCGGAACGTCTGTGGCCTCGAGAATGCCAACAGCACCGAGTTTGACGAAAACGCACCTGACCCGGTGATCTGCCTTCTCGAAGAGCAGCGCGACGTGAAAACGAAAGGCGCGAGCATGCGCCTCGGCACGTGGCCGACGAAGATTGAAAAGGGAACCGTCGCGGAAAAAATTTATGGCGACGGCGAGGTGCTCGAGCGGCACCGGCATCGTTATGAATTCAACATGAAGTATCGCGAGAAGATGCGCGAAAAAGGATTCATGATCTCCGGGACTTCACCGGACGGCGCCCTCGCCGAGTTAATCGAGCTGCGCGACCATCCTTATTTCCTCGCCTGCCAGTATCACCCCGAATTTCAAAGCAAGCCGAACAAGCCGCACCCGCTTTTCAAAGGTTTCATCGAAGCCTGCCTCGCCCATAAGGCGTAAGCACTCAAGAAGCCATAAAGGAGCGCCGATTTGAAATCGCCGTTTTAATGGGTCGGCGGTTGCAAACCGCCGCTCTTTAAAGCTGCTCGGCGAAGACGATCGTTGATAGCGGCGCCGAGACCTTCCTCAGGCAACTTTTCCGCAACAATGAGATCGAGGCCCAGGTTGTCCAGCTCGCGAAGGTATCGAAATAAATTTGCTGCGGCCTCGGTGAGCTCCTGGCGTTCGCTTAGATAGCGAACTTCAGCGAAGGGTCCGGCCGGCGTCGATACCCAGCTCAGCAATCCATATCGCTTTCCCGGCGCGGGAACAAAAGAACCGGCAACATCCATCAGGACCAGCGGAGTCTTAGGCGCGTAATGGCTCGGCAGTTGACCCGGCGCTTCGGGCAGTCGCGATGGTTCGACCACAACAACCTCTCCGAATTCCGCAAGCTGGCTTTCGCTCACCGGGCCGCGCCGCAACACTTCAAGCCGCCCATTTCGCGGCGCGACGATGGTCGATTCGAGCCCGTGCAAGGTCGGCCCCCCGTCAACAATCAGCGGAATCCGGCCATTGAGTTCTTCGAGAACATGTTCCGCGGCGGTCGGGCTGATTCGACCGAAGCGATTGGCGCTCGGCGCGGCCAGCGGAGCTTCGAGCGTCTCAATTATTTTACTGAAAACCGGATGCGCGCTGATTCGAACGGCCACTGTCTCCAAACCGGCGGTCACAATGTCGGGAACGATCTCGCGCTTCGGAAGGATCATTGTGAACGGCCCCGGCCAAAAGGCGTCGGCGAGCTTTTCAATCAACTGCGCGTCTTTTCCGGCAAGGTCAGCAAGTTTTTCGAGCCAATCGCGATCGGGTAAATGGACGATAAGCGGATCGAAACACGGACGTTCTTTCGCTTCGAAAATTTTGGCGACAGCGAGCGCGTCCAGCCCGTCCGCGGCCAGCCCGTAAACCGTTTCGGTCGGCAGCGCGACTATTTCGCCCTCGCGCAAAAGAGCGACGGCTCTCGCGTACTCTGATGCGCCGATAACCTCCGTCTTCACTTCGGCACTCGCGCGGCGAGCACCGAATCGGTCTGCTTCTTGCGGAACGCTTCGAGGTTCTGGCGGATGGTCTCGTCGGAAAGAGCGAGGATCGCTGCCGCCAGGAGCGCGGCGTTTTTCGCGCCGGCCTCGCCGATGGCGAGCGTGCCCACCGGAATGCCGCCGGGCATTTGCGCGATGGACAGGAGTGAATCGAGCCCGTGCAACGCTTTCGATTGAATCGGAATCCCGAGCACCGGGAGCCAGGTGTAGGCCGAGATCACGCCGGCCAGATGCGCCGCGCCGCCCGCGCCGGCAATCATGACTCGCAGGCCGCGGTCGGCCGCCTTGCGCGCGAAGTCGGCGGTCGCGTCCGGTGTGCGATGAGCGGAAAGAACGTGGGACTCATTGGCGATGCCGAGGCTGTCGAGAGTCTCGACGCAATGGCGCATCGTATCCCAATCCGAAGCGCTTCCCATGATGACGGCGACTAACGAAGTTTTTTGGTCAGGCATGATTGTCATTTCCCTAGAAGCGCGAATTTCGCAAGCGGGAAGCCATTCGGCTTCGCTCAGGACAGGCTCTGCGCTACTTTTGGCCATGAAGGGACGCGGCCGCGCGATTGTGCTCATCGGATTCATGGGGAGCGGGAAATCTTCCGCCGGCCGGATCCTGGAGCGGAAAACGGGTTGGCCGCGCTTCGACACGGATGAAATGGTTTCGGCCCGATTTGGCCGGCCGATCGCGGCAATCTTCGCGGAACACGGGGAAGAGGAATTTCGTAATGCCGAGACCGAAGCCCTGGGGCAATTATCGGCGGCTGCGCGGTCGGTCATCGTCACTGGCGGAGGGGTCGTTTTGCGCGCGGGCAATGTGGAACTCCTGCGGCGCGTGGGAACGCTCGTCCATCTCGAAGCGGATGAAGAAACGCTCTTTCGCCGGGTCTCGCGCCGCGCCACGCGGCCGCTCTTGCAGACTGAGAATCCGCGCGCGACCCTGGCGGAATTGTTGCGCGTGCGGCTTCCACTTTACCGCCAGGCCGCGGACCTCGCGGTCGACACGTCCAGCCTGACGCACGAAGAAGTGGCCGAAGCGGTGATGAAGAAGCTGGAGGGACGGTGAATACGCCGCTCAAGCAGGAGATTATCGACCGCGCTACGGCGCTGGGATTCGATTCGTGCAAAGTAGCGCCGGCAACCCCTCCGCGGCACGGGAACGAATTTCAGGCGTGGCTCGACGAAGGCGCCGCGGGCGAAATGGAGTGGATGGCGCGGGGCGCGGAGAAGCGAGGCGATCCCCAGAAGGTTTTGCCGGGCGCACGATCGGTGATCGTGGTGGCTCTGAACTATTTCCAAGGGGATGGGCACGCGATGGAAATAGAGCGGCGGTCCTCCGACCGCCGAATGAACGACGGCGGGCTGGAGGCCGCCGCTCCTTGGAGCCGAAGGCCGGGCGACGCTGCTACAGGCAGGATCGCCCGTTACGCGTGGGGGGACGACTATCACGAGGTGATGTTGCGGAAGCTCGAGAAGCTCGGCGCGTTCCTGGCCGAGCATGGCGGGACCCAAAAATGTTATGTGGACACGGGGCCAATTCTGGAACGCGATTACGCGGCCGAAGCCGGCACTGGCTGGCACGGCAAGAGCACGATGTTGATCGATCCGAAACTGGGCACCTGGTTTTTTCTTGGCGAAATCCTGACGACGCTGGAGCTCCCCGCCGACGCGCCGCAGGAACCGCGTTGCGGAACCTGCGAGCGTTGCATCGTGGCGTGCCCGACCGGAGCCATCACCGAGCCGCACCGGCTCGATGCGCGCCGTTGCATTTCGTATCTGACGATTGAACTCAAAGGCTCCATCCCGCTCGAGCTTCGCCCGCTTATCGGCGACCGGATTTACGGCTGCGATGATTGCCTCGATGCCTGCCCGTGGAATCGATTCGCCTCTGTTTCACGCGAAGCGACCTTCGCCGCGGGCCCGGCGATCGGGATGGCGTTGCGCGATTACCTGTCGCTCGATGACGCCAGGTTTCGCGTCCTTTTTCGCAATTCCCCCATCAAGCGAATCAAGCGCCGCGGATTCCTCCGAAACGTCTGCGTGGCCTTGGGAAATGTGGGCGGCCGCGATGATTTGCCAGCACTGGAACTCGCCACAGCCGATCCGGAGCCCTTGATCGCGGAACATGCCGCCTGGGCCATCGCCCAAATCCAGGCCCGCCCCGCGCGGCTGACGCCCTGTCTCGCCCTGCCGGCAATCAGTTGAATCCGAGCAATCTCCTAGTTGCATCTCACAGAGATGAGCGTGAATATCGGCCATAACTGGCTATATATTCCCCGCGTATTTGGCTCTTAGCCTTTTTGGAGTGAACGAGATTTGCTATCCAAAGTTCTAAATAGCCCGATCCCCGGCGCCACCACCCCCACAACCGAAATGCATCAAGTCGCCACCAAACCCGCTCCGCCCCGGAAACGCCGCTCTCGCCGCAAGCGTTACATCATTCTGGGGTCGATCGCGCTCCTCGTCCTTTGGATCGTCGTCTCCACTATCATGGGCAAACGGGAGAAACCGATCCCGGTCACGACGGAAAAGGCGATCCGGAAAACGATCGTGCAAACGGTGTCGGCGACGGGAAAAATTCAGCCTGAGGTAGAGGTCAAAATTTCGCCCGAAGTGGCGGGGGAAATCATCGAGCTGCCGGTGGTGGATGGGATGCCGGTCAAGAAGGGTGACCTGTTGCTCAAGATCAAGCCGGATTCCTACAAAGCGCTGGTCGAGCAGCAGCAGGCGGCCATCAGCGGCGCCAAGGCGATGAATCTCCAGGCGAAGGCGACCATGGCCAAGGCGGAGCAGGATTTGAAGCGGGCCCAGGATCTGTTCACCAAGAAAATGATTTCCGAATCGGAATACAACGCCGCCCAGGCGGCGCGCGATGTGGCGAACTCGACTTATGAAAGCACGCTCCACGAGATCGAGCGCGCCGAAGCGGGCTCCAGCCAGGCGCGCGATCAGCTTTCCAAGACGACAATCTATTCGCCGATCAACGGCACGGTCACCGTCTTGAACAGCAAGCAGGGCGAGCGCGTCGTGGCCACGAACCAGTTCGCCGGCACGGAAGTCCTGCGCGTCGCCGATCTCAGCAGCATGGAAGCGCGCGTGGATGTGAACGAGAATGACGTCGTCAACGTGAAGGTCGGCGACAAGGCGTTGGTGACGATTGACGCCTATGGCGAGCGCAAGTTTCGCGGCACCGTGGTGCAAATCGCCAATACCGGCAAGACGACGGGCACCGGCACCCAGGAGGAAGTGACGAACTTCGAAGTGAAAACCCACATTGAGGATAACGACGTCCAGTTACGTCCCGGCCTGAGCTGCACCGCCGACATCCAGACCAACATGGTCACCGATGTCGTGGCCGTGCCAATGCAAAGCGTTACGATCCGGACCGGCGATAGCACCCTCAGCCCGGAGGAGATCGAAAAGCGCAAACAGAAGCAGGCCGCGAGCGACCAGGGAGACAACGACGCCCTGTTCACTAATCAGAAGCTCGAGAAGAGAACTGAGAAGGAAGAGCGCGAAAAAGTCAGCAAGGGTGTTTTCACCATGGGCCGTGACGGCAAAGCGCACTGGGTCAAGGTCACGACCGGGATCGCCGACGACACCTACATGGAGATCAAGAGTGGCCTCCAGCCGGGCGACGAAGTCATCTCGGGCAGTTACAGCGCCATTAGCCGGAAATTGAAGGACGGAGCGAAAGTGGTCATCGAAAAGGAAACGACTACGACGAAGTAGCGCCGGTCTCGTCAGCGCACCGCGGATATGCTCAACACGGATACGATTCGACCGCGCGGTCCGATCGTCATCAACATCGAGAACATCACCAAGCATTACGTGATGGGCGAGGAGACTGTGCACGCCTTGCGCGGCGTTACCCTCCAAATTCATCGCAACGAATACCTCGCCATCATGGGCCCGAGCGGCAGCGGCAAATCGACGCTCATGAATATGCTCGGCTGCCTCGATACCCCGAGCTCGGGTAGCTACGAATTCAACGGCAAGGACGTCTCGGCCATGAATGACGACGAGCTGGCCACGATCCGGAACCATGAGATCGGATTTGTTTTCCAGACGTTTAACCTGCTGCCGCGTTCCACCAGCTTGCGCAATGTGGAGCTGCCGCTGATCTACGCGGGGATCGATCCCGAAACGCGCGAGGAGCGGGCCGCCCAGAGTTTGCGCGACGTCGGCCTGGGCGACCGCATGTATCACAAGCCTAACGAGTTGTCGGGCGGTCAACGGCAGCGCGTCGCGATCGCGCGCGCGCTGGTCAATAATCCTTCGATCATTCTGGCGGACGAGCCGACGGGAAATCTCGATTCCAGGACCGGCGAAGAGATTATGTCGCTCCTGGAGAATTTATATCAGAACGGCAACACGATCATTCTCGTGACCCACGAGGCGGACATCGCGGCACATGCGCGGCGAACGATTCACTTGCGAGACGGAGTAGTCGAGAGTGACGCCACTTCGGAGCCGGCGGAATTCCAGACACTGGCCTTCACTTAGCGCGGCCATGAAGCGCTTCATTTACGAGGTCAATGAAAGTTGGAAGATCGCGTTCGCGCAGATGCAATCCAACAAGACGCGCTCGATGTTGACGGCGCTCGGCGTGATCATCGGCATCGTGGCCGTGACGTTGATGGGCACCGCCATCACCGGCATCCAAACAGGATTCGACAAAAGCATGTCGATCCTGGGAGACGACGTCCTCTACGTCAGCCAGTTTCCCTGGGCGCGGGTGAACGATTGGTGGAACTACCGCGATCGGCGCGAGATAAAAACGGATTACGCCGAGCCCTTGAACCGGATGATCGCGGCGACGCCGAACTCAAACCTGATCATAGCCGTGCCGACTTCGAACGTGGTGCGCAACGTGAAGCAAGGCGATTATCAGGTCTCCGGCATTTTCATTCAAGGAACGACGGCCGATTATCCGCTTATTTCCGTGGTCGATTTCGATGAGGGCCGCTTCTTCAACGACCTCGAAACCAGGACCGCGGCCAATGTTTGTCTCCTCGGCTACGATGTCGCGGATGCTCTTTTCCCATCGCAAAGTCCGCTCGGAAAGGAAGTGCAGATCGCCGGGGTCCAGTTTCGGGTTCTCGGCATCGGGGCGCGCCAAGGGTCGTTTCTCGGCCTGTTTAGTCTCGATTCGATCGTGATCGTCCCGCTGCCGACCTTTAAGAAATTTTTCAGCGCCAAGAGCGAATCGGACATCCGCGTGAAGGTGCGCGACAAGCTGAAGCTGGCGGACGCGAAGGATGAGTTGACGGGCCTGATGCGGCGCGTGCGCGCCCTCCCGCCAGAAAAGAAAAACGATTTCAATATCAACGAACAGCAGGCTTTCAAGAGCACACTCGATCCAGTGAAGAATTCGATCGCTCTGGCGGGACTTTTCATCACTGGGCTGTCGCTTTTCGTCGGCGCTATCGGGATCATGAACATCACCTTTGTGAGCGTGAAAGAGCGCACCAAGGAGATCGGCACGCGCAAAGCGCTGGGCGCGCGCCGCCGCACGATTCTGCTTCAGTTCCTTATCGAATCGACCTCACTCTGCATTCTCGGCGGCCTCATCGGGTTGACGTTTGCTTACGCGATGTGCTTCGGAATCGCCCGCGCGTTCCCATCGTTTCCTATCCAGTTTTCGTTCGGCCTCGTCTTGATAGGCATGTTTGTCTCCATCTTCACCGGCTTGATTTCCGGGTTCGCGCCGGCCTGGTCGGCGTCGAGGTTGGATCCGGTAACAGCGCTTCGGTATGAATAAATACTACCTGTACGACTTATAGGGCCTATGCAGTTTCGCGAAATAATCTCCATGGCCCTGCAGTCGTTAGGCGCAAACAAATTGCGCTCCGGTCTGACCATGGTCGGCATTACCATTGGCGTGTTTTCGGTCATCTCGGTGATGACGGCGATCGGCGCTCTGCAATCCTCGATCGAGGGCGGTATCAGCTTTCTTGGCTCAAACATTTTCCAGTTTGCCAAGTATCCCGTCAGCGGAGGCCAGGGCGGGCGCAACGCGGACAAATATGCGAACCGGCGCAATATCACCTACGCCCAGGCTATCCGGTATCAGCAGTTAATGGAGGGGATCGCGCGGGACGTTTGCCTCAAGTGCTTCGACTTTAATGCGCAGTGCACCTACGGGGGGTTGAAAACGCCGCCCGCCTTGACCGTCGCGGGGTCGAACAAAAGTTTCCTGGCGGCGAATTCGTATTCCCTCGCCTACGGCCGCAATCTCACCGACGAAGACGTGGCCCTGGCGCGCAACGTGGTCATGATCGGCAAGGCCATCGAGAAGAATCTTTTTCCCCATGAATCCCCCATTGGGAAAGTGATCAAGATCAATGGGCATCCCATGTCGGTTATTGGCGTCATGGCGGAAAAAGGGTCCGCCTTCGGCTCGAGCCAGGATGATATTTGCGTGGTGCCGATCACCCGTTTCTTCGAGAATTTTGGATCGGCCAAGAGGACCGTTAACATCGCGACGCAATCGCACTCGCAGGAGACGTACAATCGCACGCTCGACAAAGGGATCGGCGCGATGCGCATTGCGCGGGGGCTCAAACCGAACGAACGGGACGACTTCGAGATTTATTCGAACGACTCGCTCAAGAGCGCCTTTGCTTCCATTGCGGATGTGGTGAGGGTCGGCGCTTTCGTCATTAGCTTAATTGCACTCATCGCGGCCGGCGTCGGGATCATGAACATCATGCTCGTGAGCGTGACCGAGCGCACGAAGGAGATCGGAATCCGGAAGTCCATCGGCGCTAAAAGCCGCGACATTCTCCGGCAGTTCCTCGCCGAGGCGGTCTTCATTTCGGAGGCTGGCGGGATTCTGGGAATTATCCTTGGGGTGATAGGCGGAAATGTGCTCGCCATGTGGCTTCAAGCCGATTTGATCTTCCCGTATGGATGGGCAATCGCTGGTTTGGTCGTTTGCTCCGCGATCGGCATCGGGTTCGGGTTTTATCCGGCCTATCGCGCGGCTTCGCTCGACCCGATCGAGGCTTTGCGCTTCGAGTAAGACAGTTCTTGGAGCCCGCACGCCCCCGTGCCGGTGAGATTACGCCGGATTAACCGCGCCCCGGCACGAGGGCGTGCCGGCTCCAGAAAGGGCACGCCGGCTCTAGAGGGGGCACGCCGGCTCCAGGGGCACGCAACTTGCGCTGCTTTGCTTTGACATGCGCAACGCTCCTTCTATCCTCGGCCTTTTCGCTCGCTACCGCCGTGCCAGCCTCGCATGAAACTCCCGCCGGGACAGCGTCT
>Ga0190275_10002320_pt1 | contig 13748 bp, 8 predicted proteins | sample Popmic550T_FD_133745 | JGI IMG/M metagenome (GOLD analysis project Ga0190275, IMG submission 133745) | Populus adjacent soil microbial communities from riparian zone of Yellowstone River, Montana, USA - 550 T | ecosystem: Environmental > Terrestrial > Soil > Riparian zone > Trees stand | place... | reverse complement strand
CGGCCCCGCCGACCCGATCCCGACCGCTGTCGTCCCCCCGGTGCCGGCGAGGACTCGGGTGATCAGCTCGGCCAGCGCGGCGAACACCTGGTCAGCGTCGCCCGCCGGGGTGGCGATTCGGTCCGCGGTGACGATCTGGCCGTCGGCGGCCACGATCGCGGCGGCCATCTTCGTACCGCCGATGTCGATGCCCAGCACCGTCCCTGCTGCGTCGCTCATGGTCCCCCCGTCAGTACCGGTGCGATTGGTCGGGCTGGAAGCTTTCTTCCACGCGGAGCTGCTCGGTGCTGATCGGCAAGGTCACAGTGCGGGACTCCGTCGTGGGGCGGCCTGGTCGGGAGACAACGTTATCTGTAACCAGCCGATCCGGCGAGAGCTAGCTGGTGCTAATCATCGCTAATCCCGCAGGTCAGCGCTCGAATCATGCCATGACAAAGGTTGACAACGATGGCGTCTCATGGCTCCCTGCGGCCCTAAATGAGCCGTCGCCTCGCTGTCCGTGACGGGGCCAGGTAGCGCCCTGAACGCGGGCGCGAGAGGGTAGGCCCATGAGTGACCAACTGGATCGTGACGCAGCCGGTGCCCTGATCGTCGGCTTCAACGGAACCACCGCCCCCGACCAGCTGCTGCGCGCCGTCGCCGCCGGACTCGGTGCCGTCGTCCTGTTCACCCGCAACGTCGAAAGTGCCGAACAGGTCGCCGCCCTGACCACCTCCTTGCGGGCCGAACGGCCCGACCTGGTGATCGCCATCGACCACGAGGGTGGCGAGTTCAGCCATCTCGCCCCCGCCAACCCCTGGCCGCTCGCGTCACCCCGCTCGCTCGGCGAGCTCGACGACGTCAGCCTGACCCGCGCCTCGGCCCGGGACGCCGCTGCCACCCTCGCCTCGCTCGGGATCGACCTGATGCTGGCGCCCTCGGTCGACGTGAACAGCAACCCGGCCAACCCGATCATCTCGACCCGCTCGTTCGGTACGTCGGCCGATGTCGTCTCCCGGCACGGTGTCGCCTTCGTCCAGGGCGTCCAGGACGCCGGTATCGCCGCCTGCCCGAAGCACTTCCCCGGTCACGGCGACGTCGCCGTCGACTCACATCTCGCGCTGCCCCGGGTGGACCGTTCGATCGAGCAGGTGACCGCGGTCGAACTCGCGCCGTTCAAGGCCGCGATCGAGGCCGGCGCCGACGTGATCATGAGCGCCCACATCATCTTCTCGGCGTACGACGACCAGCCGGCCACCCTGTCGCGGCGGATCCTGCACGGCCTGCTGCGCGAGGAGCTCGGCTTCACCGGCGTGATCACCACCGACGCGCTCGAGATGCAGGCGATCACCGCGACCCAGTCGATCGAGGACGCTGCCGTCGCCTCGATCCGGGCCGGCGCCGATCTGGCGATGATCGCGATCGGCGAAGCGGATCCCCGCGCGCTGACTGCCCGCCTGGTCCAGGCGGTCGGGGAGCGAACGCTTGATGCGAGTCGCCTTGCCGAGGCAGCCGGACGAGTCCGCGCGCTCGCGACGACTCTCGCCTCACGCCCTCGCCTGCCCGGCCTGGATGGCGCCCCGACCCGTGAGGTGGCCGCCCGCACGGTCACCCGCCAGGATTTCCCCGGCCTCGGCGGCTCGCCGTACGTGGTCGACCTGACGCAAGGCCTGCACCCAGCGTGGAATCCGTACTTCAGCGGCCTCCCGGAGGTCTTCGCCAAGGTCGCGCCGGGCTCGGCCGGCGTCGTACTGCGTGGCGATGACCCCGCTGCGCTCTCGGAGGCTCAAGCCGCCGCGATCGGCCGGCCGCTGGTGGTCGCAGTACAGGACGCGGTCCGTACTCCGTGGATGCGTGCGGCGCTGCAGCGGCTGCTGGAAAGTCACGAGGGTGACATTTTTGTGCTGTGCACGGGCATTCCGGAGGATCGCGCGCTGGTACCGGCCGCCGTCCCGACGGCCGTCACGTACGGGCGCAACCTCGTCGTTCTGGAGGCGGCGGCTCAGCTCCTGACCCGGGTTCCGTAACCACGTGCCCCGAGCAACCAAAATGTCCGCCCAGGGCATCGTTGCCGGGGTTAACCTGGCTCGGGTGAACGCTCTCGACCTGTCGAAGATCGCACTGCGGCCTTTCCAGCCTGGCGATTGGCGGCGCATCCACGAGTGGGCCAGCCAGGAAGTTGCCTGCCGGTACCAACCGTGGGGCCCCAACACCGAACCCGAGACCGAGGCCTTCGTGGCGGCCGCGGTCGCGTCGTGGACCGCGGAACCGCAGCGGCGATTCGCCTGGGTCGCCACCCATCCGGTCACCGGCGTGCTCGGCATCGGCGAACTGAACATCCGCCACGCGCTCTGGAAACGCGGCGAGATCAGCTACTCCGTGCACCCGGACTACTGGGGTCAGGGCATCGCCAGCGAGATCGCCCGGCTGCTTTGCCGGTTCGGCTTCGAGGAGCAGGACCTGGAACGCGTCGAGGCCACCTGCGATCCCCGCAACTCGGCCTCGGCTGCCGTCCTGAAACGCATCGGCATGACCTACGAGGGAACCCTGCGCCGCACAGTCCTCATCCGTACCGGCTGGCGCGACTCCAAGATGCACAGCTTGACCCGCCCCGAGTGGATCCCGGTCAATGGCCCACCGCGCTGGACGCTCGCTTAGGTGGTACGCCGTCCGCCGGTCAGCTGGAGATCGAGGGCGTGCTGCTCGACGTAGTTGAGGGCATGCCGGACAGCTCCTACCGAGACGATCGTGTCGCCCAGCGAGGAGACGGCGATTCTGGGTGGGGTGGAGGTGAAGGTGGCGAGTTGGGTCTCGATGCCTGGCAGCAGAGCCTTCGCCGCCGTGGCGACGGCGCCGCCGATCACGATCAGCTCCGGATTGAACAGGATCCCCACCGTGGCAAGGACTCTGGCGGTCCGGCAGGCGATGTGCTGAAGGATGCCTAGGGCAACTGTGTCACCATCCTCCGCGGCGGCGAACACCAGCTCCGCCGTGACGGGATCGTCGCCGGCGAGTTTACGCAGGCTCGTCTTCACCTTCGGGTCCGCCACGGCCTTCGCGCCTTGCTCGCGGGCGGTCCGGGCGATACCGGCAGTGTCGCCAACGCCCTCGACGAGCTTGAGGTAGACCATCTCACCGGCTCCGCCGCGGCTACCGTGCAGCAGCCGGCCGGAGTCCATCAGGCCGGAACCGAACCGCTCGCCCGCGAGCAGCACGACCAGATCATCGACGTCACGGGCCTCACCTCGCCAGTGCTCGCCGAGGGCGGCCAGGTTCGCGTCGTTCTCCAGCAGGACCGGCCAACCGTGCAGTTCGGTGAGCCGGGTGGTCAGGCCGGCGTCGAACCGCCGCCAGAACTCGTCGTCGACGAGGATGTTGCCCTCGCGATCGACCGGCGCTGCCACACCGATGCCTGCCGCCAGTACCTGGCTGTCAGTCACCTCCGCCGAAGTGAGCACCTCCAGGACGGCTTCGTTCACGACCTGGGTCTGCTCGGCCGGGGTCTTCACCGACTGGAACGAGCGGCCGGTCTTCGCGACGGTGTCGCCGCGCAGGTCCGACAGCAGCACGGTGGTCTTGGCCGCGCCTACGTCGATACCGAGGACGTACCCGGCCTGACTGTTGAACTCGAACCGGCGCGAGGGCCGGCCCACCGGCGTACCGGGGGCGTCGTGGCCCGGGTCGAGTTCGACCACCCAGCCCATCGCGATCAGGTCGTTGCAGACGGCATGGACCGTCGCGCGGGTGAGGCCGGTGGCCTCGATGAGGCCTGTTCCGGTCATCACGCCGGCGGTGGAGAGAACGCCGAGTAGCTTGCTCGCGTTGACCCTGCGCAGCAGTGGTGGCGTCGCCGCCGGGGTTGTCGCCATCTTCGCTCTTGACCTCCTCGCAAGTCCCCGCGCACAATACTGCAGAATCTAAATTTAGAGTCTATATAAATCTGCTGGTGACCAGACCGGAACCAGCAGGAAACATCCGCCGTCCCTGCGTAGTACCCCCGGACCACCCGCCGAACCGAGTGAGGCTCTTTTGACCAGCACCGCGACCCTGGTGACCCGTTCAGACGACCCGAGCGACCCCGACTGGTGGCGGCAGGCCGTCGTCTACCAGATCTACCCCCGCAGCTTCGCCGACTCCAACGGCGACGGCGTCGGTGACCTGCAAGGCATCATCAGCCGCGTCCAGTACCTGACCTCGCTCGGCATCGACGCGGTCTGGTTGAGCCCGTTCTACCCCTCGGCGCTCGCCGACGGCGGGTACGACGTGGACGACTACCGCGATGTCGACCCGCGGCTGGGCACGCTGAGCGACTTCGACGAACTGGTCGCCGCGCTGCACGGCGCCGGCCTCAAGCTGATCGTCGACATCGTGCCGAACCACACCTCGAACCTGCACGAGTGGTTCCAGGAGGCGGTCGCCTCGCCCAAGGGGTCGGCCGCGCGCGACCGGTACATCTTCCGCGACGGTACGGGGGCCGACGGCAACGAGCCGCCGTCGGACTGGGACTCGGTGTTCGGCGGATCGGCCTGGGCCCAGACGCCGGACGGGCAGTGGTACCTGCACCTGTTCGCGGCCGAGCAGCCCGACCTCAACTGGGGCAACGCCGAGGTCCGCGACGACTTCCTGACCACGCTGCGGTTCTGGTCGGATCGTGGCGTGGACGGATTCCGGGTGGACGTGGCGCACGCGCTGGTCAAGGACCTGACCGAGCCGCTGCCGTCGAAGAGCGCGCTGCCGCGGCAGTCGGAGTCGAATGGCGCGCACCCGCTGTGGGATCGGGAGGGTGTGCACGAGATCTACACCGAGTGGCGCAAGGTGCTGAACGAATACGACCCGCCGCGGTCGGCGGTTGCTGAGGCGTTCGTACCGGCCGCACGGCGCGCGCGGTATGCGAGTGCCGATGGGCTGGGGCAGGCATTCAACTTCGATCTGCTGCAGGCGGACTGGGACTCCGGCAAGTTCCGCGCGGTGATCGAGGAGAACCTTGCGCTGGCGGAGGAGAACGGATCCTCGTCGACCTGGGTGTTCTCGAACCATGACGTCGTCCGGCACGCGACGCGGTACGGGCTGCCGACGGATCCCGAGGGTGCCTGGCAGGACGGCAAGGCGTGGCTGCTGAGCAACGGCACCGAGCCGACCGTCGATGTCGAGCAGGGGCTGCGACGGGCGCGGGCTGCGGTGTTGCTGATGCTGGCGCTGCCTGGGTCCGCGTATCTGTACCAGGGTGAGGAGCTTGGGTTGCAGGAGGTCGGCGAGCTGCCGGCGGCGAGCCTGCAGGACCCGGCGTACTTCCGCTCGAAGGGAGCTGAGAAGGGCCGCGACGGCTGCCGAGTGCCGCTGCCGTGGACGATCGGGGGGCTCTCCTTCGGCTTCGGCTCGGGTGGATCGCATCTGCTCCAGCCGACGTGGTTCGGCTCGTACTCCGTGGAGGCGCAGGAGGGCGACCCGTCGTCGACGCTCAGCCTGTACCGCAAGGCCCTCGCCGTACGCCGCGGCCTCCAGACCGGCGCCGGCCTGGATTGGATCGACGACACCGAATGGGCCCTCCACTTCACCCGCCCCGGCGGCTGGCAGTCGGTCACCAACTTCGGCGCCGCCCCCATCGAACTCCCCGAAGGAGCCGTCGTCTTGTCCAGCAGCCCGCTGGAGGGCGCCAAACTCCCCACCGACACCACCGCCTGGCTCATCTAGCACCACCGGACCGCTGGTGCCCCCGCCAGCGGTCCCGTTCGGGAACCCCAATCGGTCGTCAGGGCAACTCATAAGTGAGGACAACTGATTGGGAGGGACCCATTGTGGGATTCTCAGCACGGTCGAGGCGGCATGGTGTGGTTGCCGTCGTCGCGGTCGCAGCTCTGGGTGCCGGGCTGGGCGGGCCGCCTCAGGCAGCCGCGAACCAGCCTGAAAACAGCGCCAAGAAGGCAAAACCGCAAGCCGAGCAGCACGTCACCCTGCTGACCGGGGACCGAGTCACGGTCACCGGTGGGGAAACGGGGCACGCCTCGGTGGAGCCCGCGCCCGGGCGTCGTGGGATCAGGTTCAGCACCTTCCGGGTGAAGGACCAGTTGTACGTCGTACCGTCCGACGTTCAGAAGCAGTTCGTCGGTGGTCAGCTGGATCGGCGGTTGTTCGACGTCGCCGGCCTCATCAAGGACGGGTATGACGACAAGTCGAGCAAGGCGATCCCCGTGATCGTCACCTACGGCGGCCCAGCGCAGAAGCGCGCAGCTGCTCCGGGGGCGACGCTCACTCGTCAGTTGCCGGCCGTCAACGGCGCGGCGCTCAAGGTCGACAAGGCCAAGGGCGCGAGCTTCCTGGCCGGCCTGACGGCTCGGTCCGCATCCGGTGTGGAGAAGGTCTGGCTGGACGGCAAGCGCAAACTCACGCTGGACGAGTCCGTGCCGCAGATCGGCGCGCCGGCCGCCTGGCAGGCCGGCTACACGGGCAAGGGAGTCTCGGTCGCGGTCCTCGACAGCGGCATCGACACCTCTCACCCGGACCTGGCCACCCAGGTCGGAGGTGCGAAGAATTTCACCGACACACCTGATGGCGACCGCAACGGTCACGGTACGCACGTCGCCTCGACCATCGCCGGTACGGCGGCCGCGTCGGCAGGCAAGTACAAGGGTGTGGCGCCGGACGCGAAGCTGTACGACGGCAAGGTCTGCGATGACTCCGGCAGTTGTCCGGAGTCCGCGATCCTGGCCGGGATGGACTGGGCAGCGAACGAGGTGAAGGCCAACGTCGTCAACCTGAGCCTCGCGGGCTGGGACACGCCGGACCTCGATCCGCTCGAGGAAGCCGTCAACCGGCTCACCGCCAGTACCGGGACGCTGTTTGTCGTTGCCGCAGGCAACCAAGGGCCGGCGGTGGGCACGGTCGGTTCGCCGGGGAGCGCCGAGGCCGCACTCACAGTCGGCGCGGTCGACAAGCAAGACCAGTTGGCCGACTTCTCCGGCCGCGGCCCGCGACTCGGGGACGGTGCGATCAAACCCGATGTCACCGCACCCGGGGTCGGCATCGTGGCCGCGAAAGCGAAGACCACCGTCATCGGCCAGCCGGTCGGAGACCAGTACCTACGCCTCAGCGGTACGTCGATGGCAACCCCGCACACGGCTGGTGCCGCGGCGCTGCTGGCTCAGCACCACCCGGACTGGAAGGCGAGCGAGTTGAAGGGCGCCCTGATGGCGTCCGCGAAGCCGGCGGCCGGGCAGAGTGTCTTCGGACAGGGCGCGGGCCGGATCGACGTTGCCTTGGGCATCAAGCAGACCGTGATCAGTGAGCCTGGCAGTCTCTCGTACGGAACTGCGCAGTTCCCGCACGACGATGACGAGCCGGTCACCAAGACGCTGACCTATCGCAACCTGGGCAGCCAGGCCGTCACGCTCGACCTGACCGCGACATTGACCGGCCCGGACGGCAAGCCGGCGCCGACCGAAGCGTTCAGCCTCAGCGCGAGCACGGTGAGTGTTCCGCCCGGTGGGACCGCAGCGGTGCAGGCGACGTCGAACACCAAGCACAACGGCCCGAATGGCCAGTACTCCGGCCGCGTCATCGCGACCGCGGGGGAGATCTCCGCGGCGGCGGTGGTCGCTGTGCACAAAGAGGATGAGCACTACGAACTGACTCTCCAGGCGATCGGGCCGGACGGTCAGCCGGGAACCGTCGAGATGGGCGCCATCTACGCTGTCGCGACCGGTGAGGTCGAGTCGTTCTTCGAAGCCCACGGCGAGGTGAAGTACCGCCTTCCCAAGGGCGAGTACCTGGTTCACACCTCGCAGTTCGTCCCGGACCCGGTCGATCCCGAAGCCACGGGCAGGTCGTTCCACCTGGTCCAGCCCAGTCTGCAGCTGACCAAGGACACCACCGCGGTGTTCGACGCCCGGACCGCGAAGAAGGTCACGGTCACCGTCCCCAGAGCCGACGCGGAAACGGTTTCGGCGGACATCATGTTCCAGCGGCGGCAGGCACCGGCCGACGAGGGATACATAGTGATGAAGAGTTACTTCACCTTCGATCCCGTGTATACCGGCCAGGTCGGGCCGGCCGTGGCGCCGGAGCTGATGACCAATGTCATCACCTCGCAGTGGGCCAAGCCGGGCGCGGACGGGCAATTGGTCAACTCGCCGTACGTCTACGGTCAGCTCGACACGCCGGTACCCGGTGGGTTCCCGACCGGGTTCCGGCGGGAGGTGAAGGCCGCAGAACTGGCCGTGGTCGAGCAGCAGGTCAACGCGGCGAGTGGCAGGCAGGTCCAGCTGGCCAGCTACGGCAAGGCGGCGGGCACGAGATGGGCCTGGGGCAAGCGCCTGGTGTACGACCAGCCGGCCTCGGTGCGGCTGATGGTCGACGACACCCCTGCGATCTGGTCCGCCGACCTGCACGAGATCGCCCCGAGTTCGGATCCGGAATGGCCGCACCCGGACGAGATCACCCAGCTCACGGCGCCGTACCGGGAGTACCGGGCCGGCCGGACGTACCGGCAGCGGTTCAACGCCGCGGTCTTCACGCCGGCACCGTCCACCGCGTGGCGGCAGGGAGACGTGATCGGTGTGGGGCTGGACTCGCTGATGGATGCCGATGGCAACAGGGGCTCCACCGCGATGGACACGGAATCGACCAAGCTGATCCGGGACGGCCAGGTGATCGCCGAGTCGCCGTCGTTCGGGTTCCTCGAGGCGGTTGGTCTGCCCGCGGAGAAGACGAAGTACACGCTGCGGGCCGCCATGACGCGGCAGTCGTACGCGGCGTTCAGCACCAGGACGGATCTCAGCTGGACGTTCTCGTCGGCTGGCGCGGCGGAGGAGGTGAAGCTGCCGATGGTTGGGGTGCGCTATCAGCCGACGGTCAACAGCCACAACGTCGCCGAGCGGAAGCCGGTGACCGTACTGCCGTTCACCCTCGAGCCGCAGGTCGCCGAGACCTTGCCCGGGATCAAGAAGGTGACGGTCCAGGTGTCGGGTGACGATGGCTTGACCTGGCATCAGGCCACGGTCAAGCCGTCCGGGAGTGGCTCGTACCAGGCGATCTTCGCCACCCCGAAGGGCGCGAAGACGGTCTCGTTGAAGGCCCACGTGGTCGACGCCGAGGGCAACGTCACCGACCAGACCACGATCGGCGCCTACCCACTGGGTTGATGCCTCCGGGCATCGCGGCCGTCCGGCCGCGGTGCCCGCAGTACCTCGGAGTTGCGGCAGGATGTGGGGGTGGACGCGACGCTTGGTGACGTGCTTGGGGTGCTGGACCGGCTGTACGACCCGGCTTGGGCGGAGAGTTGGGATGCCGTCGGGCTGGTGACCGGGGATCCGGGGCAGGTGGTGCGGCGGGTTCTGTTTGCGGTGGATCCGATGCGGGTCGTCGTGGACGAGGCGATCGAGGGAAAGTTCGATCTGCTGGTCACGCATCATCCGTTGTTGCTGAAGGGCGTGAACAGCGTTGCGGCGACTACGCCCAAGGGGCGCGTGATTCACGACCTGATTCGCGGCGGGGTCGCGTTGCAGGTGTGTCACACGAACGCGGACAACGCGAACCCTGGGGTGAGCGACGCGCTTGCTGCAGCGCTGGGGTTGAAGGACACCCGGCCGCTGAAGGCGATGCCGAGCGAGCCGATGGACAAGGTGGTCGTCTATGTGCCGGCGAACGAGACGCAGGAGATGATCGACGCGCTGGCTGTGGCCGGCGCTGGACAGATCGGCGACTACGGCCGCGCCGCGTGGACCGTCACCGGCGAAGGGACTTTCCGGCCGCTGGAGAGGGCCAACCCGACTATCGGTGAGGTCGGCACGGTTGAGCGCGTGGTTGAGGATCGGGTCGAGATGGTGCTCCCAAGACGCCGCCGTCGGGCTGTCGTGGAGGCGCTCAGGGCGGCTCACTCGTACGAGGAACCTGCCTTCGACATCTTCGAAATGGCGGCTTTGCCCAGTGAGCGGGGCGGCGGGCGGATCGGAGTACTGGCTGAACCGCTGTCGCTGGAGCAGTTCGCCGAGTTGGTGGCTGAGCGGTTGCCGCGGACGGAGCACGGAGTACGGGTGTCGGGTGATCCTGAGCGGATGATCGAAACGGTTGCCGTGGTGGGTGGCGCGGGTGATTCGGAGTTTGATCGGGTCCGCGCGGCCGGCGTCGACGCTTACGTGACCGCCGACCTCCGGCACCACCCCGCCACGGAGGCCCGCGCGTACGACGCTGGCCCGGCCCTCGTCGACGTAGCTCACTGGGCAAGCGAATGGCCGTGGCTCAAGGACGCCGAGCGCCTGGTCAAGCAACAACTCGCAGACCAGGGCTTCACCATCAACACCCACATCTCCACAACGTGCACCGACCCCTGGACCCTCCACCTCTGAAATCGGCGTCTGGGGTGGGTGGGCGTGGGCGTAGTACTCGTCTTGCAGTGTGGGGCAGTACCGTGGACACTCACATCTCGATGCTCTGTGGGCGGCTCTCGCCGATGCATGGGCTGACAACTGAACGCGATCTAAGGAGCCGACCCTGAACGCCGAGCCCGCCGTCCAACGCCGGTTGCTGGACCTGCAGGATCTCGACCTGCAGCTGGATCAGCTCGCCCACAAGCGCAAGTCGCTGCCAGAGCACGCGGCGCTGGCCGAGCTGGGCAAGGAGAAGGCGGTCGTCGACCGCGAGCTCGTCACCGCCGACACCGAGGTCAGTGACCTGCGCCGCGACCAGAAGAAGGCTGACAGCGACGTCGACCAGGTCCGCCAGCGCAAGGCCCGCAACCAGCAGCGGATGGACTCCGGCCAGGTCACCTCGCCGCGCGACCTGGAGAACCTGCAGCACGAGATCGGTTCGCTCGACCGGCGGATCTCCGACCTGGAGGACGCCGAGCTCGAGGTGATGGAGCGGCTGGAGGTGGCCGAGGGTGTCCAGGCCGACTTGCAGTCCCGGGCGGACGCGTTCGCCGGCCGGCAGAGCGAGCTGGAGGCGACTCGCGACGCCGCGCTGAAGGAGCTCGACGAGCAGCGCGCCATGCTCGGCGACAAGCGCGCCACGGTGGCCGCCGAGCTGCCGGACGACCTCATCACGATGTACCAGCGGCTGCGTGAGCGTAACGGCGGCATCGGTGCCGCGCCGCTGGTCGGCAAGCGCTGCATGGGGTGCCGGATGGAGCTGGCGCCGTCCGACCTGGGCAAGTTCAAGGCCGCCGCTGCCGATGTCGTCCTGCGCTGCGAGGAGTGCGGCCGGATCCTCGTCCGTACGCCGGAGAGCGTCCTGTGAGCAACGGCCCTTCGCACGTCATCGTCGAGGCCGACGGCGGTTCCCGGGGCAACCCGGGCCCTGCGTCGTACGGCGCGCTGGTGCGTGACCCGGCGACCGGCGAGGTGATCGCCCAGAAGGGTGTGACCATCGGCGTCGCCACCAACAACGTGGCGGAGTACAGCGGGCTGATCGCCGGGCTGGAGCTGGCCGCGGAGTACGCGCCGGATGCCTCGATCGAGGTCCGGATGGACTCCAAGCTGGTGATCGAGCAGATGGCCGGGCGCTGGAAGATCAAGCACCCGGACATGAAGCCGCTGGCGATCAAGGCGCAGTCGCTCGCGCCGTTCGGGACGGAGTGGACCTGGGTGCCACGCGCCCAGAACGCCGCTGCCGACGCGCTGGCCAATAGGGCGCTCGACGGGAAGCCGGTGCCGTTGCGCCCGAGCGAGGCGGGCCCGGCGGCCGTAGTGCCGGCTGAGCCTTCGGATCAGCAGAAGGCGATGCAGGGTTGGGGTGCGCAGGCTGAGCCGCCGACCCAGTTGATCTTCCTGCGGCACGGGCAGACGGCGCATACCGTCGAGAAGCGGTTCTCCGGCTCCGGCGGCGATGACCCGCGACTCAGCGAGCTCGGCGAGGCGCAGGCGCGGGCCGCAGCTGAGTACCTGGTGAAGCGTGGCGGTGTCGACGCTGTGGTGTCGTCGCCGATGCTGCGGACACGGCAGACGGCCGTGACGGTGGGTGAGGTGCTCGGACTCGACGTGAAGGTCGAGAAGGGCTGGGTGGAGTGCTCGTTCGGTGACTGGGACGGCCACACCTTCGCCGAGGTGCAGCAGAAGTGGCCCGACGCGCTCAACGCCTGGATGGAGTCGACCACGGTCGCGCCGCCCGGTGGCGAGTCGTTCGACGCCTGCGCCAGGCGGGCCCGGTCCGCGCGGGACGGGCTGCTCGCGGCGTACCCGGGCAAGACCGTGCTCGTCGTCACCCACGTGACCCCGATCAAGCTGATGGTCAGATCGGTGCTCCAGGCCCCGATGAACTCCCTCTTCCGGATGGAACTGGCCCCCGCGACCCTGACCGAGATCCACTGGTACGCCGACGGCTTGGCCTCCTTGAAGTCCTTCAACGTGCAACCCTCGCTAGTCTGACCCCTAAGCCGCGCACGACGGGGTGCGTCGACGGATGGACGGAGTGGTCGGGTGCCGTTGCAGAGGGTGCATTTCGCCGAAGAGGTTCCGGAGGTCTTCCGGGCCTCGCTTCAGGCGATCAGACAAGAGCTCGAGGTACCGGCTGAGTTCCCGGCTGAGGTGGTCGAAGCCGCCTTGGCCGCGGCAGCGAACCCGCGCCTGCCGGAACTCGACCGGACCGACATCGAGTTCGTCACGATCGATCCGCCGGACTCGATGGATCTCGACCAGGCCTTGCACATCGAGCGCGCCGGCGACGGCTACACCGTGCACTACGCGATCGCCGACGTCGCCGCGTTCGTCCAGCCGGGCGACCTGATCGACCTCGAGGCGCGCAAGCGGGGCGAGACCCTGTACGCGCCGGACAAGCGCACCCCGCTGCACCCGCCGGAGCTGTCCGAGGGAGCGGCGTCGCTGCTGGCCGGCGAGGTCCGTCCCGCGTTGCTCTGGACGATCACGGTCGACGCCTCAGGCGAGGGCACGGATGTGACGTGCGAGCGCGCACTGGTGAAGTCGCGCGCCAAGCTCAACTACGCGGGCGTCCAGAAGGACCTCGACGCCGGTACCGCCTCAGAGTCGCTCCAACTGCTCCGCGAGGTCGGCAAGCTGCGCGAGTTGCGTGAACTCGAGCGCGGCGGCGTCAACCTGCCGATCCCGGACCAGGAGGTCATCACCTCCAACGGCGAGTGGACGCTCGAGTTCCGGGCGCCGCTGCCGGTCGAGGGCTGGAACGCGCAGATCTCGCTGCTGACCGGGATGGCTGCCGCGCACCTGATGATGTACGGCGAGATCGGCATCCTCCGCACCCTTCCCGAATCGCACGACGACCTGCGCCGCAAGCTGGAGAACACGGCCAAGGCGCTCGGCATCGGCTGGCCGGTCGGCACGTCGTACGCCCAGTTCATCCACGGGCTCGACCCGAAGGTGCCGGCCCATGCGGCCATGCTTGCCGCCTGCACGGTGCTCTTCCGCGGTGCGGGCTACACGTCCTTCTCGGGTGGGGTGCCGGCGCAGCCCGAGCACGCCGCGATGAAGTCGGAGTACGCGCACGTCACCGCGCCGCTGCGCCGGCTCGTCGACCGGTGGACCAGCGAGATCTGTGTCGCGCTGTGTGCGGACGCCGAGGTGCCCGAGTGGGTCCGCGAGTCGATGGACGAGATCCCGAAGATCATGGAGGAGTGTGCCCGCAAGGCGCACGCCTATGAGCGCTCGATCGTGAGCATGGTCGAGGCCGGGCTGGTGCACGACCAGGTCGGTACGACGTTCGACGGGGTCGTCGTCGACGTCGACGAGCGCGATCCGAATCGTGGCGTGGTCACGTTGTCGACGCTGGCGATCGAGGGGAAGGTCAAGAGCGCGACGGCGCTGCCGCTG
>Ga0190275_10002319_pt1 | contig 13750 bp, 11 predicted proteins | sample Popmic550T_FD_133745 | JGI IMG/M metagenome (GOLD analysis project Ga0190275, IMG submission 133745) | Populus adjacent soil microbial communities from riparian zone of Yellowstone River, Montana, USA - 550 T | ecosystem: Environmental > Terrestrial > Soil > Riparian zone > Trees stand | place... | reverse complement strand
CAGCCAGGCCCGCCGCGCCCCTCAAGCCTGAGGGGCACCCCGCGCGCGCCACCGCTGCCACCAGGCCGAGCCAAGCTCCGCCACCACCACGCCCAGGACAATGAGCCCGCCACCGACCCACTCGCGCACCCCCAGCCGCTCGTACCCCAGCACCACCGAGAAGGCCGCAGCGAACAGCGGCTCCAGCGAGTAGATGATGGCCGCACGCACGGCCGATGTCCGCGCCTGGGCCCACGTTTGCACGCTGAGGGCCACCGCACTGGCGAAGACGCCGCAGAAGACCACTGCTCCCAGGAAGGCGGGCGTCCACTCCACCCGCGCCCCCGCGAAGGGCAGGCACAGCGCGGACAGCAACGTCACCACCCAGAGCTGCACCGCCACCAGCGCGTCCACGCCCTCCTTGGGCGCGTACCGGTCCGTGAAGGCGATGTGGAAGGCGTACGCCACGGTGCACCCCAGGGTGAGCCCATCTCCCCGGGAGAACCCCGCCGAGCCCACGTCCGTCCCCGTGAGGTAGTAGAGCCCCATCGCCGAGAGCACCACCCCCACCAGCGAGGACGCTCGCGGCACCCGCCGGAACAGCACCAGCATCACCAAGGGCACCAGGAGCACGTACAGCCCGGTGATGAACGCCGAGCGCGAGGGCGTGGTGTCCGTCAGCCCCACCGTCTGCAGCGCGAAGCCCGCGAAGAGGAAGATGCCCAGCACGGCCCCTCGCCGCAGGGTGCTCGGGGCGAACATGCGGCGCCCGGCCAGCACGCTGAGCACCGCAGCTCCCACGCCAAAGCGCAGCGTGAGGAACGAGAACGGATCGCCATGGCTCAGCGCATCCTTCACCACCACGAAGGTGGTGCCCCACAGCACCGTGAGGACCACCAGCGCCCCGTCCGCGCGGAGACGCTCCTGGCTCTCCACCCCGGCTTCCGCTTCGGGCATGGGCCGGCTATGAGCGCGCGCGCGACATCAGGGGATGAAGAAGAAGGTGACGCCGAGGATCGCGTAGACGCCCAGCAGCATCACTCCCTCCGCCAGTTGGACTCGCCGTCCAGCGCGATCAGCGTCGCCGCGCCCACGCCGATGCCGATCCCCAGCACCTCCATGAAGATGCGATCCGCGGACAGCCACGGGTTGCCGGCATCTCCAGGAGGGTTGGGCGTTGAAGCAGCGGGGGTAGCGGGAGCGGAGCTCACAGAAGAACCTCGGTGCGAGTCTGGACGGGTGCTTTTGGCCTACCTGCCCCCCTTCGCGCAATCCCCCTGAGCGTCAAACCACCGCGCGCTCCAGCACCACCAGGGGCTTGGTGCCTCCCGAGGCGCTCCATTCGGAGTTGACGCGCCGGGTGAGCTCGGGGGAGGAGGCCCGGAAGCCCGCCCTCCGGAACGTCCGCAGCGAGGCGACATTGTCATCGTCGATGTCCGCGAAGATGCACTCAGCGCCCTGTCGCCGGGCCTCGTCTACCAGGCAGCGGATGAGCTGGTAGGCCACGCCCATCCGGCGGGCCCGCGGCGCCACCACCAGGGAGCGCACCCAGAGCCCCTCCAGCGCCAGTCCCTCCTCGCGGTAGTCGTCCAGGTAGACAAAGCCGCACATCTGCCCCCGCTTGTCGAAGGCTCCCGCCGCCGCCCCCCGTGAGCCGTCCTCGCGAGCCCAGCGCAAAAGGAGCTGCTGGCGCAGGAAGCCCGAGGGCACCAGGAGCCGCTCGCCCGCGAACACGAGCAGCGTGTCGAGATCCTCTTCCCGCAGCAGGCGGACCTCGAGCCGCCCCAGCCACCGCTTCCGCACAGGCCGGGACCACCCGGAGACGGTGAAGTCCCGGAGCCGGCGGACCCACGCTCGCGCCCGAGGCTGGGACCACAGCCCGGACAGCAGCCGCTGGCCCAGAAAGAGCGTGGGGCGCGTCAGCCGGGGCAGCGGGAGGACCCAAGGCCCCCGGCGCACCGCGGTGATGCGCCCAAGCGGCACGCCGGTGGGATCCTTCCCTCCCAGCAGGGAGGCTGTCACCAAGGGCTCCTTCGAGATCACCACGTGCGCCACGAGCTTCCGCCCCACCCGGATGAGCGCCACGTCCCCCCGAGCGAGCTTCTCCTGCGCGCAGCGCAACACCCGGACTGAGTCCCCGCTCCGCAGCAGCGGATACAGGCTGCGGCCGGCGCCCCGCAGCCAGAGCTGCTGGCCGATCGGGGTCGCCTCGACGAGCTCCGCGAGATCGACAGGGTGTCTATTGGCCATCCAGCCACCCTCGGATGAAGCCCCCCGCGGCCTCGTGCTTGCGGAAGACGAAGCGCCTCAGGGGGACGTGCTCGGTGATGCGCGCCAGGCGCTGGAGGATGTCCCCGGGTGAAGCCTCTCCCGGGAGCGGCCGGAACACCTGCCCCATCAGCGCCGCGATGGCCTCCTGGGCTGACACCTCCTCCAATCGCTCCTCGCTGCCCTTCTCGAGCAGGAGCACCGCCGCCAGCCGCGCGCGGGCCCGGGAAGAGGGCAGATCCAGCTCCGAGCAGAACGGGCTGCCCTCCACGCGTCCCTCCGGGTAGAGGGCCACCACCTCATCCGAGAGCACCTCCGCCCCGGCCGCCTGCACACTCAGCCGGGTGAAGGTGGACTTCCCGGCCCCGCTCGGCCCTATGGCCACCACGCCACGCCCCTGGAAGGCCACGCCCGCGGCGTGCAGCAGCAGCCCTCCCTGTCGGAGCGTCGCGAGCTGCATCCCCACGCGCAGCGCCAGCTCCGTGTCGAGCTCCCCTCGGGGGAGCTCCACTCGAACCACCTCCCCCTCCACGCGGAAGCGCGGCCCGGAAGGGTGGCGCGGATCGAGCGGGGCCGCCGGTGGAGTGAGCACCTCGGCGCTTCGCAGCACCAGGTGAGGCGCGTGCTCGGAGGCGCCGAGGAAGGGTGCCAGCGTGCACCGCTCACCTGCTCGGGACAGGAGCGCCTCGTCTACCCCGACGCCCCAATCCCCGAAGCGCAGCACCTGCATCTGGCCTCGGCTCCCCTACAGGCACTCACCCGTGATGTCATCAATGATGCAGCTTGGCTGGAAGAGGTCCGGCACGAGGATGCGCTCCGAGCGCACCTGGGGCGGCGCATAGGCTTTCTTCTTCTTGCGCTCGGGGCTACCTGGTTGAGTCGTCATCACCATGTTCTGCCCTCAATAGTACACCACAACGCGCCCTGGACTCGACTGGCTGTCACCCACCGCGAGGTCCAGCTTTCCATCTCCATTGAAGTCCAAGGTGGTCAGGGTGATGCCCAGCGAGCTGGTGGACTCCAGCTTGGACTGGGAGAAGCCATTCTCCTGCAGCGTGTCGAACTCCACCCCTGGCACGCCCCGGTTGAAGAAGACGAAAGCCGCTCCCCCAGAGATCAGATTCTGGCCCATGGTGAGGTCCGGACGGCCGTCGCCGTTGAGATCGCCCACCGCCAGCGAGGTGCCCAGCCGGCTGCCTCCTCGGATCTCAAGGGGGGGGCCCGCGAAGCCCGCCGCGTTGCCATCGCGGTAGACGACGACCTTGCTCTGGATGGACATGCTCACCACCAGATCAAGCCCGGCCCCGCCCGCCAATTCCATCCCGCCCACAGCCTCGGTCCCCAAGCCGGCGGTGGAGTTGCCCGTGCCGTTAGGGTCCTGATGCAGCACCTGCAGCGCATTGGACAAGGTCACCCCCGTCCCCGGCAGCGAGCGGACGGCGGCGCCCGAGTACACATAGAGGTTGTTGAGCGTCTCGTGGGAGGTGGGCAGGGTAAAGTCCGGCACGCCGTCCCCAGTGATATCTCCCAGCTGGGCATAGCCTCGGTTCCGGCCGAAGAAGGGCGTGCCCACAGGCGCGGTGAAGACCTTGTCTGCGCTGCTGGTGGGGACAAGGCACGCCGTGGTGGCGGTGCAACCGGTGCCCAGGGCACGCCAGGCGGCCGGCGAGCGGCCATAGAAGAGGTACACCTTGGGTGTAGGCTCGCCGTGGGAGCTCATCATCAGCTCTTGCAGCCCATCCCCAGTGATGTCGCCGATCATCTTCACGGTCAAGCCCAGGAAGGCGCTCGTGATGTTGGGAACGTTGCGGAACTCGATGGGGCCCGTGGTGTCCACCGTGCTGTTGAGGCGGCCGAAGTAGAGGAAGGCCCGGCCGCTGTTGGTCGAATACCCTCGCACGCCGACCAGCAGATCCTGCACCACCTCCGCCGTGGCGTTGCCGACGTCGCCCACGTCGAAGTCGCTCCCGTAGAACTGGGAGCCGACCTCCGGCAGCGACAGGTCCTGCCGTGCCGGCGGCGACGCCACCGGATCGCTCGAGCCATAGTAGACGTAGGCCGAGCCAGGGACGCCGGAAGCGGCGGCCACGACCAGATCATCCCGGCCGTCCGCATTGAGATCGCCGCGCGAGGTGACGTAGAGGGCGTAGTTGTTGCCCGTGGCGCCCGGGTTCGTCAGGGTGAGCTGCCGCCAGAAGTTGTCGAGCTGTGGCGCCACCTGGAAGGGCGCGTAGTTGCCGATCTCATCGCGCGGGCGGAGCTGGATGGAGTACCTCGCCAGCGGCGGCAGCGTCAGCTGGTAGCTCGTGGAGGCCGCCGGGAGCAGGGCGCCCGTCTCCTGCATCACCCTCGCACCGAAGAAGGTGGCCTGGTCCACGATGCCGTTCGCCAGCTGGGCGTTGATCGTCCACCGCAGGTCATAGCCCGCGGGCGTCCCGGAGAGCCCATCGTCTCCGCTGGCCGTCCATGCCACATCCACCTTCGCCGCGCGCTCCTGCCCTGCCACCAGCGTGCGCGTGACCGTGGGCGCGGCCGGTGGCACCACATCCACGGTGGCGACCACACTGTGGCTCGCCACGTTCCCGGAGACGTCCTGCACTCGGAGCTCGAGCGTCCCCGTGGTGTCATGGGTCAGCGTGACCGGAATGTTCACTGTCTCCGGATCGGCCGTGAGGGTGAACTCCGCCGAGGCCGGGTTGCCCAGATAGAAGGCCTGCACCTTGCTGCCAGCGCCCTGGGCCACCGTGAGGGAGAACGTGGCGTTGGCGTCACCGCCCGCCGACAGGTCCACCACCCGATCGGGCTCGGGTGTTGGGAAGAGGAAGGCGTTGGTGTCGGCCACGAAGTAGAGCGTCGTGGGCGTGGGCGAGACGGCGGTGATGACCGGCGGGGTGATGTCCACCGTCACGTCCACGAAGTCCACCGTGCGCACCGCGGAGGCGTTGAGGACCTCCACGGTGAGCCGCGTCTGCTCGCCGTCCACGAGCGTCACGTCGAAGGAGAAGTCGCCCGTCGTCGCATCCGCGGTGGTGGTGGCCTCGGCCGTGCCGGAGGCCCCCCGGTAGAGGGACACGGTGCGCCCGCGACAGTCCAGGGTGTTGCCCATCAGGCGGTACTGCAGGCCGGGCGTCCCGGCGTCCCGGTCGTCCTGCGCCAGCAGCGTCACCACCGGGGAAGACGGAGCCGTGAGCGCGATGACACAGCCAGGCTGGCGTACGTCGACGTTGGCCGCCGTGTCACTGCCCATGTTGCCAGCCGGATCGCTGGCCTGTGCAGTGACTGTCTGCACCCCGATGGGGAAGTTGAGGGTGCCCTGGGCCACGCCGGACACCACCGGCAGATCGCCAATGACGACCTGCCCGCCCGCCCCCACCTGCGTGAGGATGCGGACCGTGCTCAGGTCCCCGCCTCCCACGTTCACCTGCACGGGCAGCTCGGTGCTGTTGTAGACGGTGCTCGCGACGGGCGTCACCAGGTCCACCGTCGGGGCCTCGAGATCCACGGTGAAGGTGCGAACCCCGGGCGCGCTGAGGTTGCCCGAGGCGTCCACGGCGGTGATCGTCAGCGTGTACGTCACCTTTCCCGAGGCCGGCAGGGTGAACTCGTGCGTCGCCACCAGCCCGGAGGGCGTCAGGTCCACCGCGCCGCCGGAGGGAGACAGCTCCATGTGCACGCCGCCCGTCCCCACGTCCGCGTCGGTGTTGACGGTGGCGCGGACCTGAAAGCCCGCGGCGGCCGAGGCGTCATCCGCGATGCCGAACGCCGTCCGCGTGGGCGCGCTCACCACGAGGGTGGGCGCCACCCGATCCAGGCGGAACGAGAAGAAGGCCGCCGTGTTGAGCGGATAGAAGGGCGTGGGGTTGGACACACGGTTCGGATTGCCCGCCTGGTCCGTCACCGTGACGACGAGAGAGTAGTCCGCAGCAACCCCCGTCGGCATGGCCGTGAGGGAGACCGTGGCCTGGCCGCCGCTGGCGCTGGTCTGGCCGTAGAGGATGTTCAGGTTGGTGGCGTTGCGCACCTGCACCGAGCGCCCGTCCTCCAGGCCTTCCACGGTGACGCGGAGCTCCGGCGAGCCCGAGGGCAGCTCCTGGGCGTTCAGCCGCTTGTCGCCATTGGCGTCCCTGAGCAGCTCCACGGAGCGCACCACCGGCTCGACGCTGTCCACCGTAATGGAGATCTCCTGGGAGACGGAGAGAGCGCCATCGTCGAGCACGGCCTTCAGGCCATAGCGGCCGTCGGGGTAGGTGAAGTCCGGGACAAAGTCCGGAACGTTCGCGGCCAGAGTGAACCAGCCCGAGCCATCCCGGCACGGCGCGGCGCCCGGCACGAGGGCCGCATCCGTACAGATGTCCACCACGCCGCTCGCCGAGCGTCCGGGAGCGCTGTACTTGAGGGGCGCCTGGATGCCGACCGCCGCTGGCGTCACGTCCGAGCTGACGAGGTAGACGGGCGCGGGAGAGGCCGTGGGGATCTCCAGGGCGATGTTGCCCGGCTGGGTGTCCACCAGCAGCAGCACCGTGGCGCAGCCGGAAGTGCCTCCCGGACCCGTGAGCTCGGCGCGCAGCACGTTCGCGCCCTCTTCCAGCGCCACACCCGTGAACGTCTTCTCCGTATCCGTCGCCGCTACGGGGACGGAGGCAATCTCCGTCGCCCCGCGCAGCAGCCGCAGTGTCCCCGCGGCCGTGGGCGTCACCTTCAAGCGCACTGACACGAGCAGCCCCCCACCCGTCCTCACGATTCCGTCCGCGGGCCCCAGGTAGCGCCCGGCCGCGGGTGAGAGGAACTCCAGCTCGCCGCCGGTGAACGCCAGGGTCAGCGTCTTCGTCTCCGAGAGGGTGTTCCCTGCGAGATCCGTGGCTCTCACCTCCAGATCACACGTCCCACTCGTGGGAACGGAGACCTCACGCAGCAGCAGGACGCCGCTGGCATCCGCCTGCCCCGCCGCGCCCACCGTCATGCCGCAGCCGGTGGCGAGCACCGAGGCGCGCGGCTCGGTCGTCACATCGAGGGAGATCTGCATGCCGGGGCTCAGCGAGGTGTCATTCAGCCCCTGCCCCAGGGTGTTCTGCCCGGCAGGCAGCCCGTGCACGTTGAACGACAACGAGGGGGCCGTGGTGTCCGCCCCCAACGAGAGCAGTTGGCTCGTGCCACCACCGGGGCAAGTGGCCACAAGGCGGTACTCGCCGTCCGCCGTCAGCGTGAGCGGGATCTGCACGGGGCCGGAGGTAGCCGTCCCACTGGCCGTGATGGACGTGCCGACGGCCCTCACGGTGACGGAGCCGGCCCCCGACTCCACACGGATCTGGGCAGGCGAGGAGCCGACGAGCGCCCCGTCCGCGGGGGAGATGATGCGGCAGAGCGGCCGTCCCAGGGAGACGGTGACGGTCTCCACCGTGCACTGCTCGAGACCTGCCGCATTGCTCACACAGGCCTGCACGGTGTTGGAGCCCTCGGCGAGCTGCGCCGTGAAGGTGGCCGTGCGGTTGCCGCTGCCGGCCACCGTCACCGCCCGCTGGGGACGCGCGAACTGGCCGCTCACGGAGGTGAAGAGCCGCACCTCCGTGCCCTCGGGCAGCGAGTTCACCTGGACGCTCACGGGAGCCTGAACCCCCTCGAGCACCGAGTCCGCATCCGAGGTGATGGTGCTCTGGACGATGAGCGAGAGGGTGGGCGTGGTGCTCGCGACGGTGACGGGGATCTGCCGGGTGGTGACGTTGCCCCCCTCGTCCGCCACGCGCAGGGTGAAGGTGTAGCTCCCGTCCACTGGCACGGTCACGGTGGGGAACGTCACCCCACCGGCCATGACCGGCGCGGACAGCTCCGGCGCACCCTCGCGCGACAGGGTGGCCGTCACCCCGGGCTCGGTGCAGCCCACGGTGGCCTCTACCCGGAACGTCGTGGAGGACACGGGCGCCACCGGCGACACCACCTCCACCCGCGGCGCCACCGTGTCCAGCTGGATGTTGCGCTTGCTGGACGTCACCTCGTTGTCGCCGTTGCGCACCACCGCGTAGCACGCGGCCTCCTGGGCCTCGCACGCGCTCTGCGCGAGCGTCACCGACACCTGCGTCAGCCCGCTGCTGTTCACCGTGAAGTCCGTGGGCGGCAGGCCGCACACCTGCTCGCAGTAGAGCGTGCCCGTCTTCCCGGCCAGCCCCACGCTCCTCACCGAGAAGCGCACCTGGTAGCCCGCCGTGTCCGGATCCGCGTCATCCGCCTCGCGCAGCACCTGGCCCTCGGCGGGCTGGGTCAGCTCCACGCTCGGCGGCTCCGTGGACGCCGTCACGCTGATGCGCTGGGTGGCCGTGCGCCGCGAGCCCGCCTCCTCCACCGTCACCTGCAGCAGGTTGGTGCGCGGCTGCAGCAGCGTGCCCGGGAAGCGCACTGTGCCCCCCTCGATGATGGCCGGCGGCCCCGCCGTCCACGTCTGCTCGCTGGGCGTGCGCACCTCCAGCTTCGCGCTGGCCAGCGTCACCGGCCGATCCGCCGTGTCGCGTGCCACCGCCACCACCTCGTACTGGAAGCCGTCCGTGGCCGGATCCGCGTCGTCCGTCAGCGTCAGCCGCTGCCCATCCGTGGGCTTCTCGAAGGCCACCTCGAGCTGAGACTCGACGGGCGGCTCTCCGCAGTTGCACCCCGAGGAGCCCAAGACCAGGACAAAACCCACCAGCAGCCCATGCGATACCGCTCGGCGCATACGTCTCTCACTCTCTCGGCGGGCTCCGGCGGCCCACCCTTCACGGCACGGGCGCCAGGCCTTCAGGGCCCAAGCACCAGCACCTTCTTCTCTACGAGGAGCCTCACGAAGGCGGCAGTGTCCTGACGACACGCCTCCGGCTCCACCTCGAACTCGTCACACAGCACCGCCACGATGTCCGCCACCGTCCTCCGCCCGTCCACCAGCTCCAGGAGGCGCTCCGCCACCTCGGACACCTGCCCCTGCGCATCCTCGAACCTGTGCAGGAAGTCGTCCGGCCCGGCCGCCATCAGCTTCCCCGACACGCGCTGCAGGCCCGCCTCCGGGTGCAGCCGGGGCACGGCACCTAGCACGTCCTGGCCCTCACCCGCGAACCGCCCGAATCCGTTCCCTCCGGCCAAGGGCCCCCCAGGGCTCACGAAGTATGCGGCCATGCTACCCGCTCCCCTCCATCCGAACCAAGCGCCTCACCCTCCTTGCCTGCTCGCTGAACGAGAACTGGGCCATCCCCCGGGAACCGCATATGACGAGGCTGTACCCCACCTTGGGGCAGGCGGGAGACCGCTCAGGAGGATCCATGGAGACGACGCCGGAAGGCGGCATGGCGCCGCGACGCAGCTGGTGGAGCCGGAACTGGAAGTGGGCGGTGCCCGTGGGGTGCCTGGGCCTCCTGGCCTCCTGCGGGTGCCTGGGGGCCATCGCAGTCTACGCGGGCTTCAACGCCGTGAAGAACAACGAAGCCTATGTGCAGGCGCTGGCCATCGCCATGTCGGACGACGAGGTGCAGGCGACGCTGGGGACTCCCATCAACACCAGCCTCTGGAACCAGCAGAGCTCCGTCGCCAACAAGGACAACGAGATCACTGCCAAGTTCAGCGTCCCGCTGGACGGCTCCAAGGCGGACGGCATCCTGCGAGGGGACGCCATCAAGATTGGCAACACCTGGAGCTACCGGGTGTTCCAGGTGGAGGTGCCCGGCCAGGAGCCGATCGATCTCAGGGACAAGGTGGGGGGAGGCCCGCCACCAGGGAGGCAGCCGATGCCCTCCACGCCGGATGAGCCACCACCGGCCGCGCCCGACGAGGACGCCCCAGCCGAGGACGGCGAGGATGAAGGCCAGGGCGAGCAGGACGTCAACCTGTAGCCCGCAACGCCAGAGGGGCGGCGCGAGCTGCCTCGCTACCGCCCCTCCGCTCTCGAGCCCACTCTCGAAGGGCCCGAGTCCTACTCCAGGCTGCGCAGCGCCTGCCGCAGCTCAGGCAGCACCTTGAAGAGATCCGCCACCAGGCCGTAGTCCGCCACCTGGAAGATGGGGGCCTCCGGATCCTTGTTGATGGCCACGATGGTCTTCGAGCTCTTCATGCCCGCCAGGTGCTGGATGGCGCCGCTGATGCCCGCCGCGATGTAGAGCTGGGGAGCCACCACCTTGCCCGTCTGGCCCACCTGCAGATCATTGGGCACCCAGCCCGCGTCGCACACCGCGCGCGAGGCGCCCACCGCGGCGCCCAGCTGGTCGGCCAGGGCCTCGATCTCCTTGAAGTCCCCCTTGGTGCCACGGCCGCCGGAGACCACCACGCGCGCCTCGGTCAGCTCGGGGCGAGCGCTCTTCACTTCCTTGAAGTCGACGAACTTCGTCTTGGACGCCTCGAGCTTCGGCGTGAAGGCCTTCACCTCGGCGGCGGGCAGGCCGCCCTGGGCCGCGGGGAACTCGGTGGCGCGCACGGTGAACGCCTTCACCGGCGTGGTGAGCTTCACCTCGGCGAAGACGTTGCCCGCCCACATGGGCCGGGTGAATGTGACGTCCGCGCCGCTCCCGTTGAAGGCCATGACATCCGAGGCCATGGCGGCCTTCAGGCGCGCGGCGACGCGGGGCATCAGGTCCTTGCTCATGGCGGTGGAGGCCATGCCCACGTAGTCGGCCTTCAGCTCCTGCGCCAGGCCGGCGATGACGGGTGTGTACACCTCGGCCAGGTAGTGCTCGAGCTCCGGCGCGCCGGCGGTGTGCACCGCCTTGACGCCCAGGCCCTTGAGCTCCTCGGACACCTTGGAGGGATCCTTGGAGAGCAACACCACGTGCACCTCCGCACCCGCCTTCTCCGCCAGCGTACGGCCCGCGGTGATGGCGTTGAGGGTGGCCTTGCGCAGGTTCCCGTCCGGCTGCTGCTCGGCGACGATGAGGACGATCGGCATTTGGGACTCCAGTCTCTCGAAGCAGTTGAAGGGGCGGGCCTAGACGACCTTGGCCTCGTTGCGCAGCTTGTCCACCAGCGCCGCCACGTCCGGTACCTTGATTCCGGCCTTGCGCGGCGGCGGCGAGGACATCTTCAGCACCTGGATCTTCGGAGTGACGTCCACGGCCAGCTTCTCCGGCGTCAGCTCCTCGATGGGCTTGCTCTTGGCCTTCATGATGCCGGGCAGGCTTGCGTAGCGCGGCATGTTCAGGCGCAGGTCCGTGGTGACGACGGCCGGCAGCGAGCACTCCAGCGTGGTCAGCCCGTTGTCCACCTCGCGCACCACGCGCACCGTCTTGTTGTCCGCGGCCACCAGCAACGCGGGCGCCTTGTTCTTCTCCTGCTCGCTCTCCAGGGACTCCACCTTGGAGGCGAACGTGGCCTGGCTCCAGCCCAGGAACTCGGCCAGGTACTGGCCCACCTGGTTCTGGTCATCGTCGATGGACTGCTTGCCCAGGACGACGAGATCCGGCTTCTCCTTCTCCGCCACCTTCTGGAGCAGCCCGGCGATGCCCAGCTGATCCAGCGGCCCGGTGTGGTTCACCCACACGGCGCGGTGGGCGCCCATGGCCAGGGCGTGCCGGAGCTGCTCCTGCACCTCCTTGCCACCGATGGACACCACCACCACCTCGCCGGTGTGCTTGGCCACCAGCCGGAGCCCTTCCTCCACGGCGATCTCGTCAAAGGGGTTGATCTTGTACTTCAGCCCCTCCTGAACGATGCCCGAGCCGTCCGGCTTCACCTTGATCTTGGACTCGGGGTCTTCCACGCGCTTGGCGGTGACGAGGATCTTCACGGCAGTCCATCTCCTTCTACGCGCGGGGGTGTTGACGCACCGCGCGAACGGGCTGGAGTCATAGGCATCCGCCTCCCGCGCGGGCAACGGGAATCCGCTGCGGGAAGCAGATTTACTTTTCTACTTGAACAGTTCCCGAGCGATGACGATGCGCTGGACCTGGCTGGTGCCCTCGTAGACCTGGATGAGCTTGGCGTCGCGCATGAGCTTCTCCACGGGGTATTCCTTGATGTAGCCGTAGCCGCCGTAAACCTGGACGGCGTCCGTGGTGACTTTCATGGCCATGTCCGCGGCGAAGCACTTGGCGTAGCTGGAGACCAGGGTGTTCTTCTGGCCCGAGTCCAGCAGCCACGCGCTCTGGTGGACGAGCAGCCGCGCGGCCTGGATGTTCATGCCCATGTCCGCGAGCATGAACTGGATGCCCTGGTGCTCGCGGATGGGCTTGCCGAACGTCTGCCGCTGGGAGCTGTACTCCAGGCTGTGCTCCAGGGCGGCGCGGGCGATGCCCACGGCGAAGGCGGCGGTGGTGGGGCGGCTGTTGTCCAGCGTCTCCATGGCGATGCGCCAGCCCTCGCCCTCCTCGCCGATGCGGTTGGCCACCGGCACGCGCACGTCCTCGAAGGTGAGGGTGACGGTGTTGCTGGCGCGCTGCCCCATCTTGTTCTCGTGCTTGCCCACGGTGAGGCCCGGCGCCTTGCCCTCGACGACGAAGCAGGAGATGCCCTTGTGGCGCTTGCTCTTGTCGTGCGTGGCGAACACGGTGAACTGGTCCGCGTAGCCGCCGTTGGTGATGAAGCACTTGGAGCCGTTGAGGATGTAGTGGTCCCCGTCGCGCCGGGCGGTGGTGCTCAGGCCCGCCACATCCGAGCCGGCGGCGGGCTCGGTGAGACAGAAGGAGGCCAGCTTCGGGCGCTCGGTAAAGGGCGTGAGCAGCCGCTTCTTCTGATCGTCGGTGCCGGCCAGCAGCACGGGGAGGTTGGCCAGATCGTTGGCGAAGAGGGAGGTGGCCACGCCCGCACACCCCCAGGCCAGCTCCTCACAGACGATGACCTGCTCCAGGTGGGACAGGCCCAGGCCGCCATACTCGCCGGGGGTGGCCTGGTTCATGAGGCCCAGCTCGTAGGCCGTGGCGATCAGATCCTTGGGAAAGTCCGCTGTCTCGTCATAGTGGGCGGCCTTGGGGCGGATGACCTCGCGGGCGTACTTGCGCGCAGTCTCCTGGAGCGCGCGTTGAGAGTCCGTGAGCTGGAAGTCCATGCGTTCCTCGGTGGGGGGGTAGTGGGAGCCAGGTGCCTTTTTAACGCAGAGCGTCAGAGCCGGAAAGCCCGCTACTTCTTGGGAACCTTCTCCCAGTCGGCCAGGAACTTCTTGATGCCGATGTCAGTGAGCGGGTGCTGGGCGAGCTGGGTGATGACGCTGTAGGGCAGCGTGGCGACGTCCGCGCCCATGCGCGCCGCCTGGAGCACGTGAATGGGGTTGCGCACGCTGGCCACGAGGACCTGGGTGGTGAAGTCGTAGTTGCCGTAGATCTCGATGATGTGGGCGATGAGATCCATGCCCTCTTCGGAGATGTCATCCAGGCGGCCGACGAAGGGGGAGACGTAGGTGGCGCCGGCCTTGGCGCACAGGAGCGCCTGGTTGGCGGAGAACACCAGCGTGACGTTGGTGCGGATGCCCTCGGAGGTGAGCGCCTTGACGGCCTTCATGCCCTCCACGCCCATGGGGACCTTCACCACGACGTTGTCGTGGATCTTCGCCAGGGTGCGGCCCTCCTTG
>Ga0190275_10002318_pt1 | contig 13752 bp, 13 predicted proteins | sample Popmic550T_FD_133745 | JGI IMG/M metagenome (GOLD analysis project Ga0190275, IMG submission 133745) | Populus adjacent soil microbial communities from riparian zone of Yellowstone River, Montana, USA - 550 T | ecosystem: Environmental > Terrestrial > Soil > Riparian zone > Trees stand | place... | reverse complement strand
GGAGGAATCGGCCCTAACAATTTTGGGAATAGTGGCAATCGCTTCCAAGGCGACTCGGAACGCGACGTCATTTCGGCTCTCGAAAAGTGGGTCGAAAAAGGAGTCTCTCCTGATCGACTGATCGGGACAGGACACGCGTTAGTGATCCTGGAAGGACTCTCACGCGCCCTCTCTGCCCGTTTCCTCAGGTGGCTCGTTACAGCGGAGAGGGCGATCCTCTGGAGGCTGGAAACTTTCATTGTGTAGCACAGTGATTGGTCAAGTTGCCAATGCCAAGGGTATCCGTGCTATGGTTTGTTCCTTTCGATCTTTCTTGTAGAATCCGCATGTAACGGTAGACCTCAAGATAGAAAGTAAAGACAATGAGAGCGGAATTACTGCGATTCAACGGTGCTGTCAAGCGGGATCCGGCTATCGAGGCCTGGATGAACGAGCATGCCGGTGAATTGGGGGCCATCGCAAACCAGTGGTTCGAAGTGATGCGGAAATGCGGTGACGAAGTTCGGGAACTCTTGCATGACGGGTGTCCGGTTGCATGTCTCGGAGATGCGCCCTTCGGCTACGTCAATGTCTTCACCAGGCACGTAAACGTAGGTTTCTTTCACGGCGCGGCGCTGCCCGATCCGGCCCGCTTATTGGAAGGGTCCGGTAAGTTCATGCGCCATGTGAAGTTGAGACCGGAAACGCCCACAAGCGCGTCTGCCCTAAGCAGTCTCATCGAGGTGGCGTACTCGTACATAAAGACGCGTGTCGAAAACGGCTAGCTCTTGAGAAGCGCTCGAGGGGTCGCCTCGATTATTCCTGAGTTATCAATGGCGTCATCGAGCGAGACTTAAAGACTCCGATGCAGTATGTTAGTACGCGATGTCATCACTCCTTCTCGCTGCTGCTGTGCTGAGTTGGATCTCACCGCACGATCCCCGCATGGACATTCACGGACTTCCGTGGATCGTCGAGAACAAAGGCGAATTGATCCGGCTGCCACATCGATTGAAGTCTGAATTGCCTCCGGCCGTGTGGAACCTGGGTGAATCTCCAAGCGGAGCGCGAATTCGCTTTCGAACCAACTCGACACGTGTTGCGATCAAACTGGCTTACCCCTCGGCTCCAAACATGACTAATATGCATGCGTTCGGTCAGACCGGAGTTGATTTATATGTCGATGGTCTGTATCGCTCCACCGCGATCGCGCCAAAGAACGCGACGTACGAAACACCGATCGAACATGTATTTTTCGAAAATCTGCCGCAACAGGAACGGGAGCTGACACTCTACCTTCCTCTCTATAAAGCAGTGAAAGTTTTCGGCATCGGCCTGGATTCGGACGCAAAGATTACAAAAGCGCGCCGCTTCGCTACCACAAAGCCGGTGGTATTCTATGGCACGTCGATCACGCAAGGGGGCTGCGCGAGCCGTGCGGCGCTCAGCTATCAGGCGATTCTTGCCCGACAGCTCAATCTCGACTTCGTAAACCTGGGCTTTTCCGGCAACGGTAAGGGAGAGCCGGTGGTCGCCTCAATGGTCGCCGAGATCGACGCCTCCGCGTTCGTCCTCGATTTCGCACAGAACAACGCGACTGTCGAGTCTTTGCGCGAGGTATATGAACCCTTCCTGAGCGCGCTTCGCACAAAGCATCCGAACACACCAATCATTGCGATTACGGCCATCGCGTCTTCGCGGGAGAGCGAACGTCTTAGTCAGATGAGGCAGCTAGTCCGGGAGATCGTCAGCCGCAGGATCGCGGCAGGCGACAAAAAACTGACTCTCGTCGAAGGCGCAACGCTGCTCGGCCCCAACCGGCTTGATGGCCTGGTCGATGGCGTGCACCCGAACGATCTGGGATTCCAATGGATGGCGGAAGGTCTTGCTCCGCATATTGCGAGGGTCCTGTCGCTGCCGCCGCCAGTTTTGGTGGATGATCGCGCCCTCACTACCACTGCGGGCACAGCCCAGCAAAAGCGCGAGGCGATCATTCGCTATATCTGGGGTCCGGCCGGTTTTCCGCGTTCCAAGCCGGCGGCGATTGAGAAGAATGCTTCAATTCCGGTGAAGGATCTCCAGAACGTGGCAGGCGTTGAGACGTTTACGATTCGCATGGAAGCAGGACAGGAGAACACGACTCATCATTTTCTGCCAAAGCGCAAGAACGGGCGATTGGTCATCCTACAGCACGGGCATGGCTGCACGTTTGACGACAAGAACGATGCCCGTGGATACGGGATGGCGCACGCGATCGACACGCTTCTAGGCGAAGGCTATGCAGTGCTGGCAGCGTATATGCCGCACATGCGTCCTGGCGATTGCGGTAGTGTTCCCCATGCGCAGATGTTCGATCTAACGATTTCATCCGGTAGTCCATTGAAGTTCTTTCTAGAGCCTGTCGCGGTCAGCCTCAATGCTCTGAAGAACCGCTATAAAGAATTTCACATGGCGGGTCTTTCCGGCGGCGGCTGGATAACAACGCTTTATGCTGCGGTTGATCCGAGCATTCGCGCCAGTTTTCCAGTAGCCGGCACGATTCCGCTCTATCTCCGAACGGGCGGGTCAGTCGGCGACAAGGAGCAATACGTGGATGAGTTCTATCGCCTCGCAGGATATCCCGATCTGTATCTCCTCGGATCGTACGACAGGGGCCGGAAACAGATTCAGATTCTGAACCGTCGAGATGACTGCTGCTTTGGCGAGGCGCAACATAACTCAGTTCGCACCGGGGAGGAGTATGAGCAGGCGATGCGTGTTTACGAGAAGATCGTGCAGGCCGCTGCCGGCGGGCCGGACCACTTTCGCTTGGTGATCGACGATTCCGCCCCGCGTCACATGATTTCAGCGGAAGCTGTTCAAATCATGCTCCGGGAAATGGCGGGAGCGCGATGAAGCACTCCCGTCGAAGCATTAAAAGGAGTAGCGCAGTCCGAGTTGCAGAATGCGCGGATCGCCTGCAGTCGTGATTTGACCAAAGACTGCACTGCTGCGTGTCGAAGTGGGGTTGTTCAGGTTCACGCGATTTAGGACGTTGAATCCCTCGGCGCGGAATTCCAGTTTGTGTCCCTCGAGCCAAGGCATCTGAAATGCCTTGAAAATGGACGCGTCGAACGTGGCAAGCCCCGGGCCTCGCATGGTGTTTCGACCGAGAGTGCCGAAGGTGCCCGGCGCGTTGTCGATGAAGGCAGCCTTATTGAACCACGCGGCAATCTTCTCGCCGCGGCTTCTATCGTCAGGCAGATTTGGATTGCCGATGATGTCGACCCTGTCTTGTCCGATGCCGCTATAAGAGTTGTCAACACCCGTCGAGACAGAGAACGGAGCGCCGCTCTGTAAGGTGACGATACCGTTCATCTGCCAATCGCCGAAAGCAATGCGGAGCGGTGAACCGGCAAACCTCGGAAGCTCATAGTTGAAAGCCGCGGTAAACCGGGCGGCGCGATGGAAGTTCGAAACGCCGTAGTCCTTCTCGATCTGACCGTATGGATGTGTGTTCCCGGGTCCTTCGAACGCAGTGTTGGAGAGCAGATCCATGCTCTTCTGCCAACTGAATCCTGTGAGGAAACTAAGCCCTCGACTGAATCGGCGCTCAAGGCTCAGCACGAGAGCATGATAGTTTGAACGCCCGTACGTGCCGGCGTAGTTGATCTGTGTATACTCCGGGCGTGGACGGCGCTGATCGGTATTGGTGCGGTCGGCTCCAGGACCGTACACAGCGGCGTTGAGCTCGGAAGTATGGAAGAGATTGCGTCCAATGGAGCCCTGGTAGGCAACCCGCGCAAGCGTCGACGGACTCAACGCCTGTTCCACGGTGAAGTTCCATTGATGTGTGGTTGGATAGCTAAACTCAGGATCGAAACCAACAATCAGGAATGGTCCGGGAAACGTCTGCGAACCCGGGATCGGGCGAGCAACAGGGAATGGATTCACACGACCGCGATATGGATCGCCCAGGCTGTATGGAGCCGTGAAGTCTACGCGTACAGAGTTCGGCGGCGATGTAACCTGCCGGTTGTAGGTAAGCGCCGGCATCTGGTCGTGAAAACGCCCGTACCCCGCGCGAATGCTGGTCTTACCGTTGCCGAACACATCCCACGCAAGACCCAAACGCGGATCGATGATCGACCAGACTGTATTTACGCCACCCTCCGGCACTCCGGGGTCACCGGCAGCCAACTGGCCGGGCGGCAGGTTGGGGAACCGTTGCGAACGTGTGCCCGCGCGATACGCCGCGTCATTGAACTGCGAAAACTGATGCGCGTACTGATCGGTGAAGGGGATGAAGGGATTCCACCGCAATCCGAGGTTGAGTGTGAGACGGCGGCTTACCTTGAAGTTGTCCTCTACATAAAGTCCATACAGGTTCCGAGTAAGGTTGTTATAGAGCGTCGTGATTTGCGAGAACGCGCTGGGAGCCCCGTAGAGAAAGTCCACCAGATTGTTTCCGGAGTAACGTCCTCCGAATGTGAACGAGCCGTCGGAGAGGAAGTCCTGATCGAGGATGCTTTGCTCGCGTAGGATGTCGCCGCCCCAACTAAGTTCGTGGCGGCCGAAGATTCGTGTCCAGCCGTGCTGCAGATTGTACTGATTGCGAGGAACGCGGTAAAGCGCATTGTACGAATTACTGAAATAGTCGTTAATGGCCATGCGGAACGTATCGCCAACAGACATGATGGGAACGTTGATGCCAAGGGCGTGGTGTCCGGGAAAATCAGGCTGGTGCGCGATGTTCGATGCGCGGTTGTAGCTGACAGTGGTGCTGGACAGGAGCGATGGCGAGACGGTCCACGTGTAGTTGAGGACTGCGCTCTGGCTTTGCCACCGACGAGACGCCACCGCCGTAAGAATGTTATTGGGATCGATGATGGTGGGAATCTCGAGCTGATCGTAGAAGTAGCGGCCCGAGATCTGGTTGTTCGCATTGAAGACATGATCGACTCGAGCGAGGTACTGATTGTCTGTCTGCTTGTCGGCGCGCTGGTAGCGGAGGAGTCCATCGGCTGAGTTGGGCGGTGGCACCATTTCCAAGACTCGTTGCGCAATGGGATCTAGATCCGCCGCCGGAATACGGTTCCCGGGAATCGGCTGACGCGTTCGCGGATTCACTAGCTGCGTGGACAAACTGGAGAAGTCGCCCTGACGCTGAGCTGCGGTTGGCGTGACCGCGGTGTTCGTCGCGGGCAGAGAGCGAACCTGCGTACCCTGCCAGGAACCAAAGAAGAACGTGCGATTGGGCCTGATCGGACCGCCAAGGGAGAATCCATATTGATTGCGCTTGAGACCATCGTTCCGAGCGGCAAAGAAGTTGCGGGCGTTCATCTCGCCATTACGCAGGTACTCGAAGAGACTTCCGTGAAGGGCGTTGCTGCCCGAACGGGTGACGATGTTCACAACGCCGCCCCCGCGTCCGGCGAACTTGGCCCCGTAGTTGTTGGTTTGAAAGCTGAACTCCTGAACCGCATCCGGGTTAGGGAGGACATTGGCCACTTCGGTATAGGGATCCTCGTGAATCCCTCCGTCGAGCACAAAGGTAGTCGAGTTACCGCGGCCTCCGCTTGCCGAAATCAATTCTCCTGCGGTCTCCGGCCGGGTCGCTGCCTGGTTGAATGTCCCCGGCGCCGAAAGCGTGCCTGGCGTAAGCCGCAGGAGTTGCATGACGTTTCTGCCGTTGAGCGGAAGGTCATTCATCATTTTCTCGGTGATAACGGTGTTTAGTGTGGCGCCCCGCGTGTCGACAGGTGTAACGCTGCCGGTGACGGTGACGCTTTCGGTAACTGCGCCAACCTGAAGCGCGGCATTCACGGTCGCCTCCTGATCTACCTGAAGAACAACCGAAGGAACGGAATAGATTTGGAAGCCTTCCCGTTTAACGGCGACCGAATACGGTCCAGCGGGAAGGGCTGTGATGGTGTAGAAGCCTTCCTGATTCGAGCGTGTTTCCCGTTCCACTCCTGTTGCCGTGTTGCGAACAGTGATCAAGGCGCCAGGAATGGCTGTGCCGCTCTGGTCTTGAACCGAGCCGGCAATGGTGGCTGTCGAGCGTTGTGAAAAGCCTTCCTGCGCGAAGGCTAAGAACAAGATCGCGAAAATGTAATGTCTCACCAGACCCTCCTTTCGGGAATATAGCAGGTAGTGGAGTTGTGATGCGCCTGCGAACTTCAATTAGACCTGCTGAATGGTGTCCTCACTCCCTTTTGCTTGAGTGTAAGGATCGTTTGGTAGGTCCTTCACCCGTGACCAGAAAGCGCGAGCGCCAATGGAAGTGCGATGGCGAGCGACACAAACTCCGACACAAATAATCCCAAGCGCAGCACGGCCGCTTTCCAGAATGCCGTCCCCCAGTTCTCTCCGTACAGTCGGCGCACAGCAAAGTACAGGTACGCCATCGTTACAAGCGGCATCGCCGACCTCTGCCACTGATCTGGTGTCAGGACCTGGCTGACCGCGGCCGTAAGCAGGAAATAGAAGCCATACACATGAATCGAAAAAATGGCGTGCTGCAAATAATAAGGGCGACGCTTACGGTAAAGCGCCCAAGGTACAAGAGCAAACCCAAGCACTGCAAAGTATTGCGTCACCGAGTACGTTTTCGCGAGCTTCTGATTGATGGCAGCCTTGATCGCCTCAGGCGTGGTGTGCTGCGCCGCGGCTCTGGATTGAATCATCCGCTGCAACGGAGCGGCGCCCGGTTTCTGCAGAAAGAACTCCACACGATAGTAGCGGGATGACATCGCAAGCAGGTGAATTGCAGCCAGAAGGATATAGAGTCGAAGCGGACGTATGTGAAGGCGCAGGCCCCTTCCCAATACTCCAGCGTAAGAAAACCTGGACGCCGAATTAATAGCCAGAGAGTCGTCAGGATCTTACCGTCCAAGTGCAGGAACTCATGGACCGCGTCATGCACCGTATGTTTCCAGGTAAAGTCGTGTGGATCCGGCCTCGTCTCGCCGCAGTGGTGACAAAAAGGTCCCGCCAAGGCGCCGCCGCAGCTCGGGCATGCCACAATCTGTTCAACCCGAGTGTGTAGGTGAACTCCGGTCATCTCTCCTGATCCTTACTTCCTCAAAAGGGTGCGAGTATTCAGTTAGTCTACTCCAGTGAGGAAGAACCAGGGTCGGTTCCGCCAGGCGCTTCGAACAGCGTTCCCCGTCCCAGAAGCCAATCCGGATCGAGCAGTCTCTTGACGGCCATCATCGCTCCGATCTGCTGTGGATTGTATTGATATTTCAGATAGTCGCGCTTACGTTTGCCGAGTCCGTGCTCGGCCGCGACAGTGCCGCCCATCTCGACCGCTTTCCGGGCAAACTCGTCAAAGAGCCGCTGACCCTGCTCAAATTCAGGCTGGTTCGACGGAAGCAAGTTGACATGGTAGTGACCACTTCCCACATGACCATAGATGACATGGCGGCCGATGTAGGATTGGCTCAGCCGCTGGCGGTAGTAGCGGAGCATTTCACGGTGCTTGTTCACAGGTACCGCAAAGTCGGAGATCAGGCTCATGAACTTGTGCTGCTGAACTGTAGCGAGAACGGTTTCCGGCAGCGCGTGGCGAAACTCCCGAAAGCGCTCACGATCGGCATCGGTCGAACCGAACCATGAGACTTTCTCCAAAGCGCATTGCCGGTTCATGCGTTCCGTCCAGGCGTCGAGTTCCGACTCTCCGAAGTCCACTTGCTCAATAATCAGCGCACCGCAGGCTTCTGTCGGGATCTGAGGGTATTTTGCGCGGATCAGGTCGAGCGCATCGCCGTCGATATATTCGAGCATGCGGAGACCAGCCACGGTACGCCAGTTGTCGAGCGCATCGAGCGCTCCGTCTTCACTCCGAAAGAACACCACACCCGCAAGAATGCATTTTGGGGATGGTAGAAGTTTCAATGAGCCTTCTATCACGATGCCGAGCGTACCCTCTGAGCCCGCAAAGAGATCAATCCAAGCCATGTCGCGCGCCAGCGGATAACCGGCCGAGTGCTTACACGCTTTTGGTTGTGGAATATCCGGCACATCAAAATCGATCCGATCGCCGCGCCGCACGTCGAGAACGCGACCGTCCATGAGCAAAACCCGTAGCCGCTCGATCCAACGTTGTGTGGCGCCGTATTTGAAGCTCCGTGACCCGGAAGCATTGCAGGCAATCGTTCCACCGACGGCCGCGAGAGTTTCCGTCGGATCCGGAGGATAGAATTGCCCAGTCCGGCTCGTTGCCGCATGCAAATCCATGAGATGAACACCGGCCCCACAGACCGCCAAGCCGGGATGGATTTCGAGCTTGGTGAACTTTTCCATTGAGATGAGCCACCCGCCTTCCGGACAACGCCCGCCGGTAATACCGCTTCCAGCGCCGGCAATAGTGAGCGGAGTCTTTGATGTTCTGGCACTGTTAACGATCTCAAGGAGCTCAGGTTCGCTGGCGGGAACAAGAACTTTGTCGGCGAAGCCTCGATAACCAGAAGCGTCTTCCAAATAGGCCCAGGACATAGAATGCTGTTACATTCTAAGCTTTCCTTGTCGTGGCGAGGGATCGAGGAAGCTTCCGCCGATCTGCGTGATAACTGGAGAGCTGTAACTGTAGAAAACACCCGCGTCTCCGGTTCTATCAACCGCCTAAGGTCTTACGCCGATGAACCTACGCCCTTGCTGCCCGCAGAATCGCAAAGACACTGCGATCGACGTCATCATCCCGCGTTCTCCATGAGGATACGCTGATACGCATAGCCGTTCGGCCTTGCCATTCTGTGGGACCGCACCAGCACGTACCATCCTGCTGGACTCGTTCGATCACCTGTCGTGTGCGAACTGCATCACCAAAAGAGACCAGAACTTGGTTCAACACAACTTCATTCAGAATTTCGCAGCCGCCTTGCTGCAGTGCTTTGCCGAAGCGGCGTGCGAGGCGACAATTCCGCTCAATCAAATCCGCGATACCAGTGCGCCCGAGGGACTTCAGAGCTGCCCAAATCTCTACACCGCGAGCCCGGCGCGAAAGTTCCGGTGTGTATTGCGAAGGCTCACGATGTCCTCCCTGCGGCAGATATGCGGCAGTCACCGACATTGCGCTTTTCAGTGCGGCCGCATCTCGAACGAATGCCAGACCGCTATCGTAGGGGACGTTCAGCCACTTGTGAGCGTCTGTGGCCCAGGAATCGGCAGCCACGAAGCCTTCCAACAAATGGGCATACTCCGAACTCGCTGCCGCCCAAAGGCCGAAGGCGCCGTCGACATGCACCCACGCTGCCGTCGACCGGACCCTGGCGCAAATCTCCACTGCAGGATCAAAGGCGCCTGTGTTTACATTCCCTGCCTGCAGACAAATAATCGCTGGGCCGCTCAGAGATGGCATTTCGGCGGCGATCATCCGACCCTGACAGTCCGTAGGAACCCGCACGATTCTCGAGCGCCCTAAGCCCAGGAGTCCTAGCGCCTTGATCACGGAGGGATGCGCCTCGTGTCCGACTATTACTGTGATCGGCGGCGCGCCAAATAGTCCATCGGCTTCCACGTCCCATCCTGAGCGCGCAAGAACCGCGTGACGCGCAGCCGCCAGTGCTGTGAAGTTGGCCATCGTCGCTCCTGTCACGAATGCGCCGCCGCAATCGTCGGGAAGTTTCAACGCATCCAACAACCAGCCCAAGCAAACCTCTTCCAACACAGCTCCGATTGGCGACGCCACAAACAAGCCCGGGCACTGATCCCAGGCGCCGGCCAACCAGTTCGCAGCCAGTGCCGCTGGGAGCGAGCCGCCCATCACAAATCCGAAGTACCGCTGCCCAGCCATAGCTGTCGTTGCCGGCGAACCGATGCGATCCAGGCTCGCGAGTACGGATGAGTCTTCCATCGGTAGTTCGGGGAACGGCTCGTATAGTTCCGTGAGGCTCGCGAGCGCCTTCGGCGAGGGCGCCACGCCCCGATCGTCGAGATTGTCCAGATAGCGTGCTGCTGTCTCGGCAGTCAGATGCAACAGGTCCCTCATCTCTCCCTTACCGGTTAATCCGCTTTTCGGGCCGTGAAGGTCAACTGGTGTTCGCCCCAGCCACCCTTGCCTTTCAACTCGCCTTCCGACAACGTTCCGTGCAGTTGAAAGTCGGCGGTGTCTCCTGCTTCAGGCGAGTACACGCGCCCCGCCAGCGAGAGCGTTCCATCTTTGAAAGTGCCTGTGACAGGTTCCTTCCCGTCCGGAAACCGGGCCTCCACCTTTTCGGCGTTTTGAGTGAACGTGAGCGTACTGCGCCGTTCGCCGCCGGGCGTTTGCCATATAAAATTCCACTTGCCATTCAGGTCGGCCCCGAGAAGCGCAGAGGCAGCAATAATCAGTAGAACCAGTTTCATTTGGAGCATTCTCTCACTATGTGTGTGATTTGGGGGATAGGCGCGCTTCGATGCCCTACCGTACCCAATTACCGTTGAGCATGACCCGCCGGACGCGGCGCATCGCACTGAAGTCGCGCAGCACGTCTCCCTCAATCAGGATGAGGTCAGCGAGTTTCCCAGGCTCGATCGACCCAATGGTAGCCTCTGAGCGAAAAAACCTGGCGTTGTCCAACGTAGCTCCGGCGATTACCTCCATCGGCGTGATGCCGCTATCCAACATCAGTTCCATCTCGCGCTGATAGGCCCAGCCTGTCTCCGCATACGGGACGTTGGAATGGGAACCTACAACAACACGAACTCCGGCTTTCCGCGCCATTCCGGTGAAACGTCGCATGTTTTCGCAAGCTTTGGCGTGCATGTCGGTTGCGCCGCGTTCTCCAGCGCGTCGTTCGAAGATCGCCAGGTTTGGAGAAAAGAAGACGCCCCGCCGCACCATCAGATCGATCAGACGGGTTACTCGCGTTGACTGGAGGTCGATCTTACTCCACAGTTGGTATCGGCCCTCGTTGCGCGCTGCATTGTCGGCGGTAACCGCCTGTCGAAATCTCTCCGCCTCCATGGGATCCGCTATCGAAGTACCAACGCTTGTCACGTGCTCGATGCCATCGAGACCTGCCTCAATGGCGTCATCCGCGCGCACAATCTCAAGATGCGCAGTGACCGGCACGTTGCGCTGATGAGCAGCCTCGCACACGGCACGAATGGTGGCCAGAGGCAGTCGAAAATATACCTTCAACGCAGTCGCGCCTTCATCTACGAAGCGGTTTACGACGGCGCGCGCCTCCTCGGGGTCGTTGACGAGAAGCGAATTCTGCGGGTATGCGGCCGGCGCCATATCGAGGTGTGGGCCAGTCAGGAAGAGCCGCGGAATTGGCACGCCCAGCGCCTTGACAGGATCGTAGCTCTGATTCCACGCGCCGGGATCTCGTACGCTTGTCACTCCATTCTTCAAGAACATGTTGGCCAATTCGGGACGGCTCCGATGGAAATGCGCGTCGATAAGCCCTGGAAGCAGGGTGAGACCGGAGGCATCGAACGTTTCACCCGCTGGAATACGTACGCGTGCCTTAGCACCGGCCGCAATGATCCGGTCACCGTCGATCACCACAACGGAGTTCTCTATCGGCGGGCCGCCTCGGCCATCGATGAGTCGTGCGCCAGCAATGATGATCGTAGCGATTGAAAGAAGCATGATTCGATTGTGAACTAGCCGTACGCGTCTTCTAGGCTGCGACTGGATAATACGATTCAGCTGAGTGCCTCGTGTAGCGCAGCTCGCTGGCTTGTCATGTCACGACCACAGTGTTGACAATGATGTCTTCCGATCTGCTTTCCTCATCTTTTTCCCGATGCCAGCCGATAGTAGATCTTTACCGGACCCGCCCGCGCTACCAGCGCGCAACGATTCGCTGCGCGGTGGGCAGGCCCGGCTTTTCTGCCCCTGCGGCGCCGACGTTCATCCCCTCTGGGAAGAGCAGCATCCCCGCGCTCCCGTCCAGCTGCAGCTCCTTAGGGGAGCCGGCCGTATGAGCTACGTCGCTCTCGGGCCACAACCCGTGGCCCTCCAACTCAGCTCCACCGCCTATGACCCTGTGCTTGAGGCTGAGGCTTGCCGCTTCCGCCCTTTACGTCCAACTGGCAGCCATCAAAAGCTTGTCGGTAAGGCCGTCGACAACGGGTTTTTGTTGCCCGAACTCGGTGCCGGAATTGCGACGGTACCCGGCGCGCGAAGCGAGGGACCCCTGGCAGGAAACTGACTCACCGGCGCGCAGCAGGCAAGCCGGCTGCTCTCGCTGCCGAATCCCGACGGCGAACGGCAAGCGGCATCGCGTGATCCTCGGGTTGTTGCTCGCTGTGGGCTGCGACGCGATTTGTTGGTCCAGCCTGCGGTCGAAGAGATCCATCTGCCCGGCAGCCGCTGGGCGCTCGTTGATTTGCTCGGGAAGGGCAGACTCCGGCGCACCGTGTCGGTCCCGAACGGAGTGAAGGTTTCGATCTATGACTGAAAAGGCGGCCGAGTCTACGCGACGGCCTCACCGCCCGCGTGATTTAGTCCATTATCCAGGGATACGCGGCCCAGATCGGTGTGCCCAAACTTGCTCCGCATAACTTGAGAAGAACTTCCGCGAAATTATGTAGAGCCGCCAGCGGGAACGTCGAGCAGATTCAACTGCTGTTGAGACATGTGTTCATTACGACGACGGAACGGTACTTGGGAAGTCGGTTTGATTTGGTGGACGCGGTCAATGACGACCTCTTCCCGCACTTCGATTTCATGACGGTCGCATTTCGCTAAGGAAGGAGTTGAGGGAAGGAGAAAGACTCGACGTGTTAACGCAGAGGAGCCGGAACCGGTTGCTTAGATGTTCGTAAAGAATTCTTTACATACGCGCTGTCGAGACCGCACGTCTGTTCCGACAGTATGAGGTATTTGTGTTTTGCTCTTCTCATTTGCGCTCCCTTGAATGCGCAATCTTTGTCCTTCGGCTTGAAAGGCGGAGGGCTATTTACCGATCCCGCAGAACGAACCGATCGAAGCCAGCGCTACGTTGTCGGACCTGCGTTGGAACTCGGCTTCGGCCCCCGCGTTGCCGTAGAGGTAAATGCGTTGTACAACCGTTTCGGAAGTGCCAGCTCGAGCCGAGTCCTGCGCGGACATTCGATTGAGTTCCCCCTTCTCGGCAAGTTCTATTTTGCGGATCGAGAGTCGGCCGTCCGTCCTTACGCAGCCAGTGGATTCGCTTTCCGAAACATCTGGTTCGACGATGGAGGAGCGGGTGGTTTCGCAAGACGCGTAGAAAGCACTGAGCCCGCTGTCGGCGCTGTCGTTAGTGGCGGAATCACGTTCAAGGCTTGGGCCTTGAAGCTGTCTCCCGAAGTCCGCTATACGCGATGGGGCGGATATAACTATCCGGCGACGAATCCGAACCAGGTGCAAGCGCTTGTCGGCATTTCTTTCTAAGGGCGGACACTAACATGATCTTGAAAGAGCTGACTCTAACGCTCGTTCTCGCCACGTGCGCCCTCGCCCAGCCAGCGCCGCCCCCGGCATCAGAGGGTCTTCGGACTTCGGAACAACCGCCTGTCAATGCCGTAACTTTGAACGCAGGAACGAAGATTCCGTTATCGCTACTGAACACGCTCAGCAGCAAGCAGACGGCGGTTGGAGATCGCGTTTATCTGGAGACGCTTTATCCGGTGGTTTTGAACGGCCGGATCGTGGTTCCGCAAGGCAGCTATGTGAGCGGTACCGTCACCGAAGTGAAGCGGCCGGGTCGCGTGAAAGGGCGGGGCGAGCTTTATCTGCGCTTTGATTCACCCCATAAGCGGCAGTTGGGACGGGCGCATCAGCGGCGAAGTGTTTGGTAGAAATGGACATGTCGTTGGAAAGCTCATTGGATG
>Ga0190275_10002317_pt1 | contig 13753 bp, 9 predicted proteins | sample Popmic550T_FD_133745 | JGI IMG/M metagenome (GOLD analysis project Ga0190275, IMG submission 133745) | Populus adjacent soil microbial communities from riparian zone of Yellowstone River, Montana, USA - 550 T | ecosystem: Environmental > Terrestrial > Soil > Riparian zone > Trees stand | place... | reverse complement strand
CCCTCGGCTTCCTCCTGTCCATCGCTGCGTCGATCGGCGCGACGGTCGCGATATTCCAGTGGGGCTGGTTCCCCGGCTTCCTCGACGTGCAGCCCGGGCCGATCCTCAGCTTCCTGCCAATCCTGCTCATCGCCGTGCTGTTCGGCCTGGCAATGGACTACCAGGTGTTCCTGGTCTCCGGAATGCGCGAGGAGTATGTGAAGACCGGGAATCCGCGCGACTCCGTCGTCGTCGGTTTCGCGCATTCCGCTCGGGTGGTAACGGCTGCTGCGCTCATCATGTTCTTTGTCTTCTTCGCCTTCGTTCCGGAGGGTTCCGGTGCGATCAAGGGAATAGCGTTCGCGCTCGCCATCGGTGTCTTCCTCGACGCCTTCCTGGTGCGGATGACGCTGATCCCCGCCGCGATGGCGCTCGCCGGACCTGCCGCCTGGTGGCTCCCTGCCTGGCTTCGACGGACGCTTCCGAACGTCGACATTGAAGGCGAGGGTCTCCGGAACCATCAGCGTGAAGTCGCCTGGGCGGGAACCCAGACGGCGGCCATCAGCGCTGTCGACCTCCGCATCGGATTCGGAGAGGAGCAGGTCGGCCCGATCAACCTGTCGGTGCCGAATGGGTCCGTCGTATTCGTTGCCGGGGATACCGCGATACGCAGGGTGCTCGCCGCCACGCTCGCCGGTCGCCTCGACCCCGTCGGAGGCCAGCTTCAGGTGCTCGGGCGACCGCTTCCCTCGGAGCGCAACCGCGTGTTGCGCCAGGTGGCGCTGGCGGATGTCGGCGGCTGGGATTTCCGGCGCAACGGCCTCACGGTAGGCGAGTTGATCTCAGCGCGACTGGCGCTCGCGCTGCCGTGGTACCGGGTACGACCCGCCAAGGCGCAACTCGCGCTGTGGCTCGGCCGACTCAACCGTGCACTCGGGAGCACGGGTGAGGACCAGGCGGTTATCACTGCCGCCACGCCCCTTGCTTCCCTGTCGGACCTCGCCCGAGCCGCGGCCCTGGTGGCATCCGCGCTTGCGGAACACCCCGGCGTCGTGTTCGCCGACCTCGGCGCCAGCATTCCGGCTGACGAGAATGACCGGGACTTCGCCACCGTCCTGTGCACCCTCGCCCCCGCGCACACGACCGTGTTGATCGGAGCAGCAGCCTTCAACTCCACCGCGGTCGATCTCGCGGCGGTGGATTCGCTCGCCTGGGATGCTTCCGCGACCGGCGTGGCCGAGAAGGCACAGACCGTATTGCAGGGGATCGTCGTCGGCGACGCCGGAGTCGCGGGCCGCCGCATCCGTCATCTTGACCTCCATACATACGACAGAGAGACCATCTGACGATGAGCAGCAGCTTTGAGAACTTGTTCAGTCGCACCCGCCGGCACCGGCAATGGGCGCTGGGTGCCGCGCTCGCGGGCATCATCGTGGTGCCGTTCGCCGTGGCGGGTCTGTTCGCCGGGGCACTGGCGAGCGCCGACGAACGCATCGACAGCATTCCAGCCATCGTCGTCAACAACGACACTGCGGTCACGACCACGCAGCCGGATGGAACGGAGCAGCAAGTTCTCGCCGGCCGCCAGTTGGTCACCGAGTTGACCTCGCCCGAGACTGCCGGTTTCGCGTGGAGTATCTCCAACTCAGACGATGCGGCGGAAGCCCTGGCGTCGGGCCGTGCCTACGCCGTGCTGACGGTCCCGTCGGATTTCTCCGCTTCCATCACGTCGCTGGCAGGCGAGGAACCGCAGCAGGCGGATCTCACCCTCAGAACGGATGACGCGCACTCGTACCTCGTCGGTTCAGCGGCGCAGTCAGTGGGATCCGCGATGGCGGGAGCTTTCGGTCGAGAGATCACCAACCGGTACCTCACCACGTTCTACCAGCAGCTGGGTGCGCTCGGAACATCCCTGTCGACGGCAGCCGATGGGGCGACGGAGATCTCGACGGGCGTCGGCTCGCTGGCTATAGGACTGGAGTCGCTGTCATCGGGTGCCGCGGGCGCGGCATCCGGTGCCTCCACGCTCTCCTCGGGACTCACCGACTACGTCGACGGTGTTGAGGGATTGAGCGCGGGGCTCGGCCGGTTGAGCGCCGGGGCGTCGCAGCTGGGCGCACTGCGCACCGGTCTGCCGGAATTCGCCGCGGGGGTGCGTCAGAGCGCTGAAGGATTCCGAGCCCTGAACCAGCAGCTGCAGTCCCAGCCGGCCAATGCGCCGTTCGCCCAGGCACTGAACCAGTATCAGGCGGGCCAGGATGCACTCGCTGCGAGCGGCGCTGCACTCGGGCAGGCGGGCGGCGGAATCGGTAGCCTCGTCGACGGACTCGCGCAGTCGGCCAGGGGAGCCGATCAGCTCGCTGTCGGCGGCGGCAGCCTCACCGCTGGTGCGTCGAGCCTCGCCAGCGGGGTTGACGAGCTTTCGACGGGAACGGCGTCGTCCGCTGAGGGCGCCCGTCAACTTGTCGGTGGCTCGACTGAACTGGCGGAGGGACTCCAGAGCGCGGCCGAACAGGCGTCGTCACTCGGCGGTACCGATCCAGCGGTGACCGCCGAGGTCGTGTCCGAGCCGGTCGGGATCACGTCGACCAGGGATCACCCCCTCGATTCGATCGGTCCAGTGATCGGCATGGTCTTCGTTCCGGTCGGGCTGTGGATCGGGGCACTGACGATCTTTCTCGTTCTCCAACCCGTGTCGGCCCTGGCCCTCGCTTCGACGGCATCCACTGGGCGACTGGTGTTGCGCGGACTCGGCCAGGGAATTGCTCTAGCCGCGCTGCAGGCACTCGTAGTGGTCGGCCTGCTGCACGGTGCGCTCGGAGTGCCCTGGAACCTCGCTCCGGCCACTCTGCCGTTCGCCATCTTCGTCGCCGCCATCTTCGCCATAATCCATCACGCCCTGATGGTCGCCTTCGGGAGGTTCGGGGTCGTGATCTCTTTGGTGCTCCTTGCGCTCCAGCTGACCTCATCCGGCGGCCTGTATCCGCTTGAGATCGTGGCGGAACCATTCCGGGACATCAGTTCGTTCCTTCCGCTGACCTGGGCGGTTCGCGGGATGCAGGCGATCATCACGGGGGGCGGAGGGCCAGGAGTCGGAGCTTCCGTTCTGGCTCTGGCCGTCTTCGGAGTGATCGGGATTCTCGTCTCATTCGCGGTCGTGGCCAGCCGGCGGGGAGCACAGTCGTTTGGTCTGGCTCCGGCGGCGGACTGAAAACGCCGGCTGGTAAACTTGGCTCGCAGCCAGGTGCGACACCCGACAGCGCACCGGAACGGATGACTTATCAAACCTCCAGCCGATCCACGACCATCGCAGGGCGACACCGGCACTTTCTCGCTGGTCCTCGTTTCGAACCGCCTGCCCGTCGACTACGAGGTTGGTGCTGACGGCACGGAAAGCTGGCGCACGTCGCCCGGTGGTTTGGTGACGGCCCTGGAGCCGCTGATGCGAGCCACCGATGGCGTGTGGGTTGGCTGGCCTGGGGTCGCCGACCGCAACTTCGAGCCGTTCGAGAACGACGGTATCTCGATCGTGCCTGTGCGGCTGACCCAGGACGATATCGCGAATTACTACGAAGGCTTCTCCAACGACACGCTGTGGCCGCTGTACCACGACGTCATCTCCCCGCCCAGCTTTCACCGGGACTGGTGGGAATCCTACGTCGCCGTCAATCGTCGATTCGCGAACGCCGCGGCCGAAGTCGCTGCCCCTGGAGCAACGGTCTGGGTTCAGGACTACCAGCTTCAGCTCGTGCCACGCATGCTGCGTGATGTGCGTCCCGACCTGGTCATCGGTTTCTTCAACCACATCCCGTTTCCGCCGTATGGCATCTACTCGCAATTGCCCTGGCGGAAGCAGATCCTCGACGGGCTGCTCGGCGCGGACCTCATCGGCTTCCAGCGCGTAGCCGACGCGGGCAACTTCTCGCGTGCGGTCCGCCGGCTGTTCGGCTACACCACCCGCGGAAGCGCGATCGACGTCACGGATGAGAAGGGCAAGAGGCGGCGTGTCATTGCCAGGCACTTCCCGATCTCGATCGACGCCGGCAGCTTCGAAGAGATGGCGAGACGCCCGGAGATCCAGGAGCGGGCCAGGCAGATCCGGGAAGATCTCGGCAATCCCAAGACTCTCATGCTGGGTGTCGATCGTCTGGACTACACCAAAGGCATCGGCCACCGGATCAAGGCGTTCGGCGAACTCCTCGAGGACGGTCGTCTCTCTGTCGATGACGTCACCCTCGTGCAGGTGGCCAACCCGTCGCGGGAGCGGGTCGCCGCGTACATGGCGCTCCGGGACGAAATCGAATTGGCCGTCGGGCGTATCAACGGCGACTATTCCACCATCAGCCACACGGCGATCAGCTATCACCACCACGGATACCCCCGGGAAGAGATGGTGGCGCTCTACCTGGCTGCCGACATCATGCTCGTCACCGCGTTGAGAGACGGCATGAACCTCGTCGCCAAGGAGTACGTTGCCGTCCGCTTCGACAACGACGGTGTGTTGGTGCTGAGCGAGTTCGCCGGCGCTGCCGACGAACTGAAGCAGGCCATTCGGATCAACCCGCACGACATCGAGGGCATGAAGGAAGCCATCATGTACGCGGTGCAGATGCCCAAGCGCGAGCGCGTCAGGCGGATGAAGCCGCTGCGACGCAAGGTCTTCGAGAACGACGTCGCGGCCTGGTCGGCAAGCTTCCTCGACACCCTGCGTGGAGGTGCTGCCGTGCAGGCTGGTGTACCGGAGAACCTCGTTGGAGCGCTTCGTGATCTTGCCGCCGTCGACACGCTCCTCGTAGCCATCGACTTCGATGGCACGCTTGCGCCGCACGTCGATGAGCCGGAAGACGCCCGCGCAGTGGCGGGGTCACGGGAAGCCGTGCAGCGCCTGCTGGAACAGGACGGCGTGCGGGTGGCGCTGGTGTCTGGTCGCGCCCTGGTCAGCCTGAGGCACGTTGCGGACCCGCCCGAGCAGGTGCTCCTCACGGGATCCCACGGCGTTGAAGTGCAGCTTGATACGCCGGGGATCGAGCTCGACCTCATCGCCGCCGAGCTGGAGCAGCTCGAAACCCTCGCTCGCGTTCTCGAACGCATCAGTGACCCGGTCGAAGGCGCGTGGATTGAGCGAAAGCCCGCCGGGCTGGCGCTGCACACGAGGCTCACGACTCCCCAGGAAGGGCAGGCGGTGCAACGCCAGGCCCGCAGGGAAGTGGACGAGCTCCTGCCCGGCTTGACCGTGCGTGAAGGCAAGAACGTTCTCGAGTTCTCTGTACGCACGAGCAACAAGGGTGAAGCGTTGGAGCGCCTGCGACGGCACACCGGCGCGGATGCCATCTTGTACGCCGGTGACGATGTCACGGACGAAGACGGATTCGCGGTGCTCGGGCCGGGCGACCTCGGCCTGAAGATCGGCCCGGGGGAGTCCCTGGCCGGCTACCGCGTCCGCGGTCCGGAAGAGGTCGCCCAGGTGCTCGCACTGCTGGCTGACTTCCGGGCGGTCGCCGCCACCCGGGGAGAGTGACTTGAGTGCAGGTTCTAGACTCGGGTGTATGCCTGAGTTTGATCTGAAACCCCGTAGCCGCGACGTCACAGACGGGATCGAAGCCACCACATCCCGTGGCATGCTTCGTGCGGTGGGAATGGGCGACGCCGATTGGGACAAGCCCCAGATCGGTATCGCCAGCTCGTGGAACGAGATCACCCCGTGCAACCTGTCGCTTGACCGACTGGCCCAGGCCTCCAAGGAAGGCGTGCACTCCGGCGGCGGATACCCCCTGCAGTTCGGCACCGTGTCGGTGTCGGACGGCATCTCCATGGGCCATGAGGGCATGCACTTCTCGCTCGTTTCCCGTGAGGTCATCGCCGACTCGGTCGAGGTCGTCATGCAGGCCGAACGACTCGACGGATCAGTCCTCCTCGCGGGGTGTGACAAGTCCCTGCCCGGGATGCTGATGGCCGCCGCGCGCCTCGACCTCGCGTCGGTGTTCCTCTACGCCGGCTCCATCGCGCCGGGCTGGGTCAAGCTCTCCGACGGCACGGAGAAGGACATCACGATCATCGACTCCTTCGAAGCCGTGGGCGCCGTGAAGGCCGGGCGGATGTCCGCCGAGGACGCCAAGCGCATCGAGTGCGCCTTCGCGCCGGGTGAAGGTGCCTGCGGAGGCATGTACACGGCCAACACCATGGCGAGCGTCGCCGAAGCACTGGGGATGAGCCTGCCGGGGTCCGCCTCACCCGCCTCCGCCGACCGCCGCCGCGACTACTACGCTCACCGCTCCGGTGAGGCCGTCGTCAACCTGCTGCGCCTCGGGATCACGACTCGCGACATCCTCACCAAGAAGGCGTTCGAGAACGCCATCGCCGTCGCCATGGCGTTCGGCGGGTCCACCAACGTCGTGCTGCACCTGCTTGCGATTGCCAACGAGGCGGAGGTCGAGCTGACCCTCGACGACTTCAACCGCATCGGCGACCAGGTTCCGCACATCGGCGACCTGAAGCCCTTCGGCAAATACGTCATGAACGACGTCGACCGCCACGGTGGCGTGCCGGTGCTCATGAAGGCGCTGCTGGATGCCGGGCTGATCCACGGTGATGCCCTGACCGTCACTGGCAAGACCGTCGCCGAGAACCTTGCCGAGATCGACCCGCCCGCGCTCGACGGCGAGGTGCTGCGCACTCTTGACAACCCGATTCACCCGACCGGCGGCATCACGGTTCTGACCGGTACCTTCGCGCCAGAGGGCGCGGTCGTCAAGACCGCCGGATTCGACGCGAAGGTCTTCGAAGGACCGGCCCGCGTGTTCGAACGCGAGCGCGCCGCGATGGACGCGCTGACCGAGGGAAAGATCGTCGCCGGTGACGTCGTCGTCATCCGCTACGAGGGCCCGAAGGGCGGCCCGGGGATGCGCGAGATGCTCGCGATCACCGCCGCCATCAAGGGCGCAGGCCTCGGCAAGGATGTACTACTGTTAACGGACGGTCGATTCTCAGGCGGCACAACCGGACTGTGCGTCGGCCACATAGCACCCGAAGCGGTAGACGCAGGTCCCATCGCCTTCGTGCGCGATGGTGATCTCATACGGGTCGATATCGCAGCTCGCTCGCTCGACTTACTGGTCGACCCCGCAGAGCTGGACGCTCGCCGCCAAGGTTGGGCCCCGCTTCCTCCGCGCTATACCCGAGGCGTTCTCGCAAAGTACGCAAAGCTCGTGCACTCGGCAGCCGTAGGCGCAATCACCGGGTAGCCCAGCCCACACCATCCGCATTCGACCTCAAGGGATTTGATCATCCATGACCACGGGATTACCCGCCGTGCCATCACCCACCGTTCCGCCGTCCACCATCCCGGCGCCGCCGGCTCCCACCTCCGCTGCGGCCAGCGCTGAGCCTGAGATCCTCACCGGTTCGGGGGCGATCCTCCGCACACTGCAGAACCTCGGCGTCACGGACGTGTTCGGCATCCCCGGCGGAGCCGTCATCCCGTTCTATGACGAGCTCATGGCGCAGGATGCGATCCGTCACATCCTCGTACGCCACGAGCAGGGCGCCGGCCACGCGGCCGAAGGCTACGCCGCAGCCACCGGACGCGTGGGAGTCGCCATTGCGACCTCCGGACCGGGAGCGACCAACCTCGTGACCGCGATCGCGGATGCCTACATGGACTCGGTGCCGCTCCTCGCGATCACCGGCCAGGTGTTCTCCACCCTGATGGGCTCCGACGCGTTCCAGGAAGCCGACATCGTGGGCATCACGATGCCCATCACCAAGCACTCCATCCTCGTTACGCGTGCCGAGGACGTACCCGCTGCGATCGCATCCGCGTACCACATCGCATCCACCGGTCGCCCCGGCCCGGTGCTTGTTGATATCACCAAGGACGCCCAGCAGAACCGCGCACCGTTCATCTGGCCGCCGAAGCTCGACCTGCCCGGCTACCGGCCGATCACCAAGGCCCACGGCAAGCAGGTCCAGACGGCAGCCGCGCTCCTCGTCGGCGCCAAGAAGCCGGTTCTTTACGTGGGTGGCGGCGTGATCCGTGCCCACGCGTCTGCTGAGCTGCTCGCCCTGGCCGAGGCCACCGGCGCTCCGGTCGTCACGACGCTCATGGCGCGCGGTGCATTCCCCGACTCGCACACGCAGCACCTCGGAATGCCCGGCATGCACGGCACCGTTCCAGCGGTGCTCGCACTGCAGGAGAGCGACCTGATCGTCTCGCTCGGCGCACGCTTCGATGACCGCGTCACCGGCAAGGTCTCAGAGTTCGCCCCGCACGCCACCATCGTGCACGTCGACGTCGACCCTGCCGAGATTTCGAAGATCCGCAACGCCGACGTGCCGATCGTCGGCGACGCGAAAGACGTCATCGCCGACCTCACCGTCGCGTTCGCTGCGGCTGCCGAAACGGAACAGCAGGACATCACGGAGTGGTGGACCCACTTGAACGGGCTCCGGGAAGAGTTTCCGCTCGGCTACTCGGATCCCACCGACGGCCTGTTGGCACCGCAGTACGTCATCAAGCGCATCGGCGAACTGACCGGGCCTGAAGCCGTGTACGCGGCGGGCGTCGGACAGCACCAGATGTGGTCTGCGCAGTTCATCAAGTACGAGCGTCCCAACTCCTGGCTCAACTCAGGCGGCGCGGGCACCATGGGCTACGCCGTTCCCGCGGCGATGGGCGCGAAGGTCGCCGAACCCGACCGGGTGGTCTGGGCGATCGACGGCGACGGATGCTTCCAGATGACGAACCAGGAACTCGCGACCTGCACCATCAACAACATCCCGATCAAGGTCGCGATCATCAACAACTCGTCCCTCGGTATGGTTCGCCAGTGGCAGACGCTCTTCTACGACGGACGCCACTCGTTCACGGATCTCGACACCGGTCACGACACGCAAATGGTGCCGGACTTCGTCAAGCTGGCGGACGCATACGGTGCACTCGGAATCCGGGTGACCCGTGCCGACCAGGTCGACGACGCCATCAAGCTGGCGTTGGAGACCAACGACCGACCGGTCGTCATCGACTTCGTCGTCAGCCGTGACGCCATGGTCTGGCCGATGGTTCCCCAGGGCGTGAGCAACAGTTTTGTGCAGTATGCCAAAGACCTTGCGCCGACCTGGGGAGACGAGTAACCGTGAGCACACATGTCCTGAGCCTTCTCGTCGAAGACAAACCCGGCCTGCTGACGCGCGTGGCCGGACTGTTCGCCCGCCGGGGCTTCAATATTGAAAGCCTGGCCGTGGGGCACAGCGAAGTTCCGGGCCTGTCCCGCATCACCGTTGTCGTCGATGTCGAAGACCAGCCGCTCGAGCAGGTCACCAAGCAGTTGAACAAGCTGATCAACGTCATCAAGATCGTCGAACTGGACCCGACCCAGGCTGTCGAGCGGGAGCACCTGCTGATCAAGGTGCGCGTCGACAACACCACCAGGTCCCAGGTGCTCGAGGCCGTCAACCTGTTCCGCGCCCGGGTCGTCGACGTGGCGACGGATGCCCTCGTGATCGAGGTCACCGGCGACTCGGGGAAGACCCAGGCTCTTCTCCGCGTACTGGAGCCGTACGGGATCAAGGAGCTGGCGCAATCCGGCCTCCTCGCGATCGGCCGCGGCTCGAAGTCCATCACTGAACGCGTTTTCAAGAACTAGTACCCTTCGGTGATCGAGCCACCCGGTGATTGAGCTTGTCGAAATCACCTGGTCTCGACAAGCTCGACCACCGAAATCCGATTACCGCCAATAACAAGGAGAACAACCAGTGGCTGAGATTTTCTACGACAAAGACGCAGACCTGTCGATCATCCAGGGCAAGAAGGTGGCGGTGATCGGTTACGGCTCACAGGGCCACGCCCACGCCCAGAACCTTCGCGACTCCGGCGTCGAGGTCGTCGTCGGCCTGAAAGACGGCTCCAAGTCGCGCGCCAAGGCCGAGGAAGCCGGTTTCACCGTGCTCTCCGCATCCGAGGCATCCGCCTGGGCCGACGTCATCGTCGTCCTGGCGCCCGACCAGGTGCAGCGTCACCTGTACGCCGACGACATCGAGCCGAACCTCTCCGCGGGCAAGGCGCTCGTCTTCGGCCACGGCTTCAACATCCGTTTCGGTTACATCACGCCGCCCGAAGGCGTCGACGTCATCATGGTCGCCCCGAAGGGCCCCGGCCACACCGTCCGTCGTGAGTTCGAAGCCGGCCGCGGCGTACCCGTCATCGTCGCCGTCGAGAAGGATGCGACCGGCAACGCCTGGCCGCTCGTGCTCAGCTACGCCCAGGCGATCGGCGGCCTTCGCGCCGGTGGCATCAAGACGACCTTCACCGAAGAGACCGAGACCGACCTGTTCGGCGAGCAGGCTGTGCTCTGCGGCGGCGTCTCACAGATGGTCCAGTACGGCTTCGAGGTGCTGACCGAGGCCGGCTACCAGCCTCAGGTCGCCTACTTCGAGGTTCTGCACGAGCTCAAGCTCATCGTCGACCTGATGTGGGAGGGCGGCATCGCCAAGCAGCGTTGGAGCGTCTCCGACACGGCAGAGTACGGCGACTACGTCTCCGGGCCGCGCGTCATCGACCCGCACGTCAAGGAGAACATGAAGGCGGTTCTCGCCGACATCCAGAGCGGTGCGTTCGCCGAGCGTTTCATCGCCGACCAGGATGCCGGGGCTCCCGAGTTCCTCGCGCTGCGCAAGAAGGGTGAAGAGCACCCCATCGAGGCCACCGGCCGCGAGCTCCGCAAGCTGTTCGCCTGGAACGCCGCGAACGTCGACGACTACGTTGACGGCGAAGTAGCGCGCTAACGCCTGCTCCCGCTTGATCGAATTACGGAGAAAGCACCCTCGTTCGCTGAACGAGGGTGCTTTCTCCGCACGTGGGCGCCCACTCGGAGCTCAAGGCGGGTGGAGGGTTCCCGCTTCGTCGTACATCCCAGCCTTGTCTTCCTTCGCCGAACTGTGAGTTAAGCAGGGTGCAGAAGGCTCTGCACCCTGCTTAACTCACAGTTCGGCGGGCTCATTGATGCCTCCGGGGCGCAGCGAGCATAATTGACGCAGTCATTTCAGGAGCGTGCGTGGTACTGCGGAGGCCGAAATGGACGCGACGAGATTTTCCTTCGGGCCTGACATCCGGGGCATCGTTACCGGGTCCGTGATCGAACCCACGGACCCGAGCTATGACGAGGCCCGCAGGGTCTGGAACGGCATGATCGACCGGCATCCGGCGGTCATCGTGCGCCCACGGACACCGGATGACTTAGCGCCCGCCATTCGATTCGCCCGATCGAACCGACTGCCGCTCGCCGTCCGTGCCGGGGGACACCACGCCGCCGGAAACGGAACCGTGGATGACGGCATGGTGCTTGACCTCTCCGACCTCACCGACGTCACCGTCGACCCCGCATCCCGACTGGTGCGCGTGCAGGGCGGAGCGACGCTCGCCGATGTCGACCGGGCTACCGAACCGTACAACCTGGCTGTGCCCCTCGGCGTCGTGTCACAGACAGGCGTCGCTGGGCTGGCACTGGGTGGCGGAGTCGGTTGGCTAACGCGGGCATACGGCCTGAGCGCCGACAACGTTGTCTCCGCGCAGATCGTCACCGCGTCCGGCGAAATGGTGGAGGCCAGCGGCACGGAGAACCAGGAGCTGTTCTGGGGAATCCGAGGCGGGGGAGGCAATTTCGGCGTCGCAGCGTCGTTCACATTCGGTGCACAGCCGCTGCCGTCTCCGCTGTTCGCGGGAAATCTCATCTACCTGCAGGACAATTGGGCCTCGGCTTTGCGCGCGTACGAGATCTGGACGCGTGACCTGCCCGATGCGCTCACGTCGATCGTGTCGACCTTCGTGCCGCCACCTGGTTGGGATCTTGGCGACGAACCAGTGCTGCTCGTCGGATTCCTGTGGGCGTCGCCGGACCGGGCCCACGGGGAAGCGCTCGTCGACCAATTGCGTGCGGCAGCGCGTCCCGACATCGACGCCGTCGAGCCCGTCTCCTGGACGGAGTGGCAGTCCGCCGCCGATGAGATGTTTCCCAAGGGGTCACGAGCGTATTGGCGCAACGCGTCCTTCGACACGCTCACCGATGAGGGTATCGACATCCAGGTCAGGCGCGGTAAGGAGCAGACCTGGCGGGGAACCGGCTTCGACATCCATCATTTCGGCGGAGCATTCAGTCGGGTTCCCGAGGATGCGACACCGTTCCCGATGCGCTCGGCACGGTTCTGGCTCAACATCTACGGGTTCTGGGCCGACGCGGCTGACGACGACGCTCGTGTCGCGTTCATCCGGGGATTCGCCGCCGACGTGAAACCCTTCGCTACCGGCGGCCAGTACGTGAACTTCATGGGTGACGAACGGGCCCCCGGCGTGCCCGATGTCGCGCGCAGCGTCTACGGGCCCGACAAATTGCGGAGGCTGAAGGCGTTGAAGCGCACCTACGACCCCGAGAACATCTTCCGGCTAAATCACAACATCCAGCCCGAGTGAAATCGCCGTTCCACGGCAGCCGATAATCTAGGCGGATGACCTCATCACGGGACGACGATGCGCTGAGCTGGGCCGGTGACAATGATCCGACCCTCGCCCAGGGCGATTCTCCGGATGCACCAGCGTTGCCCGAGGGGTGGACGGTTCCCGGCCAGCCCGAAACCCCTGAGGCACAGGCGGAGCGCGACGGTACGAGTTCCCTCGCGCTGGTTGGAACGGGCATCCTCGCTGGCATCTACCTGCTGTATACGGTGGGTTGGTTCCTCGCCGTCTCCCGGCTCGGGAACCCCCTGGTGGAACCGGTCGCCCGAGCCATGTTCTCCCTGGGTGGGTGGCTGGCCGTTGCGGCCCCGGTGGTCTGGTTCGCGGCCGCGTATGGGCTGACGGCCGAGCGCCCTCGACGGCGGTTCGCGTGGCTTGTCGTCGGAGCGGTGCTGCTGGTGCCGCTGCCATTCGTCTTCGGAACCGGGGGAATTTCATGAGCAGTGAAGCGACATCCGCTGATGCAGGGGTTCGCGGAGCACGTATGTCGCCTCGGTGGCTGAGCTTCGTCGTCGCCGCCCTCTTCGGCCTGTTCTTCGCGTATGACCTGTGGGAGGCAGTGGGCAACCTCGTCGGCCTCAGCGCAACAGCCGCGAATCTCGGCACCACCCTCAGCGCCTTCGGATGGACCGTGCTGGTCGTTGGGCTCCTGCTGCCGGCTGCCATCTTCGCCGCCGCAGTGTGGTTGGGCAGGCGCAGGAATGTCGGAGTCCAGGCCCTGCTGTTGCTCGCTGGACTATGCCTGAGCGCCGTCGCGTCGCTCAACATCTACGCGTTGTTCGGCCTCGGCAACCTCATCGTCTGAACCGGGCCGCGCAGACGGTTGACAGTGAAGCACGCCCATCCCGATCACGAGCGGGGCGAGGATGACGCGCAGCACGGTCTGGACCGGATCAACGTCGTGGAGGTCAGGCTTCATTTCTCCTGCCGGTAGAGTGTCTTCATCTGGCGCCCCACGGTCGCGGCGCACGCTCCCTGCCTGCTGCTATCGAAGGACGCCCTTTTCGTGTCGAAGCCAGTTGTACTGATCGCTGAAGAACTCTCGCCCGCCACCGTCGATGCGCTCGGCCCCGACTTCGACGTTCGCACCGTCGATGGCACGGACCGTTCCGCGCTGCTCGAGGAGCTGGCCACCGCACACGCGATCCTGGTCCGGTCCGCGACCAAAGTGGATGCCGAAGCGATCGCCACCGCCAAGCACCTGAAGGTCATCGCACGCGCCGGCGTCGGCCTCGACAACGTGGACATCAAGGCGGCCACCGCGGCCGGGAT
>Ga0190275_10002316_pt1 | contig 13753 bp, 12 predicted proteins | sample Popmic550T_FD_133745 | JGI IMG/M metagenome (GOLD analysis project Ga0190275, IMG submission 133745) | Populus adjacent soil microbial communities from riparian zone of Yellowstone River, Montana, USA - 550 T | ecosystem: Environmental > Terrestrial > Soil > Riparian zone > Trees stand | place... | reverse complement strand
CGGGGACAACGCCACCCTGCTGTTGATGGTGCTGGAGTACCGCAGCAAGGGGCCGATCGAGTGGATCGGGCAGCGTTGGCAGACGGTGGGCCGGCGCTCGCGTCTCGATTTGAAGCACTTCAAGCGGTACGTGATGCGCACCGAGCCGGACGAACTGGAGGAGAAGGTCGAGGACAGCGACGACCTGGAGCAGCCCGAGGGTGAGCAGCCCGAGGGTGAGCAGCCCGAGGAACCCACCGACGAAGAGCAGCCGGACGAGCCCGAGCCAGACGAGCCAGACGAAGAGCCGGAGCCGGAAGAGGAGCCGGAAGAGGAGCCGGAAGAGGAGCCGGAAGAGGAGCCTGAGGAGGAGCCGGAGCCGGCCAGTCGGGCGAAGCCCACCAGGCGGGCGCGTGGCTGACAAGGGACGTCCGCAGCGTCGTCCCAAGGAGGGAACAGACCAGCAGGAGGATCAGGGGGAGTCGAAGTCCAAGGACGTCTCGATGCAGGCATCCAAGGACGACAACACCCGCACCGACACCACTGCCACGCTGGAACCGCTCACCGAGGCGTCCGCGAAGGACTGGCTCGGGAGCAACCAGGACCCTGACGTGCTGCTGGCGATCCCGAATCTGGGTGTCGACCACATCGGGATCACGGTGGACAACCTGCGGGCTGACGTCCAGCTGCACGCCAAGGTGCTCGACCTGCTGGAGCTGAGCGTCGGTGCTCAGGTCTCGATCGAGAAGGTCGAGGTCAACATCGAGAACGTCCGGGTGCAGGCGATGCTCAAGGTCCGCCTGGATGAGGTCTACAAGATCGTCGACCGGGTGATGACCACGATCGACGAGAACCCGGAGATCCTGACCAACCTCACCGGCGGGCTTGGCGAGGGCCTGAAGGGCGCCCTGGAGGGTGGCACCAACGTCGAGAAGGGCGAGCAGCAGGAGGGTGAGCAGGAGGAGGACGACCAGCCCGAAGAGTGACCCGCAGACCACAGAACCCGCGCCGACCGCCACGGCGCGGGTTCTGTCTTGCTAAACCTAAATAAACCAACGTAGAGAGAAACGCCTTTTGGCACTGACGTGATCGCGTGTCGTCGCTAGTGTTTACCAAGACAGCGACAAACGACGCATCACGAAGGGACCAAGGACATGCCGACGGCAGCCAAGAAGGTCAACGGGAAGAAGCGACACAAGTCGTTCGACATTGTCAATCTCGACGAGGTCGAACCACTGACGTTCGACCTGGGTGGCGAGGAGTTCACCTGTTACTCCGAGGTCCAGGGCAAGACGGTCCTCGACGTGCTGAGGATGACCACTGAAGGAGATGAGGACAGCCGCGGCCTGCTGCTGCTGGTGTCCACATTGGACTTCTTCAAGAAGGTGATGCCAGCCGAAGAGCACGAGCGGCTCACCAAGCTGATGGAGGACCCCCAGCGGATCGTCCCGATGAGCACCATGTCCGCCATCATGCTCTGGCTCGTCGAGGAGTACTCCAACCGCCCTACCGAGCCGTCCTCGGCCTCCTGAACTGGGCTGACCAGAACTGGCCCTACGTCAGAGGACGGTGCTTGGTGGAGTGCGGAGACCGACTGGAGGAGAGGCCGGTGCAGGACATGCTGGACATCGTCCACTACTTCTTCGAGTGCGACGTCTTCACCACCGCGGAGGAGCACCAGGCCAGAACCTCGGTGCGTCAGCTTCTCTACCGCGACCTGTACGGACGCGAGTACACCGGGGGTGGCAGCGCTGACAGCGCTGGTGGTGTGCGTGAGTTCGGTACACAGGAGGTCGCCAGCGGTGACTTCTTCGCCGCCGAACAGGTCACTGCCCCCACCACACCTGGTGGGCCTGTGCTGACCCACAAGCCCTACATCCCACCGACTCCGGTCGATCCCACTTCGGCCAAGCCGTTCGGCAACGTGCTGGACGCACCGCTGGGGTGATGTAGATGCCATCGGTCGGTACCGCCTACGTCGACATCAAGGTCGACACCAAAGCCTTCGACGCCGGCCTGAAGAAGGCCCTGGCGAAGGCTGCGGGCAAGAGCGTCGACATCAAGGTCAAGATCGACGTCGATGACGCTGCGGCCGAAGCCGCGCTCAAGAAGATCAAGAAGAGTGCCGCGTCTGCCGCCGGAGAGGTGGACATCGACGTTGATGTCGATGAGGCCGATGCCGAGGCCGACCTCGAAAAGATCAAGGCGCTCGCCATCGCGTGCGGCAAGGACATCGACATCAAGGTCGACGTCGATGACAGTGACGCTGGACCGAAGCTGGTGGAGGTCGCCAAGAACGTCAACAAGTCGGCTAGCGGCCTCAACGTGTTCACTGGCCGGCTGGGAGCGATCGCCGATGCGATCCTCGTGCTGTCCCCGGCGATCGCTGCCGTTGGCGCAGTCGCGGTTCCAGCGGTCACTGCCATTGGACAGGCCATCGGTGGCCTCGCAGTCGGGGCCGGGACTGCGGTCCTTGCCTTCAAGGGTGTGGGGGATGCCGTTGGTGCGATGAATGCAGCGGCCCTGGAACCATCAGCGGCGAACTTCCAGAAGGTTCGCGAGGCGATGGCCAACCTGTCGCCCGAGGCTCAGGGATTCGCTGCCAAGATCGTCAGTCTCGGTGACGGCTTCAAGGAGATGCGAGCTTCTGCGGGTGAGGGCTTGTTCCCTGGGCTGTCCGCCGGGATGGATGCGGCTGCCAACAGGGTGCCGGAGATCAACAAACTTCTCACCGAGTACGGCGATATTCTCGGCGGCATCGCGCAACGGTCGGGTGATGCCCTGGGCTCCGAGCGCTGGGACGTCCTGTTCAGCTACCTCAGCAACACCGGAGGACCGACGCTGAACGCGCTGGCCACCTCGTTCGGCAACATCGCACACGGTGTTGTCGAGATGCTGAACGCCTTCGCACCGCTCTCCCAGGGCGGACTGGACTGGGTTGCCGACATCACTGAGGACTTCGACAAGTGGGCAGGCTCTCTAGAGGGTAGTGAAGGTTTCAACAACTTCGCTGAGTACGTCCGGGACGTCGGTCCACAGGTCGCCGACGTCATCGGTGCGATCACGATGGCTCTCGTCGACATCGGCAGGGCAGTTGCTCCGTTGTCCGGCGTGGTACTCGGCTTCCTGGAGGCGTTCGCCAAGGCCATCTCGCTCATCGCCAACACCCCGTTCGGCCCGACCATCATGGCCGGTGTCATCGCATGGCGTGCGATGGCTCGTGTCGGACCACTGGTGTCGAGTGGCCTGACCGGCGCCACCCGCAACCTGTCCAACGCCGCCGTCGGTATGACTGCGCTGGCCGACAAGTCCGGCAAGGCTTCGGGCGCGGTGCTCGGAATAGGTAAGTCGCTCGGGACGGCGTCGCGCACCATGACCGGCTTCAGGGCTGGGCTCTCGAAGCTGGGCGGGACACGCGGTGCGCTGGGTGCGGCTGGTCTGGCCGGGGCCGCCACCCAGGCCAACAAGGGTGTCGGGTTCCTGATGGGCGCCATGTCCGGTGCCGTCGCCGGATCGGTCTTCGGTCCGTGGGGTGCCGCGATCGGTGGCGTCGCCGGCGGCCTGATCGGTCTGGCCGGAGCTGCTTCTCAATCCAAGGACGAGCTGTCCGAGTGGGACACGCTGGCACAGCGTGCCGGGACTAGCTACACCGAGTTCCAGAAGCTAAGTGAAACGGCCAACGCCTCGATAACCGCGAACGCGGGCAAAGCGTCTCAGGCTCAGAAGGAGTTCGCGGCCTCGTACGACCTCAGCGGGGACAGCGTCGTCAGCGCGAACGAGGCGGTGGCCGGCGGCTTCGACAGCCTGGATGCCTATACCGCCGCATGGAAAGACCTCGGCGATGCCGGGAGCTACGTCAGCGATGAGATGGCTGAGAACGCCAAGAACTTCCAGGGGTTCAGTGATTCCTTCTCCCAGCTCTCTACCGCGTTCGATGTCGGTCCGATGGACCACGCGGTCGACACCGGTGCCGAGATGGACCAGGTCTACAAGCAGCTGAAGCCGACGCTGGACGCGATCGGCGTCTCCCAGGCGGACCTCAACAAGTACGCCAAGGACGGCTCCCTCGACACCACGATCGCTCGTGCCAGAGCGTACGTCCAGGCGACCGACTCCGCCGAGGCCAAGACCGACGCGCTCGCCTCAGCCCTGCAAGGGCTGAACTCCGACGCCCTCACCACCGCAGACTCGGCGCAGGCGCTCGCCACTGCGCTGGAAGCGATGTTCCAACCTGCCCTCGACGCCGCGAAGGGGCAGATCGCGTTCCGGAACGGGATCCGCGGACTGGATGAGGCCATCAAGAACGGCAACGCAGGACTGTACGCGCGTACCCAGGCAGCTGACGACAACAAGGCCGCGATGATCGGCATGGTCGAGGCGTCCCTCAGCCAGGCGAAGACAGACGCAGCCGCCGGTGCTGGTGCCGTGAAGGTGGTGAACAACCTAGAGAGGCAGCGCAACGCCATCCGTGACGCGGGTATCCAGGCGGGCATCTCACAGCCTCAGATGAACAAGTTCCTCAATGAGTTCTTCAAGATCCCCAACGCGGTGAAGATCGCGTTCAGCACACCAGGCGCCGAGAACGCCAAGAAGAGTGGGCAGCAACTGCACGGGATCTACAAGGCCATCCCGTCCAGGGTGCTCACCCACCTCATTCAGACCGGGGCCGATCTCAACGCTCGACAGGTGGGTCATCTCAACGGCGTCTACCGGAAGGTTCCTCGCCAGGTGGTCACCAAGATGTTGACGGACGGAGTCAACAAGTCCAACAAGGAGATTCAGGCTCTGGGTCGGAAGTACAAGCTGACCCCGAAGCAGGTGCGAACCCTGATCAAGGTCGACGCTGCGGATGCCACCAAGAAGGCCGACGCGGTCAAGAACAAGGTCAAGGACAACGACGGCAAGACCGCGACGACCAAGATCAAGGCCGACGTCAAGCAGTTCAACACCGGTGCCGCCTCGGTGAACAAGGCCATGGGCAAGATCGACGGCAAGACCGCCACTGCCAAGATCAAGGTCGACTCCGGGAACTCTCTGACGGTGATCAGCAACGTCCAGAGCGCCATGAACGGCCTGAGCGACAAGACCATCACCGTGACGACGCGCCACGTCAGCACCGGGACGGGAGAAGCCACCGGCGGCTGGATCCGCGGACCCGGCACCGGCACCTCGGACTCGATCCCGAGGATGTTGTCCAACGGTGAGTTCGTCATCCCGGCGGCGGCGGCCAGGCGGATCGGGGACCAGACCCTGCAGTACATGCGGCAGACCGGATCGTTGCCGAGGAGCGCCCGGATGGCCCACAAGATGGCCGCCGGTGGTGTGGTGGCCTCGACCCAGGGCGGGACGCTGGCCAGGATCGCCGAGGCCGGACGCTCCGAGCGGGTCACGCCGCTGGACCGCAGTGGGTTCACTCCTGCGGAGCGCCAGATGCTGGCGATGCTGGAGACCAAGCTCGGCGGTGGCGGCGGTGACACCTACAACGTGCACCCGGCACCAGGAATGAACGAGACCCAGCTGGCCGACCGGGTGGCCCGTCGAGTGGCCTGGAACCGCCGTCGAGGAGTGGGGGCGTCATGAGTATCTACGAGATGATGGACTACGACGAGCTGCAGCGTCGCATCGGCCTAGAGCCTGCCGCTGAGACGGGCTGGACCTGGAACTGCGGCAACAACCCGGCCAAGGAAGCCATCCTCGACGAACCAGGTGCCGCCTTCGACGACACCGAGATGGCCTACGCCGGGCGCAACCCGAAGATGGCCGGCGGATACTGCCTGACCGAGGACATCAACGTCAACGGGCTACTGCTCAACCACCGCGACAACAACAACACCATCTGGATCTGCAGCGAGATCGAGGGCTGGTGGACGCTGCCACCCGTGGAGATCCCCGATGTGGCCAAGCCGTTCTGGGACGGTTCACTGCTGACCACCGGGCGCTACACGAACCGCACCGTCACTATCAGCGGCATCTTCATCCCCCCGGACCCATCGCTGGTCTGGTACAACCGCGACGCGATCCTGCGCGCAGCCGGGATCGTGCGCGGTGTCGGTCTGCTGGCCATGTGCGGCAACGAGAGTCCCTCGAACCCCCGCATGATCAGGGATGCGAACAACAAGGCGATCCCCAACCCGTTCTACGACCCACCGAAGATGACACTCATCCAGACCAGTGACGTGCCTCTGATCAGGACCATCAAGCCCAACGGGCTCACCGAGTTCTCGTTGTCGTTCCGGTGCATGAACCCCGCCAAGCTCTCGGTCTACGAGAAGAGTGAGCCACTGCCCATCGAGAGCACCTCGACCCTCCGGCAGCGTCGGTACCAAGCGTTTTCACTCGGAGTTGGCGAGGGTGGTGGCGAGACCACCGAGTATCGCGAACTCCAGGAGGTCGAAAACACCGCCTCGAAGCGGAAGTACGCCGACGTGAAGAAGGTCAACCTCGACTACCCGATCGAGGACGAGGCGTGGTACAACTCGGACCCGCTCGACCCCTGGCCCTCCGCGTCGTATGTGACCAGTGCTCCGGGCAAGACCAACGTGCTGAACAACCTGGGCAACTATTTCTCCTTCCCCACCTTCGTCTTCAACGAGATCACTAACGCCAGCACGACCAAGCCAGTGATCATCCGCAACATGACCACTGGCGAGGAGATGCAGATTGTCAAGGGGGTCCCTACGGGGTCCCAGCTGGTGATCGACTGCGGACTTCGCCGGGTAGGACAGGTGGATCCCGAGACGAGTGCCACGTCGTGGAAGTGGGATGACCGCAACTTCCTGACGCTGAACTCGCAGTGGATCAACTTGGCACCGGGCATCAACACGTTGGTGCTGTCCAAGGACGACTCCGTTAAGGTGCCGCTGCATCCACGCATCTACTGGCGTGACGCGTGGGCAGGGTGAGCCGATGACCACCGCTCCTGACATCAACAAGATCCTGCAAGGTCCCGACCCTGATCCCGACGAGTTGTTCGGCAACTTCAAGCCGGTACGGTACCGCTACATCATGGCCTACCTGCACGACTACAAGGACTCCGCCGGCGTGCTGCACAAGGCCGGCGAGCTGATGTACGTCCTGCCGATCGTGAACGTCACCTACGGGATCGGCATCTACAAGGGTACCGAGTTCAGTGGTGACCTCCACCTCCCGAGCTTCTACCTCGACCAGATGCCGCACGCTCCGTCCAACACCTACAGCCGTTGGCCACACCCCGACAAGTCAGGGATCCCGCTCGGCTCGTTGTTCGAGTGCGGCAACCGGGCGTTCTACGTGATGCGCAACAACGATGTGGTCTGGGGCGGCATCCTGTGGACGCGCGACTACACCGGCGGTAGTCCGACGATGCACATCACGGCTATCTCCTTCGACGCCTACCTCTACCACCGGACGTTCCGTCGCTCGATCGTGTTCGACGGCAAGCACCCGGTCAACATGTACCTCAGGTGGTACGCGGTGGTGAGAGCGGCACTGAGTGACTTCACCTGGAGCAACCCTTACGACGGCATCCGGACCTCCAACGCCACCTACGACGCCAAGACAGTCAAGAGGACCAAGAAGACCAAGGGACACCCCAGCAGGATCATCAGCACCACCTACACCTTCTGGACCGGGCTGTCCAAGAGCACGCACAACGCCGCGCCGACCAACTACCGCGATCAGTGGCCTTACAACACTCCGAAGATCGAGTTGCCTGCGCACACACTGCGGTGGTACAGCGACTACCCAAAGACCAAGAAGCCGGTGCTGACTAGCGGCGGTTGGCGCGGCTACGACCTGGGGAACATGGGTGAAGCGCTGCAGGAGTGGGCCAGCAACTGGTCGATCACCGGCTACGCAAAGCGGTTCGAGTACCGGGTGGTGTGCTTCTATGACGCCACCGACCGGAAGTTCCGTCAGCGCTACGTCTTCGGAGAGATGAAGTACGCCAGCGGCGCCCCCAACACACCGACCGCCATCGTCCGACCACTGCTCGGCTCGAACACCAAGTGGATGGCTCAGCAGCCCGGCAACGTGCTGTCCTTCAACTACCCCGGACAGATTTCGTCCTGGGCGTTGACCGAGACGATGGAAGGCTGTGCTACCCGCGTGATTGTCTCCAACCAAGGAGACAAGGCAACCAAGCACGCCGAGTACGCCACCGACAAGGACTTGCTCGACCGGCCGAAGAGGGCGTACTCCGGCAGTCCTCGCGGTAGCCAGGGCTGGCTGCTCTACGACACGACCGCCTCCTACAACATCTCAAACACCGTTGCCGGCATCAAGACCAAGAAAGTCCCCAAGCCCAAGCCCAGGCACAATCCCAAGCTCGTGGCCACGCTGAGGGCTCGTGCGGCCACACTGCTGACGCTGTTCAAGGCACCTACCGCCCAGCAGATCGACGATCTCAGCAACCGGAGCGTCAGCCAGCGAGCCTCACGTCGTTCCTCCTCTTTCACGGTCACGCTGTACGCCGACCCGACAACTCCCCTTCCCGCCTTCAAGGTGGGTGACTGGGCCTCGTTCCACATCGAGGACCCCTTCTACGGCGGTGTGATGCACCTGGTGCGCCGTATCACCGGCTACACCGTGACCGTCGTAGGTGAGCAGGAGAATGACTACAGCCATGAGTCGATTGAGCTGGAGCTGACCGACGACAACCAGATAGGGACCGGCGAATGACCGAGAACTTCAGCTCCATCGTCAACTACCAAGACACTCGTCTCGACGGTCTGGAACAGCACAGCATGTCGCCGACCAGTGGTGTCGCCGACATCGGCTACGACGAGGCCACCGGAGAGACCAGCGTGAACGACCTGCTCGACTGGTCCGTGACTGACTGGGAGCCCTACAGCACCGTCAGCCCGGTCGTCATCGACCCCGAGGACGATCCTGACCACGTTGGCTCCGGGGCGGAGTTGAGCAGCCCCTACAGCAGGCCCGAGGCCACCTTGCTGGGGCAGCAGTGCCAGCTCTCGGGGATGGTGCGCCGCAAGTCAGGTACCACCCCGAACCCGCTGGCAGCCAACACCCGGTACAACCTGCCGATGTTCGGGCTGCCGGAGGACTGGCGACCGGACACCAACATCATCCTGCCGTGTGTGATCGGCAACGGTAATCCCGCGACCGTCGGGACCGGGACCGCCATGATCGAAATCAGGCCCGAGTTCGACCCGGTGCAGCCCAGCGGTTGGGCCTACTACGTGAGCGGGACGGTAGCCCTGTCACCTGGTACTGGCTGGGTCGCCCTGCAGGGCATCTTCCCGATCACGATCTGGGACGCCAGCGACGAAGCCTGGGTCGAGGACAGCTGGGACGACTCCCACTTCCAGACCACCTGGGACAAGGTCATGGACGACGTCACCTGGGACAACTACACCACCCTGGACAACTGAGAGTAGGCAGCGATGCTCACCACCCCCATCTTCGACTTCCCCTATCCCGAGGGGAGCGACCTGGTCCAGGAAGGCAACGACGTCATCCAGGACCTGGCCGAGGCGATCGAGGCCGCGATGAACCCGCCGTGGGTCGATCTCGCCCCGTTGGGGACGAACTACAGTCAGCGGGCCGGGTATCTTGCGCCGGCCTATCGAGTCCGCGATGACGGGCAGGTGCAGCTGCGTGGTGGGCTGACCAAGTCGGCGGCGATCATCACGGGTGACACCCTGTTCACGCTCCCTGACGACGCATGGCCCACTGCGTCGGTGAGCTTGGTGATCGCGGTGCACCGCACTGGGACCACCAACGCGGTGACGGGAAGGCTGGACATCGCCACCACGGGTGCGACCACCGTGCACGTGATCGACGCCCAGGCGGCGGTGTCGATCGCGCTCGACGGCGCTGGATTCAGCCGAGGTCTTGTGTTTCCGCCCGAGTAGGCAGAGCGCCACGCCGGGTAGAGTGGTCGCGTTGGAGCGACGGAAGATGGGATGACGATGTACGAGGTCAAGGACAACAAGCGAACTATCAAGTTCGACGGGGTGCTGCTCGCCTTCTCGACCTCGTTCCGCCCTGGCGTGAAGCGCTGGATCGAGTTCGGACTCTACCGGACCGTGGGCGGCTCCTACGTGATCTCGCGCGTGGGTGAGACGCACCTGTTCCACGATGTGGAGTGCGCGGTGGCCCAGCGCAACGGACTGACCAAGATCCCGCGGCCGGCGCTGCGCGACGGCAGTGTGCCGTGTGAGGTGTGCCGTCCGGACCGGACCAGCACCGAGATGGTGAGCCCGGAGATGCCTCGGTACTGGGCGCAGGTCTCCGAGACTGCCGATGCGGTGGTGGACAGTCTCTACAAGTACGACGAGGCCGGCGCGCGCTATCTGACTGCCGTGGCCGAGCGCCTGCTGGAAGAAGCGTCCGCCGTCGATGCCGCAATCGAGGGAGCCTACCGGGTGGAAACCATCTGGTGAGTCTGCTGGTCTACACAGGGTTTGACTAACCGTGGTGTTTTGAGGTTCCCCACGTGACATGTCTTCGCAGATGGCCCTAAGGTGTGACCTCGGATCGGATGAGATCCGACCTGGGGGCTCCACCTGAACACTCTGGGATGACTGGATCGCTGCGATGCGTCGCGCCTTGGCGCGGCTTGATTGTCCTGGGGGGCACGTGCACACAAGAGACGGAACGACCGCGGCCCAAACGGCTGATGTACCTGACGTACTTGATCGGAATCACCCTGATTTCTGCACCCTGTGCGGTGTCACCCACCGTGAGACGTCCGAGGACGTTGACAAGCGACTGGAGCTAGCACGCGAGAGTCGTATTCGTCCAGTGTTCAAGCGACTCATCGTCGCGCCGCACTGTGACGACGAGGCGCTCGGCTGTGGCGGGCTGCTGTCCAAGTACCCCGAGCAGTGCTCGGTGGTGGTGCTGGCCCGGCCCGACGAGATCCGGCTGAAGGAGTTCGAGGAGTCCAAGACTGTCCTGGGCTACCACGCAGCGCACTTCTTCGACATCGAGGACGGCTACGTGGGCGCCGACATGGCCGGGCTGGTGGGGATGCTCGACTGTCTGTTGGCTGCGTTGCGCCCTGATGAGATCTACCTGCCCTATCCCTCGATGCACCAGGACCACATCTCGGGATACGAGGCAGGCATCCGGGCCGGCCGTCTCTCGATGAGCGAGGGCCACCACTTCACGCCGTCGGTCTACGTCTACGACGTCGCGGCCTACGACGTGGACCTCTACCCGACTGACCTGCGCTGGAACACCTTCGAGGCGTTGGACGAGGAGCAGATCGACGCCAAGGCCGACGCCATCGCGCAGTACGCCTCCCAGCGGGTGCTGACCCCGCACCCCGCGAACAGCGTCAAGCAGCACGCCGAGTCGATCGGTGCCTCGCGTCAGGTGGAGTGGGCCGAGGCGTACGCCAGCGTCCGGGTGGTGCGGCGATGACCATCGTGGCGATGCACCAGCCTGACCTGCTGCCCTACTCGGGTCTCTTCCACAAGATGGCCAAGGCCGACGTCTTCGAGATCGGCATCTACTACCAGTACAGCAAGAGTGGCTACCAGCGCCGGGTGAAGATGCGCGACCAGTGGGCCTCGGTGCCGCTGCTCGGCACACCAGGGCACATCCCGATCAACGAGGTCCGAATCGACCCCGAGCGCGCTGGCCAGACGCTCATGGACACCATCCGCGGGCGGTACGCCGGCGCCCGGTACTGGAAGCTGCGTTGCGATGAGCTGCTGGCCATGATCGGTCGTGTCCACACCGACAAGCTGTGGCAGTTCAACCTCGACCTGCTCATCGGCGTGCGCGACATGCTCGGGATCACCACGCCGATCTCGATCGGCTCCCCGCTGAAGGGCGTCAAGACCGAGGCCGTCGTGAACGGCCTGCAGCAGTACGGCAGCGACGTGCACCACCTGTCCGGGCCAGGGGCGCAGGTCTACATGAACGAGAACGGTGAGTTCGACGACGCCGGGATCACCTTCTCGTTCACGCGGCACGCCCCAGTCACCGGCGACAGCATCGTCTCGGTGCTCATGGACTACGCGGACCCGCTGGAGATCGTCATGCGTGAGGAGACCGCGTGAGTGTGACTGTCGTGGTGCCGACCTTCAACGAGGGCGGCAACGTCGAGGCACTGAGCAAGCGTCTGGCGCATGTTGTGCCCGCCTACACCGAGATCCTGTTCGTCGACGACTCCACGGACGACACACCCGAGATCATCACTGACCTCTCCGCGTGGTTCGACCTGCCGATTCGGCTGATCCACCGCGAGGTCTCCGAGGGTGGACTGGCTGGCGCGGTCGCGCTCGGCATCACCGATGCTCGGGGTGACCAGGTCGTGGTCATGGACGGCGACCTGCAGCACCCGCCGGAGTTGGTGCCCCGGATGCTGGAGGGGCTGTCCGAGGTCGACATGATCGTGGCCAGCCGGTACACCGGTGAGGGTGATGCCGGCGGGCTGTCCTCGCTGTGGCGTCGCTGGGTCTCCTCCTCCAGCACGGTCCTGGCCCAGGCGTGCTTCCCGCGCCGGGTAGGCAGGGTCTGCACCGACCCGATGACCGGGTTCTTCGCGTTCCGCCGTGACGCGGTCGACGTGACCCGGCTACGTCCGCGTGGCTTCAAGATCCTGCTGGAGATCCTGGCGCGTCACGACCTGGAGGTCCGCGAGATCCCGTTCGTCTTCGGCGAGCGGTACGCCGGTGAGTCCAAGGCGAACTGGCGCAACGGGGTGGCGTTCCTCTACCAGCTGGCCAGCCTGCGGATGGGGCGCATGTCGCGCTTCGCGGCGGTCGGCGTGCTGGGCACGGTGGTGAACCTGGCAGTGATGGCTCTGCTGCTCGCCGTTGATGTGCACTACCTGACTGCAGCGATCGTCGCTGCCGAAATCTCGATCCTGCACAACTTCCTCATGCAGGAACGTTTTGTCTACCGAGACCTGCGTGCAGAAAGCCGCGCTGGGCAAGGACGACGAGCGCTGCTGTTCTTCGGCTTCAACAACGCCGAGACGCTGGCACGGATCCCTGTGCTGGCAGCGCTGGTGGCAGGGCTGGGAATACATCCGCTTCCGGCTCAGACCATCACCTTGGGCGCAGCGTTCCTGCTGCGCTTCATCTTCGTCTCGCGTGTGGTCCACCGACCGCGCCGAGCACCAGCCGAGCTGATCAAGCACGACTATGTGGGGGTAACTGATGACGACCGAACGGCATGACGACGAGGTTCTTGCCGAGGATCTCATTCCTCGGCAGGTCCAGGCCCAGGACCAGATCCTGGACAAGCTGGAACCTGGTCACGAGGCCGAGAAGTACCACGCTGACGTGGTGGTGCTGATCCCGGCGCACAACGAGGAAGCCACGATCGCGATGACGATCGACTGTGCTCTCAAGCAGACCTACCCACCCAGCCGTGTGGTGGTCATGGCGGACAACTGCACCGACAGCACCGTGGCTGTGGCGCGTGCCGCCGGCGCCGAGGTCCACGAGACCGTGGACAACACCGACAAGAAGGGCGGGGCCATCAACCAGGGCCTCGACCTGATCATGCCCACGCTGAACGACGAGGACTTCATCCTCGGGATGGACGCCGACGGTGGTGTGCTGGAGGACATCACCGAGGTCGCCGTGGAGATCTTCGGGGAGCGCCCTGGTCTCGGCGGCCTGTCCGGCTCCGTGCGCTGCCGTGAGCAGAAGAACTGGATCGAGTCGGCCCAGGCGATCGAGTACGAGCGTGGCCGGCGCATCATGGCGCGAGCCGGTGGCAAGATCCACGTGCTCTCCGGGGCAGCGGCCTTCTTCAAGGTCGGTGTGCTGCGGCACGTGGCGGAGTCGCGGGGGACCATCCTTCCGGG
>Ga0190275_10002315_pt1 | contig 13761 bp, 14 predicted proteins | sample Popmic550T_FD_133745 | JGI IMG/M metagenome (GOLD analysis project Ga0190275, IMG submission 133745) | Populus adjacent soil microbial communities from riparian zone of Yellowstone River, Montana, USA - 550 T | ecosystem: Environmental > Terrestrial > Soil > Riparian zone > Trees stand | place... | reverse complement strand
GCGCTCGGCGCTGCTGCTGCGCATCGATCACGGCCTGCCCTACGAGGAGATCGCCCAGGTCATGGGTTGGTCACTGCCCAAGGTGAAGAACGAGATCCACCGCGCGCGGTTGCAGCTCCGCGAGCGGCTGGCCGCCCACGTCGGAGGACGCCCATGAGCTACGCTTGCCGCGAGCAGGAGCTGGACGCGCTGCTGGCCGGAGAGCTGTCCCCGGCGGACGCGGAGCGGGTGCGCGCCCACGCCGAGGGGTGTTCCGCATGCACCCACGCGCTGGCCTGGCTGAAGCTGGAGCGAGGGTGGATGAACCAGCGCGCCCGCCGCATGCCCGCGCGCCCGGCCCTGAGCTTCGAGGCCCTGGAGGCTCGGCTGACCGAGGCGAAGGCTCCGGTCCGCTCCGCGCCCACTCCGGTGGCTGTGCCGCACCGCTCGGAGCGGCCTGCTCCGCGCCGGGGCCAGTGGTCTCACCGAGGGATGATGGCGATGGGAGCCGCGGCCGCCGTGGCCTTCCTCTTCTTCAGCGTGGTGCAGGTGCGCCCCGTGAGCTCCACCGAGGAGCTGTGGAGCCAGGAAGTGCTCGCCTCGGGACTGCTGCAGGCTTGCGTGGACTCGAGCGGCGAGGCGGTGGCGGCGCTGGAGGATCGCTACAACGCGTGCCTCATCGCCTCGCCCGCGCTGCCCTCTTACTGAAGCAGCGCTGAAACCCACGCGCGGCTGGTGACACTCCTGGGTGCGCGGCGAGCACGAAGCCGCGCCGCCCGCTCCGTCCCTGGAGCGCCGTCTTCCACTCCACCAAGAGGTCCGTCATGAAGGTGTTCCTGTCCGCCGGCGCGGCTGTCGCCGTGCTGCTGGGTGTGTCTGCGCTTGCGGTTGCCAGCGCGCCCTCTCCGTCCCACCCCACCGAGGAGTGCAACAAGAACTGTCCGCACAAGCAGGACGACAGCACCCTCATCCCCGCGACTCCCCGCGCGGAGGCCCCCTCTCTGGGGCCCTCGGACGCGAAGGTGACGGTCGAGGTGTGGTCGGACTTCCAGTGCCCGTTCTGCGCGCGGGGAGCGGCCACCCTCAAGCAGCTGCGTGACAAGTATGGAGATCAGGTGCGGCTCGTCTTCCGCCAGCAGCCGCTGCCCATGCACGGGAACGCGCGCCTGGCGGCAGCCGCCTCCATGGCCGCGCACGAGCAGGGCCGCTTCTGGGAGTTCCACGACGCGCTCTTCTCCAACCAGAGCGCGCTGGACCGCGCCTCGCTGGAGGCGGTGGCCGGCCAGCTGAACCTGGACGTGGAGCGCTTCCGCCGCGCGCTCGACTCGAGCACCTGGAGCAACTACGTGGACACGGAGGTGGCGGAGGCCCAGCGACGCGGTATCAGAGGCACGCCCACCTTCTTCATCAACGGCAAGCCCATCATGGGCGTGCAGCCGCTGAACACCTTCACCCAGGCCATTGATGAAGCGCTCCAGCGCTGAGGCGCTCCAGCACTGAGCCTCAGGGCCTGGGGTAGCGCGTCTGGAGCAGGTCCAAGGCCCTCTTGGCCTGCACCAGCCCGAAGCCGAACGTGTTGTCACGTCCCGCAAGTCCCAGGTCCTGGGCAGAGTCCTCCAGGAGCTGGCGCACTTGCGCCGCGGTGAGCGTGGGGCGCGCGCTCCAGAGCAGGGCGGCCACGCCACTCACATGCGGCGCGGCCATCGAGGTCCCCTCCAGGCGCTCGTAGTCCACGCCGATGATATGGACCGTGGCCTCCCTGCCCTCGAGCCCCTTGATGGTGGAGCCGCTGACGTGGGACACGGAGGCAGCAGGCACCCATGTCCCCTCGCCATGGAGCCCGAAGGCTCCCGTGCCTTGGCTCGGGTCATCGTTGCCGATGATGACGGCCCTGGCGCCAGCCCGGCGCAGGTTGGTGACCTTCCTGGCGGAGCTGAGGCGGTAGCCCGTCTCATCCAGCCCGCCATGGTCTACATACGCAACGAAGCCGTCGCAGGTGGCCTCTCTGCCACAAGCATCGAGCGAGTCCCCCAGGCCACACACGAGCACCTTCCCGCTGTACTGGCCCACGGGGGCGAACGCGACCGAGTGAGACTCGATCGTCCTCCCGTCCACCGCTACCTGCGAGTAAGACGCTCCTTGCAAGACCGTCGCGGACAGGACGCCCACGCCCGGCGCTACCAGGGACAGCTGCGGGCCCACCTGCGAGAAGGAAGGCCGCTCGCCGTTGAAGCTCACCGCACCCACGGCCACGACGCCGTCAAACGCGGCAGGGTAGGAGATGTGAGGCTCGGTCGCCGAATCGCCCGTGCCACTGTTGCCGCTGGCGGCGATCACGAGCATCCCCGCGTCAACGGCGTGCGTGACGGCCTCCTTCACCAAGGCGCTGCGATTCGGGGTGCCCAGCGAGAGCGACGCGATGCGGGCCCCCTGCTGCTGGCACCATGCCAATGCGGAGATGATGGCCGAGTCATTGCCCTGGCCTCGCAGGTTGAGCACGCGCGCCACGAGCAGCTCCACGCCAGGCGCCACACCAACCACACCGTTCGGCTCTTCGCCGGGCTCCACGGTACCGTGCGCACCCAGCTGAGCGGCAATGGTCGCAGCCGTGTGCGTGCCATGGCCACTGCCCCACTTCCCGATGTGCCTGTCGAAGTCCAGCGGCTCGTCATCACCGTCGACGAAGTCCTTGCCACCCGCGTAGGCCGCCTGCAGCTCCGGATGCCGGTGGTCCCAGCCGCTGTCGATGACGCACACCTTGATGCCTGAACCATTGGGGGCCGCGGCGTCGAGCACCCCGTCGTTGTCGGCATCCCACACCCGGGGAGCCTGCACCTGCTGCAGCCCCTCGGTGTACTCGCCCACGGAGCCGGTGACGGCCAGCGCCTGCCGCGCGAAGGCGTGGACCCGCCCGTCCCGCTCGATGGAGAGGACGTCGGGATCCTGGTCCAGCGCCATGCGCTGCTCGGGCGTGAGCCGTGCGGCCACGGCGTCCAGATGACTCCAGCGCACAGTGACCTGGCCGCCCGCGCGCGTCACCGCATCCGTGGCGGTCCTCGCGGCGAGCGCGGTGGGCACCGCACGACGGTAGCGGACGAGGAAGGGCTCACGGCCATCCGCTGTGCTCACGGGCGCCTCGGCGTCCCTGCCCACGGCCTCCCAGGAGCGCTCCTCCGGCGGCAGCGCTTGCCCGCTCGCGCTCGCGCAGTCTGAGTCCCTCGCGGAGGCTGGGGGGTACGGCTCATGGGCGTCGTTGCAGGCCGCTGCGCACCCCAGGAGTCCCAGCCAGACCCACCGCTTCATACGCGCTCACTTTCGCCCTCGCTCGGGTGGTACCGCAGCCGGACGAGTGCCAGCCGGGGTGTGCGGAGGACGGGCATCCGCGTTCCCACCCAGTCTTATGTACGGTGAGCGCAGGGCGGCACGTGGCAGGGGCGGGCCTCTGTAGGGCCGCGCACAACGGCACGGGCGTGACGTGAGCCGACAAACGGTGCGGGAGAGCGCTGTCTCTCATCCACCGTTCAACCGGGAGCCTGGGGCACAACGGGGTGAGGGTATGACTTCCCCTCACCCCGTCAGGTGTTGCGACACCTCAGGGGTGGCGCGTCTGGAGCAGGTCCAGGGCCGCCTTGGCCTGCACCAGCCCGAAGCCGAAGGCGTTGTCCCGGCCCGAGGTCCCCAGATCCTGAGCGGAGTCCTGGAGCAGCGCGCGCACCTGCAGCGCAGTGAGCGTGGGGCGTGCGCTCCACAGCAGCGCGGCCACACCGCTCACATGCGGCGTGGCCATGGAGGTACCCGTCAACCGCGAGTAGTCCACACCCACCAGCTTCACCTTCGCGGCCTTGCCCTTGAGCCCCTTGAGGGCCGAGCCGTCCGCATGAGAGACGGAGGCGGTCGGCAGCCAGGTGTCCTCGGTGCCCAGGGTGAAGTTGCCGATGCCGTCTCCTGGATCGTTGTTGCCGACGAGGACGGCCTTGGCGCCGGCCCGGCGCATGAAGGTGACCTTCTTCGCGAAGGTGAGGCCGTTGCCCTCCCCATCCAGCCCGCCGCGATCCACATACGCGACGAAGCCATCGCACGTGGCCTCATCGCCGCAGGCGCTCTTCGAGTTGCCGATGCCGCACGTGAGCAGCTTGCCGGTGTACTCACCCAGGGGAGCGAACGCGAGCGAGCGGGACTCGAACGTCCTGCCGTCCACCTCCACCTGGGAGAAGGACTCGGCGCCGACGATCATCGCCGACAGCACGTCCACGCCGGGGGCCACCAGGGCGACCTGCGGACCCACCTGCGAGAAGGCGGGGTGTTCGCTCTTGAAGTTCACCGCGCCCACGGCGAGCACGCCGTCATAGGCGGCAGGGTAGGCCACGCCTGGCTCGGTGGCCGGGTCTCCCGTGCCACTGTTGCCCGTGGCCGCGATGGGGAGCAGCCCGGCCAGGACAGCGGCCTTGAACGCCGCCTCCTCGGTGGCGCTGGGCTCCGGAGCGCCCAGCGACAGGGAGATGACCTTGGCGCCCTGCTGCTGGCACCACTCGATCGCGGAGATGATGTCCGCGGTGCTGCCGTTGCCGCGGGTGTTGAGCACGCGCGCCACGAGCAACCCGACGCCGGGCGCCACGCCGACGACGCCGTTGGGCTCCTCGCCCGGGTTCACGGTGCCATGCGAGCCCAGCTGCGCGACGACGGTGGCCGCCGTGTGCGTGCCGTGGCCGCCGCCCCACTTCCCGGTGTTCGTCTCGAAGTCCAGCGGCTCGTCATCGTCGTCGACGAAGTCCTTGCCGGCCACGTAGGCCGCCTGCAGCTCCGGGTGCCGGTTGTCCCAGCCGCTGTCGACGACACAGACCTTGATGCCCGTGCCGTTGGGCGCGGTGGCGTCGAGCACTCCGTCGTTGTTGGCGTCCCACACCAGGGGGGCCTGCACCAGCTTCAGCCCCTCGGTGTACTCGCCCACGGAGCCGGAGGTGGCCAGCGCCTGTCGCTCGAAGGCGCGCACCGTCCGATCCCGCTCCAGGGTGAGCACGTCCGGATCCTGGGCCAGGACCGCGCGCTGCTCAGGCGTCAGCCGGGCCGCCACGGCGCCCAGACCGGCCCAGCTCGCCGTCACCTGACCACCCGCGCGCTTCACGGAGTCCTCGGCGGCCCTCGCGGCCAGGGAGGACACCGTCCGGCGATAGCGGATGAGGAAGGACTGCCGGCCATCCTGCGCCTCGGGCTCCTCGGACAGGGCAGAGAGACGCTCGGCGGGCATCCCCTCCTCCGTCGTGGTGGTGCAGTCCAGAGGGTTCGTCACGGGAGGAGGGAGCGGTTCCGGTTCCTCCTCGTTCTTGCAAGCGGCGAGAAGACCAACGAGGCCCAGCCAGACCCAACGCTTCATACGCACCTCTTTGCCCCTCAGGGGTGGGACCACTGCCAGCTCCGTGCCAGCCGGGGTGAACGGGCGGACGGGCAGCCGCGTTCCCCACGGAACTTAAGCACGGCGCCCGGGTGCCTGCCTGCGAAGGAGGCATGCACACACGGGATCACATCCACCATGCATAGAGAAGGCGTGCGCCGACGAACGGTTTGCGGGCGAACTGTCAACCGTCCGCCGGGTCGATACTGAAGATGCGGCCCGCGTCATGGGTGTAGGCCTCGAGCTGCCGCTGCGTCTCCGCGCTGTTCCAGCCGAGCCGCGGGGCCATGACTTCGGCGGCAGCCCGGGCCGCCTCGGCACCTTGATCGCGCGTCTCGAAGGCGACCTTGAGGCGACGGATGAGCAGGTCGGCCAGGGTATGGACGAACTCGTGGGAGACGCCGTGAGCCGCCTCGGCGCGCAGGTAGGGCAGCCCCTCGACGAGCGGCTGGGCGAGTGAGGCCTCCTCGCGAGTGAGCCCCCACACCTGGCGCCACCGGCTGCCATACGCGCGCACGAGATGGAGGGCCACATCCACGTGGGCCACTTCGCGGAGCGCGACCTCCAGCTCGGCGTCAACGGAGCGCAGGTTGCCGCCGGGCAGGGGCAGCGTCTCGGTGCCGGACTTCCGGAGGGGGACTTGGAGCTGGCGCTCGACGGCGTTGACCACATCGCGGGCCATGACGCGGTAGGTGGTGAGCTTGCCGCCGCTGATGGCGATGACGCCGGAGGGGCTGAGGTCGATGACGTGCTCGCGGCTGGCGCTGCCGGCGCCTCCCCCCTGGCTGTAGCCGCGGGCCACGAGGGGGCGGATGCCAGCCCAGGCGCTGACGACGTCGGAGCGCACGAGCTTCGCCTGGGGGAAGAAGGCGTTGGCGGAGGCAAGGAGGTAGGCCACATCGGCCTCGCTGGCGCGTACCTCGGCGGGGTGGGCGCGGGTGGCGGTCTCCGTGGTGCCGACGATGGCGTGCTTGTCCGCGGGGAGCACGAACATGACGCGCCCGTCCACGGGGGACAGGAGCGTGAGGGCGTTGTGGTTGCCGAGCCGCTCGCGAGGGACGGCGATGTGGACGCCCTTGCTGCCGCGCACGGCGGGGGCCTCTCGCTGAGAGTCGAGCTTGCGGATCTCATCGCTCCACGGGCCGGTGGCGTTGACGAGGACGCGGGCGCGGACGGTGTGCTCCTGACCGGAGAGGTGGTCCACCACGACGGCGCCGCGGGCCTTGCCCTCCTCGATGACGAGCCTGCTCACGGAGGCATGGTTGAGGACGACGGCGCCGGCCTCGGAGGCGCCGAGCGCGTTGGCGAAGGTGAGGCGCGCATCGTCCGTGGCAGCGTCGTAGTAGCAGGCGCCGCCCTTGAGTCCCTCGGAGAGCAGACTGGGCTCTGCGGCGATCACCTTGCGGGCATTGAGGTTGCGGTGGGCCTTGACGTTCCGGAAGAGGGCCAGCGCGTCATAGAGCATGAGGCCCGCGTTGAGCTTCCAGCGGGGGATGCGAGCGCCCTTGTAGACGGGCCAGGTGAAGGCGAGCGGGCGGACGAGGTGAGGGGCCAGGCGCAGCAGGCGCATGCGCTCGATGCTGGACTCGAAGACGAGGCCCAGGTGGCCGTGCTCCAGGTAGCGCACGCCGCCGTGGATGAGGCGGGAGGAGCGGCTGGAGGTGCCGCTGGCGAAGTCATCGCGCTCCACGAGGGCCACGCGCAGGCCGCGCAGGGCCGCATCGCGCGCAGCGCCAGCACCGGTGACGCCGCCACCGATGACCAGGAGATCAAAGGCTTCGGACGCGAGAGCGCGCAGGCGCTCGGCGCGGGAGGCAGGCGGGGGAGGGAGCTCCTGCTCGGTATGGGTGCGAACGAGGGCGGCAGATTGACGCACAGGGGGAGTCTAATGGCCGTGACTGCGCGCGGGCAGGGAATGTGCACGCAGCGCGTCAGGAGGGGGACAGGAGCGCGGCGCCAGCACCTGGGGACTCCTCAACGAGCGCCTTGCATGTCTGGAGGAAGACGACTAGGCAACCGGGCAGCCGCTGGAGCCATCTGAGCGTGAGGCCTTGAGGAGTCAGCACGATCGCCGCGATCTCGCCTGCCTGGGCCTGACGGTCCTGGTGTACGGGCTCGTGGTGGCGCCGGTGCTGCACGCGGCGGTGGACCACGCGGGCGGGCGGGCGCTCCCGGCCACGGCGCGGGGATGGCTGGATCACCCAAAGGCCGAGCAGCGGGGGCACGGGCATCTCCATGGGGACGCTTCCGGGGCGGAGGAATCCAGCGCCGCACCTGGGGTGGCCGACCATGGCCACGAGCATGAGCACTCCCAGGAGCCGACGCGGGGGCATCCGCACAGGCACCAGTGGGGCTCGGTGGAGCACCTGCAAGCGGTGGCGGTGGCGGGCGTGGGGGTGCTGGCTCCGGTGGTGGGGTGGGTGCCGCTGGGAGCAGAGGTGCCCCAGCGTCCGCAGTGGGCATCGGTAGCACCGCTCCGACCGACGGCGATGCCTCAGGGACCGTAGGGGACAACCGCATCGCGTCGCGGTCCGTCTCCCTTCCTTCTCTCGAGGTCTCTCATGTCTCGCCTTCGCGCGGCCCGCCGGGTCGTGCTCGCTGCGCTCGTGTGCGCAGTCACCCCTGCAGCTGCACAGTCCCAGGAACCGTCTCCTCCCAGTACAGGCACCGCCTCCTCACCTCAGTCCCAGGAAGCACCGCCTGATCTCTCCACTGAAGCACCATCACCCTCCACGCCAGAAGACCCGAGCCGTCTTGAGACGACAGTGACGGCCCGGCGGTCCTTCACGGCGGCCTCGTCCTCGAGCGTGAGGGATCGCGACTTCCTCCTGCGACCCCGCCCGCGTCCCGTGGACATCCTGCAGGCCGTCCCGGGGCTCTACACGAACCAGCATGCGGGGGGAGGCAAGGCGAACCAGTACTTCCTGCGCGGCTTCGATGCGGATCACGGCACGGACGTAGCGCTCTTCGTGGATGGCGTGCCGGTGAACATGGTGAGCCATGCACATGGGCAGGGGTACGCGGATCTCAACTGGATCATCCCCGAGCTGATCGAGCGGGTGGAGGTGGCGAAGGGCCCGTACTTCGCGCAGTTTGGGGACTTCGCCACGGCGGGCGCGATCAACCTGGTGACGCGGCGAGACTTCGAGAAGAGCCAGGTGACGCTGGGCGGGGGCTCGTTCGACACGTGGCGAGGGTTGTTCATCGCCGCGCCGGAGGTAGAGGGCTGGGAGCCCGTGATTGCGGCGCAGGTGTACGGCACGAACGGCCCCTTCGAGAACGCCGAGCGGCTCCAGCGCTTCAGCCTGTTCACGCAGGTGACGCGGGCGCTCTCGGAGCGCTCCTGGCTCTCGGTGACGCTGACGTCCTATGGCAGCGGGTGGAACGCGAGCGGACAGGTCCCCTTGCGCGAGGTGAGCGCCGGACGGCTCGATCGTTTTGGCTTCATCGATCCCACCGAGGGTGGGAACTCTCAGCGGCACAGCCTCTATGGCACGTGGCGTGCGCTCACGGAGGATGGCGGGGAGGTGAGCGTCTTGGCCTACGCGGTGCAGTATCGGCTCAACCTCTTCTCGAACTTCAGCTTCTTCAGCCGGGATCCGGACAACGGGGACATGATCGAGCAGCACGACGCGCGAACGATCGCGGGGCTCCATGCCAGCTATCGCTTCCGGCGCGAGTGGCGAGGCCTGGCCTTCGAAACCACGCTGGGCACGCAGCTTCGAACGGACGCAATCGCCAACAGCCTCTACGAGGACCGCGCGCGGGAGCGCCTGGCGACGGTGGTGGACGCGACGGTGCGCGAGGGGAGCCTGGGGCTGTACGCCCAGGAGGACATCACCTTCACGCCCTGGCTGCGAGCAGTGCTGGGCCTGCGAGGGGATCTCTTCGGCTTCGACGTGGATGACGACTTGGAGGACGTGGGCACACAAGAGACGAAGTCCTCAGGGACGAGACAGGCGTCACGCATCTCGCCGAAGGCGAGCCTCGTCTTCGGGGCCATCCCGGCAACGGAGCTCTACCTGAACGCGGGCGCTGGCTTTCACTCCAACGACGCGCGGGGCGTGGTGCGCGGGGCGGACGCGGTGACGCCGTTGACGCAGGCGCGCGGCTACGAGCTGGGAGCGCGGACGCGCCTCTTCGACGCGTTGGATCTCGCCGGCTCGGTCTTCCTCTTGGACTTGGACAGCGAGCTGGTCTGGGTAGGAGACGAGGGAACGACGGAGGCGCGCGGTCCGACACGACGTCGGGGCCTGGAGGCGGAGGCGCGGCTGCGCATCCTGCCGTGGCTCTTCGCGGACGTGGACCTGACGGTGTCCCGGGCGACGTTCGTGGAGAACGCGGGGAACGCGGACGCGGTGGCACTGGCGCCGACGCTGATCGTGGCCGGGGGACTGTCGGCGCGCCACCCGAGCGGCGCCTACGGCCGCCTGGGGGTGATCCACCTGGCGGACCGGCCTGCCACGGAGGATCGGTTCCTCACGGCGGAGGGCTTCACTCGAGTGGACGCCAGCGTGGGTTACCGCGCCTCTTGGTTCGAGGCGACGCTGGGGCTCCAGAACGTGCTGGGCACCGAGTGGCGGGAGGCTCAGTTCGCGAACGTGTCCCGTCTCCCGGACGAGACAGGGCCGGAGAGCTGCCCAGCGGGGACACGCCCAGCGGGTGAAGACACCTTTGAAGGGTGCGAGGACCTGCACTTCACCCCGGGAGCGCCGTTCAACGCCCAGGCCAGCGTGAGCTTCTTCTTCTAACCGGACGTGGAGCCTCTGGGGCGCTGGAACTCCAGCGCCCCTACAGAGGCGGAGCTACCCCTTCTTGACCTGCTTGGGGCTGGTGGGATGGGCCGGGTTGTTGGGATTCATCTGATCGGAACGGTTCTCTCTGTCCGCCTTGTACTCGGGGCTGGTGGGGTTCTTCACGGTCGAGCGCTGGTCGTTGGGGGTGGGGGTCTTGTCCTTGTCCTGTTCCATGGCGTTCTTCTCCTGACCGGGAGGGAAAGAGGTCCCGGATGGATCAACCTGGGCACTGCGCTGGAAGGGGGCAGGAGCTTGGAAGGGCGGGGAGGTCTCAGCCAGCCGTCGGCAGGTGTGTTCAACCTGCCCGCCCGTGCATAGCTGAGGAGGAGGGAGGTGGTGCGGGTGCGAACGGTGACCTATGAGCGCAGCGGGCGGACGAACACAGGGGCGCAGGCGGTGCGAGTGGAGGGACTGCACCACCTCCGGGTATTGGAGCAGGGGGAGGAGGTAAGCGAGCGAGAGCTGACACGGGAGGAGATCGCACGACTGGCCCCGCTGATGGAGGAAGCGGCAAGGAAGCCCTCGCCGGCGGTGGTGCCACCGGCAGCAGGGGGACCGAACGGGCTGGCCGTGAGCCTGGCCTTCGAGGACGAGGAGGTGCCGCGGGTGCGGCTGGCGGCGAAGGGGCTCCCGGCGAAAGGGGCCGGCGCTCCCTACGATGCGCTGCTGGTGGAGCTGGACGCCCTGCTGACAGCGGAGCTGCACGCGAGAACCCCTCGACACGCGCACGCGGTCTTGCCGCACATGCTGCGGGCGGACGAGTAGTCCGCCGAGTGCAGCGAGGCCTGTTGCTGGGCGGGCGCGAGCGTGACAGAGAAGAGGGATGACGCGGGTTCGGATCGCCGTCCATCGCACGGTGGGTGAGGCACGACTGCAGGCGGGGGTGTTGGAGGCGGCGGGGCTGTCCGTGGAAGTACGCGGAGAGTCACTGTCCCCTCTGAGCGGTGAGATTCCGAGCACGGAGACGTGGATCGAGCTGTGGCTGTGGCCACAGGACGTGGAGGCGGCGCGCCAGCTCATCGCGGAGCTGGAGGAGAACCGTGAGGCTGCGAGCAAGGAAGTCACCTGCCCGCGCTGTCATGAGGAGAATCCAGGCAACTTCGAGCTGTGCTGGAGCTGCGGTCTGGAGTTCCCTTCGACGTTGCGTCCACGCCTCCGAGCGGTTCCCTGAGCTCCCCTGGGCGACCCTGGCTCTCAAGAGTTAAAGAGTGAGAGCGCGCTGTTGCCTGGGAGCCGGTAGGGCGCACGGAGTGCTGGCAAGCGAGCGCGCGGGCGGCTAGGGATCCGCAAGAGTCGGCGCAGGCGGATGATGCTTGCCCGTCCTCGCAGCAGCGCAGCGAAGGAAACACAGCCGGCGTGGAGGAGCGCGTGGAGGAGACGGCAGCACCAGGAGCCGAGCCGGCCCCGCGGCGGCGAATCAGCCGCGGGACGCAGACCGCGCTGCTCGCCTGCGGCCTGGCCTCCCTGGTGCACCTGATTCCGCTCCTCCTGCCGAGGAACATGCCAGAGCAGGAGCTGGCGATCGCCCGAGTGATGACGGAGCCCCAGGGCCGGGTGCGCCGGCTGAAGCCCTTGATTGACCACCCGAAGGCAACGGGGGCAGAGCTGCGCGAGGCAGCGGAGCTGCTGTTGGAGGGAGCACCGACGGAGGCGCGAGAGCTCGTGGAGGAAGCGGAGCGCCGAGAGCCGAACGCTCTGGAGACGCAGCTGCTGCGAGCACGAATCTGCCGGGTGGAGCGCATGGAGCGCTGCGTACAGGAGTCCTTCGAGCGGGCCGCTCGGATGGCGCCAGGAGACGTGCGGACAGACTTGCTCCAGGCGGACATGAGGGAGCAGGACGGAGATGTGGAAGGGGCGCTGGAGGCAGTGGCTCGAGCGCTGCGGAAGGCGCCGGGAGAGCCGGCGGTGCAGCTCCGGCACTCGCGGCTGCTGGGCGCGCTGGGACGCTTCGAGGAGGCCGAGGCAGCGCTCCGAGCGTCGGAGGCAAGGCTGCCTGCTCAGCGGCTGTACCTGGAGCTGGGCCTGCTGCGGACGCGCGAAGGCCGGAACGAGGATGCGCGGAGCTTCTTTGCGCGAGCGGTGGGAGAGGGCCCGCAGGCGGCGGTCGCGCACTTCCACCTGGGAATGGCGCACTTCCAGCTGGGGGATGTGGACTCGGCGGAGGAAGAGCTGCGCACGGCGGATCGGCTGGACGTCTCGAACCCTCGGCCCCTGGCGGCGCTGTGCGCCATACAGCTGAAGGCAGGTCTGGCGGAGGCCGCGCGCGTAACGAAGATGGATCTGGAGCGTCGCTTCCAGGGGCAGACAGAGCTCATCCGCGATGCCTGCCGAGCAGACCGCTGACCCTCCAGGCCTTCCTTCCGTGGCCTGCAGCTCAGGGCTCGATGCCCCGGATCTGACGGAGCAGGTGCGCGGAGCGTTTGACCTCGAGATCCACGGAGCCGTCCGCAATCTCGGTCCGGACAACAGCCTTGAGGAAGGGAAGCGCCTCCTCGTGCCGGCCCTGCGCGCACATCAGCTCCCCGAGCGCCAGGCGGGCCTGTGTCAGGAGCACCAGATCCTCGGCGGCGACAGCGGCGTCGATGGCATCACTGAGAGCGGACTCGGCGAGCTCCTCGAGCCCCCGTGCGAGCAGCTCTCGGGCACGTTGGAAGTGTTCGCGGGTCTTCATACGGGACGGGAGCGAGGGGGATGAGGTATCCCTGGGCGCATGGACGAGTCGCGCTTCATCGAGCTGGAACTCCGGTACATGCAGCAGGCGGAACTCCTGCAGCAGCTCAGCGACGTGCTGTACGCGCAGCAGCAGCAGCTGGACGCCCTCAAGGGGGAGGTGGACCTCCTGAAGCGCAAGCTGGAAGGAGGTCCAGGGTTGGTGGACGCCAAGCAGCAGGAGCGTCCACCGCACTATTGAGTGCCCCGAGCCTCAGAAGCGATAGCCGAGGCGGACTCCCAGGATGGGCTCGGGGCTGGCGTAGCCCACCTCGAGACCGAAGGTGAGCGCGCCGCTCCTGATGCCAAAACCGAAGGCCGCGTGAGCTCGCAAGGTCTCTCCCGAGTCGATGACAATCCAAGGCCCGACGAGCCCTTCCAGGTAGAACCGGCGGGTGAGATCAAACCTCAGCACCAGATCAATGGGGATGCCCAACGTGCTGGGCTCCGTGAGGAAAGCGATCCCGAACCGGCCACCCAGGTGAAGAGGCCCGGCCAGGTGGGTCTCCACGCCGAGGTTGAACTGGAAGGCGGCGCCTTCATCGAACCAGTAATCCGCGCCCAGCCCGAGCCGGATGTTGGCGGCTTGGGAGGAGACGGGGACCAGCAACAGACCAACCGCGAGGAGACCGCCGAGGCAGGGACGCAGAAGTTTCATTTGCGATGGCTCCTGGGATGCGAGGGAGCCGCCACTCAAGCAGGCTCAGGAGCAAGCCGCCAGAGAATGAATCGCACCTGGCGAGGCGCAAACACTGCAATGAGAGCAAAAAAAACGCCCCTGGGGCCCAGTGAAGGGCGCCAGGGGCGCATGAGAAAAAAATCCGGCAGCGACCTACTCTCCCACGCGGTTTCCCGCGGAGTACCATCGGCTCTGGAGGGCTTAACTTC
>Ga0190275_10002314_pt1 | contig 13761 bp, 12 predicted proteins | sample Popmic550T_FD_133745 | JGI IMG/M metagenome (GOLD analysis project Ga0190275, IMG submission 133745) | Populus adjacent soil microbial communities from riparian zone of Yellowstone River, Montana, USA - 550 T | ecosystem: Environmental > Terrestrial > Soil > Riparian zone > Trees stand | place... | reverse complement strand
TCCGCGGCACGCCACCCGGATGGTTGACGCGCGGATCACTGCCGGGCATCCTGCCGCCGCCCCCACCCGATCTCACCGCGACGGGAGCGTGGACACGGACATGCAGCCCCGGACCTTCGGCCCCTACACGCTGCTGAACGTGCTCGGGGGCGCCGGGATCGGCCGCGTCCACCTCGGCCGGACCGACAAGGGCGTGCGCGTCGCCGCCCGGGTGATCCGGCCCGAGTTCGCCGCCGACCCGCGGTTCCGGGCCTGCCTGCGCGACGAGGTCGAGATCGTCACCCGCGTGCGCGGCCCGCGGGTGGCCGCCCTGCTCGACGCGGACGCCGAGGCCGACGTGCCGTGGCTGGCCACCGAGTACGTGCCGGCGCCGTCGCTCGCGACGGTCCTCGCCCGCAGCGGCCCGCTGTCGGTGGACGGCGTGCGGCGGCTGGGCGTCGAGCTGGCCGAGGCGCTCGAGGTGATCCACGAGGCCGGCGCGGTGCATCGCAACCTGAAGCCGGGCAACGTGATGATCACCGCGGGCGGTCCCCGCGTCGTCGACGTCGGCATCTCCCGGGCCGCCGCGGCGTCGCCGCTGACCCGGGGCGGCGGCCTGGTCGGAACGCCCGGTTACCTCGCACCCGAGCAGCTCCTGAACGGGCCGGGCGAACCCGCATCGGACGTGTTCGCGCTCGGCAGCGTTCTGCTGCACGCGGCGACGTGGCGGGAGCCGTTCGGCACCGGCGACGTCGCGACCGTCCTGCACCGCGTGCTGCGGGTCGGCCCGGACCTGCGTGGGCTCGACCCGGGCCTGGTCCCGGTCGTCGCGTCCTGCCTGCACCCCGTCCCCGCGCACCGGCCCTCCCCGGGCGAGCTGCGCGACCTGCTGCTGGCCCCGGCGGCGGCTCCGACCGCGGTGGATCCCGCAGCCGGGCCCGCAGCCGAGCCTGCCGCCGAGCCCGCCGACGTCGTCCCGGCACCGCGCACGCCGGCCGACGACGAGGTCGCGCCCGTCGACGAGGACGCGCTGGTGGAGGAGGCTCTACCTCGTTAGCCGAGCTCCACGAGGAACGCGACCTCGCCCGGGTCGTACCAGGCCAGCTCGTGGTCCTCGGCCTCGCCGATGAGGAACTCCGCGTCGAGATCGCCCAGGTCGGCGGCGTCGATCACGCCCGCGGCCTGGCGGACGGCGTACTCCGCGTCCTCGGTGTCGACGTGTATCGCCGCGATCGTCGACAGCTCGACCGGGCCGCGGATGCGCACCGCGCCGTCGTCGAGGTCCGGGCGCAGCGTGACGTCGTCCAGGTCTGCGGCGACCACGACGCGCCGAGCCGGCGTCGCGTCCTCCCCGAGCCCGAACTCCACGGACAGCAGGCGCAGCGACGCCCGCGCCGCCTCGCCCATCGCGGCGTACTCGAGCTCGTCGTCGTCGCCCGCCGTGTACGACTCGCGCAGCTTCGGCGTGAGCGCGAACGCCGTGCCGCCCACCGGGTCGAGCCGGTCGTTGGCCGCGAGCTTGCGCAACATCGGCCAGGTGGCCGGGATGTAGACCCGCATCGCTCACCTCACCCGCAGCTCGTCGAACGCCTCGTCGACCGTCGCGGCGAGCACGTCGACGTCGGCGAGCGCGTTGCGATCGGCGTTGAACCCGTAGAACAGGCCGCCGTCGTAAGACGTGACTCCGACCGCCAGGCCCTGCCCGTCGGCCAGCGGCACCACCGGGTAGGTCTCGAGCATGCGGGCGCCCCCTGCGTAGAGCGGGACCTGCGGTCCGGGCACGTTCGTCACCACCAGGTTGAAGATGCGTTTGGAGATGCCGTTGACGGCCCGGGCCCCGAGCGCGTGCAGCGTCGGCGGAGCGTAGCCCCCGATGCGCGCCAGCGCCGCCGCGCGTACCGAGCGGTTGCCCGCGGTGTGCTCGCGCATCGCGTGCGCGACGTGCTGCAGCCGCAACGCCGGGCTCGGCTCCCCGACGGGCAGGTCGACCAGCGTCGACAGCACACGGCCGTCGGCCGCCGGCGCGTCGGCGCCCTGCACCCACAGCGGCACCATCGCCCGCACCCGGCTGCCCGAGGTCACCGGCTCGCCGCGGGAGAGCAGCCAGGCCCGCAGCGCACCGGTCACGACGGTCAGGACGACGTCGTTCACCGTGCACCCGTGGGTGGTGCGCACCTCCCGGTACGCGGCGAGATCGCCGCGGGCGACGGCGAAGCGGCGCTGGGTGGAGAGGTCGACGTTGAGCGGCGACCCCGGCGCCAGCCGGCCGCCGGTCACGACCGTGCCGACCAGCGCACCGACCCCGCGCGCCAGCCTGGCCGCCCCGGCGAGCGCGTCGTTCGCCGTGGCCCGCACGATGTCGACCACCTGACCGGGCCGGGCGACGGCCTCGGCGACCGCGTCGACGACGAGGCGGACGTCGCTCGGCTCGGGGCGCGGCATCCACAGCTGGTCGGGCGCCTCGCGCGGCTCGGGTGTCGGGTCGAGCAGCACCTGCCCGATGTCGATCGTGGTGACGCCGTCGACCATCGCCTGGTGGGTCTTCGTGATGATCGCGAACCGGCCGTCGGCGAGCCCCTCGACGAGGTAGACCTCCCACAGCGGACGGTCGGGGTCGAGCGGTCGCGACATCAGCCGCGCCACCAGCTCCGTGAGCTGCGCGCAGGTGCCCGGCCGCGGCAGCGCCGAGCGGCGGACGTGGAAGGCGACGTCGAAGTCGGCATCGTCGACCCAGACCGGGCGGGCCAGCTCACCCGGGACGTGGCGCACCTTCTGCCGGTACCGCGGCACAGCGACCAGCCGCCGCTCGACCGTCTCGACGAGCCGCTCGTAGTCGAAGCCGCCGGCCGGAGCTCGGAAGATCCCCACGGCTCCGACGTGCATCGGCGTGCGCGGCTGCTCCAGGTAGAGGAACGACGCGTCGACGGCCGAGAGCCGGGGCGGCGACATACCAAGATCCTAGGCCGTGGCACGCTCGACGACCGTGGCACGCTCTCCCAAGGACACCTTCATCACCGTGTACGGGCGCAAGCCGGTCCAGGAGGCGTTGGACGACGCCGACCTGCGCGTCGACAAGGTCGTCCTGGCCGACGACGCGCGCGGCGAGCCGGTGCGCGCCATCCTCGCCGCGGCGAAGGCCCGCGGGGTACCGGTCCAGCGCGCCTCCGCGCACCGGGTCAAGGTGCTGGCCGGCAACGGGCGGCACGACCAGGGCGTGCTCGCCGACGTCGTCGCGCCGCGGATGCAGCCGGTCGACGAGTTCCTCCTGGATCTCGGCAACGACCCCGGGGCCGTGCTGGTGCTCGACCGGGTGACGAACCCCGCGAACGTCGGCATGGTGCTGCGCAGCGCGACGGCCGCGGGCCTCGACGGTGTGCTGCTGCCGCGGCGGGGGGCGCCGGCGATCGATCCGCTGGTGGTCAAGGCCTCGGCCGGAGTGGCCTTTCGCGCCCCGGTGCTGCGGGCGGCGACGGCCGAGGACGGCTGCGCGGCGCTGCGCGACGGCGGGTTCACCGTGCTCGGGCTGGACGCCGCCGGAGAGTCGCTGCTGGAGGCGGAGCTGCCGCGCCGGGTCGCGCTGGTGCTCGGCAACGAGACCGACGGGCTGTCCCCCGACGTGCGTGCGCTGTGCGACGGGCTGCTGGCGATCCCGATGGAAGGCGGCGTCGAGTCGTTGAACGTGGCGAGCGCCGGCGCCGTCGCGGCGTTCGAACTGCGGCGTCGGCGGCGCTGAGGCCCACCCACGGAGGGGTGGCCCGGGGTCGCGCCGCCCGCCGGGAAGGTCCAGAGTGGCCCCATGGGTTTCTCCGACTTCGTGAACAAGGCCAAGAATCTCGCCGACCAGCACGACGAGCAGGTCGACCAGGGCCTGGACCGCGCGGGCGACATGGCGAAGGAGCGCTTCGCCGGGCACGACCAGCACGTCGACAGCGTCGTCGACCGTGCCCAGCAGTACACGGGCGAGGGCGACACCACGGCCGGGGGCGTCGAGCCCGCTGCGGAGGTCCCGGGCGGTCCGCAGGTCGACGTGCCGGCCGGGCCGGGCGAGACCCCGCCCCAGCCCTGATTTTCCGTCCCTTACTCCCTCGGGGCGCCGCGGCTCGACGCTGCGGCGCCCCGTTTGGTCTGGGTGCTCACGGTGAATTCCTGGGCATGAGCACCGACGCCGGCAGTGCCGCCGCACCCGAGGACATCGCCACCCGCGAGGTGGCGTCGGAGCGCCCGGGCCTCGAGTCCGCCGACCCGGAGTCCGCCGATTCCGCGACCTCGACGCCGGAGACGGCCGACCGCGGGGTCGAGGGATCCGCTGGTCCCGACGACGACGCTCGCAGCGACAGGCCTGGCTCCGACACCGGGCCCGACGGCGCATCCGACTCGGACGGTTCGCGCGGCGTGGATTCGGGCGGAGCCGCGTCCGACGATTCCGGGTCCGACGGCGCGTCAGACGATTCCGGGTCGGGCGAGGCCGGCGCGACCCCTGCGGACGAGGGCTTCGTCGCCGGCATCCTGCGCGACGCCACCATCACCGGCCTGCCCGGCGACACCGGAGCGCCGCCCGCCGAGCCGCACGCCCCGGAAGCCCAGCAGCAGGGAGACGAGCCCGTCGGCTCGGAGCCTCGGGTCGGCGACAACCCGCGCGGCGTCGACTGACGTCGGCGACAGTGATCGATCCGGATATCAGTCGGGCAGGGCCAGGAGGATCTCGACGTCCGCGATCGTCGTGTCGGGGTCGTCGTGCAGCACGCCGACGGCCCCTGCGGCGCGCGCGCCGCGGATGTTGGCCGCCAGGTCGTCGACGACGACGCACTCCCCCGGCGTGAGCCCCAGCAGGGCCGCCGTCCGCCGGTAGACCTCGGGGTCCGGCTTGACCACCCCGACCGCACCGCCGAGCACCAGCACGTCGAACAGTTCCGCGATCTCGTCAGACACCGAGCCCGCCGACGACACCAGCGCCGTCGGCCGGCCCGCCGCCCGCGCCCGGCGAGGCAGGTCGCGCATCGCCGCGCCGTCGGTCAGCACCCCGGCGTAGTCCATGATCAACCCGCGCACCGCCATGACCGCCACCGTAGCCGCGGTCGTGGCCGACGGCCGTCCACCGTTCGCGATCGCTCGCGGGCCACTCCCCCTGTCACACAGGAACCGAGACCGTCACAGCCCGCCCAGCACGCGCGCCGGCACCACCCGGTGTGCGACAGCCCGCGACGGCGTGCGGCAGCACGGTCACTCATCGGCCTCCGCAGCGAAGAGCACCGCGAGCAGCCACGCCCGCACGACCTGCTCGCTGTCCGCAGCAGGACACGGCAGGAGTCCGTCCGGCCGCCGGGCGCCGACCACCCGTGTGCCGCCGGCCGCGGTGCGGTGCACGTGCACGACCCGCCGGTCGCGCCGGTTGCGCTCACGGCGGACATCACCGGTCTCCTCCAGCCGGTCGAGCACCGGAGTGAGCGTGGCCGGGCTCAGGCCGATCCGGGCGGCGAGGTCGCGGTGCGACGGCACGTCGCCGGGATCGAGCGCGGCGAGCACGGCGACGGCGGTCGGGGTCAGCCCGTGCTTGGCCGCGAGACGACGGTGGTGCCGGGCGACAGCAGCACCGACACGCGGCAGGAGCACCTCCAGGGGTGCGGCCTCGAGCGGGGCGACCGCGACGGGCAGGCCGGGGATCGACCCGAGGCCGAACGATGTGACGGCGCCCGCATCGGTATCTCCCGCCGGTGGGGACGTCGACCACTCGGCGTCCTCCGGCGTGCTCCCGTCGCCCTGGGTCATCCCGCGAGCGTACGAGCCGGACCATATGGATACGTACCGTTCGGCAGAAGAGCCGGACCGTACGCATCCATATCGTTCGGCGACGAAGTTTCCCGAACGGCCGCGGGCCGCCATCGGCACGGCGCACGCTCCAGCGGTGACGACGGCATCGGTGACGGCGGCGGTAGCGACGACGCCGCCAGTGGCGGACATCGCGACGCGGACCGGTCTCGAACGACCTGTTGGCCTCGACCCGACCGCTCGCGAGCATCCCCCGCCTCGGCTGCGCCTCCTGCGCTACGAACCCGATCCCGACCGTCCGACCCCTCCGCGACCGGCGACCGCGCCGGCCCGCCGGCCCCACGTCGTGCCCGTGGACCACGCCGACGGGGCCGACCTGCGCCGCCACATCGAACGGGTGCTGCGGCTAGCCCTCGAGGTGCTCGACGGCCGGCGCCCGCTCGCCCAGCTCACGCCCCACCTGGCTCCCAGCACCGTGCGCTACATGCGCGCCGCGCTGGCGGGGCGGCCACCGCTGCGCGAGCCGTCGCGCATGACGTCACTGCACCTCGGCCGGCCCCGCACCGGCGTGGCCGAGGTCGCGGTCGTCTACCGACGCGGTCGCCGGGCCCGCGCCCTCGCCGCCCGCTTCGAGCGGGCCCGCCCGGACGGCGCGCCGGTGCGGGTGCCGCGGACCACGGCCGGTCGGGCGGACGCTTTCGCCGTCGACCGGCCGGAGTGGCGGTGCGTCACCTTGCGGCTGCTGTGAGCGGTCGGCGCCTCTACGGTCGCGCGGCTGTCGGCATCCCGTGGCAGTGCTTGTACTTGCGGCCCGAGCCGCACGGGCACGGCCGGTTCCGGGCCGGCTCGCCGCTGCGGCCCCTATCGCTCCCGGTGGTCGCGCCCCCGGAACGGCTGCGGGCGGTGCCTCCGTCTTCGGCGGGCCCGCTGTACTGCAACTCCGCCGCCGACCGAGGGCCCCCGCCGCTCAGCACGGTGGGCAGGACTCCGGTGGCGTCCGGGTCGATCTCGGGTGCCGCGTGCCGGCCACCCGCCACGTTGCCGGACCGGGCCGGAACACGGGTGGTGCGCTCGGTCGGCGGATCTGCCGGGGCAGCCGGCGCCGTCGGCTGCGTCGACTCGACCGGGCCCGCAGCTCCGCCGCCGGCTTCGGGCACAGCAGGCGACGCGGCCGGCGGGGCGGGCGGTGGCGCGGCCTGCACCCGCACGTTGAACAGGTGCCCGACCGTCTCCTCCTTGATGCCCTCGAGCATCGCGGTGAACATGTCGAAGCCCTCGCGCTGGTACTCGATCAGCGGGTCGCGCTGCGCCATCGCCCGCAGCCCGATGCCCTCCTTGAGGTAGTCCATCTCGTAGAGGTGCTCGCGCCACTTGCGGTCCATGACCTGCAGCAGCACCTGCCGCTCCAGCTCACGCATGCCGCCCTGCCCGCCGATGACGGCGTCGATCTCGGCCTCACGCCGGGCGTAGGCCTCGCGCGCGTCGGCGAGCACGGCTTCGGCGAGCCGGTCGCGGGTCAGGTCGTCGACGTCGCCCTCGGCCAGCTTCGCGCGGTCCAGACCGACCGGGTAGAGCGTGCCCAGCGCCGTCCAGAGCTTCTCGAGGTCCCAGTCCTCGGCGTAGCCCTCGGCGGTGGCGCCGTCGACGTAGGCGCTGACGACGTCGCCGAGCATGTGCTCGATCTGCTCGCCGATGTCCTCCCCGGCGAGCACCCGGCGGCGCTCGTCGTAGATGACGGTGCGCTGCTTGTTGAGCACCTCGTCGTACTTGAGGACGTTCTTGCGGATCTCGAAGTTCTGCTGCTCGACCTGGGTCTGGGCGCTGCGGATCGCCTTGGTGACCATGCCCGCCTCGATCGGCACGTCGTCCGGCAGGTTGAACCGGTTCATGATCGACTCGACGAGCTGGCCGTTGAACCGCCGCATGAGCTCGTCACCCAGCGAGAGGTAGAAGCGCGACTCACCGGGGTCGCCCTGGCGACCGGAGCGGCCGCGCAGCTGGTTGTCGATGCGGCGCGACTCGTGGCGCTCCGTGCCGAGCACGTAGAGCCCACCCGCGGCGCGCACCTCCTCGGCCTCGGCCGCGACCTGCGCCTTCATCTCCCCGACGACCGCGTCCCAGGCCGCTTCGTACTCCTCGCGCCGCTCGACCGGGTTCAGATCGCGGGCGCGCAGCTCCAGGTCGGCGAGGAACTCGGGGTTTCCGCCCAGCACGATGTCCGTGCCGCGCCCAGCCATGTTCGTCGCGACCGTCACGGCGCCGGCGTGGCCGGCCTGCGCGACGATCGTCGCCTCGCGCGCGTGCTGCTTCGCGTTGAGCACCTCGTGCGGCACCTGGAGCTGGACGAGCAGCTTCGACAGGTACTCGGACTTCTCGACGCTGGTGGTGCCGACCAGCACCGGCTGACCCTTGGCGTGCTTCTCGGCGATGTCCGCCGCGACCGCGTCGAACTTGGCCTCTTCGGTCTTGTAGATCAGGTCGGCCTGGTCCGCGCGGACCATCGGCATGTTCGTCGGGATCGACAGCACGTGCATCTTGTAGATCTGGTGCAGCTCGGCCGCCTCGGTCTGGGCGGTGCCGGTCATGCCCGACAGCTTGGTGTAGAGCCGGAAGTAGTTCTGCAGGGTGATCGTGGCCAGGGTCTGGTTCTCGGCCTGGACCTCCACGCCCTCCTTGGCCTCGATCGCCTGGTGCAGGCCTTCGTTGTAGCGACGGCCGGCGAGCACGCGCCCTGTGAACTCGTCGACGATGAGCACCTGGCCGTTCGTGACGATGTAGTCCTTGTCGCGCTTGAACAGTTCCTTGACCTTCAGCGCGTTGTTCAGATAGCCGACGAGCGGGGTGTTCGCGGCCTCGTAGAGGTTGTCGATACCCAGCTGGTCTTCGACCAGCGAGACGCCCTCCTCCGTGACGCCGACCGTGCGCTTGCGCTCGTCCACCTCGTAGTGGACGTCGCGCCGGAGCATCGGCGCCATCCGCGCGAACTCCTGGTACCAGCGCGCGCTCTGCTCGGCCGGACCGGAGATGATCAGCGGCGTGCGGGCCTCGTCGATGAGGATCGAGTCGGCCTCGTCCACGATGGCGAAGTTGTGCCCGCGCTGCACGAGATCGGCCTGCTGCCAGGCCATGTTGTCGCGCAGGTAGTCGAAGCCGAACTCGTTGTTCGTGCCGTAGGTGATGTCGGCGGCGTACTGCTCGCGCCGCACTGCGGGCGGCATCTCCGAGAGGATCACACCGACCGAGAGACCCAGGAAGCGGTGGATGCGGCCCATGTTCTCCGCGTCGCGCTTGGCCAGGTAGTCGTTGACCGTGACCAGGTGCACACCGCCGCCGGAGATCGCGTTGAGGTAGGCGGGGAGCACCGAGGTCAGGGTCTTTCCCTCACCGGTCTTCATCTCCGCGATGTTTCCCAGGTGCAGCGCCGCGCCGCCCATGACCTGCACCGGGAAGTGGCGCTGGCCGATCGTGCGCACCGCCGCCTCGCGGGCCACGGCGAACGCCTCGGGCAGCAGCTCGTCCAGGCTCTCGCCGTCGGTGTACCGGGCCCGGAACTCGTCGGTCTTCGCACGCAGCTCGGCGTCCGTCAGCTTCTGGACATCCGGCTCGAGGGTGTCGATGTGCGCGGCGATCTTCCCCAGCCGTTTCACCAACTTCGTCTCGCCGGCGCGGAGCAGGCGGGTGAACAGCGGCACGGTCGACCTCATCTCCCGGTCGGGTCAGGACTTGCGGCGCGGGGCGCCAAGCCCCGGCGCCCTGCCCAACCAGGGTAGCGAAACCACAACCGGTGCCCTCCGCAACGCCGACGGGGTCCCGCTTCGTCCTGATTGCAGGACGGAGCGGGACCCCGCTGCGGTCAGTGCGACAGGCGGATCACGCCGTAGTCGTAGCCCTTGCGCCGGTAGACGACCGAGGGTGCCCCGGTCTCGGTGTCGGAGAACAGGTAGAAGTCGTGTCCGACGAGCTCCATCCGCGACAGCGCATCGTCGACGCTCATCGGGTGCGCGGTGTGCACCTTGCGGCGGACGATCCGGCCCGGGCGGTACTCGTCGTCGAGATCCTTGTCGTCCGCGAGGTCGTTCGCGGTGTCGACGGCCGGGGTGGCCGTATCGACCGAGCCGTTGACGAGATCGCGCGTGGGTGGTGGGTCGGCCTCCAGCGCGTCGCGGGGAACCGGTAGGTCGACCTCGACGTCCGCGGGCGCGTCGAGCAGCATCGTCTGGCCGCCGCCACCGCGGCCCACCAGCACCGTCGAGCGCCGCGCGGTGATGCGGCGGCGGTCGTGCGAACGCCGCAGGCGCGCCTCGAGCTTGGCGATCGCCGCGTCCAGGGCGGAGTAGAAGTCCTGCGCGCACGCCTCGGCCCGCGCGACGGGTCCGCAGCCGCGGCCGGTGATCTCGACTCGCTGGCAGTTCTTGAGCTGACGGCGGTTGCGCTCGTGGAACAACTCCACCTCCAACCCGACGATCTTGTGGTCGTAGCGCTCCAACCGCTCGACCTTCTCGGCGACGTGTACCCGGAAGTGATCCGGGACCTCGACGTTCCGGCCGGTCACGACAATCTCCACTCGGACTCCTCGCTCTCTCACGGGGCGGGCATCGGAGGATGGACGGCAACGGGAGCTCGACTTCGGAGCAACCGTCGGTGGTCCCTCCTGACAGGCCCGTTCGCGTTCCTGACGGAGCACCGCCGACGGTATCGCTGATCACAGTCCGACAACAGATCTGAAGTTCGAGTGACCCCGATCGGTGCAAGTGCGACAGTGCGTAGTTTTTTCGGCAACCATTTGGGTATTTCTTGATGTTTCCCGTGTGGTCGCGTCGGCAAGAACGACAGCTGCCGTAACGTCGCGATCGGCCCGAGCGAGGGCCGCCCGGCAGGCCCTTAGCGTCGCGCCGGTGGTGACGACATCGTCGACGAGGACCACCGTCGCGCCCGCCGGCGGCAAGGCCCGAGCGTTCACCCGGAGGCGTCCCGCCAGGTTCGCCGCCCGCTCCGCGGCGTCCAGCCCGACGGAGTCGCGCGCCCGCCTGCCCAACCGGAGCGCGGGCGCGACGGACCGCCCGGGATCACCCCGCGCCAGGTGCCGGCACAACCGCAGCACGTGGTCGCCGCCGCGGGCCCGGGCCGCCGACGGCCGCGACGGAGCCGGGACGAGCCACACGTCGGCCGCGCCCGCCATCTGGCCCAGCGGCGGAATGAGCAGGGAGGACAGTGGGCCGGCGAGGTCGCGCCGCCCGCGTTCCTTGTACTCGAGAACGGCGCTGCGCAGCCGCCCGCGGTACCGGCCCGCGGCCGAGACTGCGAGCCCACCGGGCAGCACCGGCCACAGCGGCGGGCCGAGCTGCGCCGCACAGCCGGCGCACCAGCCCGTCCCCGGAGCGGCGCAGCCGCCGCAGGAGCCCGGCAGGAGCAGGTCGAGCAGCGCGGCGAGCAGACTCGCCGGGGACAGCGCCAGGGAGCCGGACGGGACGGAGCCGGGGGAAGAGGTCGTCATGCGGCCACCCTGCCGGACCCCACCGACGCCACCCGCCCGGCGAGCACCCGCGGGGCCGAGTTGTCCACATGTCGGCGGGCACGAACGTGCGGACTCGTGTACCCGAACGCGCAACTCGCGCGCAGAAACGCGCAACTCGCCGGGCACGAATGCGCAACTCGCGTACACAGCGCGCCACTCGCGTGCAGGAACGCGCGACTCGGTGGTGATCAGCCGGGATAGAGGGGCACCGCGTCCGGGGCGCCGCCCACCACCTGGCGCCAGGTCTCCAGATCGCCGCCGGCGAAGGCCCACACTCCGGACTGGTCGGTGACCAGGACGGGGCGGTTCGGTGCGGCGGCCACCGCGCGCAGCGGCGGGGTGAGGTTGCTGCCGGGCAGCACTTCCCATGTCAGCCCGTCCACCGACACCTGCGACACCGGGCCGTCGGCTCGACGGGTCACCGTCACGATCGTCTCGGCCGCTCTCCAGTCGGCGGCGACGACCTCGCCCAGGTCCGCCGGCCGTAGCGACCGGACGTTGCGGACCGCGACGTCGCCATCCGGGCTGCGGGCCAGTGCGGCGGTGTAGAGGCCACCGCGGATGACCGCTGCCACGCGCAGGCCGTCGCGGGACAGCCGCAGGTCCTGCACCGGGCCGAGCATGGTCAGCTCGGTGGCGTCGACGGAGGCGGTGCGGGGGTTGCCGTCGGCGTCGAGCACCACGCGGGCGACCGTCGTGGCGTTCAGAACCGTCCACACCTCGGATCCGGTGGGCCCCCACGAGGGGCGGGTCAGGGTGCCCGCCTCCAGGCCGACCGGCGCGGCGGCGCCCTCGGCACCACCCACGAGCAGCCGGCGTCGCGGGCCGTCGGCGGCGACCACCGCCACGCGCCGCCCGTCCGGGCTCGACGCCGCCGACTGCACGGCCAGCTCACCGCTGCCGACCGGCCCCGGCAGCGCGGTGTCGAGCTGTCCGCCGTTGAGCTGGTGCACGCGGCCGTCGTAGACGACCAGGGCGGGCACCATCGCCGGCGCGGGCTCGGCGACGAGCGACGCGACGTCGTCGCGGATGAGGTCCGGACGGTCGGGCAGCAGAGGTGCGCCGTCGGCGAGCAGCCTGACCCGGCCGACGCTGACCTCCGCCAGCGAGAGCACCACCTGTGCCGCGAGCAGCCGGCGGCCGCCTTCGTCGAGGTCGCCGAGCTGGGTGAGGTCGACGATCAGCGCTCCCTCGGGGCTCGTGGCGACGTTCCCCCGCAGCTGCGCATTGGCGACCAGCATCGTCGACGCGGCCCCCTGCAGGGCGGTGGAGGGCCCCGCGAACAGCAGCTCCATCGCCCGGGCCGCCTGGGCTCGCGCCGGCGTTCCCGGTAGATAGCGCAGGTCCGGCACGGCGACGCGGCGGACCGGGTCCACGAACCAGGTCTTGACGGTGCGGTAGTTGATCCGGAAGTCCGACATCCGCACCAGCACGCCGCTCGGCAGGCGCGCGATGCGCCACTGGCCGTCGCGGCGGACCACGTTCACGTCGATCTGGACGGGCGACTGGGCCGCCTCGAACCACCCACCCGGGGTGAGCCTGCCCAGCGATGTGCCGCGGATCCGCACCGTGCGCATGTCCGCCTCGGGATCGACCGACGTGGGGTAGACGGTGTCGAACTGCTCCGAGAGCACCGTGACGCCCGTGCCGTCGTCCCACTCCGCGGCCTCGGGGGCGAGGAAGCGCCGGGCGGCCCCGTGCCGGTCCGGGCTGCTGCCGGAGGCGTAGACGAAGCCACGGACCAGGTCCAGCGCATTGCTGCCGTCGACGGGGCCCGGGGGCAGCACGGGCGCGTCGCCGTCGCCGACGCGGCGCAGCACCTGCACCGGTGAGCTCTCGGGCACGCTCGCGCAACCCGCGAGCCCGGCGAGGACGAGCAGCAGCACCAGCGGGAGCACCCGACGATGGCGGCTCACGACAGCGGTCCTGGCGCGCTGGTGCGGATCGCGGGGATGCCGTGAACCGGCGTGGGCACCGAGCCGGCCGCGACGTCCGAGGTCGACGACGGCGGCACCGGCTCCGGCACGGAGCCCTCACTCGCCGCCCGGTCGTCCGGCACGAGCGGCAGGGGGCTCGCCGTCAGCGTGCCGCCGACGTCGCGCGGCAGGGTGAGCCGGAACGCCGAGCCGCGCCCCGGCTCGCCCCACGCCTGCAACCATCCCCCGTGCAGGCGGGCGTCCTCGATGCTGATCGACAGGCCCAGCCCGCTGCCCCCGCTGCGGCGGGCCCGCGACTCCTCGGCGCGCCAGAACCGGTTGAACACCAGCGCCGCCTCGCCCGGCCGCAGGCCGACGCCGTGGTCGCGCACCACCACGGCCACCGCGTGCTCGTCGCCGGCCAGCGTGATGTCGACCGGGCGGCCCTCGCCGTGGTCCACGGCGTTCGCCACGAGGTTGCGCACGATCCGCTCGACGCGTCGCGGGTCGACCTCCGCGTGGACCCCGGTGGGCAGGTGCAGCCGCAGCGGTGTGCCGCTCTCCTCGGCGAACCCCCGCACAGCT
>Ga0190275_10002313_pt1 | contig 13764 bp, 9 predicted proteins | sample Popmic550T_FD_133745 | JGI IMG/M metagenome (GOLD analysis project Ga0190275, IMG submission 133745) | Populus adjacent soil microbial communities from riparian zone of Yellowstone River, Montana, USA - 550 T | ecosystem: Environmental > Terrestrial > Soil > Riparian zone > Trees stand | place... | reverse complement strand
TCGAACCCCACATCATCAGGTACGACGCGTCCCACCAGTCCCCGGACTCCGGCACGTCGGTCTGGTCACCGAAGACCTGCGGGGAGGCCACCGGCAGGTCGGCGTACCAGTCGTAGAAGGACGTCATCGCGCCGCCGAGCAATTCGACGAACCGTGATCCGGCCGCATGCGACACCATCGACATCGCTGGGATCGGCGAGAACCCCGCGACCCGGTCCGGTCCATACCTGGCAATCGTGTGGACGTGGGCAGCCGCGGCAATCTCGGCCGCTTCATCCCAGCTGATCCTGATCAACCCACCCTTGCCACGGGCTCGGTGATAACGCCGCCGCCGCTCCGGGTCGTCCTGGATCTCCGCCCAGGCGAGCACCGGGTCGCCCAGCCGGGCCCTGGCCTCACGGAACATCTCGATCAGCACGCCCCGCGCGTACGGGTAGCGAACCCTGGTGGGGGAGTAGGTGTACCAGGAGAATGCCGCCCCGCGCGGGCAACCCCGAGGTTCATAGTCCGGCCGGTCGGGACCGACTGTCGGGTAATCTGTCTCCTGGGTTTCCCAGGTGATGATCCCGTCCTTGACGTACACCTTCCACGAACAGGACCCGGTGCAGTTGACGCCGTGTGTTGACCTGACCACCTTGTCGTGGCTCCACCGGTCTCGGTAGAACACGTCACCTTCCCGGCCGCCGGTCTTGGTCACCGTTCGCAGGTCGGCCGAAATATTGCTGCGAGTGAAAAAGCGGCCGCTCCTGAGCAGGAGGTCCTCGACCGCGCCGTCAGTCCCGGGATGAATGCTCATCGCTCTGCTCTCGTAGTTTCGGTAATGCCGGTCACGGTCTGACTGGGTTCTTCGTGGCCGTCGGCGACCGGCCGGGCAGCCGCCACGCCGTGTACAACAGGGCCAGCAGGCTGACCAGGCTGAGCAGAGCGAGCCCTGTGGTGTAGTCGTTGTCGGCCGAGTCGTAGGTTGCACCCAGCACCAAGGGTGGGAAGAACCCGCCCAAACCGCCTGCCGCGCCCACGATCCCGGTCACCGCACCGACCCGATCCGGTGGTGCTGACAGCGCCACCCAGGCAAACACACCACCGGTACCGATGCCGAGGAAGAAGGCCATGGCGATGAAGGTCGAGCCGGCGGCGAGCTCCGGGGCGGGCTGCAACAGCACCACCAGCGCCAATATCGCCGTGCCGGCCAGCGAAATCATGACCACGACCTTCGGGTGGATCCGGTCCGACAGGATCCCGCCGATCGGTCGGGCAATCACTGCCGCAATGGCAAATCCGGCCGTTCTGGCGCCGGCATCGGTGGCCGAGAAGTCGTAGATCGTCTTGAGATACGTCGGCAAATAGGTGCTGAAGGCGACGAATCCACCAAAGGCCACTGCATAAAGAAAGGCCATTTGCCAGGTTAAAGCCAGTTTGGCCGCGGCGGCGAGTTTGGGTAACACAGCCCCGGTATTCGGCTGCCATTGCGGCGAGTCCTTCATCTTGATCCACACCAGAAGGGCGGTCAGCGCCAGCGCTACAGCGATGATCACGTGCGCCGCCAGGTACCCGAACCAGATGACGAAGCGGGGGGTGAAGAACGCCGACAATGCCGTGCCGCCCATGCCTGCGCCGAAGACGCCGGTGGCGAAACCGCGACGCGCCGGGGCGTACCAGGCCTTGGCGAATGGGATGCCGATCGCGAAGGTCGTTCCGCCGATGCCGAGGAAGAATCCGAAAACCAGCAGCAGCACGTAGGAGTCGATGGAACCCGCGAAGGCCACCAGCAGCACCGGGACAATGGTCACAACGGAGACGACGGTGAACATGACGCGACCGCCGAATCGGTCGGTGAGCGCGCCGATCGGGATTCGTCCGACCGAGCCAACCAGGATCGGCGTGGCTACCAGCAGGGCAGCCTGGGTGCTCAACAGCGCCATGACATTCGTATAGGTCGTGGACAACGGCCCGATGAGATTCCACGCCCAGAAATTGATCGCAAATGCCCAGGTCGCAAGTGCCAGATTAGTTCCCTGGCCACGGAGGTTCGTGGTTTCCGTAGCCACGGATCCAGTCGTCCGGCCGCGCTTCATCGCAGCACCTCCGCTCGCAGAAAGGGGTGCGGATCGTGCTGAACAGTCATGAACACGGCGGGCCTCATCGACGTTGATGATCAGGAATGCCCATCAGGCTAAGTGGCTGGCCAATGCGTCGCGAGGGCCAAAGGTCCCTACTCGGTTCACATGGACGACGCCGGCATTGGCTGTCTCAGGACCAATGCAGTTGCAGATCCTGGGCTGGTCTGGGCGCCGAGACACTCTCGGGCGGTAACGGCCTTGCGGCGGCAGCTACCGCTCCCAGGCGGCTGTAGGACAGCACCATTGAGACAACTCGTGCCAACGGCTCCTGTCAAGGCGCCCCGCAGGTTGCGTCAATCCCTTCGGCGACATGTTGTCCTCAGGTCACTCCGCGGACAGGTCCGCTCCACATCGTGGACAAGTCGCCGAGGGGCGTTCTCCGGTGAACAGCCCGCAGCTGGGGCACACCTTGTCCAGCCAGCACACCGGGTCGCCGCCGATGTCCTGGTCGGCGTACGGCTTCGGTTCTGCCGTGCGGTCCGGCCGGGAATCGGCATCATTTGCTGGGCGCGACATCGGATGCTCGGTCCCTCCCGGCGCCGGGTCATGCCCGGGACGTATGAGGGCGCGCTGGCCGGCTGCGTCCGCTCGGGTTCTGCCAACCACCCTAACGGCCGGTTGACGGGGAGACAATGTTGTCCACGCAGGTCAACCCGCCACCGATGCCCCCGGCGTCACCCAGTAGGGTGAGCCAATCCCGGTACTCGAAGTGACAATCCTGGCCTGCCGTCGCTCCGCTGGACACAGCGGAGATTTCACTTGTCCCATGCCGCCAACGCGATAACCGCGGACAATGGACCAACCACAATGCACCCGGCGAGCCGCCCCACCCGCGGAACCACACCACAGAGGACGACGCTGATGTCGACAAAAACGAGTCCCGAGTTCGGACCCAACGATTGGTACGTCCAGGAAAAGTACGAAGAATTTCTCGCGAACCCTGATGGTGTGGACAAAATCTGGCGCGACTTCTTTCTGGGCAACGCCCCAGCCGGTGGGACTGAGGTACCTGCAACGCCGGCGCCAAGCCGCCCCGCGTCCGAGCCGGTCAGCGTGCGAGCTGCCGCCGAGGAACAGCAGGGCGCGCCGCCAAAGACAACAGCGGATTCGACCAGGTCTGAACCGGTTGCACCTGTCAGGCAGCCAGCCGGCATCAGGGCAACCCCCGAGGCCACTGGTCCTGCTTCCTCGCCGCTGGGGCAGGGTGCGGTGTTGTTGCGTGGTCAGGCGGCTGCGGTGGTGAGGAATATGACGGCGTCGTTGGAGGTGCCGACGGCGACGTCGGTGCGGGCGGTGCCGGCGAAGTTGATGGCTGATAACCGGATCGTGATCAACAACTTTTTGAAGCGGAACCGGGGCGGGAAGATCTCTTTCACCCACTTGATTGGGTATGCGATTGTTCGAGCGGTGGCTGATTTTCCTGGGATGAATCGGTCTTTCACGGTTGTGAACGGGAAACCGGCGGTGACGACACCGGTGCATGTCAATCTTGGCCTGGCGATCGACCTGCCGGGTAGGGGTGGGGCCAGGAATTTGGTGGTGGTGCCGATCAAGGCCGCCGAGGCGATGAACTTCACCCAGTTCTGGGCGGCTTATGAGCAGGTCGTCCGTAAGTCGAGGTCGGGTTCGTTGACCGCGGAGGATTATGCGGGGACGTCGTTGACGTTGACGAATCCGGGCGGTATCGGTACGAACCATTCGGTGCCCCGGTTGATGGCCGGGCAGTCCGCGATCATTGGTGTGGGGGCGTTGGAGCACCCGGCGGAGTTTCAGGGCGCCAGCGATCAGACCCTCGCCGAGCTGGGCATTTCCAAGATCATCACATTGACGTCGACGTATGACCATCGGGTCATCCAGGGTGCTGAGTCGGGCGAGTTCCTCAAACGGATCCACCAGCTGCTGTTGGGTGAGGACGGGTTCTACGACGACATCTTCACCTCGCTGCGATTGCCGTACGAGCCGGTGCGGTGGGTGAAGGATTTCGACAAGGGGCGGTACGGCAATATCGACCGGACGTCCCGGGTGTTGGAGATCATCGATGCCTACCGCACGCGTGGGCATCTGATGGCGGATACCGATCCGCTGAATTACCGGCAGCGCCGGCACCCCGACCTGGACGTGTTGTCCCACGGGCTCACTTTGTGGGACCTGGATCGGGAATTCCCGGTCGGTGGGTTCAACGGGGAACAGTTCATGAAGCTCCGGGACGTCCTGGGAGTGCTGCGGGACGCGTATTGCCGGACGATCGGTGTGGAGTACATGCACATCATGGACCCGGTGCAGCGGCGGTGGATCCAGGATCGGGTGGAGTTGCGGCGGGACAAGGCGGACGCGGAGGAGCAGTCCTACATCCTTGGCCGGTTGAACAGCGCGGAAGCGTTCGAGACGTTCCTGCAAACCAAGTACATCGGGCAGAAACGGTTCTCCCTGGAGGGCGGGGAGACGGTGATCCCGCTGCTGGACGCCGCGATGGCCAAGGCCACCTCTTACGGCACCGATGAGGTTGTCATCGGGATGGCGCATCGGGGTCGGCTCAATGTGTTGGCGAATATTGTCGGCAAACCATATTCACAGATCTTCCGGGAATTCGAGGGCAATATGGACCCCCGGCAGACGCAGGGCTCCGGGGATGTGAAATACCACCTGGGCGCGGAAGGCAAGTACATCCCGCCATCGGGCAACGGGTCGTTGGATGTCACCCTGGTCGCGAACCCATCCCACCTCGAGGTTGTTGACCCGGTGCTGGAAGGCGTCGCCCGGGCCAAGCAGGACCAGCTGAACCTGGGTGAGCGCGGGTACACGGTGCTGCCGATCGCGATCCACGGTGACGCCGCGTTCGCCGGGCAGGGGGTGGTCGCGGAGACCCTGCAGCTCTCGCAGTTGCGGGGTTACCGCACCGGCGGCACCCTGCATGTGATCATCAACAACCAGGTCGGGTTCACTACCGCCCCGGAGGCGTCCCGGTCGTCGGAGTATTCGACGGATGTGGCGAAAATGGTGCAGGCACCGATCTTCCATGTCAACGGTGACGACCCGGAGGCCGCTGTCTGGTTGGCGGGGTTGGCCGTGGAGTACCGGCAGACGTTCGGCCGGGATGTCGTCATCGACATGATCTGTTACCGGCGCCGCGGTCACAACGAGGGCGACGACCCGTCGATGACGAACCCGTTGATGTACCAGATCATCGACGGCAAACGGTCCGTCCGCCGGTTGTACACCGAGGCGCTCATCGGTCGGGGTGACCTGTCGCCGCAGGACGCCGAAGCAGCACTCCGGGATTACCACACCCGACTCGACCGGGTCTTCAACGAGGTCCGCGAGTTGGAGAAGGCACCGCCGGTGGCGTCCCCGTCGGTGGAGACCCGGCAGCTGGCCCCGTCCGGGATCAAGACCACCATCTCCGCCGAGACGGTGCAGCGGATCGCCGAGGTGGCTGTCGCTATTCCGGACGGGTTCACCCCGCACCCCCGGGTGAAGACGATCCTGAACCGCCGGGTCGAGATGTCCCGCAAGGGCGGCATCGATTGGGCGTTCGCAGAATTGCTGGCCCTTGGTTCGGTGGCGATGGAAGGTCGGTTGGTGCGGTTGTCCGGGCAGGACAGCCGGCGCGGGACGTTCGTGCAACGCCATTCCGTTCTCATCGACCACCACACCGGCGCGGAGTTCCACCCATTGCAGCATCTGTCCGATGATCAGGAACGGGTGCTGGTCTATGACTCGGCGCTCACCGAGTACGCCGCGCTGGGGTTCGAGTACGGCTATTCAGTCGCCAACCCGGAGGCGTTGGTGATGTGGGAGGCCCAGTTCGGTGATTTCGTCAATGGCGCGCAGTCCGTCATCGATGAATATCTGTCCTCCGGGGAGGCGAAGTGGGGACAGAAGTCGACCGTGGTCCTGCTGCTTCCGCACGCCCATGAGGGGCAAGGGCCCGATCACACGTCCGGGCGGATCGAACGGTTCCTGCAGTTGTGCGCCGAGGGGTCGATGACGGTCGTCGTCCCGTCGACGCCGGCGAACTATTTTCATCTGCTCCGCCGGCACGTATTCAGTGGTGTCCGCCGTCCGATGGTGGTCTTCACCCCGAAATCGATGCTGCGGAACAAGGCCGCGGTGTCCTCGGTGGCCGATTTCACCGAGCAGAAGGTGCAGATGGTCATCCCCGATACCGTCACGGACCCCACTGTGGTGCGGACAGTGCTGCTGACCAGCGGCAAGTTCTACTACGAACTGGACGCCTACCGAACCGCCCAGCACATCACCGACACTGCGATCGTCCGGCTCGAACAGCTCTACCCCGTCCCGCGGCGCACCCTGGAACGGGTGCTGACCGCCTACCCCGATGTCACCGATATCCGGTGGGTCCAAGAAGAGCCGGCCAACCAGGGCGCCTGGGGGTTCCTCGCCCTCGAGCTGCCCGAACTAATCCCCACACTCGCTGGGATCAAACGCATCTCCCGCCGCTCCATGGCCGCCCCATCCGCAGGGTCCGCCCGCGTCCACGAAGTCGAACAAGCAGCCGTCATCGCCGCCGCATTCGCCCACTGAGCAGCGGGCTCCTTTGGGGGTCGTTCAGCTTTCGATGGGTGGCGGGTCGTCGGGGACCAGCGGACGCTGAGACGGCGCCAGAGAGTATCCGCCTGGTTGCTGTAGAGCTCATCGGAGTCAAAGGCTTCCGGGGAATAGGTGACCGCGACCGCAACCGCCAGTATCTCGAAGCCAAATACCCCTGCTCCGGCGAACCCGGAGAACATCGGATTCTGTAGTTTCCAGTTTCCGGTGGTGACCTTGCCCGATGCCGTAGCTGTAACCCTCGGACTGGGTGAGCCGGTCGGGCGGCCGGCAACGGGGGAACCGATGCCACGTCGGCCCAGAGTCGGTCACGATCGAGCCACAGGCGGAGACGGTGTTTGCCGGCATCGGCGGATCTGAGTCGTCGTGCAGGCTACGCAGCAGATACCAACAAGGACGCAGCGGCGAGGCAGCGAAGCCTGCGGCGTTTTGCTGCCGGTCGGGTTGACTTCGACGCCGCGATCGGAGACATCTGGGTGACCCAACTCGATGCAGCACGTGGTGGGAAGTGCTTCGCGGACCTAGTGGTTCGGGCGACCTGAACGCGAGTTGCTGGTCACCGCCGCTGCCGACGACAGTGGGCACAAGACTACCGGTTTGAGCACCACGATCGCTGGGCACTCCAATCATGCTGAATAAACAGCCGGCCTGGGGCCGGGGTTTGCTGCCGACGGGCCGCTGCTCCGCGGGTAATCACCCACCGACCAACTCTCATGATGACTCCGTCTCTTCACTGGTTGCACGACATATTCCGTTGATGGCGGGTTGTCGGGCACGGGTGGCGTTCGCTCGCAGCTGCCGGACCGCACTCACCCAGGTGTTGTTCGCACCGGGTCCAGTCGAACCCACCGCAATCAAGCAGTGCGGCAATGACTGTCGCACGCATGGCGCCGGATCCCACCATGGCGCGGAATCAATCAACAACGAAGGAACAATATGCAGGGCACCGTCAGCATCGCCAAACGGTCGATCGAAACTCGACGCCCACGAGCAGCCAGCGACTACTCACGGTTGCTGTTGTCGGCGCAGGATGCGGGATTGTTTCGGCGCCGGTACGGCTACTACGCCGCGAAGATCACCGCATTGCTTACTGCCCTATTCGGGGTGGCAGCCGCATTCGTGCTGGTAGGGGACAGTTGGATTCAAGCCTGGGTGGCCGCCGTGTTGGCCATCGTGCTCACCCAGATCGTGTTCCTGAGCCATGACGCGGCCCACCGGCAGATTTTCAATTCGCACCAGGCAAATGAGATCACCGCGCTGCTGATGGGCACCCTTGTCGGCGGAATCAGCCTGGCCTGGTGGAACAACAAGCACAACAAACACCACGCCGCCCCCAACCAGATCGGCAAAGACCCGGACATCGCTCCATCGGTGGTTCACTTTTTCCCCACAGATCGGGCACCGCGGTGGGCGCTCGCGGCGTTCCTGCACCGACGACAGGGATGGTGGTTCTTTCCCTTGTTGATGGTGGAGGCGCTGAACCTACACGCGCAGAGTGTGCAGGCGTTGCTGACCCGACCCACATTGAAGCGCCGGCGGACCGAACTGGTGATGTTGCTCGTGCGACTGGGTGGATATCCGGTGGTGCTGTTCCTGGTCCTCTCGCCGGGGATCGCCGGCGCCTTTCTCGGCATTCAACTCGCCGTCATGGGCGTCTACCTCGGTTCGTCCTTTGCGGCCAGCCATATCGGAATGCCAATCGTGCCGAATAGCAGTCGTATCGATTTCCTGCGCCGGCAGGTGCTCATGTCCCGCAACGTCGCCGGCGGCCGAGCAGCGTCATTTGCGATGGGCGGCTTGAACTACCAGATCGAACATCATCTGTTCCCCAATATGCCCCGACCCAGCCTGCGCCGGGTGCGACCCATCGTTCGGCAATTCTGCGCCGATTCGTCGATCACCTATCAGGAGGTGACGATTTTCCGGGCCTGGGCGCTGGTCACCAGCTACTTGAACAAGGTTGGGCTTGCCGGCCGCGACGCATATCAATGCCCGATGATCACCGAGTTCCGCCCCAGGTAGCGACCCTCCAGGATGGATGGGCTGTTCAGCAAAGGACCATCCCGCTGTCCTGCTGCGGCTGCCGATCATCAGGTGGACAATGAGGGCTGAATCCGCAGATGTTATCCAGGCGTAGACCAACCGCCGTCAGCACCAAGTCTCGAACTCATTCGACCTGCGGCCGAACCAGGGCCTGCGGGATCGCGAAGGAACGACGTGACGCCCTGTCGGACGCCGGCCGGCTACTGCAACGCCGACCTTCCGACAGGTGCTGACAACGAGGCGTTGGCATGACCGAAGACGACCGGGTGCGTAAGGGTCTGACGGCGGCCGTTGCTGTCCTGGGCGGTGGCGCGGCGGATCGGCTGTGCGCCGCTTGTGTGGAATTCCTGGCTTTCGATGGCGCCGCGTTGTCCCTGGCCAGCGGGGGTGCGTTCTACTCGGTCGGGCTGGCCGGTACGGGGATCGGTCCGGTGGAGGAATTGCAGTTCACCCTTGGCGAAGGCCCCTGCCTGGACTCGGTCAGCTCGTCCGCCCCGGTGCTGGTAGCCGATCTGCACGACACCCACCGGTGGCCGGCCTTCGCCGGCGCGGTGGCCGGGTTGGGTGTGCGGGCGGTGTTCGCACTGCCGGTCACGGTGGCCGGGTTTCCGGTTGGCGTGTTGACCTTGTGTCGTCACCGTCCTGGCCGGTTGACCGGGGCCACCGCGACCGGTGTCTTCCTTGCGGCCGAGCTGGCCGTGCTGCCCCTGTTGGACGTGATGGGCACCGATATGCGCGCCGCGGTCAACGACGTTGGCAGCCCGGCGTGGGATGAGCTGGGCTCGATGATGCGTTCCGAGGTGTACCAGGCGACGGGCGTGTTGATCGCCCAACTCGGTGTCCCTCCGGGGGAAGCGATGGTGCGGCTCCGGGCGCACGCATTTGCCAGTGGCATGACACTCAGCGATGTCGCGTATCAGATACTTGAGCACCGCCTGTATCTCGATGCCGACGATCATCCGGACCGACCGGGAAGTGAGCGATGATGACCGAGCCGCGAGAACAAGACATCATCGAGTCGTTCATCAGATTCGCCGACCGGCTGATCGACGACGTTGACGTGTTGGACCTGACCACCGAACTTGCCGCGGATTGCGCACGGCTGCTGGATGTCGGAGCGGTGGGCCTGCTGCTCGCCGACCCCGGCGGGGTGTTGCACCTGTTGGCGGCAACCTCCGAAGAAGCCCGCAAACTCGAGGCCTTCCAGTTGCAGCGCGACGAGGGACCCTGTTTGGATTGCTACCACACCGGCGAACCGGTCAGCGTCGCGGATCTACGAACGCAGTCGCAGCGCTGGCCTCGGTTTACTGCCGTTGCCGCGGCACAGGGTTTCGCTTCGGTTCACGCCATCCCGATGCGCCTGCGTCAGGAGCGGCTCGGCGCGCTCGGGCTGTTCGGGACCACTCCGGGAACGCTGAACGATGGCGATGTGAGGCTCGCGCAGGGCTTGGCGCATGTCGCGTCCATTGCCATCGTGCAAGCCGCCAACGTCCCCCAGGACGGTGACGTCCTGACAGCGCTCCAAACAGCGGTGGCCAGCCGCTCTGTGGTGGACATGGCCAAGGGTGTCATCGCCGAGACGCAGTCCGTCGACACCCAGGAAGCATTCAACCGGCTGCGTAACTACGCCCACCAAAACCACCAGCATCTCGCCGACGTCGCCCGCGATGTCGTGTCCGGTCAAACGCTGTCCGCAGCGATCAGGTAACCACCAGTTCCTCGGCATTCAGCGGCCGGTGGGAAGGGTCTCTGGTTGAGCCGGGGTAGGTTGGGTTGGGCCACGATCTGAGGAGGGCGCCATGCCAGATCTGGATCCAGGCGAGCGGCCGTCCGCCCTTGAACCAATACCATCGCCCGCACCAGCCGACCGCGAGTCCCGCACAGACGCGGGGGCAAGAATTCAGGATGATCGGGAACGAAGAGTTCAGAAGATCATCGCCGCGGCAGACGAGCGGGACGACAAAGCTGACGTGCGTGACGTCAATGCCGAAAAACGCGATGAGGCCGCCAGTCTTACTGCGTTCCTCGCCGCCGACAACGCATTCGACGTGACGCTCAACGCCCGGCGATCAGCAGCAGTGGACCGGTTAGATGCCAAAATCGACCGAACGGCGTCCGCGCAGGACAGGTCCGACCTGACTGACGACTAGATCCAACGGCGCGTCGCCGGTGCGGCGAACGAGCAAAATTCAACTTGGCGATGAACGCAGACGACGCCAGTCCCAGCAGCTTTGGGCTGCTGGCACGGGCGTCGTCGATTGCTGGAATTACTCGCTGTCGGCGCTGACGAGTCGTTCGATCAGGTCCTCGATGTTGCCCGTCTTGGGAAGGCCGCGCTCGGCCAGCTGATCGGAGAGTGCGGCCTTGGACAGACCCTCGTAAGCCTCGCGGGCCTCCTGGTGGGCCTTCTTGGCTTCTTCGCGTTCGATGCGCTTGGCTTCGCGGGCCTTGGCCTTCTCGGCCTCTTCGGCTTCTTCGGCTTCCTGCTGGGCCTTCTTGGCTTCTTCGCGTTCGATGCGCTTGGCTTCGCGGGCCTTGGCCTTCTCGGCCTCTTCGGCTTCCTCGGCCTGCTCGCGCTTGGCCTGCTCGACCTTGTCGGCCTGCTCCTTCGCCACCTGCTCGGCACTTTCAGCCTGCTTGACGGTCAGGTCGGCGACGGTGTTGGCCTGGTCCTTGACGATTCCGGTGGCCTGCTCTGCCTGCTCGCGGACCGACCCGGACATGCTGGTGAGCAGCTCGGCCCACTTGGTGGCCAGATCCCGGTTCAGGTCAACAGCCTTCTGCAAGTACTCGAAGTACCTGGCGACCGGTTCGGTCAGATCGAGGGTCGGGATTTTCACCTGGTCAAGTTGGTCGGTGAATGTCTTGGCGCCGGTGCGGAACACGTCGACGGACTTCTCGGTGGCCTGCCGCGCCTGGGCGGCGACGTTGGTGTAAACCTCGGTGTAAGGCTCGGTGCTGGTCATGGCGCTCCTTCGGGGGATACCCGCGGGGATCGCGGGGTATCTAGGTCGAACCGATGCGCCACTTCGTCAGTTGACGGCTGGGGCGGCGATCGATCGCTAGGCGGCTGTGGACTCAACACGTCCTGTTAGCAGATTAGCTGCCCGGCCAGCTAATGGAGTAATCCAAAACTGTGAGAAGTTCGGGCGTACGAAATGTTTGACCCAGTCCGATCGGGTGAGTACCACTCGATCGAGGCATGCTCTGTGAGAACCTCTTGCAGGCTATTCGCCCTGCGAATCGTCGACGCTGCCGGGCACCAGTATGCACAGCGGCGGCGTGGCACTCAGGGTGCGCTGCACAAGGGGCGAGCTGTAGGTGCTGACCGGGGCCGGCGGGCCAGTCAACATCTCTGACGTCGTCAGTCGTCCAGGGTTCGGCGCGTGCGCTTCGCGGGAAACAGAGTGGGGGTTCAAACTCAGCTTCATGGATTCCTGGTCGCCAGACCGTTCGGCGTTGCGTGATCAAGTCGCGGTCGTGGCCGGCGCGACCCGCGGGGCGGGCCGCGGCATCGCTGCCGCTCTTGGTGAAGCGGGTGCGACAGTGATCTGTACTGGCCTCAGTAGTGAGGCTGGCAGCGAGGCGATTCGGTCCGACTATGACGGTCGTGCCGAGACGATCGAGCAGACCGCCGAACTTGTGACCTCGTTAGGCGGGGTGGGGGTTGCGGTCCAGGTCGATCACCTCGACTCCGAGCAGGTCCTTCGCCTGGCCCAGCGGATCCGCGAGGAGCACGGCCACATTGATGTGCTAGTGAACGATATTTGGGGCGCAGAGGTGCTCAAGGGTGCTCCGCCGACCTGGAACACCCCGGTCTGGGAACACGACCTTGACAGTGGTCTGCGCATCCTTCGGTTGGCCATCGACACCCATCTGATTACCTCACACTATTTGCTGCCGCTCCTGATCAACCGGCCCCCTGGATTACTCGTGGAAATGACCGACGGCACCGTCGATTTCAACGCCACGCAGTACCGGATCTCGGTGTACTACGACCTGGCGAAGGTGGCGGTCAACCGCCTGGCGTTCTCCCAAGGCCATGAATGCGCGCCCTACGGCGCAACCGCTGTGGCTGTCACACCGGGCTGGTTGCGCTCGGAGATGATGCTGGAAAATTTCGGGGTCACCGAAGGCACCTGGCGTGACGCTCTCACCGGATCCGTTGAGGGCTTCCCTTCAGCGCCCAAGGGATTCGAGGCCTCCGAGTCGCCTCGATATGTCGGTCGCGCCATTGCAGCGCTCGCAGCAGATCCCGGCCGGGCGAGGTGGAATCAGCGCTCGGTGACTTCGGCCGAGCTCGCCCGCGAGTACGGCTTCACCGATGTCGACGGTTCACAGCCCGATAGCTGGGCCATCCAGAACTGAGGATCTCCGCATCCCAATCGGGCCCGCCGTGATCTATCTCTGGGCGCATGCCCACCTGGATTGTCACCGTTAGTGCAACGACGATACGAGCTGGGCCGGCGGCGACCCAACAGACGCTTTGGCCGATCAAATGCTCGGTGTGCAGTCCATGTCGTGAATCACAAATTGCAGCGAAGGAACAGCAGGCACGTCATCAGCCGGCATCTGTGCTGATGGGGGGGTACCAAGTCTCATAACCGTTCAGCTGGAACGCAGCCGAACAGCTTCTGTCGGACTGTCAGTTGCTCGATCTGCGCCCGGTCGTGGCCGCGAGCAGTGTTCTGCGGACCCACGCCTCGTAGCGTTCGAGGGGCCACCCTCGTTCAGTGACCAGGAGGCTGATTGTTTTCGGTGAGTTCATCGTCCAGATCAGGTCCCGGATTTCCGCGGCGAGTTCTTCGTTGTCAGTGCCGAGGCGATCCATGATGACGCGGGCGAGTTGGGTCGCACCGACCAGGCGCTGGTCGTCCATGGTGTGGGCGAGGGAGCGGATCTCGGGGTCGGCGTCGGCCGCGCCGTACATGACCATGTAGATGGGGACGACGCGAGGGCCGGCCGAGGTAATGAGAGCTGCAAGCCTGCCGACCACCTGACGCGCCGTCCGGCCGTCGCGGACGTTGACCAT
>Ga0190275_10002312_pt1 | contig 13764 bp, 10 predicted proteins | sample Popmic550T_FD_133745 | JGI IMG/M metagenome (GOLD analysis project Ga0190275, IMG submission 133745) | Populus adjacent soil microbial communities from riparian zone of Yellowstone River, Montana, USA - 550 T | ecosystem: Environmental > Terrestrial > Soil > Riparian zone > Trees stand | place... | reverse complement strand
CTCTGGTTCGAACGCGATTTCGATTCAGTGCTTGGGGAAGACCTGGTCGACCCACGAGTTCGAACCCACGCAGTGATTCGCGCCTGCGTGTCCGGGCTCGCCCCGGTGTGGACGGACCTCGACCCCCGTCCGCACCGGGGCTCCCGATGCCTCGGTGGTGCGGAAGCGTCACGCACGGGGTCTGGATAGCCTCACGGGAGAGCCCGGTCGACGGGACCTGCATCGAGGAGGGTGAAGTGCCGGACCTGCGTCGCCGTCGATCCGTGTCCCAGATGTATCTGACCGAGCTGCTCGAGGCCCAGCTCGCGGACTGGTCGGCGACGCATCCAGGCCGTGCTGTGGTCGACCTCGGCGGCGGCACCGGGGGGATGGCCATGGGCCTGGGTGCCGCCGGGTACCAGGTCAGAGTCGTCGACCCCAGTCCCGACGCTCTTGCCGCCCTCGAGCGTCGGACCGCCGAGCAGGGCTTGGAGGGGGCCGTCACGGGAGTGCAGGGTGATGCCGGCGATCTCCTCGACCTGGTCGGCTCCGGGAACGCCGACCTGGTCGTCTGTCACAAGGTGCTCGAGGTGGTCGAGGATCCCGCCGATGCCTTGCGGACCATCGCTGCGGTGCTGAGACCCGGTGGGGTGCTCAGCCTCGTCGTCGCCCAACGGCACGCCGCCGTGCTGACCCAGGCTCTGGCCGGACACATCGCTCAGGCGCGCCGCACCTGGCATGACCCTCGCCGGTTCGATCGCGCTCGGACGCTGGCGCTGGTGACCGCTGCCGGCTTCGAGGTCGTCGCCACCCACGGGGTGGGGGCGGTCGCCGACCACGTCACCGAGACCGCGCTGGAGGCGGAGGCGGGCACCCACGTCGAGCTGCTGGCGCTGGAGGCGGAAGTGGCCGGCGATCCCGCCTTCCAGGCGCTGGCCCCACACCTGCACGTCTTCGCCCGCCGGCCGTAGCGGTCTGCCTCGGCGATCATCCGAGCGCCATCTGATCTGTGCGCCGGCCTGGAAACAATCGAATATGTGTACGATAGCGTGGTGACTCGCCGGATCATCATGCACGTGGACATGGACGCCTTCTATGCGTCGGTGGAGCTGCGTCGACGGCCGGACCTGCGCGGGCGTCCGGTGATCGTCGGCGGCTACCCGCGCGGCGTGGTGCTGTCGGCGACGTACGAGGCACGAGCCTTCGGTGTGAAGTCGGGGATGTCGTCGTCGCAGGCCGTCCGCTGTGCACCCACCGCCGTGTTCCTGAGCCCGGACTTCGATGCCTACTCCGCGGTGTCGGCCGGCATCGGGGCTGTGTTCCGGTCCGTCACGTCCGTGGTCGAGGCCGCGTCCATCGACGAGGCGTACCTCGACATCACCGGCGCCCAGCGGATGTTCGGGGCGCCGTCGGAGATCGGGGAGTACGTCCGCGCCGTGGTGGCCGACGAACAGCAGATCTCGTGCTCGGTCGGAATCGGTCCGACCAAGTTCGTGGCCAAGGTCGCCTCCAAGCAGGCCAAGCCGGACGGCCTGGTCGAGGTGCGGCCGGACCAGGTGGAGACCTTCCTGCACCCGCTACCGGTCGAGGCGATGTGGGGCGTCGGCGCCAAGACCGCCGAGCGACTGCACAACCTGGGCATCACCACCATCGGGGACCTCGCCCACACACCGCGCGGCGGTCTGCGTCGCACCTTCGGTCCCCATGCCGGCGGCATGCTCCGAGACCTGGCCTGGGGACGTGACGGCCGACAGGTCGTCGTCACGGAGCCGGAGCGGAGCATCGGCTCGCAGGAGACGTTCGGTGCTGACAGCGACGACATCGCGGTGGTTCGACGCGAGCTGCTCCGGATGGCCGACAAGACCGCCGGCCGGATGCGCAAGGCCGGGCTGGTCGGACGGACAGTGACGATCTCGGTGCGCTTCGCCGACTTCGCCGACCTGACCCGCTGTGCCACCCTGCCGTCGCCCACCGATGTCACCGAGCAGATCTACCTCGCGGCTCTCGGACTGTACGAACGACTTCAGCTCGATCGGGCACGGATCCGCAGGATCGGGGTCCGGGTCGAGGGCCTGGTCGCGGTCGAGAAGGCCTGCCTGCAGCCGACGCTGATCGAACCCGAGCTGGGTTGGCGCGAGGCTGATCAGGCGGTGGATGCGGCCCTCGTCCGGTTCGGCCCGGGGGCGGTGCAACGAGCGGTTCTGACGCGGCGGATCGCGCGTCCGCCGGCGCCGAGCTGGCAGCCTCGGAGCTCGCTCACCGAGAACGGCTGACTGGACCCGACGACCTGATCGGGGCTCGGTGCCTGAGGGGAGACGAAAAGTCTCAGCAGAGTCTCGATACTGAGTCGAGAGCGTTACCACACGGGAGTTTCCCTCGACACCTGCGACACATACACTGACGTCACCGAATGGTGCCGCACTCGGCTGTGAATCCGAACTCAGGGTCCCTACCGAACAACCAGACGCGTACAGTGATTTGTAGGTGCACGACGAGACGTGGGAGGTGGCCGATGGCCCTCTCGGAGGAGGAGCAGCGGCTCCTCGAGCAGATGGAGGCGGCCCTGGCCGCCGAGGACCCCAAGCTGGTCAACACCCTGCGCGGGACGGGGGTGCGGAAGGTCCATCGCCGTCGTGCGGCCATTGCTGGCGTCGGGTTCTTCGTGGGTCTCGGGCTGCTGGTCGTCGGTCTGTATCTGATGTCTGACGGCCCAGCCGGCTACGTCGCCCTGAGCATCCTCGGATTCGCGATCATGGTGACCGCCGCGGTCACCGCTATCTACTCCTGGCAGCACGTCGGGACGATTGCTCCGCACACCGGCGGCGACCGGCCCCGGGCCCCACAGGGTTCGTCGTCGGACGGCACCTTCATGGACAAGATGGAGGAGCGCTGGCGTCGCCGCCGCGACGAGTCCGGCTTCTGACTTCTGCTCCGCACTTTCTACAGCCGTCGGTGAGCATCAGCTCCCGGCGGCTGTTGCACGTCCAGACCCGGACGCGACGACCGCACTGATAGTCGGCCCAGAGATCGAGCAGAACCACCGAACCCGAGCAGTGCGGCAGGGGATCGTGCCAGCGAGACCCGCTCAGACCTTCGTCCGGGTGAACAGCGACTTCGGCAGCACGTACGCCAGCAGGCGTCGCCAGCGGGAGTCGGGGGCCAGGCCGCGACGGATCTGCTGGGTCACCTGCGGCAGGTCGTCCAGACCGCCGGCGTCGATCGAACGAGCGTAACGGCCCTGCTCGACCAGCACCGCCACCCGCCCCAGCGCCTCGGACTCCGGCGCCTCCAGACGCCGACCGACCGTGGATCCGATCGAGCGCGGCGAGCCCGCCGGCCAGCTTCCGCCGTAGTCGATCACCGTGTCTCGCAGCTCGGCCCATACTTCCTCGACCACTTCCTCCGGCTCGCCCTCGGCCGTCAGCCGTGATGATCGACGGCGGAAGCGGATGGTCGCCGGAGCGGCCAGGATGAGCAGCACCAGCAGCCCGACGCCGCTCGCGATCAGAGTCTGCCGCCAGGCGAAGCCCGATCCGGTCCCGACGTCGGTCGGTCCGGCCGAGGGCGCGGCCGAGGGAGCTTCGGACTGCGCGGATGCGTCCGCCGACGGCTCCAGGCTCGGCGCCAGGGTCTCGTCGCCGTTGGAGCTCTCCGCCTGGGGCACCGTCCAGACCGGCGCGGTCCCGGTCACGCTGGCGGGGGTCGGCTCGAACCGCACCCAGCCGTAGCCGGCGAAGTACAGCTCCGGCCAGGCGTGCATGTCGCGGATCGACACTTCCCAGGTCTTGTCCTCGACCCGCTTGCCGGGCAGGAAGCCCACCGCCACCCGGGACGGGATGCCGACCTCACGCGCCATCATGGCCATCGCGGCTGCGAACTGCTCGCAGTAGCCCTGGTGATCGCGCAGCAGGAAGTTCTCCAGCGCCCGGTAGCCGTTGCCCGGCAGCGGCTCGGTGCTGTAGGTGAACCTGGAGGTGTCACGCAGGAACTCCTGGATCGCCCAGGCCTTCTCGGCGTCGGTGCCGGAGCCTCTGGTCACCTCTCGGGTGAGCTGCTTGATGCTCTCGGGCAGGTTGGGTGGCAGCACATCGGTGACCTTGCTGTCCACCGGCGTGCCGGCCACAGCCCGCGCCAGCGCCTGGGGATCGGGATCTGTGTCGGTGCTGAGGACCGTGTAGTCGAGGTTGCGGATCGCATCGTCCTGGTCGCCCCGGGCCGAGGAGAGCATCACCAGCGAGGTCGGGTCGTGCGCCCACGGTCCGGCGACGTCGACCTCCCGTGGTGCGTAGGGCAACGGCAGATACATCGAGCCGAAGTCGAGCACCGAGATCTGCGTCGAGCGTCGGTCACCGCCATCGCCGTCGACGCCGGGAATCGGCGGCATCGTGGTCCCGCTGTCCAGCCGCATCTCCACATTGCTCCACCCGCTGGCGTCGATCTCGGGCAGCGAGGCCATCCGCAGGTAGAGACCGCCCGGCCGGTCGGTGGTGTAGCGGATGACCACCGCGTCGTCGGGCTGGTTGAGGTTCCGACGCAGGTCGATCGTCGGGTCGGTGAGCTGCAGGGGTCCACCGCCGCTTCCTCCGGCGCCGATACCCAACCCGGGCAGGGCGAGGGTGGGCAGCGCGACGCCGAGCACCAGGGTCGCGATCAGGGCAGGTGCGCCGATCAGCCCGGCCGCTCGCCAGACGACCGGCATGGCCGTACCGAATCCGTCGGCGGAGTCACGGGAGAGGCCGCGGGTCCAGCGGCCCGTCCGGTTCAGGCCGTCAGCGATCAGGATGCCCAGATAGCCGACTGCGAGGCACAGGAACGGCGTCACGCCGGTGTCGATGCCGAGTCCGAGGGCCGGGACGACGAACGCCGCCGCCGGAGGCACGATGCCCCAGGCCGGACGGTCCAGGCCGCTGACCAGCAGGTCGGTGAGCACGAAGATCACGCCGATCACCGAGACGAAGATGATCTTGACTCCGGCGTCGGGCTCCATCGGGGCTGCCTGCGTCTGCATGTGCTGGATGCCCTGCTGCCACAGGTCGACGTACTGGGCGAACCACGGCTCGCCCCGGCTCGGGGTGACGGACGCGAACACGAACAGGAGCACCGCGAGCACGGCGATCTGGGCGGCGAGGACGAAGCCGGCGGTCAGCCGCGCGCGACGCAGCCCGGCTGTCACACCGGCCAGCGCGAGCACCAGGAACCAGGTCTGCCCGAGGTAGGAGCTGTCGGAGGTCAGCGGTCGCGCTGTGACGCTGATCAGCAGCACCGCCACCGTCGCGGCCAGCACGAACCGATCACTCGATCGCATCACGCCCTCGTTCCGGACAGCGACGCGGTGCCGAGCCGGTCCAGGCTCGACCATGCCTGAGCCACACTCATCCCGCGTTGCACCTCGACGACCCGCCACTGGTTCTCGAGCAAGATCTCGGTGGCCAGCTCGTGCTGCCGCCTGGTCCGCTCACTGGTCGGCTCGTCGCTGAAGGTGTCGATGTCGATCACCATCGCCAGCCCTTGGGCCCGGTTGCGCCGGAGCCGGAGCAGCGAGCTGGCGTCGGGCGGCGTCATCCGACCCATGATCGCCACCACCAGCTGGCCGGCCTTGTCCACGTCTGCGGCCTCGACCGCGTAGTGGATGCTGGTCGTGGGCCGAGCCCGCAGGTCGGTGAGCCGACTGATGGCCAGGTCGCTGGACGCCGTGCTGTGCTGGCCGAGATGTCCGGAGATGTGCATGGAGCCGTCGGGTTCGTAGATCTCCACCCCGAAGCCGTCATCCAGGAAGTGCACGGCGACCGACGCCGCCGCCGAGATCGCCCACTCCAAGGAGCTGTGCATGCCGCGGCCGGCGTGCGCTCCGACCCGGGCGTCGAGCAGGACGCTGGCGGTGGGATCCCAGGCCTGCTCCTCCCGCCGGACCATCAGGTCGCCGCGCCGCGCCGTCGAGCGCCAGTGGATCCGACGTCGGTCATCGCCGTGCCGGTACTCGCGGACCAGCACGTCGTCCTGACCGGTGACGCCGACCCGGTGCGGTCGAGCCTCCCCGGCGCTTCCCGCGCCGCCGGCCGACCGCATCACCGGCAGCACCTCCACGACGGGGGTGACCATCACCTCGCTGGTCGCCTGGAAGTGCCGATCGAGCCGGACGAGGCCGAACGGATCGGTCGTCCGCACCATCAGCGGTCCGGTGTGGAAACGGCCCCTCACCCGGCCGAGCATCGGGTACTCGATCTCGCGCCGCCAGCTCAGGTCCGCCTTGTCCACCACGAATCGCGGTCGGTTGCCCAGCTCGGGCGGTACGGAGTCCTCCAGCAGCAGGATGCCGGCAGGGAGTCTGCCCTCCTGGCCCAGGGTGATCCACCCGCGCATCGGCGAGCCGAGCGGTACCCGTGCCGGCTCGATCCCGCGCTCGCAGGACAGTCGAAGCCTGGCCCGGGCGACGAGGACCGCGGCGATCACCGGCAGGACGAGCAGCAGCAGGCCGATCCGCATCACGTCGCGCTGCCCGGCCAGCATGGCGGCGAGCACGATCAGCAGGCCGCTGATCAAGAACACGTGCCCGCGAGTGGTGAAGAGGCGCCAGGGTCGACCCATGCTCGCTCGCGTCCTCAGCGACGGTCGGGCAGGTGCACCGAGGCGACCAGGTGGGCAACGACGTCATCGACCGTACGCCGGGCGAGCTGGGCATCGGTCGAGGGCAGCACGCGGTGGGCGAGCACCGCCGTCGCCAGTCCGGCGACGTCGTCCGGACTCACGTAGTCCCGACCCGCCAGCGCCGCAGCGGCCCGACTGACGCGGAGCAGCTGCAGCGTCGACCGCGGCGAGGCACCGAGCCGCAGGTCACGCGAGGTCCGGGTGGCGTTGACGACCTGGACCAGGTAGTGCTTCACCGCTGGACTCACGTACACCGTCTTGACGGCGTCGATCAGGCCCTTGATCGTCGCGCCGTCGGTGACCGGTTCGAGATCGCCCAGCGGATCGGATGTCCCATGTGACTCGAGCATGTCCAGCTCCGAGCTCGGGGTGGGGTAGCCGATCGCGATCCGTGCGGTGAACCGGTCGCGCTGCGCCTCGGGGAGGGGATAGGTGCCCTCCATCTCGATCGGGTTCTGGGTGGCGATGACCATGAACGGCCGGTCCAGCAGGTAGGTGGTGCCGTCCACACTGACCTGACGTTCCTCCATCGACTCCAGCAGCGCCGACTGGGTCTTCGGTGAGGCCCGGTTGATCTCGTCCCCGACCACGATGTTGGCGAAGATCCCGCCCGGCTTGAACTCGAAGTCGCGGGTCTCCTGGTTGAACACCGAGACCCCGGTGATGTCGGACGGGAGCAGGTCCGGGGTGAACTGCAGGCGACGTACGGAGCAGTCGATCGACCGACCCAGGGCCTTGGCGAGCATGGTCTTGCCGACTCCGGGCACGTCCTCCACCAGCAGATGACCCTCGGCCAGCAGCACGGTGAGGGCGAGATCGACAGCGGCCCGCTTGCCTTCGATGACCGACTCGATCGCGGTCCGTACTCGGCCGGTCACCGAGACGACGTCGCCCAGGGACAGCTCTTCGGTCGCGCTGCGCTGGTAGCTGAGTGTCACTCGGCCCTCCGCCCGTTCGGCGCCCGGTGCCGGCCCGGACAGGTCACCTCGAACCTTACGTGGTGAGTCCAGGCAACCGTAGAGACGGCGTCAAGTACGCCGGCGACGAACCCTGACGGGGGTGTGACCGCCCGCGCGGCACCTGGTCGAGGTGCCCGTCGACTGGCGGAGAACGCCCGGCCATCCGAGCGCCTCGGGAGCGGCAGTGTCGGACCTGCCCCCAGAGGATGCCCAAGTGGAGTGAAGTGGAGTACAGTGGCGCAAAGTGGAGGGATGAGGATGAGCGGTGGAGCGAGGAGGTGGGGAACGGCATGTTCCTCGGCACTCACACGCCCCGCCTGGACGAGAAGGGACGGCTGATCTTGCCTGCGAAGTTCCGTGACGAGCTGGCCGCCGGGCTGGTCATCACGCGCGGGCAGGACCGGTGTCTGCAGATCTGGCCGATGGAGACCTTCATCGCCCAGACCGCCGACCTCCGCAACGCCTCCGCCAGCAGCAAGCAGGTCCGGGACTATCAGCGGATGCTCGCCTCGGGTGCCTCCGACGAGGTCCCGGACAAGCAGGGGCGGATCACGATCCCGCCGCACCTGCGGGCCTACGCCGGTCTCGACAAGGAGTGCGTCGTGGTCGGTTCCATGAACCGCGTGGAGGTCTGGGACGCGGCCGCCTGGACCGCCTACTCCGCCGAGCAGGAGTCGGCCTTCGCGGACATGAACGACGAGGGTTTCCCGGGGCTCTGAGCCGGCACCGGAGAGGCAGCACCACGGCTCGCCAGCACAACCGAGGTACACAGCACAACCGAGGTACACAGCACGACCGAGTTACACAGCACGACCGAGGTACACAGCACGACCGAGGTAACAGCAGGACCGAACGACACTGCACGACCGCAAGGAAGCGCGCGTACGGCGAGGCTTCAACCCGCAGGTCCTCCTGCCCTGGCACACCTTCCCCGGTGCCAGGTCGAGAAACCGGTGGGTCTCGGGTTGAAACCTGGCCGTACGCGCAGCGCGCAGGAGCACGACGACGAAGGGTCGAGATGGCAACCCCACCCGGGCCACCGCGCCACGAGCCGGTGATGCTGGACGAGATCGTCGCCCTGCTGTCCCCGGCCCTCGTCGCGCCGGACGTGTCGACGCCACCGGTGCTCGTCGACTGCACCCTGGGCCTCGGCGGCCATGCGGAGGCCTTGCTGCGTGCGTGTCCGGAGGCCCGGCTGATCGGGCTGGACCGGGACCCTGCTGCCCTCGCTCTCGCGGCTCGGCGACTCGCTCCGTACTCCGACCGCATCACCCTGGTCGAAGCGGTCTACGACGAGCTGACCGATGTGCTCGCGGGGCTGGGACGGTCACGGGTCCAGGGCGTGTTGCTCGACCTCGGCCTGTCCTCGCTGCAGATCGACGACACCGACCGCGGTTTCGCCTACGCGGTCGACGCGCCCCTGGACATGCGGATGGATGGCCGGCAGGAGCTGACGGCTGCCGAGGTCGTCAACACCTACAGCGCTGCAGAGCTGACCCGGATCCTGCGCACGTACGGCGAGGAGCGGTTCGCCGACCGGATTGCCCGACGGATCGTCGCCGCCCGGGCGGAGCGACCCTTCGACACCTCGGCCCGGCTGGTCCAGGTGCTGGACTCGGCCATCCCCGCTGCGGTCCGGCGCACCGGTGGCCATCCCGCCAAGCGCACCTTCCAGGCCCTGCGGATCGAGGTCAACAGCGAGCTCGCGGCCCTGGAGTCGGTGTTGCCGCAGGCGGTCGCCGCGCTGGCAGTGGGCGGCCGGATCGCCGTGCTGGCGTATCACTCGCTCGAGGACCGCCTGGTCAAGCAGGTGCTGGCCGCGGGCGCACGGGACACGGCACCACCCGGCCTGCCGGTGGTTCCCGACGAGCACCAGCCGCGGCTGCGGTTGCTGACCCGGGGCGCCGAGAAGCCGTCCGAGGCCGAGATCGCGACGAATCGGCGCGCCGCCTCCGCCCGCTTCCGGGCCGCCGAGCGGATCCGAGAAGTCGTCGGCGGCAGGAGAGCGTCATGAGCAGGAGGCTCCGCTCATGAGCGCGCTGTGGGCGCCGCTGCACACCCCGGCTGAAGATCGGTCGGGGAAGAAGGGTGCGCCGAAGTCGGGCGAACGGCGGTTGCGGCCCGTGCCGCCGTTGTCGGGTCGGATGGCCCGGGTCCCTTTCATCACCGTGCTGATCGCGATCTTCGGGGTCGGCATGGTCGGGCTGCTGATGGTCAACACGTCGCTGCAGAACCAGGCCTTCGAGTCCCGTTCGCTCAACCGACAGGCAGCACAGCTGATCTACGCCGAAGCCGAGCTGCAGTCCCAGCTGAACAAGGTGCGGACCCCGGACCAGATCGCGGCGAAGGCCTCGGCCCTGGGCATGCGGGCAAATCCACGTCCCGCGTTCCTGGTCGTGCCCTCCGGCAAGGTGATCGGTGAGCAGCACCGGGTGGACGGGACCGAGATGAAGGGCCTGATCGTCAAGACCCCGCAGCAGCTGGCGGCGGAGAAGGCGGCCAAGGAAGCGAAGGCCCGGGCCGAAGCCCAGAAGAAGGCCGAGGCGGCCGCCGAGAAGAAGGCGGCGGCGGCAGCCAAGGCGGCCGAGAAAAAGGCCGCGGCGGTGGCCGCGGCCCAGAAGAAGGCGGCCGAGGCAGCGGCGAAGAAGAAGAAGGCCCAGGGGAGCGGGGGGAACTGATGGCCGAGCGTCGACCTCATCCGGCCAGCCGCCGACCACTGCGCTCGGAGGCAACCACCACCACGGCACGGACGTCGCGGGCCCGCGCCGGCGACAGCCGGTCCGGTTCGGCGAAACAGACCACCACCCGGACCCACCGCAGCCACGTGGCCGCCGGCCGCGCCTTGCGTGGATCCGACCCGGGTCGGCCGCGGTCCGCCCGGAAGAGCTCGCGGGCCACGGGGCGCAAGAAGGTCCGGCGCATACCGCTGGCCAACGGCGCGCGCCGACTGCACGTGGTGTTGATCATGCTGGCGATGGGTCTGTCGTTGTGCGCCGGTCGGCTGCTGCAGCTGCAGGGCTTCGACTCCTCCGCGTACGCAGCCGAGTCCGCGGCAGCGCTGACCCAGAAGCTGCCACTCCTCCCGTCCCGTGGCGACATCACCGACCGCAACGGCACCGTCCTGGCCGCCACCGAGCCGGCCGTGGCCGTGACCGCCGATCCCTTCCTGACCGGCAAGCGCCCGTACGAGTTCGCCTCCGTCATCGCGCCGCACCTGGAGATGACCGTCGGCGAGCTGATCCCGCTGCTGACCAAGCCGAACACCCACTTCGTGTACCTGAAGAAGAAGGTGCCGGCCATGACGTACACCCGGATGGCGGCCGCGTTGGCCGAGCAGAACCTGTACGGCGTCTTCCGGGAGAGCGACCCGATCCGGACCTACCCGACCGGATCGCTGGTCGGTCCGATCGTGGGCTTCGTCGGCGGTGACGGTGCGGGCAAGGCCGGACTCGAGAGCAAGCTCAACACCCAGCTGGCCGGGGTCGAGGGCCAAGAGGTCTACGAGAGCGCGCCCAACGGCAGCAAGATCCCGCTGGGCAACAGCAAGATCACGCCGGCGCAGAACGGGCACGACTACCAGCTGACCCTGGACTCCGAGCTGCAGTGGGTGGCCCAGCGGCGGGTGGCGCAGCAGGTGGCCAAGACCAACGCCGACTTCGGCTTCGCCATCACCATGAACCTCAAGACCGGCGAGGTCCTGGCGTTGGCGCAGGCGCCGACGTACGACTCGAGCGACCCGAAGTCATCGTTGAAGAAGAACCGCAACCTGCAAGCGGTGACGGCCCCGTACGAGCCCGGCAGCGTGCAGAAGATCCTCACCTCGGCGGCCCTGATCGACTCCGGCACGGTCGACGAGAACACCCGGCTGAGGATCCCGAACCGGCTGACCTCGGGTCCGTACCAGATCAAGGACCACTTCGAGCACAAGGAGCTCAAGCTCAACATGCGTGGGGTGATCGCGAGGTCGTCCAACATCGGCACCGCGATGCTGTCCCGGCAGATGCCCATCGACCAGCTGCACGACTACCTCGCCGCGTTCGGCCTCGGCTCCCAGACCGGCATCGAGCTGCCCGGCGAGGACAGGGGCATCCTGCCCGGCGCCGACATGCAGGGGCTGACCCGGGACCGGGTGGCCTTCGGTCAGGGCCTCACCGTCACCGGGATACAGGAGATCTCCGCGATCGCGGGGCTCGTCAACGACGGCATCTACAACCAGCCGACGATCATCAAGTCGGCCACCGACAGCGACGGCAAGCAGGTGGCGCTGCCGGTCAAGCAGCCCCGACGGATCGTGTCCAGCGAGACCTCGGCGCAGATCCGTGACCTGATGCGAGCGGTCGTCGACAACTCCGGAGAGAACACGGATCTGCGGCTGGACGGCTACGCCAGCGGCGGCAAGACCGGCACCGCGCAGCGCGGCACCAGGACGGGCTACAAGGGCTACATCACGTCCTACATCGGGTACGCGCCGCTGAACGACCCCCAGATCATCACCTACGTGGTGATCAACAACCCCACGAAGGGCAACCCCACCGGTACCCAGGTGGCCGCGCCGGTCTACCACGACCTGATGCAGTACGCGCTGCCGCGCTACTCCGTCGAACCGACCAAGAAGTCGGTTCTGAAGCCCAAGAAGATCTCGTGGTGACCAGGGCCGCGCCGCGCGGCCTCGCTGTCCCCACTCGGTAGCGTCGGGTCGTGGGTCGTCCTGAATCGAGTGGCTCTCCGAGCCTGCGACCGACCCGGTCGGCCGGCGTCGGCTGGGTCGATCTGCTCGGTGCCGTCGGTCTGACCGCGGCGGACATCGGCGGGTCGGCCAGGAGTGAGCTCCGGATCTTCGGGGTGACGGCCGACTCGCGGCTGGTGCAGTCCGGCGACCTGTACGTGGCCGCGCCGGGGTCGAGGGTGCACGGGGCCGACTTCGCGGCCGAAGCCGTCGACCGCGGCGCTCTGGCGATCCTCACCGATCCCGCCGGCGAGGGGCGAGCGCTGGCCGCCGCAGCGGCCGCGTCCGCAGCTACCGTGCCCGTGGTGGTCGTCCCACACCCGCGCGATCTGGTTCCCGCCCTGGCCGACCGGACCTACGACCATCCCCGGGCCCGCCTGCGCCTGTACGGCGTCACCGGCACCAACGGCAAGACCACCACGGCCTACCTGCTGCAGGCAGTGCTGCGGGCCGCCGGCCAGCACGTCGGTCTGATCGGCACCATCGGCTACCAGCTCGACGACCGACGCCTGGAGGGCCGGCGCACCACGGTCACCACACCCGAGGCGGCCGAGCTCTACGCGTTGCTCGCCCTGATGGCCGAGCAGGGCGCGGACGCGGTCGTGATGGAGGTGTCGTCCCATGCGCTCGCCCTGGGGCGGGTCGATGGGCTCGTCTTCGACGTCGCCGCCTTCACGAACTTCGGCTCCGACCACCTGGACTTCCACGGTGACGTCGCGTCCTACTTCGCGGCCAAGGCATCCCTGTTCACGGCCCTGCGCGCACGGCGAGCGGCGATCAACGTCGACGACCCGCGCGGGCAGGAGCTGATCGACCAGGCGTTGGCGGAGGGGCTGTCGGCCGTCCGGTCCGTCAGTCTGGAGGGCCCTGGTGACTACACCGGCGCCGATCGCCGACCGGTCGGCCGGGGACGGACCGCGATCACCGTCAGTACGCCGCACGGAACGCAGTCGGCGACTCTGGGGCTGCCGGGCGAGTTCAACGTCCGCAACGCCCTGACCGCGCTGGCGATGGCCGACCTCGCCGGGGTCGACCTGCACCAAGCGTCGACCGGGCTCACCGATGCGGTCGTACCGGGTCGGATGCAACGCGTCGCGCTCGGCCCCGGCGCGCCCGCGGTGTTCGTGGACTTCGCCCACACGCCGCAGGCGGTCGCCGCCGTGCTGGCCAGCCTCGCCGGGCACCGGCGGATCGTGGTGCTCGGCTGCGGTGGCGACCGTGACCCGGAGAAGCGCGCACCGATGGGTGCGGCGGCCGCAGCCGGTGCCGAGCTCGTGGTGGTGACCGACGACAATCCGCGGACCGAGGATCCGGCTGCGATCCGGGCGCAAGTGCTGCAGGGCGCGCGGGCCGAGCTGCGCGGGACGGACCGGCAGGTCCCTGTGCTCGACGGTGGTCGCCGACGGGACGCCATCGCCGCGGCCCTGCGCGCGGCCGGCCCGGACGACGTGGTCG
>Ga0190275_10002311_pt1 | contig 13772 bp, 11 predicted proteins | sample Popmic550T_FD_133745 | JGI IMG/M metagenome (GOLD analysis project Ga0190275, IMG submission 133745) | Populus adjacent soil microbial communities from riparian zone of Yellowstone River, Montana, USA - 550 T | ecosystem: Environmental > Terrestrial > Soil > Riparian zone > Trees stand | place... | reverse complement strand
GGGCCGGGCTGCGCGCTGCGTAGGGCACGATACCGCCGTGCCCAACGCAGCCGGGCCGCCGCCACGATACTGCCCGTGGCGCCGTCCCGGCCCTCCGGGCGCGCATCCCTCACGCGTCCGTGCGACCCGTCGTCCCTGGCTCGACGACAGTCGACGAGGTTTTCGCGCAGAATTCTCCCCGTCCCGTACGCGCCGTAAGCCGTTGCAGTTCTCCCCCTTCTCCTGCAGTTCGGGAGAAGGGGGCCGGGGGGATGAGGGACCGCGCTTGCGCTCCGCTCCCGCCGTCGTTATCATCGTCGTGCGTCCCATGGCGCCGCGGCGAGTTCTTGCGATTGCTCCGCGTTACAAATGTGCTAAAGCGCTCGGGGGCCCCCGGCGCACAGTCGCCGCGGGGCCCCTTTTGACATGTCGAGGATCCGGCCCGCCCTCACCGGCAGGCGGTGCGGGCGCTTTGAGAGCGACAGCTTGGCGGGCCCGCGCCAGCAACGGATCGCCGCCTAAAGCGTCGAACGAGGACTCTCCGTCCCAGTCGACGGAGGGTCCTTTTTACGTTCCGGCAGCAGCCGGCGCCACCCCGAGCCCCGAGAGGCCTGACCGCCATGAGCACCGTCCTCGAACCCACGCGCGCACCGGCCACGGTGGCGTACACGTTCACCAGCGAGAGCGTGTCCGAAGGGCACCCCGACAAGGTGTGCGACACCATTGCCGACAGCATCCTCGACGCGCACCTGGCGGCCGACCCGGCCAGCCGCGTCGCCTGCGAGGTGCTGGTGAAGGGCAACCGGGTGGTGCTCGCGGGCGAGATCACCAGCGAGGCCGAGGTCGACTACCCCGCCCTGGTGCGCCGGGTGGTGGAGGAGATCGGCTACGTGGACGCCGACCAGGACTTTCGCGCCGACAACCTGGAGATCCACGTCTTCCTCTCGCGCCAGGCGGCCGAGATCGCGCAGGGCGTGGACGCCGACACCAGCCTGAGCGGCGAGCAGGGCGCGGGCGACCAGGGAATCATGTTCGGCTACGCGACCGACGAGACCGAGGAGCTGATGCCGCTCCCGATCCTCCTCTCGCACAAGCTGGCGCGCTCCCTCGCCGAGCACCGCCGCAACGGCAGCGCCGCCTGGCTGCGGCCCGACGCGAAGACGCAGGTGAGCGTCCGCTACGAGAACGGCGTCCCCGTGGCCGTCACCGACGTGCTGGTGAGCACGCAGCACTCGGCCGACGTGGACCGCGAGACGATCCGCCAGTTCGTGGCGCTCAACGTGGTTCCCGAGGCGCTGGGTTCGTGGTACCACGACGACATCAACCTGATGGTGAACCCCACCGGCAGCTTCGTGCAGGGCGGCCCCAGCGCCGACGCCGGCGTCACGGGGCGCAAGATCATCGTGGACAGCTACGGCGGGATGGGGCGCCACGGCGGCGGCGCCTTCAGCGGCAAGGACCCCAGCAAGGTGGACCGCAGCGGCGCCTACTTCTGCCGCTTCGTGGCGCGCGAGGTGGTCAAGGCCGGGCTGGCCAGGCGCGCAGAGGTGCAGGTGGCCTACGCCATCGGCGTGGCCGAGCCGGTGTCGGTGAAGGTCGACACCTTCGGCACCGGCGACGAGCGCGCCGCCGAGGACTTCGTGCGCAAGGGCTTCGACTTCCGCCCGGGCGCCATCATCGAGCGCCTGAACCTGCTGCGCCCGATCTACCGCCAGACCACCAACTACGGGCACTTCGGCAAGCCGTGGCTCCCCTGGGAGGCGTGAGCCGATCCCGGCCGTCCGCAACGCCGAAGCCGGCCGAAAAGACGAACCCCTCTCCGCCCGTCGCGGAGAGGGGTTCGTCGTTGCGGCGTTCAGGCCGCCGCCTGCAATAAATCGTCGGGGGTGAGTAGCAGAACCCCCGGGTCCCCCGCCGCGGCTTCGCGCAGCTCCGGCGTGAAGCCGTTGCGGGCGAAGAGCAGGTGGAGGGGCTCGCCGCCCAGGTAGTACTTCGCCTTCGCGGCATCGCCCCTGAGATCCGCCAGCACGTTCAGTCCGGCGGGGCTCTTCCACCACTTGCACTCGCCGGCCACCCGGCGCCCGTCCAGCAGCGTGCCGGCCACGTCGATGTCGTGGTCCGCCGCCCAGATCTTCCCCACCGTCTGCGCGGCCATCCCCAGCCGCTCCTGGCCGTACAGCGCCAGCCACGAACGGCAGATCTCCTCGAACCGGTCGCCCATGTACTCGTCCAGCCGGGGGCTGATGATCCCGTTCCACACCATGTCGGCATGCCCCGACTGCAGCGCCGACACGTTCGGCAGCACGAAGCGGAAATGGAAGGTGACGAATGGATCGTTGAGGTAATACCGTGCGTTGCGGCTGCGCTCGGGTGCCGCCACGTCCAGCGAGTGCATGCGCCGCAGCAGCCGCATCGCCTCGAGCCGGTCGATGTAGGGGGTGATGCTGGTGCTCTGCTCGCCCTTCTGCATCATGCGGTTCGTGATCTCGCCGCGTTCGGTGAGGCCGTCGGCCACCGCGCGGAGGATCCCGGCGAAGCGCGCGGGAGACTGCAGCTCGGCCTGCAGAAGCTGCATGGGCTCGTCACGCAGCGGCGCGCCGTCTTCGAGCACCAGCCTGCACACGTTGTCCGCGATGTCTTCCGCGGGATCACAGAGCGACAGGTAGTACGGCATTCCGCCCAGGATGCCGTACATGCGCAGCGCGTCCACGGCGTTCCACCCTGGAAAGAAGCGCGCTGCGTCGCGGAACGAGAGCGGGTTGATCTCCAGGTCGCACGACTGCCGCCCGTGCAGCGGGTTGCGCTCGTACAGCAGCCCTTCCATGAAGGCGACCGCCGATCCGCACAGCACCAGCTTCAGCGGGGTGCCCGCCCGCCGCACCTCGTCCCAGATCTTCTGGAGGATGGACGGAAGGGCCTTGTTGTCTTCGCACAGGTACGGGAACTCGTCGATGGCAACCACCAGCGGCTTCCCGCTGGTGCCGATCCAGCTGCGCAGGTAGCCGAAGATCCCTTCCCAGTCGAGCAGGCTGTTCAACACGGGATCGTCGCCCAGCGCCTGGGCGATCGCGCGCTGGAACAGCATCCGCGAATCGCCGTCGGTGATCCGCGTGGCCTGGAAGTACACGCGATCGCGCCCTTCCAGCACCTGCTGAAGCAGGGTCGACTTGCCTACCCGGCGGCGGCCATAGGTGATGGTGAGAGATGGCTTTCCATTGTCGAACTGCCCTTCGAGCGCCCGGATTTCTCGATCACGTCCGACGAACATGGCCCCTCTCCGCGCATAAGGTAATCAGAATTACGGTAATCCATTTTACCTTAGTCCACTCCCCACGTCAATCAAGGTAATTCAAATTACCGTAATTCGAATTACCTTGCATCGCTCCTCTGGCCTGAGCGGCGTTCAAGGCGCAACGTGAATGTGTTCTCATCTACTCCTCGAATCCGCCGCCCCGATGCCGTTCACCCAAACGCCGCCGACGCTGGGAAACCAGTGGGACGAGGACCTCGCGCTGCGTTCGCTGCTGGCGCGGCTGCTGCCGGCGGACGTGCTCGCCGAGGTCGAGCCGTCGCTGCGGGAGATGGGGCGGCTCTCGGCCGAGCTGTACCCCGAGCAGCTCGCCGACCTGCCCAACGAGCCGCGGCTGGTGCAGTGGGACGCGTGGGGCAACCGCGTGGACCGCATCGAGCTGACGCCGCTGTGGCGCACGGCGGAGCGCATCGCGGCGGAGCACGGCGTGGTCGCCACGGCGTACGAGCGGGCCCACGGGGCCCTCTCGCGCATCCACCAGTTCGCGCTGGCGTACCTCTTCACCCCGTCCACCGACATCTATTCCTGCCGCTGGCGATGACGGACGGCGCGGCGCGCGCGCTGCTGGAGAGCGGCAACGACGCGTTGATCTACCGCGCGGTGCCGCACCTCACCTCGCGCGACCCGGCGGCGTTCTGGACCAGCGGGCAGTGGATGACGGAAACGACGGGCGGTTCGGACGTCGGGAACTCGGAGACGGCGGCTCGGCGGGGGGATGACGGGCAGTGGCGGCTCTTCGGACGAAAGTGGTTCACCTCGGCCGCCACGAGCCAGATGGCGCTGACGCTGGCGCGGCCCGAGGGGAACGCGCCCGGCGGCCGTGGGCTGGCGCTCTTCTACCTGGAGACGCGCGGTGACGACGGCCGGCTGAACGGGATCCGCATCGACCGGCTGAAGGAGAAGCTGGGCACCCGCAAGCTCCCCACGGCCGAGCTGACGCTGGACGGCACCGTTGCCGTGCCCGTGCGCGGCCTGGACGCCGGCGTACGCGGCATCGCGCCGATGCTGAACGTGACGCGCACCTGGAACGCGGTGAGCGCCTCCGCGCTGATGCGCCGCGGCGTCGCGCTGGCCCGCGCCTACGCATCGCGCCGGCGCGCGTTCGGGGCGACGCTGGACGCGCTGCCGCTGCACGTGGACACGCTCGCCGGGCTGCAGGCGGAGATGGAGGGCGCGCTGCACCTCACCTTCCGCGTGGTGGAGCTGCTCGGGCGCGCGGAGGCGGGCGAGCTGGACGACGCGGGGCGCACGCTGCTGCGCATCCTCACCCCCATCGCCAAGCTGACCACGGCGCGGCAGGGCGTCTCCGTGGCGAGCGAGGTGGTGGAGGCGTTCGGCGGGGCGGGATACGTGGAGAACACCGGCATCCCCACCCTGCTGCGCGACGCGCAGGTGCTCTCCATCTGGGAGGGGACGACCAACGTGCTGTCGCTGGACGTGCTGCGGGCGCTGAACGAGGCGGGCGGGATGGACCCTCTCGTGGCGGAGGTGGCGCGCTGCGCGTCGGAGGTGCGCGACGGGTCGCTCGCGGCGCCGGTGCAGGCGGCGCTGCGGGCCGTGGAGCGCGCCGCCGCCTGGATGCGCGAGGCGCGCCGCGAGGGAGAGGCCGAGGTGCAGGCCGGCGCCCGCCGCTTCGCGCTCACCCTGGGCCGAGCGCTGGAGGCGGTGCTGCTGACGAGCCACGCGCAGTGGGCGCTGGACCGCGGCGATCCCCGCCCGGCCGCCGCCGCCCGCCGCCTGGCCGCCAACGGCATCGACCTCATCGCCTCGCACGTCTCACCCGCCGACGCTCGCCTCCTCCTCTCCGAGCGCGCCCAGACCCACGCCGCGGCGAAGCTTCCGTCATCCCCCAAAGCAGTTGCGGAAGCCCCCGCCGCCGCGGACTGACCCGCTCCCACCACACGCAGTTCACCCCCTCCCCCGCGGAGCGCGGGGAGGGGGCCGGGGGGAGGGGGCCAGCCGAGGCCGCCCCACCGCTTCTCTGCCACACCGACACAATCCAGCCAGAGACACTGCGCTTCGAGCTTACTCCGCCGAACCGCCCCTACTCGTCCTGCGAAAGGATGATGCAGGTGTACGGTCCGATGCCGACCGGCGCGCCGTGCGGCATCCCGTGCATCGGGCCGCCGTCCGCGCGCGTGTGGAAGCTGGGGGTGTCGGCGTAGTCGTCCGCGTATCCCCGCCAGTCGCTGTTCAGCCGCACCTTCCACTCGCCCCCGCGCGGCAGCCCCAGCCAGTACCCGTCGTAGGAGCGGTCGGCGAAGTTCAGCAGCACCACCACGTCGTCGCGCGGGCCGCCGTTCTCCCAGCGGTGGAAGGCGATCACCTTGTCGGCGTCGTTCACGTGGTGCACGTGCACGTGCTGGCCGCGCAGCCCGCGCGACGTGTCCCACCAGTCGCGGCGCAGGCGGATCAGGTCGCGGTAGAGCGCGTGCACGCCGGCGTGCGTCTCCAGCCGCGTCCAGTCGATCGGGTCGTTGTCCTGGAACCAGCGGTCCTCCAGGATCTCCTGCCCCTGGAAGAGCATGGGGATCCCCGGCGCGGTGAACACCAGCGCCGCCGCCAGGGTGGACCGCTTGCGCGAGTACCAGCTCCCCGCCTGCCCGGGCCAGATCTCCTCCGGCAGCCGCGCTTTCCCGTTGGCCACCTCGTCGTGGCTCTCGCTGTAGATCACGCGCTTGAACGCGTCGCCCTCGTAGCGGTGCTCGATGGCGCGGCGGATGGCGTCCATGCTGCGCTGCCAGTCGCTCATCTCGATCGCGGCGCGGCGCACCGGGTGCACGAACTCGCTGTCCCACTGCGTGTCGAAGCCGGCGCCGCCCAGCTCGTGCGCGCGCACGATCCACCCGTTGCCGCGCAGGTCCTCGGCGACGTGCAGCTTCCAGGGCTGGCGCTCGTCGGTGTCGCGGTTGACGGCCTGCATCAGCGCCCAGCCGTCGGGAAGGTCGTGCGCGCGGTCGTCGCTGTTGCCGTTGACGTTGCGGATGTAGGCCGTGGCGTCCCAGCGCAGCCCGTCGAAGCGGAACTCCTCCAGCCACCGCGTCGCGTTGTCGCGGATGAAGCGGCGCACCTCCTCGCGCCCGTAGTCGGGCCGCGTGTGCCCCCACGGCGTGGGCGAGCGCCAGTCATTGTAGAAGTAGATGCCGCCCCCCTCCCCCTCCGCCCACCCGTCGAAGCGCCACAGGTCCAGGTCGCTGGGGCCGAAGTGGTTGTAGACCACGTCGAAGATCACCGCGATCCCCCGCTCGTGCGCGGCGCGCACCAGCCGCTTGAGTGCCGCCGGCCCGCCGTACACGCTCTCGATGGCGAAGATGTCGGCCGGGTTGTAGCCCCACGAGAAGTCGCCCGCGAACTCCACGGAGGGCATGATCTCGATGCAGTTGACGCCCAGGTCGGCCAGGTACGGCAGCCGGTCGATCACGCAGGCGAAGGTGCCCGGCAGCCCGGGGCCGTCGGGGTCGTTGAAGGTGCCCACGTGCAGCTCGTAGATCACCAGTTCGTTCCACGGCGGCGTGAACCAGGGCGCGTCGCCCCAGTCGAACGCGGGATCCACCACCACGCAGTTGCGGTCCGTCAGCCCGATCTCGGCGGCGTACGGGTCGCGGCGGCGCAGCGCGTCGCCCTGCGCCGTGCGCACCACGAACTGGTACTCGTCGCCCGCCTTCACCCCCGCCACGTCGGCCGACCAGAAGCCGTTCCCCTCGCTCCCCAGCGCCACCCCCTCCGCCGCGAAGCCGTTCCAGCTCCCCGTGACCGCCACCGCCGCCGCGTTCGGCGCCCACACGCGGAACGCCACGCCCGCCTTCTCGTCGTCCGCGTACGGGATCGCGCCCATGCCCGCGTGACGGGAGGGCTGCGGGGAAGCGTCGGATGCGGCGGTCTCGGCAGGCGTGTCGGCGGCGGTGCTCATGCGGATTCCAGCCTGTTTCTGGGGTCGATTGTTTTGAGTCGATAGAGGGGGAGAAGCGCGGGAAGCGGCGGACGGTGGGACGCCCGGTACACAGAACCGGGGCTGCCGCGACCCAGCGCAAAGCGGACGCGAGGAGTGTGCCCCCCGCGTGCGGCTCGCGCCTAACTCCTGATGCTCGAACACGATGCATGGCACCGGCACGGCCCCGGACGGGCACGGGCATGCGCGGTGCCCTGCCGCGCAGCGCCGGCGGGGCGATCCTGCGCCCGCCGGCCACCGATCGAGCAATCAGGGGACATGATGGATATTCGAGCTTTCTTTCTCACGCTCGTGGTGGTGCCGCTGGCGGCGTGCAGCGGCTCGTATCAACCCGTGACGGGCACGGCCGGCGCGCCGGGCTCCCGGCGCGCGGACCAGGGCGCGGCGGCGTGCGTGGACTTCAACCAGCCGGGCCTGGGCACGGAGTTCGGCGGGGCCGCGTCGAGCCCGTCGGGGAGCCTGGCGTGGACGGAGAACGCGATCCCGGTGTCGGTCGAGGAGTTCGAGCAGGGCGCCGGATCGACCGCCTACAACGTGCTGCGCACCGAGATCCCGCCGGCGGGGTTCGGCCTGTCGGACGGCACCACGGCGCGCGCCAACAGCATCGGCGCGCGGTTCGACTTCACCGGCCTGCCGTTCGCCGCGCGCACGGTGCGGTTCCACTTCCTGCACCGCGGCGGGACCGAGAACCTGCGCGTGAACGGGAGCCGCGCCTTCGTGGGGCCGCTCACCGCCGCGCCCGCGTCGCTCGGCGGCCTCACCGTGGCGGCCGCGTCGTCGCCGGTGGCGGGCGGGTCGCAGGGCACGATCACCGTGTCGGGCGGGGTGATCGGCGCGGTGGTGGTGGGCGGCGAGGAGCTGTGGCTGGACAGCGTCTGCGCCTACGCCTGATCTTTCTTCCGTTGCTCCCCTGACAGTCGAATGCCCACCGGCGATACCGGTGGGCATTTGTACCTTATCAACGATGGACGCCTGGCGACGCCCCGAGGGTTCATGCCTTGAGGCCGGCGAGTTCGCTTCTGAGCTTTTCCTCGAGCTCCGAAATCGTCTCATACTTCAGGCATTTCTGGCCCTGCACGTCGAATTTTACATCGTCGGCGGCATTGGCCAGCAGCACGGTGCGCTTCTTCAGTCCCCACGCGTAACCCACCTCCAAGTAGACGTTGGGATTCGCGCCACTCAGGTCGGCGATCACCAACTCGGACGTGGCAATGCGGTCCTTCAGCCACTGGAGAATGTCGCCGGTGAACACCGCTTGGTCGGCACGCTCGCATAGGTAGCCCGAGTCGTTGACCGGGCGCTCAATACCATACCGATAGATGTCGAGCATCGCCTTGTGGAACGGCATGGCCACGAATACGTGGGGCTTGGCGGCCGACTCAAAGCCAGCAGAGCGCAGGTTCTCGCGAGCGAGCGCGCTCAGGCTGCTAAGGTGACGCGTGGGATGCGCCTCGACCGTGCCATGCGGAACGAGCTCTCGCAGCACTGCGGTAATCGCGGCCGCGCGCTCGGCGTCCAACTCCACCACCGAGATCGTCTCCAGGTTCGGCGGATACGTTCCCCCCGTGAGGCCGTCGATGAGGCCGGCGATCTCCGACCGGAGCGCTTCGCCTTCATCCAAGCCGTACCCGGGCCCATGCACCGTGAGCGCGATCGTTGTTGTCCTGCTCGCCAGCCGGGCCAGTTCCGAAAGCACCGCGCGACCGAACTCACGGATCTCACGGTACCGGAAGCCTTGCAGGCGTTCCACTCCTAAAAACAGCACGCACCGGGCAGCCACGCTTCCGCGCGAGTCGAGGAGGTGCGCCTCGCCGATTTCCGGCGAGGTTTCGATCTCTACGCCGGCTTTTTCAAGCCGCGCAGACACCATCGCGTCCACGCCGTACCACCCACGTGCGTACTTGAGCGCCAGGATGTCGGCTTCGAAGGTCAGCGCGTCGCCGTGAACCACCTGGATCTGAATCAGCTGGCGGGACATGATGAGCCTCGTCAAAAAATAGAAAGCGAAAACCAAACAAGAACCAATCGGGCGGTCTCCCGCAGCCGCAAACCGCACCGCCGGCCTGAGATGCCCCGCCTGTATTCCCGGCCTTTGGCGCTCAGTTCAGCGACGAATCGGCGACCCCGGGCGCGCCCCCCGGGACGACGGCGCCGCTGACGGAGAACTGCGTCTCGTGCGGATCGACGCCGGCGACGGTCACCACGAAGCGGTAGACGCCGGGGCGGGGGAACTGCATCCCCACCAGCGTGAACACCTGGTTGGCGGTCGAGAACTCGCCGGGGGGCACGATGGGCGGGTTGATCTCGCCGCTGGCCGCGAAGAGGACGTCGTTCTCGTCGTCGAGCATCGTCACCTGCACGGGGAAGTTGCGCCCGCCGTCGGTGAACTCGGCCTGCACGCGGAAGGCGAACACCATGCGGGGGTGGACCACGGGGAACTCGGCCGCGGCGATGCGGTCGAAGACGCCGAGCACGTTCAGCTTGCCTTCCTGCGAGATGTTGGCCTCGTCGGCCAGGAACGCCATCGGGATTCTCATCGTGTGCTTTCCCCCGGCCGTGCCGGGCAGTCGTCGCTCCCCCTGCGCACCCACATCGATCCGATCGCCACCGTGTCCGGCACCGAGTCGGGGTCCATCCGCGCCGGCGGCCACCCCTTCGTGGCCGCCGTGTCGAGCCCGAAGCTGATCCCCGGTGCGTTGGGGAACCACACGGCCACCCGCCCCTCGCCCGCGCCCGCGCACATCTTGCCCAGCCGCGTCCGCAGCTCGCCCACCTGCGAGCCCACGCCCGCGCCCCCGGCGGTCTTCAGCCCCGGCTGGTCGATCAGGATGCGCTGCACGGCGCCGTCCACCGTCACCGCCACCACCCGGCGGCCGCCCGGCATCACCACCAGCCCCGTCTCCGTCATCCCCTCCTGCCCGCCCCACGTGGTGTCGCGGGCCTCGGGGCAGGCGGCCTTCAGCGCGTCCAGCGGCATCCCCACGCGCACCGGGCCCAGGCCGTAGCGCGTGACCACCACGTCGCCCGCGTTGCCGCACCCGCCGATGGTCACCTCGCTCCGCGGGCGGATGCGCACCGTGTCCACCACCACCGGGGCGAGTTGCGTACCGCCGCGCGCGGACAGCGTCGCACGGATGGCGAAGCGCGTCATCGTGTCCGCCGGCACCGGGGCTGGACGGCGCGTCGTGGGCCGCGGCGCGGGGGGCTGGCCGGAGGCGGGGGGAGCGGCCGGAGGCGCGGGGGCCGGCGGCGTGCGGATCCCCTGCCTGAGCTGCACCGTCTGCCCGGCGGCGACCGTGCCGATGGCGAAGGTGAGCGTGGTTCCGGCCGCGTCCGCCGCCGCCTGGGGCCGGGTGGCGGCGGAGGAATCGGCCGGCGCGGCGAGCGGCGCCTGCACGAACAACTCGAGCACCGCGTCCACCACCGGTGCCTGGCCGGGGTTCTGGACGGTGACGGTGATCGTGTCTTCGGCGTTCCAGGGCGGCTGGAGGGGCACGCGCAGCGTCAGGTCCAGCGGCGTGGCGGCCGCCTGCTGCGCGGCCGGCACCTTCGACGGCGGCGGCGTCGGCTTCTTGTCGCGGCAGCCGCCCAGCGCCAGCGCCGCGCACGCGCCGATCGTCATCCCCCGAAACGCCGCCCGCCTGCTCGTCCGCATCCGCATCCAGTCTGCTCTGTGGCGTGGCGCGACGTGCCCGGGCGAGCCCCGGTTTTGCGTGCGCCGCGACGGGCTCTATTTTGTCGCCCTTCCGGCGCGCGCGACAGGGCGCCGCACCCCGACACCGGCGAGCCCACGCATGGCCGACCATCCGAACGAGCAGCGCGGCAGGGAAAACCCCACGCTCAACCGCGCCGCGCGCATGGGCACGGCCACCGAGGACGAGCGCCTGCTGCAATCGCCGGCGGGGCAGCCCGGCGGGCCGCCGGTGGAGTTCACCAGCACCGACCCGTGGCGCGTGTTCCGCATCATGGGCGAGTTCGTGGAGGGGTTCGACGCGCTGGCAAAGATCGGCCCGGCCGTGACCATCTTCGGCTCGGCGCGGGTGCCGCCGGGGCACGAGCAGTACGAGCGGGCGCGGGAAACGGCGCGGCTGCTGGGCGAGGCGGGCTTCAGCATCATCACCGGCGGCGGGCCGGGGCTGATGGAGGCGGCCAACCGCGGCGCGCGCGATGCGGGAGCGCTGTCCATCGGCTGCAACATCGAGCTCCCCTTCGAGCAGTCGATCAACGACTACGTCGACGTAGCCATCAACTTCCGCTACTTCTTCGTGCGGAAGACGATGTTCGTCAAGTACGCCGAGGCGTTCGTGATCTTCCCCGGCGGCTTCGGCACGCTCGACGAGCTGAGCGAGGCGCTCACGCTGATCCAGACCGGCAAGGTGCGCGACTTCCCCGTGGTGCTGTACGATACCAAGTACTGGAAGGGCTTCCTCGACTGGGTGCGCGACACCCTTCTCGCCGAGGGTAAGGTTTCGCCCAAGGACCTGGAGCTGATGGAGCTGGCCGACACCCCGGAGGACGTCCACCGCATCATCATGGCGCACAGCGGCAGCGTCCTGGAGGGTGTCGAACGGATGCCGGTGCCGCAGTATCCCCAGCGCCACGGCCTCGTCCGCAACACCGCGCCAAAGTCGCCGGTGGAGGAGGAGCCGGCGTCGACCGACCCCGACTCGCCCGCCGAGCCGCACAAGGCGGACGCGCAGTAGGCACGGGTGCCGGGCGACACGTCTCATCGCGCACGGGATCACCGCGGCGCGCATGCCGAGGGCGGCACGTCGGGGCGACACGTCAGGGCGGAGGATGCGAGTGAACTCGCGGCCTCGCGGCTACAACGGCACGCAGTCCGCCTTCGCGGACTTCGACCGCGGCTGGACGACGGGGCGTGTCGAACTCCCCGAACGATGGCTCAACCACTACGGATCGAGAGATGGCGCAGAGCAAGTACTTGAGCGGCAAGCGGATCGAGCCGAAGAAGATCGGCGCCGGTCTGTCGGTCACCGATCTCGTCGACGGGACGTTCCAGGCGTATAACGCGGCCCGCCTGCGCGAGGGGTGCCATCTTCTCACCCGGAAGATGCTGGAGGACGACGTCACCATCGGGCTGACGATGACGGGCGCGCTCACGCCGGCCGGCCTGGGGATGAGCAGCGTGATTCCGCTGATCGAGGCGGGGTTCGTGGACTGGATCATCTCCACGGGCGCCAACCTCTACCACGACACGCACTTCGGCATCGGGCTGGAGCTGCGGCAGGGGAGCGCGCAGATCAGCGACACCGTGCTGCGCGAGGAAGAGGTCGTGCGCATCTACGACATCTTCTTCGACTACTCGGTGCTGCTCGACACCGACGCCTTCTTCCGGAAGATCATCACCGGCGACGAGTTCCAGCGGCCGATGTCGAGCGCGGAGTTCCACTACCTGTGCGGCAAGTACGTCGCCGCGCGCGAGGAGGAGCTGGGGATCGGGCGCAAGTCGCTGCTGGCGGCGGCGTACGAGCACGCGGTGCCCATCTACACCTCGTCGCCGGGCGATTCGTCGATCGGGATGAACGTGGCGGCCAAGGCGCTGCAGGGGAACAAGCTGATGTTCGACGTGAACGCCGACGTCAACGAGACGGCGTCCATCGTGCTCGACGCCAAGCGCTCGGGCGGGAAGAGCGCCATCTGGATCCTGGGCGGCGGCAGCCCCAAGAACTTCGCGCTGCAGACGGAGCCGCAGATCCAGGAGGTGATGGGGATCGACGAGCGCGGGCACGACTACTTCCTGCAGATCACCGACGCGCGCCCCGACACCGGCGGCCTCTCCGGCGCCACGCCCGCGGAAGCCGTGAGCTGGGGGAAGATCGATCCCGACAAGCTCCCCGACGCGGTGGTGTGCTACCTCGACTCCACCGTGGCGCTGCCGATCCTGGCCGCCTACGCGCTCGACAACCACGCCCCGCGCACCCCGAAGCGCCTCTTCGACCGCCGCGAGCAGATGATGCAGCGCATCCGCGACGAGTACGAAAAGTCCGAGCGCAACGAGAGCACGCAGGAGAGCGCCCGCGACCACGCCGTGCACGAAGGCTCGATGCTGGACCGCGACCGGTGAACGGCGGCGCCGCCCCGAACGCGTGCGTATTCGGCCAGCCCTGATGCACATCTCTGATGAATATCAGGCGGCACGTCGGATGAAGGGCGGAGTAAAGAGGTTGCGGAGGTCGAGCCGCGATGCTGCCGCCGAGCCGGACAGCCCCGCGCGGCTTGCGAGGCTTTTCGTGGTTGTTGCTGCGGCGCTGCGGCTTCAGCCGCCGGTGAACGGGGCAGCCACCAAACTTTTCATTCAGGGTAGCATGAAAGCCATTCCGCTGATCAGCCTCGCAGTCCTCGCCGCCTGCGGCGTCCCCGCCCGGACCGCGGCACCCGGCCCGGCCGGCGCGGACCCGCTCGCCGGCGTGGCGGAGCGGTACACGCGGCTGGTGCTGGCGCTGGGGCAGCACGACCGCGACTACGTGGACGCCTACTACGGCCCGCCCGCCTGGCAGCAGGAGGAGACCGCGG
>Ga0190275_10002310_pt1 | contig 13777 bp, 15 predicted proteins | sample Popmic550T_FD_133745 | JGI IMG/M metagenome (GOLD analysis project Ga0190275, IMG submission 133745) | Populus adjacent soil microbial communities from riparian zone of Yellowstone River, Montana, USA - 550 T | ecosystem: Environmental > Terrestrial > Soil > Riparian zone > Trees stand | place... | reverse complement strand
GGGCGACGACGGGACCACCTCGCTCTGGTACGGCGGCCGCGTCCCCAAGCACCACGGCCGCACCAGCGCCTACGGCGCCCTCGACGAAGCCTGCTCGGCGCTGGGCGTGGCCCGCGCCCTCTGCGGCCCCGACCAAGGCGAGCTGGCCGCCGACATCCTCCGCCTCCAGGACGACATCTTCGTCGCCGGTGCCGAGCTGGCGACCGCCCCCGAGGCGGCCGGGCGCCTCGAAGACGGCGTCAGCCGCACCACCGAGGCGATGGTCGGCGAGCTGGAGGAGCGGATCGACCGCTACATGGCCGAGGTGCAGCTGCCGCCCAAGTTCGTGATCCCCGGCGGCAACCAGCTCTCGGCCCAGCTCGACGTCGCCCGCACCGTGATCCGCCGCGCCGAGCGCCAGATCTCCGCCCTCGCCGAGGCGGGCGAGCTGAGCGGCGAGACCGTGATCCACTTCATCAACCGCGCCTCCGACTACGCCTACGCGCTGGCCCGCTGGGCCGACGTCGACGACCCGGCCCTGTTCGAGGGCCGCGGCAAGAGCTGACCGCGTGAGGGTCGTTGCCCGCCGCCTCGAGGGACTTGCCCACGAGGTCGACTTCGAAGGCGACCGCACGCTGGTCGCCGACGAGCCGGTTGCGGCCGGCGGCACCGACACCGGCCCGCGCCCGACCCAGCTGCTCGCCGCCAGCCTCGCCAGCTGCACCGCGATCACGGTCGAGATGTACGGCGACCGCAAAGGCTGGGACATCGGCTCGCTCGAGGTCGAGGTCGAGGTCGCCTACGACGGGCCGGTGCCATCCGCCTTCGCGGTCGCGCTGAAGCTGCCGCCCGAGCTGAGCGACGAGCAGCGCCGGCGCCTGCTCGTGATCGCCGCCAGATGCCCGGTCCACAAGACCCTGGTCGGCGGGGCTGCGGTCACCGTCTCCGAGGTCGAGGCCGCCTGATGGATCTCGGGCTGAGCGGACGCGGCTGCGTCGTCACCGGCGCCAGCCGTGGCATCGGCCGCGAGACCGCGATCGGCCTCTGCGCCGAGGGCGCCAGCGTGCTGCTGGTCGCCCGCGGCGAGGAACGGCTGCGCGAGGTGCAGGAAGAGGCGGTGGGCGCCGGTGCCCGGGCCGGCGGCAAGGCGGCGGTGCTGGCGCTCGACGTCACCGCCGGCGACGCCGGCGAGCGGATGCTCGCGGTCGCGACCGAATACTTCGGCGCCCTCGACGTCCTCGTCAACAACGCCGGCGCCGCCGCATGGCGCGACCTCGACGACGTCCCCGACGAGGACTGGCGGGCCCAGTACGAGCTCAATGTGATGGCACCGCTGCGAGCGATGCGCGCCGCCGCCCCGGCGATGGCCGAGCGCGGCTGGGGCCGTGTCGTCAACGTCTGCTCGACCGCCGGCAAGCGCCCCTCCTCGGCGATGCCCGAGTACTCGGTGGCGAAGGCGGCCGAGCTCTCGCTCTCGCGCCTCTTCGCCGACCGCTACGCCAAGTCCGGCGTCCTCGTCAACGCCGTCTGCCCCGGCCCGGCCGAATCGGAGATGTGGATGGAGCCCGGCGGCCTGCTCGACCAGTCACAGGCGATGAGCGGCGCCGAGAGCCGCGAGGAGGCACTGGCCGAAGCGGGCGCCAAGCGTCCGATCGGCCGCCTCGCCGACCCCGCCGAGATCGCCGCCGCGATCGTCTTCCTCTGCTCCGAGCGCGCCTCCTACGTCAGCGGCGCCGCCTGGTCAGTCGACGGCGGCACCGTCCAAGTAATCATCTGACCCAGCGCCGTTGTCGCTTGTATCCCTGTGGGCGACAAAAAGCAACCGCACTCTTCGATTCAGGATGATCTCCCCGGTGGAGGACCTTTCCCAGCGCCTGCTCAGCGCCCACGAGGCGGCGGCGATGACGGCGCACGGCCGCACCGAGGCCGCGGTGCTGCTGCCGCTTTACGGCTGGCCCGACGAGCCGGGCCTGATCTTCACCGAGCGCCGCGCCGACCTGCGCCGGCACGCAGGCGAGATCTCGTTCCCCGGCGGGCGCCGCGACGAGATCGACGCCGACCTGGCGACGACGGCGCTGCGCGAGGCGCAAGAGGAGATCGCGCTGGAGCCGGCGCGAGTCGAGCTGGTCGGGGCGCTGCCGCCGGTCTCGACCTTCGTCACCAACTACCGCGTCCATCCCTTCGTCGGCCGCGTCGCCCACCCGGCCGAGCTGGGCCTGGTACCCAACCCGGCCGAGGTCGAGACCGTCCTCACCTTCTCGCTGGAGATCCTCCGCGAGAGCTACGAGATGCGCCGCCTGGTCCGCCGCGGCGTCCCCATCCGCACCCCCACCTACGAGGTGGAAGGGCATCTGATCTGGGGAGCCACGGCAAGGATCCTCGGCGACCTCCTAGATCGGGCCTGAGACGACTGGGTCCTAAGCGGCCTTGTCAGGTTGGGGCACAATCCGGATGTAGGGCCGCGGCTCCTCCCAGCCATCCGGGTAGATCTCCTTCGCCTGGTCGTTGGAGACCGAGCCGGCGATGATCACGTCGTCGCCCTGCTGCCACTGGGCCGGGGTCGCGACTTTGTGATTGGCGGTGAGCTGGAGCGAGTCGATCACCCGCAGGACCTCGTCGAAGTTGCGCCCGGTCGTCATCGGGTAGACGAGGATGAGCTTGACTTTCTTGTCGGGGCCGATGACGAAGACGTTGCGCACGGTCTGGTTGTCGACCGGCGTGCGGTCGGCGGCGTCGCCGGCGACATCGCCCGCCAGCATCCCGTACTTCTTCGAGACCTCGAAGTCGGCGTCGCTGATGATCGGGTAGTTCGGCGCCGTCCCCTGGGTCGCCTCGATGTCCTTCGCCCAGTCCTCGTGCTTGTCGAGCGGGTCGACGGAGAGGCCGATGATCTTCACGCCGCGCTTCGCGAACTCGGGCTCGATGCTCGCCATGTAGCCAAGCTCGGTCGTGCAAACGGGAGTGAAGTCTTTGGGGTGGGAGAACAGGACCGCCCAGGAGTCGCCGATCCAGTCGTGGAACTCGATCCGGCCCTCGGTCGTGTCAGCCTCGAAATCCGGTGCTACGTCGCCAAGTTGAAGGGCCATGAGTGGTTCCTCTCGTGAGTCAGTTATTTACCTAAATTCCCATCCGAGTTTAGCTATTTGACCTCGCGGGCCGGCGTGAGTAGATCCAGAGCCAAGTCGGCCATCTTCTGGGGCCACTCGAAGGGATCGGTTGGTTCAACTGTGAGGACCGCGGCGGGGATTCGCCAGGTCCGCGAAGCGGTCTCGACGATCTCCGCGCCGCCACCGAGAACGGCATCGTCGACGCTCCCCACCGCCTCGTAAACGACCCCGCGCACAGGCGTGTCGACCAGTCTTTCCAGCAGCCGCTCCAGCCGCGGCCCGTGGATCTCCGCCAGCGCCCCGGGCTCGCCGTCGGCGGACCCCAGCAGGTGGAAGACGATGGCCACGTCGCCGACCAGCTCGAGCACGGTCCCGACCCGGTCCGGGTCGGCCAGCGCCGCCTCGATCCCGGCCGCCTCGATCGCCGCCAGCCCCTCCTCGCGACGGCTCGTCCCCCGCACCGCCCAGCCCCCCGCCAGCAACCGCTCTCCCAGCAGGCGGCCGCGGCAGCCGCAGCCGACGATCAGTGCCCGCGCCAAACCGGCCCCTACGCCGATTCGAACGGGCCGCGCCCGCGCAGGCGCAGCCGCTCGTCTTCGGCGACCTTCTCCTGCAGCTCGGCCTCGGTCATCTCGGGAGCGCCGCGGCGGCGGCGCATCTCGTTCTGCGCTTCCATCATCTGGCGCACGTCGTCGATCTCGTTCTGCACCTCGAGCTCGGGCGAGCGGGTCGGCTTCCAGTCGACGAGGTCGGCCGTGGTGCCGGGGTAGAAGTGGCCGACGAGGACCAGCACGCCGATCATGAACGCGAGAATGGCCAGGGTTCCAAGGATGTAGAGCACCCCACCAGGATACGGTTCTCCCCGATGCCCGACGCATACGTAATCGAGGCATTGCGAACCCCGATGGGGGCCTATCGAGGCGCCCTCTCCGGCGTCCGCCCCGACGACCTCGCCGCGCACGCGATCGCGGCGGTGGTCGAGCGCAGCGCCGTCGACCGGGAGCGGATAAGCGACGTCTACCTCGGCGCCGCCAATCAGTCTGGCGAGGACAACCGCGACGTCGCCCGCATGGCGGCGCTCCTGGCCGGGCTGCCGCACAGCGTCCCCGGCGCCACCGTCAACCGTCTCTGCGCCTCCGGCCTGGAGGCGGTCAACGCCGCCGCCCGCGCGGTCAGGCTCGGCGAGGGCGACTTCTACCTGGCCGGCGGCGTCGAGTCGATGAGCCGGGCGCCCTGGGTGGTCGAGAAGCCCGAGCGAGCCCTCCCCCGCGGACCGCAGACGATGCACGACACCACCCTGGGCTGGCGCATGGTCAACCCGCGCATGGCCGAGCTCGGGGTCTCGACCGAGTCGATGGGCGAGACCGGCGAGAACGTCGCCGAGCGCTACGGGATCGGCCGCGAGGACCAGGACGCCTTCGCCCTGCGCAGCCACCAGCGCGCCGTCGCCGCCGCCGCGGCCGGCTGGCTGGCCGAGGAGATCGTGCCGATCGAGGTGCCGCAGGGCCGCGAAACCGTCCTGGTCGAGAGCGACGAGGGCCCACGCGCGGACGCCTCCCTGGAGCAGCTGGCGAAGCTGCGCCCGGTCTTCCGCGAGGGCGGCAGCGTCACCGCCGGCAACGCCTCGACCCTCAACGACGGCGCCGCCTGCCTGTTGATCGCCTCCGAGCGGGGCGCGAGCCAGCTCGGCGCCGAGCCCCTGGCCCGTGTCGTCGCCACCGGCGTCGCCGGCGTCGACCCCGCCTACATGGGCATCGGCCCGGTCGCGGCGATCCCCCGCGCCCTCGCCGCCGCCAACCTCAGCCTCGACCAGATCGACTTGGTCGAGCTGAACGAGGCCTTCGCCTCCCAGGTCCTCGCCAGCGCCCGCGAGCTCGGCATCGAGGAGGAGCGCCTCAACGTCAACGGCGGCGCCATCGCCCTCGGGCACCCGCTCGGCTGCTCCGGCGCCCGCCTCTCCACCACCCTCATCCGCGAGCTCCGCCGCCGCAACGCCAAGTACGGCATCGCCACCATGTGCGTCGGCGTTGGCCAGGGCCTGGCCACGGTGTTCGAAGCAATCTGACCTTCAGGTAGCCTCGCCAGCGGTGACTTCGGGCTTCACAGAGCTGGCCAGCGTCGACGGGACGGTGACTCCGACCGCCGAGGCGACGGTGCCGATGAAGGACGACGGCCTCTACCGCGGTGACGGCGCCTTCGAGGTGATCCGCCTCTACGCGGGGAAGCCGTTCGCGCTCGGCGACCACCTCGACCGCCTCGGCCGCTCGGCCTCCGCGATCGAGCTCGAGTTCGACCGGGCGGCGCTGGAGCGGGAGATCGCGGCGCTGCTGGAGACGGCCGGCGACGTCGACGGGCAGCTGCGGCTGATCGTCACCCGCGGCGGCCGCCGCATCGCCGCCACCGAGCCGATCCCCGACCACGCCGAGACGCTGGCGCTGGCGACCGTCACCTACTGCCCGACGGTGATCCTCAACGGCGTCAAGTCGCTCTCATACGCCGCCAACATGCAGGCCAGCCGGCTGGCGAAGGGACAGGGCGCCGACGAGGCGGTGCTGGTGACCCCGGAGGGCACGGTGCTGGAGCCGCCGACCTCGGCGATCTTCTGGGTCTCCGGCGGCTCGCTGCGCACCCCGGCGCTGACCGACGGCGTGCTCGAGTCGATCACCCGCGACCGCCTGATCAAGGCGCTCGACGTGGAGGTCGGGACCTGGGCGGTCGATGACCTGCGCGCCGCCTCGGAGGCCTTCCTCGCCTCGACCACGCGGGAGATCCAGGCGGTCACCGCAATCGACGGCAGCGCCCTCGCCTCCGCCCCCGGACCGCGCACCGAGGAGGCCCAGCGGGCCTTCGCCGAGACCCTCGGCCGCGAGCTGCGAGAGCTTTGACGACGACGAGATAGACAGGAGCGAGGATGGACTTCCAGCTGAGCGACGAGCAGCGACTGATCTCCGAAACGGCCCGCGAATTCGCCGACAAGGAGATCATCCCGCGGGTCAAAGAGAACGACCGCGCCGGCCGCTTCGACCGTGAGCTGGCGAGCAAGCTGGGCGAGGTTGGCTACCTCGGCGCCCCGGTCGCCGAAGAGTACGGCGGCCGCGGCCTCGATTACATCGGCTACGGCCTGATCGTCGAGCAGGTCGGCCGCGGCGACTCCTCCGCCCGCACCGTCGTCTCCGTCCAGACCTCCCTGGTCGCCGGCTCGATCGAGAAGTGGGGCACCGAGGAGCAGAAGCAGAAGTGGCTGCCGAAACTTTGCTCGGGCGAGTCGCTCGGCTGCTTCGGGCTGACCGAGCCCGACACCGGCACCGACGCCGCCAACCTCCGCACCCGCGCGACCAAGACCGACTCGGGCTGGTCGATCAGCGGCCAGAAGATGTGGATCTCGCTCGGCAACTTCTCCGAGGTGGCGCTGATCTTCGCCCAGACCGACCCCGCGAAGAAGCACAAGGGCCTGGCCTGCTTCCTCGTCCCCACCGCCAGCGAGGGCTTCTCCAGCCAGGAGATCCACGGCAAGCTCGGGCTGCGCTCCTCCGACACCGCCTCGCTCGCCCTCGACGGCGTCGAGGTCGGCGACGACGCGATGCTGGGCGGGATCGGCGACGGCTTCAAGGTGGCGATGAGCGCCCTCGACAACGGCCGCTACAGCGTCGCCGCCGGCTGCGTCGGCATCTGCGACGGCTGCGTCGACGCCTCGGTCCAGTACTCCAAAGAGCGCAAGCAGTTCGGCGTCCCCCTGGCCCGCTTCCAGCTGGTCCAGGAGATGATCGCCGACATGATCCTCAAGCGCGACGCCAGCCGGATGCTGGTCTACCGCGCCGGCGCATTAAAGGACGAAGGCAAGCCGAACACGCTGGAGACCTCGGTGGCGAAGCTCTACGCGACCGAGTCGGCGGTCGAATGCGCCAACCTGGCGATCCAGGTCCACGGCGGCGCCGGCTACGTCGACGACTACCCGGTCGAGCGCTACCTGCGCGACGCCCGCGTCACCACCCTGTATGAGGGCACCTCGGAGATCCAGAAGCTGATCATCGGCCGCGCCGCGACCGGGATCAACGCGATGCTCCCGTTCGAGGAGAGCTGAGGAGGCCGGTGGCGGGGCTGGTCGAGACCGCGGTCGACGACCAGGGCGTCGCCCTGCTCCGGCTCGACGACCCCGCGACCCGCAACTCGCTCTCCAGCGAGATGCGGGAAGAGATCCTGGCGGCGCTGGAGGACTGCGACCGCGACCCGGCGGTGCGCTGCGTCGTGATCGCCGGCTCCGCGAAGGTCTTCGCCGCCGGGGCCGACATCCGGGCGCTGGCGGCACGTGGCCTGACCGAGCCCGCCGACGCCAGCGGGGCCGAGTTCTGGCGCCGGATCGTCGCCTCCGAGAAGCCGCTGATCGCCGCGGTCAGCGGCTACGCCCTCGGCGGCGGCTGCGAGCTGGCGCTGGCCTGCGACATGATCATCGCCGCCGAGAACGCGCGCTTCGGTCAGCCCGAGATCACGCTCGGGATCATCCCCGGCGGCGGCGGGACCCAGCGCCTGGCGCGCGCAATCGGCAAGCAGCGGGCGATGGAGTACGTACTCACCGGCCGCCTCTTCGAGGCCGAGACCGCCTACGAGTGGGGCCTGGTCAACAAGCTCGCGAAGAAGAGCCGCTGGCTGGAGGAGGCGGTCGAGCTCGCCCGCACGATCGCCGGGCGCGCGCCTCTCGCCGCCCGCTTCGCCAAACAGGCGGTGCTCGCGGCCGAGCAGACCACCCTCGCCGACGGCATCGCCCGCGAGCGCGAGCTGTTCGAGCAGGCGATGGCGACCGAGGACCGGGTCGAGGGCATGCAGGCCTTCCTCGAGAAGCGGGACCCCCAGTTCAAGGGCCGCTAACCGTGCCGATGGGCCGATAGCGTCCGCGATATGGACGCCTCAGGCCCATCGGCGGTGCAGCGGGTCGGGGTGCTCGGCGCTGGGACGATGGGGGCGGGCATCGCCCAGCTGGCGGCGCTGGGGGGATATGAGACGCGGCTCTACGACGCCTTCGAGGGGGCGGCGGAGCGCGGTGCGGAGCGGCTCGACGCGGCGCTCGGCAAGGGCGCCGCGCGCGGGCGCTGGAGCGAGGCCGACGCGGCGGCGGCGAAGGCGCGGGTGCGGCCGGCCGCGGCGCTGACCGAGCTCGAGGGCTGCGAGCTGCTGATCGAGGCGGCGCCCGAGGACCTGGAGCTGAAGCGCGAGCTGTTCCGCGCCGCAGCCGCGGCCTGCGGCCCAGACGCCGTCCTCGCCTCCAACACCTCCTCGCTGCGGATCGGCGCGATCGCCGCCGGCGTCCCCCACCCCGAGCGCGTCGTCGGCATGCACTTCTTCAACCCGCCGCCGCTGATGAAGCTGGTCGAGGTGGTCGCCGCGAAGGAGTCCTCCGAGCGGGCGCTGGCCGCGACCGTCGCGGTCGCCGCGACGATGGGCCGGACCCCGATCCGGGCCAAGGACAGCCCTGGCTTCGTCGCCAACCGGCTTGCCCGCCCGTTCTCGCTGGAGTCGCTGCGGATGCTCGGCGACGGCGTCGCCGACGCCGCCACGATCGACCGCGTCGTCCGCCTCGGCGGCGGCTTCCGCATGGGCCCCTTCGAGCTGCTCGACCTGATCGGGCTCGACGTCAACCTGACCATCGCCCGCTCCTTCTTCGCCCAGGGCGGCGAGCCCGAGCGCTGGCGCCCGAGCCCGATCCAGGAACGGCTGGTCGAGGCAGGCAAGCTAGGTCGCAAGAGCGGTGAGGGCTATTACTCCTACGCCGAGGGAGCCACGCGCGAGCCCGACCCGGAGGCCGAGATCGACGCCCCCACGCTCGACCCCGGCGCACTCGCCCGGATCGACCCCGCCGGCCCGGAGATCCTCCCCCGCCTCTTCGCCCAGATCGCCAACGAGGCCGCTTACGCACGCGAAGAGGAGATAGCGTCGCCCGCCGACATGGAGACGGCGATGAAGCTCGGCTTCAACTGGCCGCTCGGCCCGCTGGCGATCGCCGAGCTGATCGGTCCGGCCCCAGCGGTCGCGACCCTCGCCACCCTGGAGGCCGAGCGCGGCGAGGCCTACCGCGCGGCGCCGCTGCTGCGCGCCGAGGCCGAGGACGGCCGGCCGTGAGCAGCCCCCGCAAGCCGGCGACCGCGATCACCGCGCGCCGCAACCGCGAGGCCGCCGCGACGCTGCCCTTCGCCGACGAGGAGGACTTCGCCGAGGCGACCCGCGGCCTGGTCGCTCGCTTCGAGCCGGCCACCGTCACCGGCGCCGACGGCAACCAGGTCTGGGACCTGGAGTCCTACGCCTTCCTCGCGGGCGAGGCGCCCGACACCGTCCACCCCAGCCTCTGGCGCCAGAGCAAGCTCAACCGCGTCGCCGGCCTGTTCGAGATCGCGCCGGGCTTCTACCAGCTGCGCGGCTTCGACCTCTCGAACATGCACGTGGTCGAGGGTGAGAAGGGCATCGTCGTCATCGACCCGCTGATCTCCGCCGAGACCGCGGCCGCCGCGCTCGCCCTCTACCGCCGCCACCGCGGTGAGCGCCCGGTCACCGGCCTGATCTACACCCACAGCCACATCGACCACTTCGGCGGCGCCAAGGGCGTCGTCTCCCCGGAGGAAGTGGAGGAACGCGCGATCCCGGTCCTCGCCCCGGCCGAGTTCCTCCACCACGCGATCAGCGAGAACGTCTACGCCGGCACCGCGATGGGCCGCCGCGCCGGCTACATGTACGGGGCCAAGCTCGGCCGCGGGCCCGACGGCCAGGTCGGCTCCGGCCTCGGCCAGACCACCTCGCTCGGGACCGTGACCCTGATCCCGCCCAACCTCGACGTCACCAGGACCGGCCAGGAGGAGACGATCGACGGCGTCCGCATCGTCTTCCAGCTCACCCCCGGCACCGAGGCGCCGGCGGAGATGAACTTTCACTTCCCCGACCAGCGGGTGCTCTGCATCGCCGAGAACGCGACCCGGACGATGCACAACATCCTCACCCCGCGCGGCGCCCTGGTCCGCGACCCGCGCATCTGGGCGCACTACCTGGAGGAGGCGATCGAGCTCTTCGGCGCGGACTCGGACACGCTTTTCGCGGTCCACCACTGGCCGCTCTGGGGCCAGGAGCGGATCGTCGACTACCTGAAGAAGCAGCGCGACCTCTACGCCTACCTGCACGACCAGACCCTGCGCCTGCTCAACCAGGGCCTGACCGGGCCGGAGATCGCGGAGGCGCTGGAGCTGCCGCCGAGCCTCGCCCGCGAGTGGCACTGCCGCGGCTACTACGGCTCGGTCAGCCACAACGCCAAGGGGATCTACCAGCGCTACATGGGCTGGTTCGACGGCAATCCGGCCCACCTCTGGCAGCACCCCCCGGTCGAGTCGGCCCGCCGCCACATCGAGTTCATGGGCGGCGCCGAGGCGGTCCTGGAGCGGGCCCGCCGGTCCTTCGAGCAGGGCGACTACCGCTGGGTGGTCGAGGTGGTCAACCACGTCGTCTTCGCCGAGCCTGGGAACGAGGCGGCCCGCGAGCTGCAGGCCGACGCACTCGAGCAGCTCGGCTACGGCTCCGAGAACGCGGTCTGGCGCAACTTCTTCCTGATGGGAGCGCTGGAGCTGCGCGAGGGGATCGTCGGCACCCCGACCGACAGCGCCGCGCCCGACATCCTCGCCCAGCTCTCGGTCGGGCAGATCCTCGACGCGATGGCGACCCGCCTCGACGGCCCGCGCGCCTGGGACGCGCGCCTGACGATCAACTGGGAGGTGACCAACCCCGACGAGAAGCACCTGATCGAGGTCGAGAACGGCGTCCTCAACCACCGCCCCGACCGCCACCACCCCGAGGCCGACGCGACCCTGACGATCGAACGCCGCGCCCTCAACGAGATGCTGGCGAAAACCGCCGACCTCGCCGAGCTGGCGACCAGCGGCCGCCTACGGGTCGAGGGCGACGGCGAGAAGCTCGGCCAGCTGCTGGGCCTGCTCGACGAGCCCGACCCCGGCTTCGCGATCGTCACGCCGGACTGACGCGTCTGCAATTACCCCGCTATGCGGGGCCTACAGCAGACGCGTCACTAGCCCGGGCGCTCCCCCCGCAGCCGGAACATCAACTCGTCCACGTAGCACCAGCTCCAGTCTTCGCCGGGCTCGGCGGAGCGGATGATCGGGTGGCCGGTCGCCTCATAATGGCCGGTCGCGTGCTTGCCGACCGAGTTGTCGCAGCAGCCAATGTGACCGCAGCTCTGGCACATCCGCAGGTGGACCCACTGCATTCCCTCGGCCAGGCACTCCTCGCAGCCCGCGACCTCGTCCGGGAGATCGACGATCTCGACCGAGTCGAGGTGGGCGCACTCAGTGCTCACAAGATGAAGAGTAGGGCCCAGACGACGGCGGCCAGAAGCGAGACGGAGATCAGCCGCATCCCCAGCTCGCGGTCCTTGGGCCACTCGATCGCCCCAAGCAGGACGCCGACCGGCGGCATCAGCACCGCGAGGATGAACGGAAAGTATTCGCTGAGGCGCTCGCCCATCGCCCCAACATAGGGGAAAGCTAGGGAGCCATCTCGATCGGCTCGCCGCCGGGCATCCAGTGCGCCTCGACCGGCGGCGGGCTGTCGCGCAGGTAGCGCTCGGCGTCGAGCGCGCCCATGCAGCCGGTGCCGGCGGCGGTGACCGCCTGGCGGTAGGTGTGGTCGACGACGTCGCCGACGGCGAGGACGCCGGCCAGGTTGGTCCGGGTCGAGCCGGGCTCGGTGACGATGTAGCCGTCCTCGTCGGTCTCGACCTGGCCGCTGACGATCTCCGATTTGGGGATGTGGCCGATCGCGACGAAGGCGCCGCTGGTCTCGATCTCCTCGGTCTCGCCGGTCTCGGCGTGACGCACCCGCACCTTCGCCAGCTTGCCGTCCTCGCCGGCGACGAACTCCTCCGGCACGAACGGGGTCTTGAGGTCGATGTTGTCCTGCTCGCGGGCGCGGTCGAACATGATCTTCGAGGCGCGGAACTCGTCGCGGCGGTTGACGATGGTCAGCTTGCTGGCGTACTTGGAGATGAAGATCGAGTCCTCCATCGCCGAGTCGCCACCGCCGATCACGACCACCGGCTGGTCTTTGAAGAAGGCGCCGTCGCAGACGCCGCAGGTGGAGACGCCGCGGCCGCCGAGCTCCATCTCGCCAGGGAGCCCGAGCCGTTTCGGCTCCGCCCCCATCGCCAGGATCACGGTCTTGGCGCGGTGCTCCTCGTCGCCGAGGAAGACCTTCTGGACGCCGCCGTCGGAGAGCTCGACGCGGTCGACGTCGTCGGTGACGAAGCGGGTTCCGAAGCGCTCGGCCTGGGCGCGGAACTGGCTCATCATCTCCGGGCCCATGATCCCCTCGGGGTAGCCCGGGTAGTTCTCGACGTCGGTCGTGTTCTGCAGCTGACCGCCCCACTGGAAGCCCTCGAAGACGAGCGGCTCGAGGTTGGCCCGCGCCGTGTAGAGCGCCGCCGTGTAGCCGGCGGGCCCGCCGCCGATGATGATCACGTTCTCGATTTTCTTCGCGTCAGCCATATCTTTCCCGCCTGCAGTCTATTACTTTACTTTTTATAGTAACCCCCTCGGCGGCTCATCGCAAATCCGCCGACGGCCGGCTCGAGGTCCGATTCGGCGCTGCCGCCGCGGTTCACCGGCAGACCCTCCGTCTCCCAGCTGTGGACCGTTTTGCGCAGTCCGAGGAAAGCGATTATGCCGAGTGGGATCGGCATCCAGAAGGCGACCAGCCGGAAGACAAGCACCGCCGGGAAGACCGCCGTCTCGGGGATCCCGAAGAGGACGAAGGCGCCGATCATGCCGGCGTCGACGGCGCCCACCCCGGCCGGCGCAAGTGGGAAGAGGTTGGCGACCATGCCGAGGAAGAAGCCCTGGACGACGACCGCCAGCGGCACGTGCACGCCGAAGGCCTGGAAGGAGGCCCAGAGGACGCCGATGCTGGCGGCCCAGAAGCCGGCGGCCCCGAGCACCGCGAGGCCGCCGCGCGAGGGATGGGCAAAGAGGCCGATCGCGAAGCGGAACCCCTCCCCCACCGTCGCCGGCACTTTGGCCGCGTTTTTGAGGAAGGCCTTGGCGCGCTCGCCGTGCGCGTAGGGGGCCAGCCGGCGTTCGAGGTCGGGTGGGATCAGGGCGATCAGGATCCCGACCACGATCAGCAGCCCGGCGACGCCGGCGGGGACGATCGTCAGCTCGACCGAGCTCTCACCCTCCAGGACCCCGGTCCGCAGCAGGATCCCGAAGACGATCAGCGCCAGCGGGTAGAAGGCGTAGTGGAGGGTGATGAAGGCGACCATCCGCCGGGCGACGTCGCGGCGGCGCATCCCGGCCTTGCGCAGGGCCCAGTAGGTGAGGGCGATGCCGCCGGCGCCGCCGGCCGAGAACAGCAGCGTGGCCGCCACCCCGGCCATGTTGATCTCGTAGGTCTCCTTCCAGCGCAGGCGCAGGGCGTCGCCGCCGACCACCGCCTTGAAGAGAGCGACGTAGGTGGCGTAGGCGACGATGTTGAAGCCGATCGCGACCGCGATCCAGACCGGCTCCGCCTCGTCGAGCCGGCTCAGCGCGTCGCCGAGCCCGACCAGCTTCGGGAAGAGGAAGTAGATGCCGCCGAGCAGCAGCAGGACGACGATGACCGTCTGCACCAGACGCCGCGTGGTGAAGAGCGGCATCTCGACGGTGTGGCTGCCG
>Ga0190275_10002309_pt1 | contig 13784 bp, 12 predicted proteins | sample Popmic550T_FD_133745 | JGI IMG/M metagenome (GOLD analysis project Ga0190275, IMG submission 133745) | Populus adjacent soil microbial communities from riparian zone of Yellowstone River, Montana, USA - 550 T | ecosystem: Environmental > Terrestrial > Soil > Riparian zone > Trees stand | place... | reverse complement strand
GGCGACCTGCTCGGCCGTGACCGGCTCGTAGTGGCTGAAGTCGAACCGCAGCCGGTCGGGCGCGACCAGCGAGCCCTGCTGCTTCACGTGCGGGCCCAGCACCTCGTGGAGGGCCCAGTGGAGGAGGTGGGTGCCGGTGTGGTTGCGCTTGATGGCGGCCCGGCGCTCGCCGTCGATGGTGGCGGCGACAACGTCGCCCTCGACCAGCTCGCCCGCGGTGATGCGGGCCCGGTGGCGGTGGAGGCCGGGCACGGCGTAGCTGGTGTCGAGCACCTCGGCCTCGCCCGTGGGGCGCGCGATGGTGCCGGTGTCGCCGACCTGGCCGCCGGACTCGGCGTAGAACGGCGTGCGGTCGAGGACGACGTCGACGACGTCGGGCTCGTCGGTGGCCACCACGGCCAGCACGGTGGCCTGGGTCGACTCCTCCTCCCGGCCCGTGAAGACCGTGGGGCCGTGCTCGGCCAGGAGTCGCTGGTAGGCGGTCTGGGCGTCGCCCATCTCGACGCCCTTGTTCTGGCGCCCGCCCTCCTTGGAGAGGCGGCGCTGCTCGGCCATGTCGGCCTCGAAGGCGCTCCGGTCGACGGCGTGGCCCCGGTCCTCGGCGATCTCGGCCGTGACCTCGTACGGGAACCCGTAGGTGTCGTGGAGGGTGAAGGCCAGGTTCCCCGACAAGGTGGCGCCGTCGTCGAGCGAGCCCATCTCGTCCTCGAGCATCCGGAGGCCGATGCGGAGGGTGCGCCGGAACTGGGCCTCCTCGCGGTCGAGCACGCCCCAGATCAGGTCGAGGTTCGACCGCACCTCGGGGTAGGCGTCGCCCATGACCTCGGCCACCTGCTCGGCGAGGGGGGCGGTGATGGGCTTCTCGACGCCCAGCAGGTACGCGAAGCGCACGGCCCGGCGGATGATGCGGCGCAGCACGTACCCCCGATCGCCGTTGGACGGGACGACCCCGTCGGCGATGAGGAAGCTCATCGTGCGGCTGTGGTCGGCCAGCAGCCGGAGGGCGACGTCGGACTCCTCGGCGACACCGAGCTTCACGCCCGTGAGGCTCTGGGCGGCGTCGACCATGCGGCTGATCGAGTCGGCGGCGTAGAGCGAGTGGTCGCCCTTGAGCACGCCCAGCATCCGCTCGAAGCCGGCGCCGGTGTCGACGTTCTTCGACGGCAGGTCGGTCAGGGCCCGGTCGGCGCCCCGGTAGTACTGGGTGAAGACCAGGTTCCAGAACTCGACGAAGCGGTGCTCGGCCTCGGGGTTGGCCGGGCCACCGTCGGGGCCGAGCTCCTTGCCGAAGTCGAAGAACAGCTCCGAGCTGGGACCGCACGGGCCGGTGGCGCCCATCTCCCAGAAGTTGTCGTCCTCGAGGCGCTGGATGCGCTCGACGGGGAAGCCGACGCCGTCGGCCCAGATGTCGTGGGCCTCGTCGTCGCTGACGTGGACGGTGACCCAGATGCGGTCCCCGTCGATGCCGAGGACATCGGTGACCAGCTCCCACGCCCACGGGATGGCGTCGGCCTTGAAGTAGTCGCCGAAGCTGAAGTTGCCCAGCATCTCGAAGAACGAGAGGTGGCGGGGCGACCGGCCGATCTGGTCGAGGTCCTGGTGCTTGCCCTCCAGCCGGACGCACTTCTGGATCGAGGCGGCCCGGGGCGGGTCGTACGGCACCGGCTCCTCGCCCAGGAAGTAGGGGACGAACGGCATCATCCCCGAGTTGGTGAACATGGGGGCCGACGGGTGATGCGGGATCAGCCCGCCCGAGGGCACGGCGGTGTGGCCCTTGTCGGTCCAGAACCGGGTCCAGGTCCGGCGTAGCTCGTCGGCTTCCATAGGTCTCGGCAGCCTACCGATGCACCCCTCCCAGCCCTGGTCTCATACCGCGACGACCACGTCGGCCACGATCTGCGACGGGAGCTCCGGGTTCCCTAACGTGTCCGTCGGAGGATGTTGACGTGACCAGCCACGACGCGACGGGGGGACCGTTCGACGTCGATGCCGTGGCCGCCGCCCTCCGGTGGGCCATCGGCCGCTCGCCCCGCCAGGCCGACCAAGCGGCCGACCGGGAGCTGCTGCGGGAGCTGGTCGCACGGATCGATCCGGGGCCCGACGGCTCGCGGCGCGCCCTCGACACCCGGCTCGACGCCCTCCTCGCCCGGCTGGCCGCCAGCGGTGCGATCGCCGACCACTGCGCCCCCCGGCACCGGGCGTGGGTCGACGACGTGGCCCGGATCTACTTCTGCGCCGCCGACGACCTGCCCGAGGACCTCCGTCGCCGGATCGGCAGCGAGACCGTGCTGGCCCACCTGCCGGACGGGGTCTCGAACCGAGCCCGCGCCGCCGCCCTCGCCCTCGGCATCGAGGCCAACGTCGTCCGGGTGCGGCGCGAGCCGGTCGTGCTCGACGCGGCCGCTGCCGCCCTGGTCGCCCGGCTGCCCGCCGTCGTCGCCCCCACCCCGCCGCCCGACCCCGACCCGGTCGACCCCGCGCCTCCACCCGCCGTGACGGCGGTGGACCTCCCGACCGACCCGGCGCTGGTCGAGGCCCCACCGGGCGGGACCCACCGGACCCGGCGTCTGATCCTCGTCGCCGCCGCCCTGCTGCTGGTCGTCGCCGTGGTCACCGCCGTGGCGCTCGTCGGCGGGGACCAGGAGGGGGGCGACGACAGCACCGCGTCGGCCCGCCCGACGGCGGCGCTGGCCGAGGCCCCGGCCCTGACCAGCCCGGTCGTGGTGCTCGGCCAGGACGACCGGGGCGCGCTCGTGGCCGTGACCGACGACGGGATCGTGCCCCTCGGTCTCGACGGCGTGGCCACGGCCGATGCCGTGCGCGACGGCTCCGTCGTCCACGTCGTGGCCGAGAGGCACGACGGGCACCTCGCCTACGTCGGCGTCGGGGAGGAGGCGGCCGAGTGGGTCGACCTGGGCGAGGCGCACACGGCGACCGTCGGCGCCACCACGGCCGGTACCGCCGTCGTCGTCGCCGTCGTCGGGCCGGACGCCCACCTGGTGCGGCGCTCGATCGGCCGGGACGGTCGGCCCGACGGCGACTGGGAGCGGCTCAGCGCCACCGGTGTGGTCGACGTCGACCTCACGGCCAACCTCGACGGCCGCCTGGAGGCCGGGGGCGTCACCGCCGACGGCGCCGCCTTCAACGTCTAGCAGTCCGAGCCCCCCGACGGGTGGTCCGCCTACTCCGACGAGCGCGGCGGGAACGACGGCGTGCGGGCCCAGCTGCTGACCAACCTCGACGGCCGGCTCGAGCTCTTCGTCGAGCGCACCGACGGATCGCTGTGGAACACGTGGCAGGTCGCCCAGGGGCGGGGGTGGACCGACGTCTGGGACCCGCGGTACCTCACCGACCTGCGCCACTGGCAGGTGGCGGTCGGAGTCGAGGGCCGGCTGGTGGCGGTGGCCCTCACCGACGACGGTGCGGTCCTCCGCCGGCAGTTCCCCCTCCCCCAGCCCGACGGCACCACCAGGCTGATGTGGCTGCCGTCCACGGCCGTCGAGCCGCTCGACCTGCTGGACGGGGCCGAGCCCACCGCCGTCACCGTCACCGGCGGCGACCGGGAGGCGCTGGTCGTGGTCACGGGGGCGGGCCGGACCGTGGCCGCGTCCGTCGGGCCCGAGGGCCTCGGACCGGTGCGAGCGCTCGCCGAGGTCGACCTGGCGGCCCTGGTGGCCGTGGACGGCTGACCGGCGCCCTCCCCCACCGCCGGTCAGCTGTCCCAGCCCCCTGCCCTCCGGGACGGCACACCCTGCCGAGGTGTGGCCCCCTCCGCCACTGCACACAGGTGCACAAACGTGAACACCCTGCTCAGGGGTCCGCCGTCAGCCCAGCACACCCTCGCGGATGCCCGCTACTGTCCATGAGGGAGGGCGCAAGTGTCGAGCAACGAGCAAGAGCCTTGGCACTTCGAGGTCGACCACGTTGCCAGCGCGCTGCGTTGGGCCATCGGCAGGTCCCCTCGGCAAGCAGACGAGTACGCCGACCGCCGACTGCTCCGAGAGATGGTCACGGAACTCGACGGACGGGACCCCTTGACCTTCGAGCTGGCCCAGGATCGTCTCAGCGCCTTGCTCTCGGAGATGGCACTCAACGGCGAGATTGCCGACAACGCTCCGCCGCGCCATCGCGACTGGGTGAACGATGTGGCTGCCATCTACTTCTGCCCTCCGAGGGATCTACCCGAAGATCTCCGTCGCCGAATCGCCAGCGAGACGGTCCTAGCACGGCTCTCCGACAACGTCAGCAACCGGGCACGGGCCACCGCCCTAGTCCTCGGGATCGAGCCCAACATCGTGCGGGTTCGACGGGAGCCCCTGGTACTCGACGCGGCCGCCGCCGCCCTCGTCGCCCGCCTGAACACACGACGGAGGCGAGTGATCGACCTCCGACTCTTCCCGCCCGTCGCTTCGCCTCCGCCTGACCAGGCCGGACGTGTGGCCGCCGACGTAGAGGCAGTGCTGGCGTGGGCGGCACGCTACGTCGCCGATGACTCGAACCCGGATGACCTGCGCGATGTCGTCGACGCCCGACGGAGCCAGCTTGCGCACGAGGTTCAGCTGACGGCGCAGGGGAACGGCATGTCGGCCGTCCTGTCGGGGCTCATTGCGGCTCTCCTGCCACTCGTTCGTCCTCCTGGACATGAGATCGGCCCCGACGCCGGCCTCTCCCAGGCGCTCGAGAAGCTCGTCGATGCGGCGATCTCGCTCGGAACCGCCACCGCACCAGAGGACGTGACCACAGAGGGCGAAGCCGCCGTCGCCGCTCTCGATCAGACGGGAGGCGAGATCGCGTCCATCATCGAGGCCAACGCACAGGCGGAGGGCGCCGCCGCCACTGTGGAGATCGCGGGTCCGCATGGACAAGATCCTTCGGAAGTCCATCGATGGGCAGATCTGAGGTCGTCGTTCTTCCGAGCCGCGGGCAGTTGGGTCGAAGCCGACCTCCGGAACCACCTCAACGACTTCCTCACGCTCTACAAGGACAAGCTGAGCGGCTCGGCCTCCGGTGCTGCTGGCGGCGCGGTCGTGGGCTTGGCGGGCGGACCACCGTGGCTCGTCGTCATGCTGGTCAGCGTGGGGCTCTTGCGGGCCCGATTCCCCTGGATCTTCCGGCCTCCGCCCTCGGAGGTTCCACCCGATGACCATCAGGACGAGGGTCACTGATGGGCCCAGCCCACCGACTGGTTCGGCCGATCCTCAGAGGGTGATGGCGCAGGGATCGAGACCACGGAGGGCGAGGACGCGGGTGACGGACGTGGTGATGGCCGGTTCGGCGAGGGTGCCGTCGGCGACGGCGGCCTCGAGCCGGTCGAGCAGGGTGGGGACGTCGGCCCCCGCCAGCAGCACCACGTCGACCCCGGCGGCCAGGGCGCGGACGGCGGCCTCGTCGGGACCCAGGCGGGCCGTGATCGACGCCATGGACGCCAGGTCGTCGGTCATGACCACCCCGTCGAAGCCGTAGTCGGTGCGCAGCAGGGCGACCGTGGCCGGGCTGAGCGACGCCGGCGTGTCGGGCTCGGTCAGCCCGGGGACGTCGAGGTGGCCGAGCATCACCGCCGCCCGCGTGCCCAGCTCGGGCAGGAGCCGCTCGTAGGGCACCAGGTCCCGGGTCCGCAGGGCGTCCAGCGGCGGCGTGCTGGCCGCCCCCTCGTGGGTGTCGCCCGACGCCGCGCCGTGCCCCGGGAAGTGCTTGAGGACGGGCGTGATCCCGGCGGCCAGGAGGCCGTCGGCGTAGGCCCGCGCGTAGGTGACGACGACCTCGGGGTCGGCCGACCACGACCGGTCGCCGATCACGGTCCCGTCGGGCTGGTCGGACACGTCGACCACCGGGGCCAGGTCGACGGTGACGCCGTGGTCGGCCATGACCCGGCCCCGCCGCTCGGCCAGGGCCCGGACCTCGTCCGGGGTCATCGTCGCCGCCATCGTCCGGGCCGACGGCACCTCGCCGTCGAGCCCCTCGATCCGCTGGACCCGCCCGCCCTCCTCGTCCACCGCCACCATCAGCCCGGTGGGCGAGGCGAGCCCCAGGTCGGTCAGGGCGCCGCTGGTGAAGAGGTCGGTGGCGTTCCCCCCGACGAACACCCCGCCGACGTGCTCGTCCTCCACCGCCGCGGACGCCTCGTCCGGGCCCGACGCGTCGACGCCGACCACCACCAGCAGCGCCAGCCGCCGCCGCAGCGGCCACCCGGCGACGGCCTCGGCGCACCCGTCCGCCTCCGTCGTCGTCGGCGGTGCCGTGGTCGTGGCGCCGGTCGTGGTCGTGGCCCCGGCGGTCGTGGTGGTGGCGGCGTCGTCGTCGGACGCGGTCGAGCCCGGGGCCGTGGTCGTGACGCTCGACGGCTCGTCGTCGCCCGACCCGCAGGCGGCCGTCACCAGCACCCCGGCCAGAGCCAGGGCGAGGGCACGACGGGGGCGGCGGGTCAGCCCCAGAACGCGGCGACCTCGTCGGCCGGGTACACGGTCTCGCACGGGCGGCCGTTGCCGTCGTCGTCCATGCGGGCGGGCCGGCCCTCGGTCTCCCAGTAGGTCACGGCGGCCTCGTAGTCGAGACCCTCGGCCACCAGGTCCCGGCAGAACAGGCCCGGCGTGACGCCCTCGTCCTCCAGCCCCTGCGGACCCCAGAGCGCCTCGACCTCGGCGGCCGGGTAGACGGTCTCGCACGGGACGCCGTTGCCGTCCTCGTCCATCCGCGTGGGGCGGCCCTCCTCGAGCCAGTAGATGACGGCCTTGTCGTAGGCGACGCCGTCGGCCAGCAGGTCCCGGCAGAACAACCCGGGCTCGATGTCGGTGCCGCCGCCGAGGATGATCACCTGCGGGCCCGTCGTGACCGGCGGCGCCGTGGTGGTGGTCGTGGTCGTCGCCGGCGCCGTCGTGGTGGTGGTGGTCGTCGTGGACTCCGTCGTCGACGACGTCGGGGCCACCGCGGTGGTGGTCGACTCGGAGGCGGTCAGGTCGGTCCCCTCGTCGTCGTCACCGAAGCCCAGGACGACGGCCATCAGGATGATCACGACGACCAGCACCACCACGCCGCCCACCGCGACCACCGTCAGGGCGTTGGACGACGACGCGCCCCCCTTCGGGCCGGGCCCGGCGGGGCCGCCCGGGCCGCCCGGGCCGCTCGGGGTGCCGGGGCCGCCCGGCGTCGGCGTGGTCGGGGGGACGGGCCGGCTGCGCCAGGGCGTCGACTCCGACGTCGCCACGGTCGCCTGCTCGGCGGCGGGACCGGGCGGCGGCGGTGACGGCTTCGAGGCGGGGAGCGGCTCGGGCAGGTCGGTCTCGGCGGCGAAGGCCACCGTCTCGTCCCCGCTCGGATCTTGGCGCGACGTGCCCTTCCGCAGCCCGTCCGGCCACGGCGTCGGTCCCTCGGTCATGGTTCTCCCTCGCTCGCCGCCCGGTGGCGGGATGGGCCCGCCGCAGCGCCGGTCACGGTACCGCTGGTCGTCGGTCGCGGGGAGCGTCCGGGGCGGGGGGCGCTCCCCCAGTTGGAGCCTGGTCAGCCCGCCCGTCGGGTGGTGCCGGGCCGGGACACTCGTTGGGCCACCTCGGCCCGCATCTCGGTCTCGCGGGCCCGCATGGCGTCGCGGCCCTCGGTGACGGCGTCGCGCACGGCGGGGGCGACCTTCTTGGCCGCCTCGGCCGCCCGCTCCTGGACCTTCTCGGGCACGTAGCGCTCGACGGCCGCCCGCACCCGCCGCTGGACCCAGAGCGACGAGCCCAGGCCCGCCGCGGTGCCAGCCACGAAGTAGAAGGTGCGCTTGGGCATGGTCAGTCCCTCCCCCGCAGCTTGCGGGCCGCTCGCTGGGCGCCGGTGGCGGCGGCCGCGGTCTTGATCACGGGCCGGGACAGCGCCACGTAGGCGGCCTTGGACGCCCCGTCGACCCGGGTCGACACCGCCTCGGCGGCGTCGATGATCTGGCTGACCCGCTCGGTCTCCTCGCCCGCCCGGCGCACGGCGTCGGTGGCCTCGCGCAGCGCCGGCAGGGCCTCGGTGCGGACCTCCTCGACGGCGTCGGCCACGGCGGCGACGGTGCGGGCCAGACGGGCCACGACGACGGCCAGCACGGCCACGACGGCCAGACAGGTGACCGCGGCGAGGACCGAGGCCAGGTCGGCGGCGGTCATCGTTCCCCTGCGTCGTCGGGGGCGTCCGGCTGGCGGAGGCGGTCCATGCGCTGGCGGATCTCCCTCTCGTGGCCGTGGGGCGACGGGTCGTAGAACGTGCGGTCGGCGACCTCGTCGGGCAGGTGCTGCTGGGGCACCCAGCCGCGGGGGTCGTCGTGAGGGTACTCGTAGCCCTGGCCGTGGCCGAGCCCCTTGGCCCCCTGGTAGTGCGCGTCACGCAGGGCGGCCGGCACCCGGCCGGTCGCACCCTTGCGGACCTCTTCGCGGGCGTTCCAGATGCCCATGGCGGTCCGGTTCGACTTGGGCGCCGTGGCCAGGTGGACGACGGCCTGGGCCAGGTTGAGCTGGGCCTCGGGCAGGCCGACGTGGTCGACGGCCCGGGACGCGGCCTCGGCCACGAGGAGGGCCATGGGGTCGGCCATGCCGATGTCCTCGGAGGCCAGGATCACCAGCCGGCGGGCGATGAAGCGGGCGTCCTCTCCGGCCTCGAGCATGGTGGCCAGCCACCAGAGCCCGGCGTCGGGGTCCGAGCCCCGGATGCTCTTGATGAAGGCGCTGATGACGTCGTAGTGCTCGTCGCGCCCGTAGCGCATGGCGTTGACGCCGAGGGCTGCCTCCATGTCGCCCGCACCGACCTGGATGGGGGCGCCGGGCTCGCGGTCGCGGCTACCGGCCAGAGCCACCGCCACCTCGAGGGCGGTGAGCGTCTGGCGACCGTCGCCTCCGGCCCGCAGGACGAGGTGGTCGATGGCCTCGTCCTCGGCCTCCGCCCCCTCGGCCGTCAGCCCCCGGCAGACCAGCTCGCGCAGGGCGTCGGTGTCGAGGGGCTCGAGACGGAACAGCGTCGACCGGCTGAGCAGGGGCGGGTTGACGGTGAAGTACGGGTTCTCGGTGGTGGCCCCGATCAGCACGATCAGGCCCTCCTCCACCGCCGGCAGGAGGGCGTCCTGCTGGGACTTCGAGAACCGGTGGACCTCGTCGAGGAACAGGATGGTGCCCTGGCCCCGCTCGCCCAGCCGCTGGCGGGACCGGGCGATGACCTCGCGGACGTCCTTGACCGAGGCGTCGACGGCCGAGAGCGAGGCGAACTCCTTCTCGGTGGTGCGGGCGACCAGCCGGGCGAGGGTCGTCTTCCCGGTGCCGGCGGGGCCGAAGAGGATCGCCGAGCTGAGCCGGTCGGCCTCGATCAGCCGCCGCAGCGGGGCGTTCGGGCCGAGGAGGTGCTCCTGGCCCACGACCTCGTCGAGCGTGGCCGGCCGGAGCCGATCGGCCAGCGGCGCCCGCGACGCCAACCGGTCCGCCGCGGCGGCGGCGAACAGGTCCTCGGGCACCCGGCCGACCCTACCCGGGACCCTCGACGGCGCTTGCCGGCCGCCGGTCTTGGCGCCGGCCGCCACCCTTGCCAAGTGTGATAGGAGTCACATTGGTTCACGACACCACACGACACACACACGGAGGGACCATCAAGATGGCAGTAGACGACGAGATGGACGCGGGCGAGGACGACGGGGGCGGCCACACCGGGCGGCGGGCCTTCATGGCCGGCGCCGCCGGGTTGGCGGCCGGGGCGACGCTCCTGGGCGCCGCCTCCCCCGCCGGCGCCCTGGGCGTGACCGGCGAGTACCCGATCCCGCTCCAGTACATGGACATGTCGTTGGGCACCGTGGCGCCCGTCGACCTCGGCACCGGTGGGTTCGCCACCGGCATCTTCTCGGCCTTCGGCGACATGGCCGCGGTGTCGATCCGCATCCTCGTCGGGTCCGGCGCCGACACCGGGAACGGCCCGTGGGTGGTCGACGGGGGCGACCTGCCGTCGGGCTTCGTGCCCGTGGCCTCGCCCAACGACGTCACCCCGGTGGGCACGGCGGCCTGGATGGGGACCGGCCAGATCGTCGACTTCACCAACCTGTTCCAGAACGCGTACCAGCTCGGCTGTGCCTGGGTGAACTTCTCCGGCTCGGGCGGCCCGGCCGCCACCCTCGTCTGGAGCCTGCCCGATCAGCACAACGACGGGTCCGGGAACGTGATGTTCAACGCCGGCGGCACCGTCCCCTTCGGCGCCCCCCTCGCCGAGGGCGCCTTCCTCTACAGCAGCATGGTGTACCTCGTGACCATGCCGGAGCCGGAGTGATGGAGGCCACCGGACGACGGGCCTTCATGGCCGGCGGCGCGGGCCTGGCCGCCGGGGCCGTCCTCCTCGCCGGGGCCTCCCCCGCCGGGGCCGACGAGCTCAGCGACCACGACTTCGACGGTGACCTGCAAGCCGTCGACGGCGGCACGGCCACACCGGTGCTGCTCGGGACGGACGGCGCGGCCCGCGCCGACTTCGTCGCCGAGGGCGAGATCGCAGCCATGACCTTCCGGCTCGTCCTGGGGGTCGACCCGACCCCCGGCACCGGCATCTGGGCCATCCCTGGCCTCGGACTTCCCGTCGAGCTTCGAGCCGGTCCCGCTCTTCGACCCCGATGACGTCGACCCGGGCCCGTTGGTGGAGGCGAGCCCGTTCGAGGTCGCCTTCGGATGGTCCGGCAGCGGAGTGGTCGTCGGCGGGGGCAACACCCAGGCCGCGGCCGTGATGCCGATGTTCGAGCGGTTCTCGGGCGGCCCGACGTTCCTGGCCTTCGGCATCATCGCCCCGACCGGCATCGGGGGGTTGAACGACGGGGGAAACACTCCGTTCGCGCTGGAGGAGGGCACCCTGCTGACGACCAGCCTCGTCTACCGGCGGATCGTCCCCGAGCCGTAGAGGATCCGGTCGCCCCCTCGCGTCCTCGGGCTCAGCTCGGAGGCGGGAGGGGGCGGAGGCCGAGGTCGGCGAGCTGGCGGTCGTCGACCTTCGTGGGCGCGTCGGTCATGGGGTCGACGCCCGACTGCGGCTTGGGGAAGGCGATGATCTCGCGGATGTTCTCCTCGCCGGCGAGGATGGCGACCAGCCGCTCGATGCCGAAGGCGAAGCCGCCGTGCGGGGGCGCGCCGTAGCGGAACGGCGTGAGGAAGAACCCGAAGCGGGCCTGGGCCTCCTCCTCGGAGATGCCGAGGAAGCGGAAGATGCGCGACTGCAGCTCGGGCTCGTGGATCCGGAGCGAGCCCGAGCCCAGCTCCCAGCCGTTGAGCACCAGGTCGTAGGCCATCGAGCGCACGGCCATGGGATCGGTCTCGAGCCGGTCGAGATCGTCGGGGTGCGGCCGGGTGAAGGGGTGGTGGCCGGGCTTGGGGTTCCCGGCGTCATCGCGCCCCACGAACATGGGGAAGTCGACCACCCAGAGGTAGCGGTACGGGCCCTGGTGGACGGGCGGGCGCCCGATGTCGTTGCGGAGCGTGCCCAGCACCTCGCAGGCCGCCAGCCACTCGTCGGCCACGATGAGGAGGAGGTCGCCCTCGGTGGCCTCGAACGTGCTGATCAGGCCGGCCTTCTCGTCGTCGGAGAGGAACTTGGCCACCGGTGCGTTGAGGACGCCGTCGGCCTCGACCTTCATCCAGACCAGGCCCTTGGCGCCCAGGCCCTTGGCCCGGTCGGTGAGGGCGTCGAGCTTGTTGCGCCCGTACTCGGCGGCGCCGCCGGGCACCTTGATGCCCTTGATGGCGGAGGCCTTGAAGGCGTTGAACTCGGTGGCCGCGAACAGCGGGGTGAGCTCGACCAGCTCGAGGCCGAAGCGGAGGTCGGGCTTGTCGATGCCGAAGCGGTCGAGGGCGTCGTGCCAGGTCATGCGCTCGATCTCGGGCGGGCGCTCGCCGGTGACCGCCTCGGCGGCGTCGAGCACGGCGGTGGAGATCCAGTCGAGGATGTCGTCCTGGGTGACGAAGCTGGCCTCCATGTCGAGCTGCATGAACTCGTACTGGCGGTCGGCCCGCAGGTCCTCGTCGCGGAGGCAGCGGGCGATCTGGTAGTAGCGGTCGACGCCGCCGACCATCAGCAGCTGCTTGAACAGCTGGGGGCTCTGGGGCAGGGCGTAGGCGGCACCGGGCCGCTGGCGGCTCGGCACCAGGAACTCCCGGGCGCCCTCGGGGGTGGAGGGCATGAGCATCGGGGTCTCGATCTCGACGAAGCCCTGGGCGTCCATGGCCGCCCGCACGGACCGGTTGACCTGGGCCCGGAGCCGCAGGTTCTTCTGCATGCGGCCGCGGCGGAGGTCGAGGTACCGGTACTTGAGCCGGATCATCTCGTCGACGTCGTCGGCCCGCTCGTCGATCGGGAACGGCGGCGGCTCGGCCGCGGAGAGGACCTCGACGGTGCAGTCCTGGAGCTCGACCTCACCGGTCGGGAGCTTGGCGTTGACGGTGCCCTCGGGCCGGGCCCGCACCGTGCCGGAGATGCGGAGCACGTACTCGCTGCGGACGTCGACCGACCCGTCGACCACGCACTGGACCACGCCGGTGTGGTCGCGGAGGTCGACGAAGGCCAGGTGCTCGCCGTGCTCGCGACGGCGCCCGACCCACCCGCAGACGGAGATCTCCCGACCCTCGTCCGAGGGTCGGACCTCACCGCAGTAGTGGGTGCGCAGGCCGGCGGCCTCCGTCATGCTTTGCTCCTCGGATCGGGTCGCCCCATGGTGGTCGCTCCGCCGTCACCCCGGCGAACCCGTTCCGACGCCACGGAAGGTGCCTGGCACCTTCCGTGGCACCGCGTGACCGGGCTGCGTGGTCCTCGGCGGCTCAGTGGGCGGCGAGGGCGGCGCGGATGGCGGGGACGACGTCGGCCTCGGGCACGGTGGCCTGCTCGCCCTCGTCGGTGCCCCGCAGGTGGCGGAGGGCCACGACGCCCTGGGCCTTCTCCTGCTCGCCCACGATGACGGCGACGGCGGCGCCGGACCGGTCGGCCGCCTTCATCTGGGCCCGCATCGAGCGGTCGTCGAAGGCCCGATCGGCCCGCACCCCCTGGCGGCGCAGCACCCGGGTCAGGTCGCGGGCCACCGAGCCGCCGGTGAGGTCGACCACGAAGACCTCGACCTCGTCGCCCGGGACCTCGGGGCCGACGCCCTCGCTGGCCCGGAGCAGGTTCTCGATCGTGCCGCGCCACCCGACGCCGGGGGTGGCCGGTCCGCCCAGGTCCTCGACCATGCCCTCGTGGCGCCCACCGGCGACCAGGACGCGGTCGTCGTCGGCCTGGAGCTCGAACACGACCTGGACGGCGTGGGGCGAGCCGCCGGCGACGCGATGGTCGAGCAGGTAGTCGATCCCCGCCGCCCCCACGCCCTGCTGGACCTTCTCGAGGTGGGCCCGGCCCTCGTCCGACAGGCCGTCGAGCGAGCGCGGGGCGCCCGAGAGCAGCGACTGGGTGATCGGGTCGGTGCTGGCCAGGACCCGGAGCGGGGCGGTGCGGGCGAGACGCCGATCGGCCTCGGGCAGGTCGTCGCGCTGGTCCTCCAGCCACGAGCGGAGGGCCTCGACGTAGCGCCGGCGGTCCGACAGGGTGCCCAGGCTGTTCAGGGCGAGGGTGGGGCGGGACAGCCCGAGGGCGACGAGCAGGTCGACGGCCACGGTGATGACCTCGACGTCGAGGTCCGGGTCGGTCGAGCCGAGCGCCTGCAGCCCGACCTCGTTGCGCTGGACCGGCGGCCCGTCGCCGCCGGGGACGAGACAGGTCTGGAGCGACCAGACCTTCCAGGGCGTCGCCGGCCCGTGCTGGGCGAAGGCGCGGGCGGCCGAGGCGGCCACGCCCGG
>Ga0190275_10002308_pt1 | contig 13786 bp, 11 predicted proteins | sample Popmic550T_FD_133745 | JGI IMG/M metagenome (GOLD analysis project Ga0190275, IMG submission 133745) | Populus adjacent soil microbial communities from riparian zone of Yellowstone River, Montana, USA - 550 T | ecosystem: Environmental > Terrestrial > Soil > Riparian zone > Trees stand | place... | reverse complement strand
TGGCTCGTGCGGCACGCGGTTGAGCTGCCGGTGGCGACCTTCACGAGACCAACGTGAGCTCGACCGGCTCAATCGCCGCCGGTGGTTCAGCGTGTCGAGCCCAAACCGGATAAATTGCGGCCGCAGCACTGAACACCGGACGGATTGTCAGGCTTTCGGTGCCGATTCCGGTTTTCATGCCGCCGGTGGTCGAGCGTGTCGAGTCCCGCACGCCGGTGGTCGAGCGCGCCAAGACTCCGTCGCGAAAACAGCACCGATTGGGCCTTTGTGCACGAAAACAGCACCGATTGTGCTGGTTTGGATGCCGGTTGCTGTTTCCGAGGCATGGCTGGAGCTGCATGCGGTCCAACTGACCTCCGGACTGGCCGGGCTCGATCGACGATCGAGCCCGGCCACTGAGCGCTACCTCTTACGCGGCGTCGCGTGCCTGTGCCGCGAGTGCCCGCTCGACCCCAGCCACGTTCTCCACGACCAGTCGGCGAAGTGCGGCGGGTTCGGGGTTCGCGTCCAGCCAGGCGCGGGTCGCATCGACGAGCCCCTGGTCGGCGAGCGGCGAGGGGTACAGCCCGACGACGAGCTTCTCGGCGATCGCGTAGCTGCGCGACTCCCACACCTGCTGCAGAACGGAGAAGTACTTCTCCACGAACGGCTGGAGCAGCGACGTGTCGTTCGCGCGAAGGAACCCGAGCGCCGTCGTGCGAACGATGGTGTTCGGCGCGGTGTCGACGTCGATCAGCGACGACCACGCCGCCTGCTTGCCCTCAGCGGTGGGGATGGCTGCACGCGCGTGGGCTGCGGACTGGGCGCCCGTTGCGGTGTTGTCCTTCTCCAGCGCCGCGTCGATCTCTGCGGTGCCCGCACGTCCACCGGCGACCAGGGCGATGAGCAGTTCCCAGTTCAGGTCGGTGTCGATCTCGAGCCCGTCCAGCGGCGCGCTGCCGTCCTGCAGCGCCTGGATGGCGTCGAGCTGGTCGTCAGTTGTCGCCACGGAGGCGAAGGCCTTCACGAACTGGAATTGCGCGTCGCTGCCTGCCGTGGCGTTTTTGGCGAGCGTCCAGAGGGAGTCGCCGACCTCGGTCACGACGATCGCGCGATTCTCCGGCGCAACGTACTGGGTGGCCGTCAGCACCAGCTGGCCGAGTACCGTACGCAGCGTAGTCGACTCGGTCTCCGTGGCGATGTTGCCCAGCACCAGCCGCACGAACTCGCGAGGCGGCGTTTCGGCATCCCGGGTCGAGTCCCACACCGAGCCCCAGACAAGCGAGCGGGCGAGCGGGTTCTCGATTCCGGCGAGGTTGTCGATGGCGACGGCGAGTGAGTCGGAGTCGAGGCGGATCTTCGCGTAGGCGAGGTCGTCGTCGTTGAGCAGGATGAGATCGGGACGGGCCCGCCCAACCAGCTCGGCGACATCCGTGCGCTCGCCGTCGACGTCGAGCTCCACTCGGTGCGTGCGCACCAGTGAGCCCTCGGCCAGGTCGTAGAACCCGATGGCCAACCGGTGCGGGCGGATGGTCGGGTACTCGGCGACCGCGGACTGTACGACGGTGAAGCCGGTGATCGTGCCGTCGGCATCCACCACGACCTCCGGCCGCAGCGTGTTGACCCCTGCGGTCTCAAGCCACAGCTTCGACCACTCGGAGAGGTCGCGGCCGCTGGATGCCTCGAGCTCGACGAGCAGGTCGCTCAGCTCGGTGTTGCTCCACTCGTGCTTCTTGAAGTACGCGGCAACTCCAGCGAAGAAGGCGTCGATGCCGACCCAGGCGACGAGCTGCTTGAGCACCGATCCGCCCTTGGCGTACGTGATGCCGTCGAAGTTGACGAGCACGTCTTCCAGATCGTTGATCGTGGCGACGACCGGGTGGGTGGATGGCAGCTGGTCCTGGCGGTACGCCCAGCTCTTCTCCATGGCGGCGAACGTTGTCCAGGCCTCGGTCCACTCGGTGGCTTCGGCGGTCGCGATGGTGGATGCCCACTCAGCGAAGGACTCGTTCAGCCACAGGTCGTTCCACCACTTCATGGTGACCAGGTCACCGAACCACATGTGGGCGAGCTCGTGCAGGATGGTGACGACGCGGCGTTCCTTGATGGCATCCGTCACCTTGGAGCGGAACACGTACGTCTCGGTGAAGGTGACAGCGCCGGCGTTCTCCATGGCCCCGGCGTTGAACTCCGGAACGAAGAGCTGGTCGTACTTGGGGAACGGGTAGGCGTAGTCGAACTTCTCCTCGAAGTACGCGAAGCCCTGGCGGGTCTTTTCGAAGATGTAGTCGGCATCCAGGTACTCGAACAGGCTCTTGCGGGCGAAGATGCCGAGCGGGATGGTGCGGCCGTCACGTGAGGTGAGGTCGCTGCGCACGACGGCGTAGGGGCCGGCGATGAGCGCCGTGATGTAGCTCGACATGACCTTTGTCGGCTCGAACGCCCAGGTCTTGGTGCCGTTGCCGGCGTCCGTCGGCTCGGGAGTGACCGAGTTGGAGACAACCTCCCACGCGGCCGGCGCGGTGACCGTGAACCGGAACGTGGCCTTCAAGTCTGGCTGCTCGAACACCGCGAACATGCGGCGCGAGTCCGGCACCTCGAACTGGCTGTACAGGTACACCTCGTTGTCGACCGGGTCGACGAAGCGGTGCAGGCCCTCGCCCGTGTTGGTGTAGATCGCGTCGGAAACGACCGTCAGCTGGTTGGCTTCAGCGAGGTTGTCGAGCGTGATCCGGACGCCGTCGCTGACGGTGGCGGGGTCGAGTTCGGTGCCATTCAGGGTCACCGAGTGGACCGTGCGGGTGATGGCGTCGATGAACGTCGAAGAACCGGGTGTCGCGGCGAACGACACTGTCGTCGTACTGCGGAAGATCTCCGGGCCAGTCGTGAGGTCAAGCGTGACGTCGTAACTGTGCACAGACACAAGCGCCTTGCGCTCCTGTGCTTCGACGCGAGTGAGGTTTTCTCCGGGCAATGGTTTCTCCATCTGGATTCGAGGAATACGGACGCTCGTGGCGCCAGCGCACGAGAAATAAGCCTAGTCATGATTAGGGTGTCTCCATGAGGGCCAGTACCAACCCGCAGATGCCGACGGCCGAGCGCTATCGGATGTTCGCGGAGGTGGAAGCACGCGGCATGAGTGCGTGTTACGAGTCGTGGGCGGCCGGGGTAGCGGATGATCCAGGCACGGCGGCATTGATCGACCAGCTCCCACCGGAGAAGCGGCAACCCAACCTGGTGTTCAGTTCGGCACGTTTCCACGGCGCCGACGCGGGGGACTACGCCACGTTCGCGCGCTGGCTCGCCGACCATTGGCCCGAGGTGGAGGCAACAAGCCTCACGCATGCCACCCAAACGAACGAGCCGGGGCGCTGTGCCGCCTTGCTGCCGGCGCTCGCCGCGCTGCGCGGGCCGTTGGCACTCGTCGAAGTGGGTGCATCCGCAGGGTTGTGCCTGTATCCCGACCGGTATGGCTACCGGTACCACACCGATGACGGCATCCGGATGCTGGAGCCGGCGGACGGTCCCAGCACCGTGGTCCTCGACTGCGATGCCACCGGTCCCGTGCCCTTTCCGGAGCGGATGCCGGAGGTCGTCTGGCGTGCGGGCATCGACCTGAACCCGCTGGACGTGGACAACGAGCGGGATGTCGCCTGGCTCGACGCCCTGATCTGGCCTGAACACACAGACCGGCGCGAACGTCTGCGGGCCGCCGTGGAGGTGGCGAGGAGGGAACCTCTCGAGATCGTGCTCGGGGACCTGAACGAGAAGGTCGAGGAGCTGGTGGCTCGCGCACCTCAGGACGCGACCGTTGTCGTCTTCCACACGGCCGTTCTGCTGTACCTCGACGATGCGGCGCGCGACCACTTCAGTGAGACGATGTCGCGGCTTCCTGCTCGCTGGCTCGCGAACGAAGGCCAGACGGTGATACCGGATGTCATGAACCGGGTCGGCGAACTCGGTGAGGAACCGACATCGACGACTGATTTCATCCTCTCGCTTGACGGTGAGCCGCTCGCCTTCACGCAGCCGCACGGTCGGGCGCTGCGCTGGCTCGCGTCCGCGCAGGCGCGTTTCTAGGGTCCTGCAATGCGGGGGAGACGCAGTTCGCTGGGCGACGGACGTATCGCCGGTGTCGACATCGCCCGCGGGATTGCCATCATGGGCATGTTCGCGGCCCATGCGATCCCGCGACCAGACGACCCCGAATTGCTTGTCGACGGGCGGTCCTCGATCCTCTTCGCAACCCTTGCCGGTGTTTCCCTCGGCATCATCACGGGTGGGTCGCAACCGGCCGAACGCGGCAGACGGTTCGACCTGGTCATGAGCATTCTGGTGCGGGCTATCTGCCTGTTCCTGCTCGGCGTCTGCCTCGGCGCCCTGACCAGCGAGGTCGCAGTAATTCTCGACTATTACGCCTTCATGTTCGTGCTGCTGGCCCCGGTGCTCTTCCTGCGCCGTTCGGTGCTCGCTGTCGTAGCTGGCGTGCTGGTCATCGTGGCGCCGGCGCTTGCCGCAGCCACAGAAGAGCCGACCGGTGAGTCACTGCTCTCCATGCTCCAGTTCTATCTGCTCGACGGCGTTTATCCGGCGTTGGTCTGGATGCCCTTCCTCATCATCGGGCTGATCGCCGCACGATCCGGGCTGGGACGAGCGTCCACCCAATACGCGATGGTTATCGGGGGTGTCATTGCGGCGTTCGTCGGATACGGCGCGGGGCAATTGTTTCCGGAAATCACGGCCGAGGCGCACTCAGGCACAACGGCTGAGGTGCTCGGCTCAGGCGGCGTTGCCATTGCCGTCATCGGGGTACTGCTGTGGCTCACCTCACAGGAACGCAGGGGCTTCGGCCGTGCTGTCCGCGGCATCCTGTGGCCGGTCGGAGCAACCGGATCGATGGCCCTGACCGTCTACACGCTACAGATCCTGACCCTCGCGCTCTTCGTCGTGTTGCGGGACGGAAGCGGTGGCGAGATCCAATATCCCGGCTGGCCGTTGCTGATCGGCCTGACGGTAGCGTCGCTGCTGTTCGCCAGCGTCTGGCGCGCCACCCTGGGTAAGGGACCGCTCGAGCGGCTGCTGGCATTCGTGTCCAGATCGCCACGGTCCCGCAGCGAGGACGTCTCAGCACCAGTGTGAAGACGTGCGTGGCGGGAGCTCCGCGTGCAGTGAGCGCGTGCAGTGAGCGCGTGCAGTGCGTTAGTCGACGAACTCGTTCTGCGTCACGATGAATTCGCGATCCCGGACCGACAGCGTGTATTGCGTGTCGGTCGGCAGATCTGGCACGTGCGACAACGCGCTGATCTCAGTCGTGATCCAGCTCGGAACCGGCTCTTCGAGGTGCGCCACCAGCCAATGCTTGGCCGGAATGTCCAGATGTGGCCACCACAATTCAACGGATGGGAGATGGGTTGTGTTCTGCATGGCAGCCCTCCTGACGACGAGATCGAAGCCCTGCAGCATCAACGATACGCTGCGCGGTGGTCTCGGCGCGGGTCTCTGTGGCGATTCGAGTTACCCGTATTTCGCCGCCGCCCCCCGCGCTGGTCCAGCCTGTCGAGATCGCCACGGCAGAAGCGGGAATGTCAGTGGTTGGGTGTTGACTTCGGTTATGGACCTGAAGCCGCACCCATACGACGAGGACTATTTCGCCGTGTTCGGTGATGCAGAACCTCAGTCGTTGCGGTTCGATACGGCGTTTGCTGACTTTGCTGATGCCCCGCTGAACGATGACGAAACCCCGGTCGACGGGCTTCCCGCTGCCTACGCGGGTCGTCTCGACCGCTTTCTTGATGAAGTCAGCCACGAAGAGGCATCGCTGGCCATGCAGGCGGCCCGGCGCGCTCGGGCGATCGACCAGGCCAGGGCGTGGGCCATCGTGTCCGATGAGTTCGTCCTCCGTGACGCTTCTCTGACGGAGTCCGAGCGCGAGAACTGGGTGATGAGGGTCTTCATCTCCGAAGTGGCCACCCGACTACGTCTTCCTGAACCTTCGGCCAGCCGGTTGGTAGAAGACAGTCGCGTGCTGGTGAACGAACTGTCACGCACTCTCGACGCGCTGTCGCTGGCGAGGATCAGCTACCGGCATGCGGGCGTCATCATCGAGCAGGCTCGAACCCTGCCAGAGTCTGTGCGGACGGCCTTTGAGCAGACGGTGTTGCCGGATGCCGAACGCTTGCCGGTCACCCAATTTCGTCGCCGGGCGATCCGAACACGCGAGCGGATGCATCCAGAGTCGATCGATGACCGCACCGTCGCGGCCGCCGCGGATCGTAGGTTCGCGTTCGAAGCCGACCTTGATGGCATGGCATGGCTGCATCACCTGCTGCCCGCCGCACAGGCGGCTGCCATCTTCAACCGAGTGACCGATATCGCCAAATCGCTCCAGGGTGAGGGTGAAGAGAGAAGCCTTTCCCAACTGCGCTCCGACGTTGCCGCGGACTTGCTGATCGACGGGATGCCGGGTCGCGATGAGCCGGCGGACCAACTCTCGGGCAGCAGTGGGTCGAATGATGCCGCCGACGGTGCCACCGACGGTACCGCTACCGACGAGATCGGAACGCATGACTCAACCACCCGAGCGGCAAAGAAGAAGCGGGCCTACGGCATCCGTCCCACAGTGATTGTGACGGTCCCTGTGCTGACCCTGCTTGGCCACAGCGAAGACCCGGGGCTCCTGGATGGCTACGGCCCCATCGACGCTGACACCGCACGCCGGCTGGCCGGAAAAGCAAAGTCGTGGATGCGGCTGCTCACTCATCCCGAGACCGGAGTCGCCCTTTCCTTCGGAAAGGGCCGGTACAAGGTCCCCAAAGACCTGCGTACCTGGCTCGAAATTCGCGACGAGACCTGCCGATTCCCGGGTTGCGGGCGCGCGGCCAGCAGAAGCGATATCGACCACACCGAGGATTGGGCGAAGGGCGGCGGCACCGATGCGGGCAACCTCGCGTGCCTGTGCGAACCGCACCATCTGATGAAGCACACGACTAGTTGGCAGGTCATCCAACGCGGCAACGGCGTGCTCGACTGGCGATCGCCCACCGGGCATGTGCACACGACTAGGCCCGCGATTGAGTTGCCGGGGACGAGTCTGCCCACTGACGGCCTGGTCGACGGTCCACCCGGCGACCCACCCTTCTAAGGCGCGCAGACAGCCGCTTTTGACACCGCATCGTTTACATGTAAAACTCCCTTTCAAATACGGAGCTACCGTCCGTCCTCGAAGGAGAAGCATGAGCGCCGGCGCCATCCCCGCTGCATCCGACAATCTGGCCGTGGAGGGTGAGGCCCGCCTGGGGTGGATCCGGTCCCGGATGCATCTCCTCGCGGCTGTTCGCGCAGACTTCGAGGTTCGCCAGCCCTTCGCCGGCCTCACCATCGGCGTCAGTCTCCACACCGAGCCGAAGACGGTCGTTCTCCTGGAAACCCTGGCCGCCGGCGGCGCGAGGGTCGTCGGAACCGGCAATCACGGTTCCACCCAGGACGACATGGTCGCGGCACTCGCGACCCGAGGCGTCACGATCTTCGGGAAGCGCGACGACACCCTTGCCGAGCACCATAAGAACCTGAACCGCACACTGGACGAACGTCCCGACATCCTCCTGGACAACGGGGCCGACCTTGCCGCCCTTGCGGCGGAGCGCGGACAAGCGGACAGCATCATCGGCGGAACCGAAGAGACCACGTCCGGCGGCTTCCGACTCCGCGAAGACTACGCCGACCGCATTCCGTTCCCGGTGATCGTGATCAACGACAGTCCCCTCAAGGCAATCGGTGAAAACCGGCACGCCGTCGGGCAGAGCGCCGTCGAGAGCTGGATGCGCATCACCAATCTCCAGGTTCCCGGACGTCGCTTCGTCGTCGCGGGGTACGGCTGGTGCGGACGCGGAATCGCCCAGTACCTCCGCTCGCTCGGCGGAAAAGTCGCCGTCGCGGAAATCGACGAGATCAAAGCTTTCGAAGCCGCCTTCGACGGACACCGGGTCGCACCGCTCGCTGAGCTCGCGCCCTGGGCCGACGCGATCATCACCGCAACCGGTCGACCCAACATCCTGACCGATGGGGTGTTCTCCTCTCTCCAGGACGGTGTTGTCATCGGAAACATCGGCCACTTCCCGTGGGAGATCGACGTTGCCGCGCTCAAGGCCCAGGCCGTCTCGGTCACCACCGTCGCCGCGGCGATCGAGCAGATCAACCTCCCGGATGGCCGGTCGATCACGCTCCTGGCTGACGGGCGCATGTTCAACCTCGCCGGTACAGCGCCGAAGGGAAACTCCATCGAATCCATGGATATCGGCTTCATGCTGCAGGCTCTCTCGCTTGAACGGGTCGCTGCGAACCCCCGCTCCCTTGTCGCTGGCCCGCAGCGGGTGCCTGACGACATCGAACGGCACATTGCGCGCATGACGCTGTCGCTGATGAAGAGTTCACAGTAGGGCACGGAGCACGTGATGGCTCAGGAGTCCGCGGAATCCAGCCCCTCCTATGCGGCTCCGGCAGTGGAGAAGGCGCTGGACGTTCTCGAGTTCCTCGCCGGCGCAAACGGTCCCGTCTCCCAGAATCAGATCGCCCAGGAAACGGGCAGGTCGGTCGCGCAGATTTTCAGGGTCTTGAGCGTGCTCGAGCGTCGCGGCTACATAGCCCGCGATGCCGATTCGAACCTGTACACGCTCACGATGATGCTGTTCGATGTCGCACACCGGCATGAGCCTCTCCGGTCGCTGGTGTGGTTGGCCACCCCAGCGATGCGGACGCTCGCGCGCACAGTGGAGCAGTCCTGCAATCTCGGAATACGCGACGGTGATGAGATCGTGATCATCGCCCAGGCCGACAGTCCGTCCGATTTTGGTTTCCGGGTGCGAGCAGGTGCGACGTTTCCGCTTATCGGGCCCTCCTCAGGTGAACTGCTGCTGGCGTTCGAGCTTCCGGAGGCGATGCGCACCCCGGGTACCGACCGTGACGCCCGACTCGCCGAGATCCGGCGCAATGGCTATGCGGAGCAGTCAGACCAGCTCTACCCGGGAGTGATCGACATGGCCTTTCCCATTCTGCGCAAGGACGGTAGCGCCGTGGCGGCACTCACCGTCCCGTACGTCGCGACGTCCTACAGCCCGTTCCGGCGCGAGTTCGTCCGGGATGAGTTGTCGAACACGGCACGCAGAATCAGCTCACTGCTTTCCGGTCACCAGGAGCCCGGCTTGTAGTCCTTGAGGAAGACGCCGTGAATGTCCTCGCCGGCTTCACCCCGCACTATGGGGTCGTATACGCGAGCGGCACCGTCCACCAGGTCGAGCGGTGCATGGAAGCCCTCTTCGGCGAGGCGGACCTTAGTCGGATGCGGACGCTCATCCGTGATCCACCCGGTGTCGACACTGGTCATGAGGATGCCGTCCGACAGCATCTCCTTGGCGCTGGTGCGCGTCAGCATGTTGAGTGCCGCCTTGGCCATGTTGGTGTGTGGGTGCCCCGGACCCTTGTAGCCGCGACCGAACACGCCTTCCATCGCCGACACATTGACGATGTAGGTGCGGCGAGCTTCGGATGCCGCCATGGAGGCGCGCAGGCGACTGACGAGGAGGAATGGGGCGGTCGTGTTGCACAGCTGGACTTCTAGCATCTCCAGCGGGTCGACGTCCTCCACGTTCGCGGTCCAGCTGTTCACGTGGTGAAGATCCGGCACCAGACCGCCCGCGTCGATCGCGGTCCCGGCAGCCAGACGCTCAAGCGACGACGACCCGTGCGACAGTGCCAGGTTGGTGAGGTCCTCAGCAGTGAGTGCACCGCCTCCGGCCGCTGCCGCGAGGATCGGGTGAGCGGCAACCGACGCAGCCAGGGCGAGCGGATGCGCGTCGTTGGTGTGTCCGAACGTCACGATTTCCGGAATCAGGCCCTCAGGGAGGGGTGACTGCTCCGCCTCGACCAGTGGCGAGTAAGAACCAGGGGAGCGGCGCACAGTCTGGGCCGCGTTGTTGATGAGGATATCGAGAGGACCCTGCGCGGCCACGTCATCGGCCAGCCCGATCACCTGCGCCGGGTCGCGGAGGTCAATTCCGACGATCCGGAGACGGTGCAGCCAGTCGGCGGAGTCAGGCATGGCCTGGAAGCGGCGTACCGCGTCGCGCGGGAACCGCGTCGTGATGGTGGTGTGTGCGCCGTCGCGGAGCAGGCGGAGGGCGATGTACATGCCGATTTTCGCGCGGCCGCCGGTCAGGAGCGCCCGCTTGCCGGTGAGATCCGTTCGCGCATCCCGCTTGTCGTGGCTCATCGACGCACAGCTCGGGCAGAGCTGGTGGTAGAACCCATCCACGAGCGTGTACTTCTGCTTGCAGATGTAGCACGAGCGAGGGACGAGTAGCTCTCCGGCGGTCGGTGCTTCGGTACCGCGCGTGAGCTGCGCTCCGCGAGTCTCATCATCGATGCGCGTCGGGGCGCCGGTTGCAGTGGCAGCGATCACGTTACGGTCCGCTTCGGCGATCGCCTGGCGCTTCTCGGCACGGCGCACAACCTTGACCGACTTGAACATCTTTGCCGTCGCCTGGCGGACCGTGGTGAAGTCGGGATGATCGGGGTCGATGTCGCTGAGCGAAGCCAGAACACGAAGGGTGACCTCGAGATCATGCGGGTCAATGCCCGGCTGGGTATCAGTGGAAAGGAGCTCCGAGGTCATCCCTGAATTCTACGTCCGGCGCCACTGGGAAAAGCCCTCAGCCCCTCACCGGCCGTCCCTCCACGGCGCTACAGTGTGAGCACAACCCAGCCGATGTCGTGAAAAGGGGAAGCCGATGGACGATTTTGTGGCCAGGGCCCAGATGACGATCAACGCGCCGGTTGGTCACGTGTGGGAGGCCTTGACAGAACCCAGGCTGATCAAGCAATACATGTTCGGTACGGATGTGGATACAACGTGGGAGCCGGGCAGTCCCATCGTCTACCGCGGCGAATGGCAAGGGACGCAGTACGCAGACACGGGAAAGGTTCTCGAGTTCGAACCCCACCGTCTCATCCGTTCGACGTTCTTCAGTTCATTGAGCGGTAAGGAGGACCGGCCGGAAAACTACAACACGGTGACCTACGAACTGGAGGACCACGGCGCCGAGACGATCCTCACCGTCACGCAGGACAACAACCACAGCCAGGCCGAGGCCGATGAGGCCCAAGCGAATTGGCGGATGACGCTCGAAGGTCTGCGAGAGGTCGTCGAGGAACTCGCAGGGAAACCCTGACGCAGGCAGAAAGCCCCCCGGAAACCCCGCCCCTAGAGAAGCCTTTCCGGTTGCTCCAACGGCGGCGCGTCGTAACCCGTGACCCGTCGGTGGACATACGTGATGACCCACAGCACGATGCCGATTGCGAGCAGTGCGCCGGCGATCTGGTATTGGGCGATAGGGCGCCCCGACGTCCACGGCAGCACCAGGTAGATGCAGGCGAGCGCTCCGATAACCGGCAGGAACGTCGGCGTGCGGAAATGCTTGTGCTCGACGGGTTGCTTGCGGAGCACCAGCACGGCCACGTTGACGACGGCGAATACGGCGAGGAGGAGCAACGACGTGGTGCCGCCGAGCAGCAGTGCGAGGGGGTTCTCCGGATCCAGCGACACGAAGGATGCCAGCCCGAGCGCGATCGCGGTGGTCAGGATGATGGCGGTCCACGGCGTCCTTCGGCCGGGCAGCACCCGCGCGAAGACCGGCGGAAGGACGTTCTGCTTGGCCATTCCGTAGATCAGTCGGCTGGCCATCATCATGTTGATCAGGGCGCTGTTCGCGACGGCGAAGAGTGAGATGAAGGGGATCAGGACGGAGATCGGGAAGTCAGGGGCCGCGGTTTGCACCACCGTCACGAGCGGGGTGTCGTTGCCGGCCAGTTCACCGATCGGCACGATTGCGACGGCGACGATCGACACCAACACGTAGACGGTCGCCGTGATCCCGAGGCCGGTCAGCATGATGCGAGGGAAGATGCGGCTGGGATCCTTCGTCTCCTCGGCCATGTTCACGGAATCCTCGAAGCCCACCATCGCGAAGAACGCCAGTGACGTGGCCGTGCTGATGGCGAGCACCACGGCCTTGTCCTCGGGGGTGTCGAACGCGACCACACGGGAGAAGTCGGCCTGGCCACCGAAGATCGCGAATGATCCGATCAGGATGACCAGGAGCAGGCCAGAGAGTTCGATGCAGGTGAGCAGGACGTTCAGCCCGACGCCCTCAGCGACACCGCGGAGGTTGACAACGGCGACCAGCCCGATGAACAGCATGGCGATGAGCCACGCCGTCGTCCGGCTCTCCTCGAGCCCGAACCCGATGATGAAGTTGCTCGCGAACGCGCCGCTTGCCGCCGAAGCCGACGTGATGCCCGACGACATCACCGTGAAGCAGATGAGGAACGTGACGAAGTGGATGCCGAACGCCTTATGCGCATACAGCGCCGCACCGGCAGCCTGCGGGTACTTGGTGACGAGCTCGAGATAGGAGCACGCGGTGACCGTCGCGACCGCAAAAGCAATGATGAACGGCAGCCAGGCCGCCCCTCCGACTTCGGCGGCGACTTGGCCGGTGAGCGCGTAGATTCCGGTTCCAAGGATGTCGCCGACGATAAACAGCAGGAGAAGCTTCGGGCCCATCACCCTCTTCAGCTCTATCTGCTGGATGGCCTTCGTTGTCGTGGACATTTCAGCCCCTCTTCTGAACCCTCGTGACACCCGCGCCCTCTGGCAGGCGAATCGCTGCGCTCGCCGCCGTGCGCGTACGTACAGTGTGCTCCTCGCCTACCGATCGCGGTAGAGGATCGCCGATGTTGTCACCACCGTGCCGAGCGCTCTCAGTCCGTTGTGCCCAGCCCCACAGTGCCGTCCTCATCCAGGGCAGCGAGCGAGGCAAGTGCCTCGTCGGCCCAGGCGATCGTCGCGCGCGCGCTGTGCTCGCCTGCCGAGATCGTGAGGAGGAAGTAGGGAATGTCACGGTCGAGTCCGGTGTCTGCGAGGAGTCCGGAACGGGCCGCGTCCATCTGGGCCAGTTGCTGTTCCGCCTTCTCGCGTGCCTCCAAGATGAGCTCGCGGCAGGCATCCGGACCGATCTGGCGGCCGAAGAAGAGTCGAAGGAGCAACCCATTGCGGGGCCGGCTGGGTTCCGCAGGCTCACCGAGCAGGTCACGAAGCCGAGCGTTCCCAGCGGGCGTGAGCGCGAAGGAGGATGACCGGCTATCCGAGGACCCGAGCCGCTCGACAAGGTCCTGGCGTTCGAGTTCGGCAAGGGCGGGATAGATCTGTCCGAAGCTTTCGCTCCAGAAGTGCCCGAGTGTGCTGCGTATCTCCTCGCGCAGGGCGTAACCGGTCATCGGCCGGATGCTCAAGGCGCCGAGAACGGCCATCTGGGTCTGGTCGGACCTCGCCATGTGCCACCGCATCCTGTTCTCGCGGGGGACGAATGTCTCCCAGACGTATATCTAGCAGTAACACAATTAGCAGTAACACAATGCTGCTGTCCACTGGGATGGGAACTAGTGGTCAAGAAACCGGATTTCTCCCTGCCGCGGTGAGCGTTCATCACCCCGCCCGCCGGCCAGGAACGCCAGGAGCTTCGCGCCCTCTCCGGCGATTTCGTCCCGAACCTGCGCACTGAGGGAGCCAAGAGGGCGGATGCTGAGCACCGGCGACCCGTCGTCCCGGCCCGACACCCACGTCGCTTCCACCCTCCCGTCGACCAGGAGCGCGCTCGGCTGCGGGCCGTCGAAGGTCCATCCGAATTCGAACAGATTGTGAATGAGGAAGCGACTACGGTCAGCGTGCGAGAGGAGCAGGTTGTCGTAGTCGTAC
>Ga0190275_10002307_pt1 | contig 13789 bp, 12 predicted proteins | sample Popmic550T_FD_133745 | JGI IMG/M metagenome (GOLD analysis project Ga0190275, IMG submission 133745) | Populus adjacent soil microbial communities from riparian zone of Yellowstone River, Montana, USA - 550 T | ecosystem: Environmental > Terrestrial > Soil > Riparian zone > Trees stand | place... | reverse complement strand
GCTCTATGTCGATTCCGAGCCGGTCCCGCGGACGGATCTCGCCCTCTCCGACGGCCTCTTCCTCAGCCTCGACCTCTCCGGCCCGAGCGACCGCACCGTCGGCTACCGGGCGAAGAAGAACAGTCTGCCGGTCGATCTCTCGCGTATTCGCGCCTACCGCTGGACCGACTTCTGGGATCCGGTCTTTCCCGAGGCGGGGGGCAGGGTGGTGCTGGAGCCGGAGATCTTCTACCTGCTGCTCTCCGCCGAGGGCGTTTGCATCCCGCCGCAGATCGCCGCCGAGATGATGGCCTACGATCCGACCGCCGGCGAGCTGCGCACCCACTACGCCGGCTTCTTCGATCCCGGCTTCGGCTACGACCCGGAGGGCCGCAACCATGGCAGCCGCGCCGCCCTCGAGGTGCGGGCCCGCGACGTCTCCTTCATGGTCGAGCACCGCCAGCCGGTCTGCAAGCTCGGCCTCGAGCGCATGGCCGCCCCGGCCGAGCGCCTCTACGGCGCCGGGCTCGGCTCCAACTATCAGGGCCAGGTGACGATGCTGAGCAAGCACTTCGAGGAGCAGACGGCTTCGGGAGGCGGGGATACCCCCTCCGAAACGCTCGGCGGGAGCCTCGCTTGAGTGTTTCGGAGGGAACGCCCGCCCCCGCTCCACGGACCTGGCTGGTGTATCTGGCTGGGGAGATTCACTCCGACTGGCGGCAGCGGATCGAAACCGGGACGCGCGAGGCCGGGCTGCCGGTGTCCTTCACGGCGCCGGTAACCGACCACGCCGCCTCCGACGACGCCGGCACCGGCACGCTGGGGGAGGAGGACGACTCCTTCTGGCGCGACCAAAAGGGCGCCGGCGTCAACGCCATTCGCACCCAGACGTTGATCCGCGACGCCGACCTGGTCGTGGTTCGCTTCGGTGACAGATACAAGCAGTGGAATGCGGCCTTCGACGCCGGCTTCGCCGCCGCCCTCGGCAAGCCGATCGTCACCGTCCACGACCCCGAGCTCGACCACGCGCTGAAGGAGGTAGACCGCGCCGCCCAGGCGACCGCGCGCGAGGCCGAGCAGGTGGTCGATGTCCTGCGTTACGTGATCTGCGGCGAGCTGCCCAGCCGCTAGCCACTAGGGTGGGCGCATGTCCGCAGAAGCCAACAAGGCGACGATCGAGCGCCTCTACGAGGAGTTCGGGAAGTGCAACGGCGCCGCGATGACCGCCTGCTATGCCCCCGGCGCCCACTTCCGCGACCCCGCCTTCGGCGATCTGCAGGGTGAGGAAATCGGCGCGATGTGGCGGATGCTGACCGGCCGCGCCACCGACCTGAAGATCGAGCTGCACGAGCACGAGGCAGGCGAGGAGACCGGCTCGGCCCACTGGATCGCCCGCTACACCTTCTCCACCGGACGCCCCGTGGTCAACGACATCCAGGCCAAGTTCCGCTTCGACGCCGACGCCAAGATCGTCGACCACGTCGACGACTTCGACTTCCGCGCCTGGGCCAAGCAGGCCCTGGGGCCGATGGGCAACCTCGTCGCCGTCCTGCCCCCTCTGCGCTCCAAAGCTCGAGCCAAAGCGCTCGACCAGCTCGCCGCCTTCCGCCGCGACGAGACCGGCTCCAGCCTCTAGCCCTCGACTCCGTCTCCAGCGTATGCGAACGTATGTTCGTGCGCTGGGACGAACAGAGAGTCGAGAACGATCTGCGGCTGCCGGGAGTCGGCGACGGCACCGTCACCCGCACCTTCGACGCGCCCGAGGCGATGGGCATCAACTTCCACGAGGTCCGCGCCCGCTCCGCCCTGAACCACGTCGCGGGAGGGCGCTACGGCTTTGACTGGACGATCAATCCCTTTCGGGGGTGCAGTCATGCCTGTGTCTACTGCTTCGCCAGGCGGACCCACAGGTATCTGGATCTCGACGCCGGCCGCGACTTCGAGCGCGAGATCGTCGTCAAGGTCAACGTGCCGGAGCTGCTGCGGGCGGAGCTGGGGCGGCCGAGCTGGAAGCGGGAGCTGGTGGCGCTGGGAACGAACACCGACCCCTACCAATGGGTCGAGAGCCGCTACCGGATGATGCCCGAGATCCTCGAGGCGCTGGAGCGGGCGCAGACGCCGGTCTCGGTGCTGACCAAGTCGCCGCTCGTCATGCGCGACGTGAAGATCTTCGAGCGGATGGCGAAGCGGTTGCCGGTCTCGGTCAACCTCTCGGTCCCGACCCTTGACGAGGACGCCTGGCGGGCGACCGAGCCGCACACTCCGAGCCCCGCCGCCCGCCTCGACGCCGTCGCCGAGCTGCGCCGCCGCGGCATCGACTCCGGCGTCCTCATCGCTCCCCTGATGCCGGGCATCAACGACTCCCCGGACCAGGTCCGGCCGATCGTCGAACGCGCCAAGAAAGCGAACGCAACCTTCCTGGGCGGAGTCGCCCTCCACCTCCGCGACGAGGTCAAAGACGTCTTCTTCGCCTGGCTTGAAACCCAACGCCCCGACCTCCTCCCACGCTACGAGCAGCTCTACTCCAACAATCGGGCCTACATGCAGCCAGAGCAACGAAAACGAACCACGCGCGCAGTCCGCGGCTGGGGCCGCAACCGCCTCCGCAGCGCCTTGGCGGACCGCTCTTCTCCGTCTGGAGAGGGCACTCCTCCGGGGGGTGGCGGGGTGGCGGGGGTCCCCCGCGGCGCGGAGGCGGCTCCGCCGCCGAGCACCGTGGGGGATGCCACCCTGACAGGACCCGCCGGTCAGGACTCCCTCTTCTAGCCGCCTTCGTCCAACTGCTCGAACGCGCACTCCTTTGCTGCTTTGTCGTCCCGAAAGCTGTGGAACCGTGCCCCGTGCCGTATCCGCCCGCCCGCCGCATGGTCGTACCCGACCTCGATCACCAGCTCCGGCCGCAGCTCCACCCACCCCAGATCGCGCCCGCCGGTCCACCGGCTCGGCTCCGCGCTGCCGCTCTCGCCCGTCTCCAGCGGCGCCAGCATCGCTCGCATGCTGCGTTTCGCCGCCTTCGAGAAGCCGGAGATGTGGCCGACCGAGCGCAGCTCGGCGCCGTCGTAGAGGCCGAGGATCAGCGAGCCGACGGTGCCCTCCTCTTTGCCGGGCCGCCAGCCCATCACCACGCAGTCGATCGTGCGCTCGCGCTTCACCTTCGCCATCCCCCTGCGCTTGCCGGGTTGGTAGGGAGCGTCGAGCTGCTTCGCCATCACGCCCTCGATGCTGTTCAGCCACTTCTCCGCCTGTCCGGCGTCGGGGGTCAGCGGCGTCAGCTCCAGCCCGGCTCGCTCGGCGATCGCCTCCAGCCGCGCCCGGCGCTCGCTCAGCGGCGTCTCCAGCAGCGACTCGCCGCCCTCGGCCAAGAGGTCGAAGACGATGTAGTCGGCCGGGATCTCCTTCGAGAGCAGTTCGATCCGCGATTGAGCCGGGTGGATTCGTTCCTGAAGGGCGTCGAATTCGAGGTTGCCGTCGGCGTCGCGGATCACCAGCTCGCCGTCCAGGACCCAGCGCCCCGGCGCAAACTCCAGCTCCGGAAAGTAGCGGGCCAGTTCTTTGCCGCCGCGCGACTGGACGTAGGTCTCCTCGCCGTCGACGAAGACGATCGCCCGGAAGCCGTCGAGCTTGGGCTCGTAGGCCCACTCTTCGCCGACCGGCAGCTGTTTGCGGGTCAGCGCCAGCTGCGGCTTGATCGGGGGTGAGAGCGGCAGGGTCACGCGCCGTCGAGGGTAGCCTGGCGGCGCGCCCGGCTCTCGCGCGGGTCCGGGATCGGAACCGCCGCCAGCAGTCTCTTGGTGTACGGGTCCACCGGTCGCTCGCAGACCTGGTCGGCGCTGCCCTGCTCGACGATCTTGCCCTCGTGCATCACCGCGATCCGGTCGGAGATGTGGCGGACGACGCCGATGTCGTGGGCGACGAAGAGGTAGGTCAGGCCGAACTCGTCCTGAAGGTCGTCGAGCAGGTTGATGATCTGCGCCTGGATCGAGACGTCGAGGGCCGAAACCGGCTCGTCGGCGACGATCAGCTTCGGCTTCAGCGAGAGCGCCCGGGCGATCCCGACCCGCTGCCGCTGGCCGCCGGAGAACTCGTGCGGGAAGCGGTCGTAGTGCTCGGCCGCCAGCCCGACCCGATCGAGCAGCTCTTCCACCCGCCGCCGCAGCTCCGCCCCCTCGGCGATCCCCTGTCGCTTCAGCGGGTCGCCGACGATCTGCCCAATCCGTTTGCGCGGGTTCAGTGAAGCCTGGGGGTCCTGGAAGATCATCTGCATCTGCCGCCGCAGCGGCCGCATCTGCCGCCGCGAGCGCCCGGCGATCTCCTCGCCCTCGAAGCGGACCGAGCCCGCGGTCGGCGTCAGCAGCCCCAGCACGGCGCGGCAGGCAGTCGACTTGCCGCTGCCGGACTCGCCGACCAGGCCGAGCGTCTGGCCGGGGGCGATGCCGAAACTGATCCCGTCGACCGCGCGCACCTGCTCGACCTCGCGCTCGAACAGGATCCCCCGCTTGACCGGGAAGTGCTTGACGAGGCCGGTGACCTCGAGCAGCCGGTCGCCGCCGCTCATGGCGCCGGCGCCTCGAGGCCGATCCGGCCGTCGACCTCGCGCTTCCCGCGCTTGTCCTCGGGGTCGAGCCAGCAGCGGTCGCAGTGGCCTGCCGCCTCGGGCTGGCGCGGCGTCAGCGGCGGTAGCTCCAGGCAGCGCCCGAACTCGTGCGGGCAGCGGGGCCGGAAGGAGCATCCCCCCGGCAGCGAGCGCAGCGAAGGCGGCGCGCCGCCGATCTGCGGCAGCCGCTTCGGGCGCGGCCGGTCGAGTCGGGTCAGCGAGCCGAGCAGGCCCCAGGTGTAGGGGTGCTGGGGGTCGTAGAAGACCTCGTCCAGGGTCCCCTCCTCGACCACCCGTCCCGCGTACATCACCATCACCCGGTCGGCCACTTCGGCGACGACGCCGAGGTCGTGGGTGATCAGGATCGTCGCCAGCCCGCGCTCGCGGTTGAGCTGCTCGATCAGGCGCAGGATCTGGGCCTGGATCGTGACATCGAGAGCGGTGGTCGGCTCGTCGGCGATCAACACGCTTGGCGCCAGCGCCAGCCCCATCGCGATCATTGCCCGCTGTCGCATCCCGCCCGAGAACTCGTGCGGGTAGTCATCGATCCGGCGGGCGGCGTCGCGGATCCCGACCGAGTCCAGCAGCTCGACCACCTGCGCCCGTGCCTCGGAGCGGGAAACGTCGTCGCGGTGAGCCCGGATCGCCTCGACGATCTGGGCGCCGACGCGGTAGATCGGGTTGAACGAGGTCATCGGGTCCTGGAAGACCATCGCGATCTCGCTGCCGCGGATCTCCTGCAGCTTCCGCTCGGGGGCATCCACCAGCTCCTCGCCGCGGAACCGGATCGAGCCCTTCACCTCGGCGTTGTGGGAGCGGGTCAGGCCGATCAGGGTCTGGGCGGTGACGCTCTTGCCGGAGCCGGACTCGCCGACGATCGCGAGCATCTCTCCCGCCGCCAGCTCCAAGGAAACGCCGTCGACGGCCTGCACCCGGCCGCCTTCGGTGGCGAAGCCGACGCGAAGGTCGTCTACCGACAGCAGGGCCGGCCCCACGCTCACTGCGCCGCGCTCCCGAGCCGGACGCGCGGGTCGAGGTAGGCGTAGGCGATGTCGACCAGGGTGTTGAAGAGGACGACGAAGAAGGCGCCGTAGAGGGTGACCGCCATGATCGGCGGCAGGTCTCCGGTTTCGATCGCTTCCACCGCGTATTCGCCGACGCCGCCGAGGCTGAAGATCGATTCGGTCAGCAGGGCGCCGCCGCCGATCAGCGCGCCGAAGTCGAGCCCGAAGAGGGTGACGATCGGGATCAGCGAGTTGCGCAGGACGTGACGAATCGCGACCTGCCGCTCGCCGAGGCCCTTGGCGCGTGCGGTGCGGACGTAGTCCTCGTCCATCGAGTCGAGCATGTTCGAGCGCAGCACCCGGCTGTAGAAGCCGATGAAGAGGACCGCCAGGGTGACCCAGGGAAGCGCCAGGTGGTTGGCCCACTGAATCGGGTCCTCGGTCAGGGGGACGTAGCCGGTGGCGGGGAAGAGGTGCAGCTTGAAGGTGAACAGGTAGAGAAAGATCGCCGCCAGCCAGAAGACCGGGATCGAGACCCCGATCACCGCCGCCACCGTCAGCAGGCGATCGGTCGGGCCGCCGGCCCGGAGGGCGGACAGGTAGCCGAAGACGATGCCGAAGAAGAGCCAGATGAGGGCGGCGCCGATGCAGAGCGAGAAGGTCGCCGGGATGCCTTCGAGGATCCGCTGGTCGACGTTGAGCTGGGTGTTGTAGGAGATCAGGTCGCCGGTGAAGATCTTCCTCATCGTTTCGACGTACTGGACCGGCAGCGGCTCGTCGAATCCCCAGTCCTGGGTGATGTTCGCGACCAGCTGGGGGTTGGCGTTTTTCCCCGCCATCCGCTGCGCCGGATCCGAGTTCGGGATCACGTTGAAGATCAGGAACACCAGCACCGAGATCGCAAAGAGGACGAGCGCCATCGCGACCAGGCGACGGAGGACGAAGCGGGCCATCAGACCGCCGTGCCCGCCGGCTCGGCGATGCCGGTGCGGGCCTCGAGGCGGATCTTCGATTTGGGGTCGAGCGCGTCCCGCAGCCCGTCGCCGAACACGTTCAGCGAGAGCACGGTGAGCAGGATCATGCCGCCGGGGAGGATCGTCAGCAGCGGCGCGGTGTAGATGCTTTCCACCCCTGAGGAGACCATCGAGCCCCAGGAGGAGTCGGGCGGGCGCACGCCCGCCCCCAGGTAGGAGAGGCCCGCCTCCAGCAGCATGTTGTTGGCGATGTTGAGGGTGAAGAAGACGATGATCGTCGACCACAGGTTCGGCAGCAGCTCGCCGAACATCACCCGCAGCGTGCCGGAGCCCTGGGCCACCGCCGCCTCGACGAACTCTTTCTCACGCAGCGCGATCACCTCGCCCCGTATCGGCCGCGCCATGTAGGGCACCGAGACGAAGCCGATGATCAGGATCGGGATCAGGATCGAGCCGCCGGAGATCTGAACCGGGCCGATCTTCAGCCCCCCGACCGCCAGCGCGGTGCCCAGGGCGATCCCCAGCAGCAGGACCGGGAACGCCCAGACCACGTCCAACCCGCGTGCGATCAAGGCGTCCGTCCAGCCGCGCCGGTAGCCGGCCACGAGTCCGAGCACAACCGCGAGGGTGGTCGTGATCAGCGCCGAGGAGAGGCCGATCAGGAGCGAGGTGCGTCCCCCGTACATGAGCCGGACCATCTCGTCCCGGCCGAGCCGGCCGTCCGCGCCGAGGAAGAACTCGCCGCCGGCGCCGAACCAGAGCGGTCCGACCGGCTTGCCCTCGGGGTCGACGACTTCCCGCTTCTCGTCGCCGACCACGACCTTTGCGGTCGTGTGCGTGGCGTTCGGCCCGGTGTGGGCCACGTGCTCGGCCCATAGCGGCGCGGCCAGCGCGAAGAGCACGATCCCGACGAAGACGAACAGCGCCGCGAGGGCGATCCGGTTACGACGCAGGCGCCGGTATGCCAGCTGCCAGGGACCGCGGGCACTCGTCCCGGCGACGTTGGGCTCCGGCGTCACGCCCACAGTCTGATGCAGGCGCAGGCGTCTACTTGAACCTGATGCTGGTGAAGTCGGCCGAGAACGTCGGGTTCCAGATCACGGAGTCGAAGTCGATCGCGTCGGAGACGAAGAGCGACAGCGTCCGCGTCCCGTACGGGGCCATCGGCGCCAGCTCCATGAATTCGCGGTCGAGGGACGCGTACTGCGATTCCAGCTCCGGGTCGAGCTGCTGGGTCGCCAGTTCCGCGATCTTCCGGTTCAGCGACGGCTCGTCTATCTGGGCCAGGTTCGTGTTGAAGGTGGGGGCGATGCTGTCGCCGTCCAGCAGCGGCTCGAAGAAGTCGTTCGGGTGCGGGTAGTCCTCGGACCAGTTCCCGAAGCCCGTGTCCAGCTCCGGGGTGCTGAGGTTCGAGATCGTCGTGAAGTAGTTGTCGCCGAGCGTTTTCAGCGTCGTTTCGAAGCCGAGCTGGCTCAGCAGGTCCTCGTAGTATTCGCCCGCCTCGAGGTTGGGGCTGACGTTGTCGGTCCAGACCGTGACCTCCCGGTCGCTCGGGGCGGCCGCGGCGATCATCGCTTCGGCCTTCGCCATGTCGTGCGGGTAGAGGACGAACTTCTCGTAGCCGGGCATCCCCGGCGGCAGGATCTGTTGCGTCGGCGCCATGGTGCCGCCGGAGATCCGCGACAACGCCTCGGGATCGACCGCGTGGTTGACCGCCTTCCGCACCTCGACGTCGTCGAACGGCGGCTGGGTCGTGTTCATCCAGAAGAAGTAGGTGCTGACGCTCGGCTCAGTGCGGAACTGGGTTCCCTCGAACCGCTGCTTGACTTCGGCCAGCCGGTCGGGCGGCACCGGATCGAGCATGACGTCGATCCTTCCCTGCTCGACTTCGTTGACCTCGGTCGACTGGTTGCGGATCACGCTGACCTCGATCCGGTCGACGTGGCCGCTGGGAAGATCGGGCATCAGCTCTGCGTTGTTGCGCAGCCACTCCGGGTTGCGCTCGTAGGACCAGCTCTGCCCGGGTTTGACGCTGGAGATCGCGTAAGGGCCGGTGGCCGGAGGCGGGTCCGTCGTCGCGTCCTTGTCGGGGGAGCCGGGGGGGACGAGCGCGACGAAAGGCATTGCCAGCTCGTTGGTGAAGGGACCGCGCGGTTTCACCAGGTTGATCGTGATCTTGCCGCTGCGGTCGTCCGTTTCGATGCCGGAGATGCCGCCTTTCCTGGTCCGCTGGAAGTCTTCGGCCCCGACGATGTCGGTGTAGAAGGCGGAGCCCCCGGAGTTGAGCCTGAACATCCTCTCCACCGAGTACTTGAAGTCCGACGCCTTGACCGGGCGCCCGTCGGAGTATTTGAGCCCCTGGCGCAGTTCGAGCGTGTAGGTCTTGCCGCCGTTGGTGATCTCCGGCAGGCTCTTCGCGAGCCCCGGGATCACCTCGCTGCCGGCCTCGTCTTCTGCGTGCGCGTAGGTGAGCAGGGGGATGTAGGTGTTGTAGATCGAGTTCCAGCCTTCGGCCGTGTAGGCCAGCTGCGGATCCATCGATTCCGGGAAGACGGCGTAGGCCGCCCGCAGCGTCCCGCCCTCCTTCCCCTCCGAGCCCTCGCCGCTACCGCAGGCGACCAATCCAAATGAGGTGATCGCTGCAATTCCCAGCACTGCAATAACCCTGCACCCACGGTGCTTCTTCAACGTCGTACCTCCAGGTCGAACTGGATTGGCGAGCCTCCCGGCAGCAACTCCAGCACAATGTCGTCGGGTCCGTCAAGGTTGTTTGAACGAGGTTCATCGAGGCGCTCAGGCCAATTGCGTCCGAGAAACGGGACGGCCACGGCGACTATCGCGAGCACGCCGAGACCAGCGAGGAGGAAGGTGGCGCGGGGACTGATCAGGGCCGCCGTGACACCGCCGAGAGCAAAGCCGACACCGGGCAGCGCCGCCCCGATCGCCTCCAGCACGCTCATCACCCGGGCCTGCATCCCGGCCACGGTCAGCTCCTGGACGGCGCTGACCGTGGCGACCCACTGGATGCCGTTGCCGATGCCACCGACCGCCGAGGCGATGCAGGCCAGGGCGAGGGTCGGAGCGGCGGCGAGGCCGAGGTAGCCGGCGCCGATGCCGATCGTGCTGAAGAAGAGGAGGGCGGGAAGCGGCGCCTGGCGGATCGCGGCGAAGACGAGGCCGCCCAGCACCATCCCGCCCCCCCAGCTGGCGAGCATCAGCCCGTAGCCGGAGTCTCCGGCGCCCAGGGTCTCCTTGGCGTAGATCACCTCGACCGGGATCACCGCGGCGAAGAAGACGAAGGCCGCGCCCTGCGCGACCAGCAGGCGCCGCAGCGTCCGCTTCTCGCGGATGTAGGCGAGGCCGGCCCGCACCCGTTCGCGCAGGCGGCCCGGCTCGGGCTCGGCCCGCGGCATCGTCCCGGCGGTGAAGAGGATCCAGGCGATCAGGTAGAACGAGACCGCGTCCAGCAGCAACGCGGTCGGGACCCCGAAGCCGGCGACGACCAGGCCGGCGATGCCGGGCCCGAGCGCGGCGCCGCCGGTGAAGGCGACGTTGAGGATCGCGTTGCCGGCGCGCAGCTCGCCGGACGGCTCGAGCAGGGCCGCGGCCACGGACCGGGTCAGGGCGCGCCCCGCGAGCATCAAAGCGCCGTCGATCGAGGCCAGCACCACGACCCCCAGCAGGGAGAAGTGGGTCGCCAGCAGGGCCAGGCCGCCGAAGGCCGCGGCCTCGACGCAGTAGAGGACCGGCAGGGCGAAGCGCGGGGCGGGGATCTCGACTCGGGCGACCAGCACCGGCGCCAGGACCGCGGGCAGGAAGCCGGTGCCGATGAAGAGCGCCGCCGTCGCCAGGGCGCTGCCGGTCTCGTCGTAGACCAGCACCGAGAGGGCGACCAGCCCCATCCAGTCGCCCAGCTCGTTGATCGCGTAGGTGGCCGCCAGCCGCCGGAAGAGGGGGCGACGCAGGGGGGCCATTAGTCCAGAGCTACGCATAGGTGGGGTCGAGTCCTAATCGATATCTGCACAAGATTTGCTGCAGATGCACAACTTTCCGCAAACTTGTGCTACAAACTTGACAAGCAACTTAAGAGATTCCCGTGCACCGGGAACACTTTCTGGGCTTCGACGAAAGGATTTGGCATGGGCTGGCGCAAGTAGATCCTCCAAGAACTGAGCCGCTACGGCGGTTCAGCAAGATTTCTGAAAGAGCGTTCCCGAGTGCCGGGGCGCTCTTTCTGCTTTCTGGATGATTCTCTGAGACAAGCCGGGCGCCTGCACGGTACGAGCTGACTTCTGCCTGCAACCTCCTTTTCAACGCCTGGACGCGCGGTTGAAAGGCGCTTGAGGCGTGACAGAGTCGTGTGTAACGTGACAAGCCGACAAAGCGGTTTGTCGGCGCAAAGTGGCGATCAGTCGCAGGGATGCAGAGCCGTTCCGTGAATCCTGACGGCGACAGCGCCGCCGCGCGGCACACGGCTGACCCGGGAACTCATGGACAAGACGCGCCCCACCAAAGCAAACCATGCCCTTCTGACCACGGCCATGGCGGCCGTCATCGGCGTGGGCATTTGGGCCAGCCCGTCGGCCGACTGGGATCCGGCGCTGTTCGGCATCCTGCTCGGCTTCTCGATCTTCAGCGACCTGACCGCGATTGAAACCAGCTCGAAGCTGAAGACGTCGGGCAGCTTCCTGGCGCTGGTGCTGGCGATGGTCTTTCTCGGTGGTCCGCCGGCGGCCGTGATCGGGGTTCTTTCGATCTTCGCCGGCTGGTTCCGCTGGCGCGACGACGGCCACGACCTCGCCGTCAACGTCCTCACCTACGCGACCTTCCCGATGGTGGCGGGGATCGCGTTCCACAAAACGCTCGAGAACGCGACCGTCGATCCCGCTGACCCGATGTTCTACGTGCTCGTCTTCGCGACCTTCCTGGTCGCGCTGACGATCAACTTCTCGATGATCGCCGCCGACGCCTGCTACCTGACGCGGACGTCCTTTATCGCCAAAGCGCGGACCGCGCTGATCCCCCTCCTGCCCTCCGAGTTGGCGGCGGCGCTGATGACCTGCGGCGTGGCCTACCTCTATCACCAGATCGGCATCGCCGGGGTGGCTCTCTTCGGCATCGTCCTGATCACCTTCCAGTACCTGCTCGGGGCCTTGCTCCTCTCCCAGCAGCGGGCCGAGGACCTCGAGCTCCGCAGCAAGCAGCTGGCCAGCTTCCAGGTGGGGATGTTGAGCGCGATGCTGCGGACGCTCGACCTACGGGACCAGATGACGGCGCGCCACAGCGCCGCGGTGGCGCGCTACTCGCGGGCGATCGCCCAGCGGGCCGGCTACTCGCGGCGCGAGGAGGAGCTGGTTCACATCGCCGCGCTGCTGCACGACATCGGCAAGTTCATCCTCCCCGACCGCATCCTCAAGGCCAACGTGCCGCTCACCGACGAGGACTGGATGCTGATCCGGCGCCACCCGCAGCAGGGCGCCCGCGTCGTCTCCTCACTCGACGGCTACGGCCCGGTCGCCGAGATCATCCTCGCCCACCACGAGCGGATCGACGGCAAAGGGTATCCGCGCGGGCTTGCCGGCGACGACATTCCCGAGCTCTCGCGGATCATCTCCGTCGCCGACACCTACGACGTGATGACCGCCCGCGACTCCTACCGCACGCCGATGTCGAGCCACGACGCGATCGTCGAGCTGCGCCGCGTTGCCGGCAAACAGCTGGACGCTCGCTTCGTCGAGGTCTTCATCGAGCTGCTCGAGGGCAAAGACGTCTCCTTTGCCCACGGCGAGGCCGCCGACTTCGAGAAGGAGCTGGCGCTGGAATCGCGGATCGCCGAGACGGCCAGTCCTGACGGCGAGACCAATCGCTTTCAGGTCGCCGGCGTCAGTACCTGAACCACCTGCAGTGGGGAGGATCGGGTGGACCTCACCTGCGCGAACTGCGGGGAGGCTTGGCGAGGTCCACCCGATCCCTCTCGCGTGGGCGCCGGTATGGCGTGCCGTATACGGTGAGCTGGATGAGGGCTGTCACCTTTCAGGGGCCGGAGCAGGTTCGGATCGAGGAGAAGCCCGATCCTCAGATTGGGACCGCTGACGATGCGGTGATCCGGGTCGAGGCGAGTGGGATCTGCGGGTCGGATCTGCACATCTACCACGGGCGGGTGCCGGTCGAGCCGGGGTTCACGATCGGGCATGAGTTCGTCGGGACGGTGCTGGCGCTGGGGGACGACGTCGACCGGGTGGCCATCGGGGACCGGGTGCTCGGGACCTTCCACACCGCCTGCGCGACCTGCTCCTCCTGTTTGCGCGGCGACTACCACCGCTGCCGCAAGGGGCAGACCTTCGGGCACGGCGCCAACCTCGGTGACCTTCAGGGTGCCCAGGCCGAGCAGCTGCTGGTGCCGCGCGCCAACCTCACCCTGCGGCGGGTGCCGGAGGGGATGTCGGCCGATGTCGCCCTCTTCGCCGGCGACGTGATGGGGACCGGTTACCACGCCGTCGCCCACGCCGGCATGCGGTCGGGCGACACGGTCGCGGTCCTGGGCCTGGGCCCGGTCGGGCTCTGCGCCGTCCAGGCGGCCCTCGCGGGGGGTGCCGTCGAGGTATTCGCGATCGACACGGTCGCCGAAAGGCTGGAGATGGCCGCATCGTTCGGGGCGACGCCGCTGCACCTGACCGAGCAGGAGCCGAAGCGGGCGGTGCGGGCGGAGACCGGCGGGCTCGGCGTCGACGTCGTCGTCGACGCGGTCGGCGACCCGGCCCCGCTGGCGCTGGCGATCAGCCTCGCCCGTGACGCCGGCACCGTCTCGGGGATCGGCGCCTACGCCGGCAAGGGGGAGGTGCCGTTGGGGCTGGCCTGGCTGAAGGGCCTCGATCTGCGGCTCGGCCTGGCCAACGTGATCGCCCACGTCGACCGCGTGCTGGCGCTGCTGCAGGCCGGCAAGCTCGACCCGGCGCCGTTGGTCACCCATCACATGGGGCTCGACGAGGCCGCCGACGCCTACGCGATCTACGATCGCCGCGAAGCCCTGAAGATCGTTCTCACGCCTTGATACGCCTCTCCGGGCGTCAGCAGCTGTGCTAGTTGACTAGAACAGCTAGGGGCACTACTGTGTTCTGTGATGGCACAGCATGACGTCGCCGCGCAGGCCGAGCCCAACCCCTTCGCGACCGATCCCAGCGACGAGCTCCCGGTCGGGCTGCAGCTGACCTGGCGGCTGCGGGCGCTGATCTCAACCG
>Ga0190275_10002306_pt1 | contig 13791 bp, 10 predicted proteins | sample Popmic550T_FD_133745 | JGI IMG/M metagenome (GOLD analysis project Ga0190275, IMG submission 133745) | Populus adjacent soil microbial communities from riparian zone of Yellowstone River, Montana, USA - 550 T | ecosystem: Environmental > Terrestrial > Soil > Riparian zone > Trees stand | place... | reverse complement strand
CCCACGGCGCTGCGGAAGCTGAGGAAGGCGTCGGCGATCACCGCCCCCGTGGCGCCGATCATCGCCTGCACGGCGGCGTGCGCATAGAGATGGGGCAGGACGTGACGCGTGACGATCCAGCCTCCACCGCCCCCGGCCACGCGCGCCGCGTCCATGAACGGCTTGGCCACCACGGTCAACGCCGCGGCGCGCACGGTGGCGGTCGCCGGGCCGAGCCCGTAGAGGATCCCGAAGCTCAGGCCAACGTGCACGGCACCGAACTCCGCGTTCGAGCGCCCGATGCCGAGCACGAACACCGCGAGCATCGCCGGCAACAGGACCATCGCGTCGCTGAGGTGGCTGATCAGGCCGTCCACCCAGCCCTTGCGGAACGCGGCCACCGAGCCGAGCAGCAGCGCGGTGACGGTGATGGCGGCGGCGGCGGTCACGGCGACCACGAAGGTCGGGCGGGTGGCGAACGTGAGCATCGAGAACACGTCCCGGCCGAGGGAGCTGGTGCCGAGCCAGTGATCGAGCGATGGCGCCGACGGGTGCGTGATCGACGAGTCGAAGCCGAACTGCGGGTCGTAGATGTTGCCTCGCCCCTGCCACAGGGTCGCGTCGAGCAGCGGCTGGGCGACCATCAGCAGCAGGAACAGCGCGAGGATCGCCAGGCCGGACATGATCTTCGCGTTCGACAGGAGGATCCGTGCCGCCGTCCTGCGAGCCGGTGGAGCGAGCGCCGCCCGCCGCACGTCGGCCGTCATGCGCGCGCCCGTCGCTGCCGTGGGTCGAGGACCGCGATCGTCACGTCGGTGAGGAGCCGGAATCCGACGCCCATCACGCCGAGCACCACGATGACGCCCATGATGACCGGGATGTCCTGGAACTCGATCGCGTCGAACAGGACCGATGACAGGCCGTTCATCTCGAGCTCGAACTCGACGATGATCATTCCCGCCAGCACGGTCGGGAACGTGAGGAACGAGCCCGCCAGCACGGGCGCGATGACGTTGCGCGCCACGTGCCGGTCGCGCACCGCCCGCTCGGTCAACCCCTTGGCGCGGCCGGTCAGGACGTAGTCCTCGGAGCGCTCGGCATCCATGCCGGCTCGCATGAGCAGCATGACCTGGCCGAAGGACAGCAGGATGATGCCGATGAGCGCCAGGCCGGGCGATCCGCGCCCGGTGCTCACGCTCATGTCCACGCGGTACAGCAGGTCGAGGGCGTGCGGACCGAGCCCGGCCAGCCACACCCCGAGCCCGACGGCGAGCAGCATGACCGGCAGCGCCAGGCCCTCGAGCAGCGGCAGCTCATGGCGCCGGGCGTAGCTGCGAACGACGAGCGCCACGGCCAGTGCCGCGCACAGCCCGAGCGCCACCAGCCAGCGGACGTCTCCCGGTGTCATCGCTCCCGGCACGCCGGCCACCGCGTCGCGCCACAGCTCGAGGCTGTCCGTCGGCAGGCCCAGCGCCTCGCGAAGGTCGAGCATCGGCTCGCGCAACCAGCGGACGAGCACGAAGACGAGGAAGGGCGGGAAGATCGTCGCCGACAGGACGCCGGCAGTGGCGATCAGCCAGCCGCCCCGTCGCCGGCGATTCCAGGACCCGAGGCGCCCGAGCAGCTCGCCCATCACCCAGCCGATCACGCTGCCGGCGATGAACACGGTCAGGGTCACCGGGAGCGCCTCCCGGATGATGTCGAGCACCGCTCCACCGTTGAACGACGTCCCAAGATCCCCGCGCGTGAGACCGATCATGAACGCGGCGTACTGCTCCGGCAGCGGTCGATCGAGGCCCACGGCCTGGCGGGCGGCGTCGATGGCGCCCGGGCCGCCGATCCCGAACTGGGTTGCCCACGTGTACGGCACCCAGATCTGCATGAAGAAGAAGACGGCGGTGACGAAGATGAACAGGGTGATCAGCGCCCAGGCGAAGCGGCGCCCGAGAAAGCTGACGAACCACGGCAGCCGCGGACGACGCGGCTCCGCCTCGACAGCCATCACCCTCAACTCATCACCTCGTCCGGCACGCGTTCCCCCGCGGGACACCCGCTGACTGACGCTGCGCTTCGGGGGCGCTGCGTCAGCAGAAACCAACGCTCGCAATACAATGCCCTGAAATGAACGATTGGTTCAGATCGCTCTCGGTCTTGGGCATCGCCTTCGTGGGCGTCGTCGCGCTCACGTTCGGGCTGGCAGCCCTCATTGTGCCCGGTGCGGCCGGCTCCGCGCAGGCTCCGACCGTTCCGACCCCCGACGCCTCGGGACGGGTGCCGGTCACCCCCAATGGGCCGATCACGACGATCGGCGGCCTGCTCGCCGTCACCGGCGACCGCGAGGGCACCTTCGTCCTCGACCACGAGGACACCGACCAGGGATACGCCCTCGCCGGGGAGCAGGGTGGCGTGTTCTTCGGTGGCGATCCGCTGGGGGTCGAGCGCATCTCGTATGACGGGCTCGAGTTCTACCTCGAAGGGGACGACTGCGAACTGGAGCCCGGCGTGCGCGACGATCCGAGCGGGGTGGCCGGTGCGACGATCCGATGCGAGGACATCGAGGACATCCGCGACGGCGGGGTCGTGAGCCTTGAGGGCACGGTCGGCGTCTCCGCGGACGTTCTCGGGCTGCGGGGCGATCTCCCGCCCAGCGGCGGCACCATCGACATCGGCGACCAGGCCTACGAGTTCCCGTTCGCCGTGCTCACGCTCGGGATCCCGGATGGGTTCCAGCCCGCCGGCGGGTTCCTGTTCAACGAAGAGGGCCGGGTGATCCTCCACTTCGACTGGGACGTGCAGACGCACGCTCTGGCCTTCGAGAACGTGGAGATCGACGGCGTGCCGACCGAGATCGACCGCGGTGCGTGCTCTCTGAGCTACGAGCCGATCGGCCGGCTGAATCCACGCACGAACACGGCGGAGCTGACCGTCGAGTGCCCGGCCGTCCAGATGGCGTCGGGCGAGACGGTGCGCATCGGCGGCACGATCATCGCCGACCTCGTCGACCCGTAGCCCGGGTTCAGCCGCGCCGATCCGCCCGATCTGTGACTTCGTCCAGCGCGCCCTGCAGCCGTCCGAGCAGCGGTCGCAGGGGCTCGCGGGCGCCGACCTGGAACGGCTCTCCCTCCTCGACGTGCAGCCGCGCGAAGGGCAGCGGCACGATGTGGCGGTCCCATCGGCCACGGAGGCGGATGGCCGGGCGAGTCGCAACCGCCCAGGGCTGGAGCGGAAGTCCCGACTCGCGCGCCACGATCAACGCCCCTGGCTTCGCGCGCCGGTACGGCCCAACCGGCCCGTCCGGGCTGACGACGAGCGACGCGCCGGCGCGCCCGAGTCGCGCCATCTCGCGGGCCAGGCTGGCGGCCTCGGCTCGCTCTCCCTCCGCCGGCAGCGGGACGGAGCCGGCATCGAGAGCCGCCAGCATGGCGTTCATCACCTGGCCACGGAAGGTGCGTGTGCTGAAGCTGACGTGGTGCTGATGCCGTCGGAGCCGATGCGCCGCCGCCGCTGACACGAGGTTGTACTCGTGCCAGAACGCGAGGACCACCGCGTCCTGGGTGACGACCGTACCGCCGGTCCGGCTCGTGGCCGCCACCAGGCGCACGTAGAGGGCCATGAGGCGCCCCACGAGCCGCGCCAGCACTGGAGCGGCTGCCCTCACCTACAGATACCGGTCGCCCGCGGTCTTCGCGATCTCGTCGAGGACCGGCTTGATCTCCTCGGCACGGTCCCGGTGGCAGACGAGGAGCGCATCGGGGGTGTCGACGATGATCACGTCCTCCAGGCCCACCGTGACGATCAACCGATCTCCGCCATGCACCAGGACGCGCTTGGACCCGCGGTCAAGGTGGGGACCGCTGGCCACGAGGTCCGCCCCTCGAACGCCGGACAGCGCCTCCAGCAGCGCGGACCAGGAGCCGATGTCCGACCAGCCGGCGTCGAGCGGCACGACGGCCATGCGGCCCTCGGCCGCGGCGGGCTCGGCGATGCCGACGTCGATCGTGATGGCCGGGATCGGATCCAGGATGTCGCGAACCTCGCTCATCCAGCCGGGCGTTCGGTGCAGCGCCTCGATGCGGCCGAGCGCCTCCGACAGGCGTGGCTGGAAGCGCTCGACGGCCTGCCGGAAGGCGTAGTTGCGCCAGACGAAGATCCCGGCATTCCAGAGGTATCCACCATCCTTCAGGAAGGCCTTCGCCTGGGCCGGGTCTGGCTTCTCGACGAAGCGCTCGACCAGCGTGCTGGCGGAGGCCGCGTGCAGTCGCTCCCCCGCCTTGACATAGCCATAGCCGGTCGCGGCATGGCCGGGCACCACGCCGAGGGTGACGAGGTAGCCGCGCTCCGCGACGCGCGCCGCCTCGCGCAGGCCCTCGGCGAAGGCCGCCTCGTCGGCCACGAAATGGTCGGCGGGCAGGACCAGGGCGACCTCGTCCGACTCGCGGCGAGCCATCACGCTCGCCAGGCCGGCCGCAACGGCGGTCGAGCGGGCCAGGGGCTCGCCGAGCACGTTATCGGCCGGGAGCTGGGGCAGCTGCTCCTGGGTAGCCCGCACGTGCGCCTGGGCGGTGATGACGTAGATGTCGTGCGGCTTCAGCAGCGCGCCAAGGCGGCCGACCGTCTGCTGGAGGAGGCTGGTGTCGCCGGTGAGCGCCAGCAGCTGCTTCGGTGTGCGGCGCCGCGAGAGTGGCCACAGGCGAGTGCCGGCGCCCCCGGCCATGACGATCGCGTACATCAGTCGCGGTCGACCTCGGCCTCGAGCCGCTCCCCGAGCTCGAGCGTGCGCCGGTAGGCGGCCCACACCGCGTCCGAGAACACCGTGCGGATGCGCCCCTTCTCGAGCTCGTAGATCGCCGCCGCGCTCGTGCCACCCGGCGAGGTCACCGCGTTGCGCAGCTGGGCCGGGTGCAGCGCCGATTGCTTGGCGAACTCGGCCGAGCCGATCAGGGTCTCGGCGACCAGGTCATGAGCGAGCTCGCGGGGGAAGCCCAGGTGCACGCCGGCGTCGATCAGCGCCTCCATCACCGCGAACAGGTAGGTCGGCCCGGTTCCCGACAGCGCCGTGGCCATGGCCACGAACGCCTCGTCCGCCACCTGCCGCTCGTCACCCAGCGCCCGCAGGACGGCGCGCGCCAGGTCGCGCTGTCGGGCGGTGCACGCTTCGGAGGCGGACCACACGCTGATCCCGCGGCGGATCTGGCTCGGCGTGTTCGGCATGGCTCGCACAACGGCCGCGTGCTGGAGGCCGTCGACCAGCGTGCGGAGCGTGGCGCCGGCCACGATCGAGACGACGACCTGCTCGGCGTCGAGCCGGCCGCGAAGCTCGCGCATCACGCGCGCCAGCATCTGGGGCTTGACGGCGACGACGACGACCTCGGCGTCCACCAGCGCGTCTCGGTTAGCCGCCACCGAGCGGACGCCGTGCCGCTCGGCAAGGGCCTCGCGGCGCTCCCGGCGCGGGTGCGAGGCCGCCAGCAGCTCCGGGCGGACGGCGCGATCGGCCACCAGGCCGGCGATGATCGACTCTGCCATCACGCCAGCGCCCACGATCCCGACCCGCATCGTCCGGCGAGCCATCAGTCCACCTCCTCCGTCTGCTCCCCCACCGCGCGCTCGATGCCCCGCAGGGCCCTGGCCGCCTCCACTTCGGCACGCGGCGCACCCGAGCGCTCCAGCAGGTCGACCGCCGCCGCCGCCAACCGGCGCCCCACGGTCACGTCGCCCAGGTCGAGGTGCGCGCGCCCCAGCCCGTGCGCCGCGAGGCCCTGCTCGTGCTCGGCGCCGAGGTCGCGAGCCTCGTCGATCGCCTCGGCATAGTAGCGACGTGCGCTCTCCGCATCACCGGCGGCCACTCGAAGGTCGCCGATGCGGCGGGCCTGCCGCGTGGCCTGCAGGCCGAGCTCGGCGCGCTCGAAGTGCCACAGCGCCCGATGTGCCCACGCGTCGGCCGGCCACCACGCCCCCGTGGCGATCGCCTCCTCTGCCGCTCGAGACGCGGCCGCGCCAGCCCTGGCGTGGTCGCCATCGTGCTCAGCGGCCAGGTACGACGCGGCGAGATCTCCACGCCGGAGGGCGAGTGGAAGCTCGGGGAGGCCAGTACGCTCGGCCGCGGGCCGCACGCCGAGCAGCTCGCGGCCGCGACGCAGGAGACGGGCGGCGAGCGTCGGTCGGGGCTCACCCCAGCTCGGCCGCGGACGGCCGTGCGGATGCGGGTGCGACCGGGCGCCCATGGCCGGGCTAGGCCCCGGCGGCGCTGCGCAGGTCGTCGACGCGGTCGATCCGCTCCCAGGGAAGGTCGAGGTCGGAGCGCCCGAAGTGCCCGTACGCGGCGGTCTGCCGGTAGATCGGGCGACGGAGGTCCAGGTCACGGATGATCGCACCGGGCCGCAGGTCGAACGCCTCCTCGACCACCAAAGCCAGGCGCGCGTCGGGAAGCTGGCCGGTTCCGAAGGTCTGGACGTTGATCGCCAGCGGGTGCGCGACGCCGATGGCGTACGCCAGCTGCAGCTCGCAGCGGCGCGCCAGGCCGGCGGCCACGATCTGCTTGGCCACGTAGCGGGCCATGTATGCACCGGACCGGTCCACCTTCGTCGGGTCCTTGCCGCTGAAGCTGCCGCCGCCGTGGCGCCCCATGCCGCCGTAGGTGTCGACGATGATCTTTCGCCCGGACAGCCCGGAATCGCCCATCGGGCCACCGATCACGAACCGACCGGTCGGGTTCACCAGGTGGCGCGTTCGATCGTCCAGAAGGTCAGCCGGGATCGCGGCCTCGACCACGTGCTCGCGGACCGCGGCGGCAAGGTCGGTGAGATCGACGTCCGGGTCATGCTGGGTGCTGACCAGCACGGTGTGCACGCGGCGCGGCACGCCATCGGCGTCGTACTCGACGGTCACCTGGCTCTTGCCATCCGGACGGAGGAACGGCAGCGTCCCGTCCTTGCGCACCTCGGCCAGGCGGCGCGCGACGCGGTGAGCCAGCATGATCGGCATCGGCATCAGCTCATCCGACTCGTCGGAGGCGTAGCCGAACATCATTCCCTGGTCGCCGGCGCCAGGCTCGTCCTCCTCGAGGCCCTCGCGCGCCTCCAGCGCGTGGTCGACGCCCATCGCGATGTCGGGCGACTGCTCCTTGATGGCGGTCATCGTGCCGCACGTCTCCCAGTCGAATCCGAGCCGGCTGTCGTTGTAGCCGATCTCGCGCACCGTTCGCCGCACGACGTCCTGCACGTCGACGTAATGCGAGGTCGTGACCTCGCCCAGCACCATGACCAGCCCCGTCGTGGTCGCAACCTCGACCGCGCTGCGGGCGTTCGGGTCGTGCGCCAGGACGTCGTCGAGGACGGCATCGGCGACGGCGTCGCACAGCTTGTCGGGATGCCCCTCGGTCACCGACTCGGAGGTGAACAGGGTCGTGTCGGCGGCGTCGGACAATTCGGGACTCCGTGCAGGCGCTATCGGTCGGTCGAGTGTACCGCCGTCAGCCGGCCTCGGTCGGGCGCGGACTCGTCCGAACGATCAGGCCGACGGCGACGGCCGTGGTGAGCGGGACGGCGGCGACGATGCCGACGCTGCCGACCAGCGCCCGGATCACCTCGACCGCCACGATCTCCGAGTTCAGCACCGTGACCGGGTCCTGGCTGCCGAGCGCGAAGAGGAGCAGCAGCGGCAGCCCGGCACCGAGGTACGCGAGCATGAGCGTGTTGACCGTTGCGGCGATGTGCGAGCGGCCGACTCGCATGGCGCGCGTCATGACGCTGCGTCGTGAGGCTCCCGGATCGGCATGGTGCAGCTGCTCCACGGTTGCCGCCTGGGTCACGGTCACGTCATCCAGGACGCCGAGCGCGCCGAGCACCGTGGCTGCCAGCAGGATGCCCTGCAGGTCGATCCGCTCCCCGACCAGCGGGATGAGGAACGCGATCTCCTCGCTGCCCTGGAGCGCGGTGAACGCGGCGGCGGCGGTGAAGGCGGCTGCCAGGCCAGCGGTCACCGCCAGCGCCCCGAGTGTTCCGAACAGGGCGGAGGCCGTCACCCGTCCCCATCCCTCGGTGAGGAGCAGCGTCGTGATCGTGACCAGCGCGCCACCGCCGACGGCCAGCAGGATCGGGTCGACGCCGCGGAGCAGAAGCGGCACGACGAGCTTGATGACCACCGCGAGGGTGAGCGCCAGGGCCACGAGCGACCTCGCCCCTCGCAGGCCGCCGATGACGAGCACGGCCGCCGCGAAGACCACGGCCACCAGCCCGAGCAGCGGAACGCGCCACGGCTCGGTGATGAACGCCGCGCCACCGGCCGGGCCGGTGAAGCGCGCCACGACCACCTCATCGCCGATTGCGTAGGGCTCTCGGCGGTTGGATCCCGGCAGCGCCGTCCCCGCATCCTGGACCGCCGCCTCGATGCGGCTGCCGGCCTCGGCACCGTCGAGAATCTCCACGGCGAATCGCGGCAGACCGGCCGCATCGCTGCCGAGGGACTCGACGATCCTGCCGTGCAGGGATTCCTGGCCCACCGTCGGGACGGCATCGTCGGGGGTGAGGTCCGGCATGAGCCACAGGCCGGCGAGGAGCGCCAGGCCGATCCCGATCGCCGGCAGCGAGGCCACCACCCGGCGTCCGAGGGTCTCGTCCATGTCGGTCGAGGATAGCGATCTCGACTACCCTTGGCCGCCGATGCCGACCGCCACCGCTCGACACGCCGACCTGCTGCGGTACCGCGCCGAGTTCCCGCTGCTCGACGCATCGGTCTATCTCAACACCTGCTCCCTCGGCGCTCGAAGCGAGCGATCGCGGGCGCACCTGGACACGTTCCTGGCCGAGTGGGGTGCGCTCGGTGCGCGTGCCTGGTATCGCCGCTGGCTCGGGGAGCTGGACGCCCTTCGCGAGGACTTCGGTGCCGTCATCGGCGTCGCCGGGGCGGAGATCTCGCTGGCAGCCAACGTGAGCGGCGCGTTGGCGGTGTTCGCCTCCGCGCTGGACCAGCTCCACCGCGGCGACCCGCACATGCTCGGGCGCCTGCGCGATGCCGGCATCGCGGCCGGGGACCAGCCACGAACCCGGGTCATCACCACCGCGCTCGACTTCCCGACCCTCGGACACCAGTGGCTGGCACGGGCGCCGCTCGGCGTGGAGGTCGTGGTGGTGCCGTCCCCGGACGGGGTGACCGTGCCGACCGAGGCCATCGCCGCCGAGATCGACGAGCGCACCGCCCTGGTCGCGACCGGCCACGTGTACTTCACGACCGGGGCGATGGCCGACCTCGAGGGCCTGGCCACGGAGTGCCACGAGCGGGGCGCCCTGCTGCTGATCGACGCGTACCAGGCCACCGGAATCGTCCCGACCGACGTCGTGGCCGCCGGCATCGACGCCTACGTCTCCGGGACCCTGAAGTGGCTGTTCGGCGGCTCGGGGACCGCGTTCGCGTGGGTCCGGCCGGCACTGCACGAGGCCCTGCGGCCGACGACCACCGGCTGGTTCAGCAGCGCGCACCAGTTCGACTTCGCCGTCGACGAGCTCGAGTTCGCCGGTGGCGGCCGCCGCTACGAGCTCGGGACGCCATCGGTCCCCAGCGCGGCGATCGCGCGCGGGGGCATGGAGCTGGTGCGGGAGATCGGCGTGGATCGGCTCGGGGAGCGGACCCGCGACCTGGGGGACGTCCTGATCCGGCTGGCCGAGGAGCGCGGCCTGCGGGTCGCCACGGTCCGTGACGGATCGCGGCGGGGTGGCATTGTCCCCATTCAGGTCGGCGAGCCGAAGCCGATCGTCGACGCGCTGGCCGCGGATGGCATCATCGTCGACTACCGCCCCGGGATCGTGCGCTGCTCCCCGGCCTTCTACACCAGCGAGGACGAGCTGAACCTGCTGGTCGAGCGCCTCGATCGCCTGGTACCGCAGGGCGACCGCCTCAGCTGAGGCCGGGCAGCCCCATCCGATGCGCCATCGCCGCGGCCTCGCTGCGGCGAGTGACGCCGAGCTTCGCGAGGATGTTCGACACGTGCACGCCCGCGGTGCTCTCCGCCATGTACAGCTGCTCGCCGATCTGACGGTTGCTGCGGCCGTCGACGAGCAGTGCCAGGACCTCGCGTTCGCGACGCGTCAGGCCCAGCCGGTCCGCGGCGTCGTCGGCCGTGTCGACGCCCTCGATGCCGATCCGCGCGCGCCGGGCGAGCGCCTCGATCCGCTGCCTCAGCGGCGTCGCCCCCAGCTCGACGGCGATGGCGTGCGCCTCGCTGAGGGCGGCGGCCCCGTCTTCCCGGTGTCGAACCCCCAGGTGAGCGACCGCCGCGTCCGCGAGGGCCAGGGCGAGCTCGTACGGGCGCCCGAGCCCGCGTCGTCCCTCGACCGCCACGTCCCAGGCTTCGGGATCCTCGTTCCCGCGCACGCGCTCGCGCAGAGCCCGGGCAAGAGCTTCGTCAGCGAGGATGATCGGTACGGGACTTGGCGCGATCTCGCGCACACGGGCAAGGTGGGCGGTGAGGTCGTCGTGCAGCCGGTCGGCCGTGGCGACGGCGCCGGCGCGTCGGGCCGCATCGCCACCGGCGCGCGCGGACTCAGCCTCGGCCGCCTCGGCACGCAGCCCGAGCAGCAGCAGCACCCGCGCGTCCGTGTCGAGCTCCGGCTCGGCCATGCCGTCGAGGGTGTCGCGAACCAGGGCGCGGGCCGTGGCGGGAACTCCCGACTCGATCGCCAGCTCCGCGCGTCGGACGTTGATCAGGTCCGGATCCGGGCCGAGCACCCGCTCCCCGAGCGCCGCATAGGTCGCCAGGTCCGCGTTCACCGCATCGATGTCGCCCCGGGCGGTGGCCAGTCGAATGCGGTTCGAGAGCAGCCAGCGCATCGCGTAGTGCGTCGTGCCCGCCTCGATGGTCCGCTCGATGACCTCGGCCGCTTCGTCCCATCGGCCCAGGTCGAAGAGGGATCGTGCCTCCTTGGAGGCCAGCTGCCCGCCGAACCGTGGCTCGGCACCCAGGTCCCGCATGCGGGCGTGTGTCGCACGGGCAAGCTCGAGCGCCTCGAGGTGACGGGCCGACTCATCGAACGCCCAGCCCAGGCCGACCGAGGTCAGGAAGATGGCCAGTGGGTCGCCCAGCTCGACCGCCAGGTCGTGGCCCTCGCGGAGGACCGGGATGCCCCGCTCGAAGTCCGACCGACAGGCGAGGTCGAGGCCGATGGCGTTGAGGGCGCGCGCCTCGGCGACCCGCGCCCCGACGGCCCGAGACGTCGCCAGGGCCGCCTCCCCGAGCGCGAGGGAGTCGCCGAAGCGGCTGCGCACCATGAGGGAGTGCGCGAGGTCGGCGAGCACACGCGCGCGCTCCGGCGTGGGCGGATTGATGGGAATCAGCGCGGCCGCGCGCTCGAGGGCGCTCACGCCCGCCTGCCAGTCGCCCGACTCGTTCAGGTACCACGCGAGCCTGTGCTGCAGGATGCCGGAACGCATCGGATCGGCGGCCGGATGCAGCTCGCCGAGCGCGGCGCGAACGAGGTCGATCGAGCGTTGTGCGTCACCGGCCTGGGCGGCCGCCTCGGCCGCCTGCTCGAGGATCGCGATCCGGTCCACACCGGGCGGCACCGCGTCGCTCGGCAGGTTCGGCCAGAGCTCGAGAGCCCGTTCGAGGAAGGTCTGCGCCTCCGCGAAGGCGAAGGCGGCCATGGCCGCCTTTGCCGCATCGAGCGCGGCCGGCAACGCCCGTTCGAGGTCGTGGGCACGCAGCCAGTGGTGGGCGATCTGCGCGGTCGCACCCGAGGCGTCCCGTTGGCCTCTCGCCGAATCCCCCTCGATGGCCCGCGCGTACGCCGCGTGCAGCTGGGTCCGCTCGTTGGGAAGGAGCTCCTCGTACGCGACCTCGTGCACCAGCGCGTGGCGGAACGCATAGCCGGGGACCTCATCCGGCGGGGTCGGCACCAAGAGGTGATGCTCGACCACGTGGCGGAGGGCCGCTGTCAGGCGCGCCTCGGACATGCCTGCAACCTCGGCCAGCACGCGATGATCCACACGCGGCCCGGCAACCGAGGCAACCTGGATCACGCGGCGCGCATCGGCCTCGAGGCGGCGGAGTCGCTCCTCGAGCGTGTCCCGCAGGCTTCGGGGCAGCGCCAGGCCCGCCTCGCCGGCCGCAAGCAGCTCCTCGGCAAAGAACGGGTTGCCACCCGACCTGGAGAGCAGCGTCTCGACGAGCTGCGGCGCCGGCTCGGAACCCATGATCGCGGACATCTGCTCGGCGAGCTCCGACGAGTCGAAGGCGCTGAGCTCGAAGTCGCCGACGGCGTCCAGCCGCTCGAGCTCGGCCAGCAGCGGACGCAGCGGATGCCGCCGATGCATCTCGTCGGAGCGGAAGGTGACGACGAACATCATCCGGTCGTCGCGGGCGTTGCGAACCAGGAAGCGGAACAGGTCGCGCGTCGACGCGTCGGCCCAGTGCATGTCCTCCAGGACGAGCAGGAGCGGATGCTCGTCCGCGAGCCGGCGCAGAACCCCGTACACGATCTCGAACAGCCGGGCCTGGGCGGCAGCCGTGGTGGGCGTCGTGTTGCCGGCGGTCCGCGTCCGCTCTCCGAGGTCGGGCAGAAGGTGGGCCAGCTCCGCCCGTCCGGGACCGATGACTTCGTCCAGGCGCTCGGGCGACATCCTCACCAGCGGACGCAGGGCGGCCACGAACGGCGCATACGGCAGCCCCGTCTCCCCGAGCTGAAGGCAGTTGCCGGCAAGCGTCATCGCGCCGGCATCGCGCGCGTGTGCCATGAACTCCTCGACCAGTCGGGTCTTGCCGATTCCGGCTTCCCCGGCGACGAGGTGGGTCGTGGAGTGCCCGGCCCGTGCGTCCTCGAGGGCGCGGCAGAGGCGGTCGAGCTCCGGCGCGCGGCCCACGAAGACCGGGCTGCTGACGCGTGGCATGGAGGCGATCATAGCCATCGGGTCGCCTCGGATCGAGCCGGCCGCGAGTAAAGGGACGGGATGGCCAGCGTGGCGACCGGTTTCCCCCCGGGCACGGTGGGTGCCCCGGTCACCGTTCGTCTCCCCCCGGGCCATCCCTATCGAGCGGTAGCGTAGGGCTAAAGGCGCCCGCCGCACATCTGGAGAACCTTTATTTCTGGCGTCTTTGCGACTTCAGGTCCCGGATTCGTAGGACTCGCTGTACGCCTTCTGCTCGGCCGTCATCCCGTCGATGCGAATGCCCATGCTCTCGAGCTTCAGCCGCGCGACCTCGCGGTCGATGTCGTCGGGAATGCCGTACACGATCGGCTCGAGCTCGTCGACATGCTCCCGAAGCCATTCCAGCCCAAGCGCCTGGTTGGCGAAGCTCATGTCCATCACCATCGCCGGATGGCCCTCGGCAGCCCCGAGGTTCACGAGACGCCCATCGGCGAGGACGTAGATGCGCCGGCCGTCGCCCATGAGGTATTCCCGTGTGAACGGTCGCACCTCGCGGGACGAGGATGACTGGTCCTCGAGCGCGGGCAGCTCGAACTCGTCGTTGAAGTGGCCGGCATTGGCGAGGATGGCGCCGTCCGGCATCAACGGGAAGTGATCGCGACCCCAGACGTTCAGGTTGCCGGTGCCGCTGATGAAGACGTCACCGACGCGGGCCGAATCGGCGGCGTTCAGGACCCGGAAGCCGTCCATCGACGCCTCGAGCGCGCGGATCGGGTCCACCTCGCAGACCACCACGTTGGCTCCGAAGCCATGCGCGCGCGACGCGATCCCGCGGCCCACCCAGCCGTAGCCGCCGACCACCACGGTCTTGCCGGCGAACAGGATGTTCGTCGCCCGCAGGATCCCGTCGATCGCGCTCTGCCCGGTCCCGTAGCGGTTATCGAACAGGTGCTT